>Ga0209754_1002268_pt1 | contig 15875 bp, 20 predicted proteins | sample MesohylBB_FD_187295 | JGI IMG/M metagenome (GOLD analysis project Ga0209754, IMG submission 187295) | Host-associated microbial community of the marine sponge Aplysina aerophoba from Gulf of Piran - sponge mesohyl, lysed by bead beating... | ecosystem: Host-associated > Porifera > Sponge >... | reverse complement strand
TCCCCCTGAACCGCTTTTCCCACACAACTCTTCGAGACGGGCCCCCTGCAGCTGCGGGAGGCCCGTTTTCGCGTGAACCCTACCCAGGGAGCACGCAGCCATGCAGCCCACCACCGCAACCGCCACCGCCATCTCGGCCGCCCTCGCCGCCCAGGCCGAATCCGTGTGCCGGCACTTCCTCCCCAACGGCCGCCGCGAAGGCCGCTACTGGGTCGTCGGCGACGTCCACGGCTCGCGCGGCAAATCCCTCTTCATTCGCCTTCGCGGCCCCGGCCTCCCGGGCAAGTGGAACGACATGGCGACCGGCCAGCACGGAGACCTGCTCGACATCATCCGTCACCGGTCCGCAGGCAGCACCCTGCGCGACGCTCTCGCAGAGGCCCGCACCTTCCTGGCGCTCCCCCAACCCCTGCCCGGCCCGCACCCCGCCCCCGCGAGCCGGTCCGAGCCCAGCGACGCCGCGCTCCGCCTCTGGAATCTCTGCAAGCCCATCCAGGGCACCCACGCTGAAGCCTACCTCCAGGCCCGCGGAATCCGGAACTGCGCCCATGCATCGCTGCGCTTCCACCCCGCACTCCATTACCGCCACCGCGACGACGTGCGCACCTTGCCGGCCCTCGTTGCCGCCGCCACCGATCCCCGCGGCCGCATCACCGGCATCCTGCGCACATACCTCGACCCCGAGCGCCCCGCGAAGGCCCGCGTTCCGGCTCCCAAGAAGGCCCTCGGCAGCATCATCGGCTCCACGGTCCGCTTCTCCGGCCCCAAACCCGACGCCTGCATCGTCGCCGGCGAAGGCATCGAGACCGTCCTCTCGATCCTGACCGCCTATCCCGGCTCCAACGGCGCCGCGACCCTGTCAGCTGCCGGCCTCGGCGCCTTCGACCCGCCGCCAGACCAACGCGTCGCCATCGCGCGCGACCGCGGACCCGAGGGCATCGCGGCCGCCATGCGCCTCGCCGAACGCTGCATGACAGCCGGCAACACCTTCCGCATCCTTCCTCCCCTCCTCGAAGACTTCAACGACGACCTGGTCGCCTTCGGCCCCGAAGGTATCCGACGCGGCCTCGCGCCGTCCCTGCTCCCTTCCCGCCAATCCACACCTCCACCGGAGAAGCCATGAAATACTTCGCAGACCGCGAGGTCGACGACGGCGGCTGCCTGCCGGCCAGGCCGGAGCGCCAGGAGTTCGACTCATACGAGCAAGCCATCGCCTGGCTGCGCACCCGGATCGCCAATCCCGACGAAACCGGCTCCTTCGTCATCGTCGAAGGCGTCTACATCGTCCTCCGCGTCTGGCGCGACCCTGCCAGCGGCCGATGGTTCGACAGCGGCAAATACGCCTGAGCCCCCTCCCACACCAACCACCCCTTGCCTGGACCACGCCATGATCCCCACCGCCACATGCCAGTACTGCAACTGGCAAGGACCCGCCGACCAATGCGGCCCGCTCACCAACGCCTGGGAACGCGTTCAGCCCGGCGATGTCATGCCCGCCGGCGAATGCCCCGAGTGCAACGCCTCTGCAATGCTCGAAGGTCCCGAGGGCCGCCCGGAAAATCTCCGCCCCACCCTCGTCGCACTCATGCTCGGCCTCAACCGGCTCCACGAAACCGCCACTGCCGATCACGTGCGCCAGCCAATCGCAGATCAGCTCAAAGCGCTCGCCTCCTACGCCAAAACTGCCCTCGAGCCGACACCACCTCTCCAACCCGTCTGCAACCTGTGCCACAGCAGCAACGTCCTCGTGGACGCCTGGGCCGCCTGGGACATCGAGAACCAGCGCTGGGCGCTTCACAGCACCTATGAACCCACCGCGATCTGTACCGGCTGCGACACCGAATGCAGCTACTCGATGAAGCCCGTCCCCATCCCGGCATAACCACCGCAATCCCCGGCCATCGACACCCGCACTACGCCATTGATCGCCGGGTCCCGTCGCGTCAGAATCGTCCCGCGGCCCGCCAACCTGTCATCGAAGGAGTATCCTGATGGCATTCGCAATCAATCGCGCCGAGGTCCTCGGGTTCCTCGGCCGCGATGCCGAAGTTCGTACTTTCCAAGACGGCGCCCGCATCGCCACCATGTCGGTGGCCACCACCGAGCGCTTCCGCGACCGCGCCTCGAACGAGAACGTCGAGCGCACCGAGTGGCACAACGTCGTGGTCTACCAGAGCAACCTTATCGACGACGTCCAGAAACTCGGCACCAAGGGCCGCAAGGTCTTCGTCGCCGGCTCCATGCGCACCCGCAAATGGCGGGACCGCGACGGAAACGACCGCTACACCACAGAAATCGTGGTCAACAATCGCGGCAACCTTGAATTCATCCAGCGCGCCGACGGACCCGAAACCTCCGCAGCCACTGCGCCCCCTGCGAACGAGGCGCCCCCACCGGGGCTCATCAACGACGAGGACCTCACCGGCTGAGCCTCACCCCCCTTTTCCCTACACCGGCCGGCGCCCACCACAGCGCCGGCCTTTTTCTTGCCCGCCATCATCCCTCCACCACCCCATGCACCAACGCTGCTCCCACGCCCCGACCATCGCGGCAGAAGGGTCAGGCAAGCTCTGACCTGGTGAATCCCGACCGGCTACGGAACGACGTATCCCGTCCCACCCCCAGCCGCCACCAGCAGCGAGGCACCCGCCATGTCACCCTTCATCGACGACCTTCCGATCCCCGACGACACAGGGCCGTACCACGAACCCGCGCCACGCGACGATCGCCACGCGCTCTCCGAGATCGGCCTGAACGGTCACGAAATCCGCCAGCTCCTTCCCTTCCGGGCCTCCACCGATGCGCGCGGCCCAGGTTGGAAGATTGAGTAGAGCTTCGCTCAAGTGATCCGGATAAGGGATCGGGCCAACCGGTCCGGTCCCGGGATCGCAACCCATCGTCAACAACCAGAACTTCAAGGAGCCAACCATGGCTTTCGGTCTGAACCAGGTGCAACTGATCGGTCGTCTCGGCAGGGACGCCGAAATCCGCAACACCATGTCCGGCGGCAAGGTCGCCAACCTCGCGGTCGCCACCGACGAATCCTACATCGACCGCAACTCCGGCCAGAAGGTCGACAAGGTCGAATGGCACCGCGTCGTCTCGTTCCAGAGCGGCGTCGTCGACATGCTGGAGAAGCACGGCAGAAAGGGCCGGCTCGTCTACATCTCGGGCAAGCTGCAGACGACGAAGTGGCAGGACCAGAACGGCAACGACCGCTACACCACTGAGATCCTCATCGTCCCGGGCGGTCGCGTGCAATTCATGGAGCGGCTCCCCGATGAGCCCGCCAACGACACCGGCGCCCCGGCCCCGGCCGCAGGCAACATGGCCGCCTGACCGTCTACCTCCCTGTCTTCCTCCCCAACTCGGGCCGTCACTTCGGTGACGGCCCATCCTTTTTGTACTCCGCGGGCGCCCTCTGCACCCGAAGAATGAGCCAAGCGCCTTTCCTCGCGAACAACTCCGAGGGGAAACCCGATGACCAAGCAGTTCCCGATCAGCCACGAAGCCCGCCGGGAAATCACCCGTAGCCAAGCGCACCGCGAACGGATGGACCGTATCCGAGCCGGAGACAAGTCCGCCAAATTCTCAACCACGCCGCGCAAGGCAACTAACGCCAGCATCCCCAAGTGGTTCAACGAGAACCGCGACATCAGGCGCTTCGGGTGAAGGCGGCGCAAACGGCGCCGGCGCCCCGGCCTCCATTTCCGGCAACATCGCTGCCTGACCGTCTCTACCTCCCTATATTCCTCCCCGAATCGGGCCGTCACTTCGGTGGCGGCCCATCCCTTTTGCTGGCCGAAGCGAAGGACAGCGCCATTCGCGCATACCCCCGCGCAGCGCGCACCGCCTCTCGCAAATGGCATGCAGCTGGGCTACATTCCCAAAGATGGAGATCCGACAATGACCGCTTTCGATAGCCTCGCCGCAGCCGAGACCCTCGAAAACGCTGGCCTCGATCCAAAACACGCCAAAACCCACGCCGCCCTGCTCCGCGATGCAGCCAGCGCGGGTCGCGACGACATGGCAACCAAGCGCGATCTCGCCGAATTGAAGGCAGACATGACCTGGCGCTTGATCCTGATTGCTGGCGTCATCATAGCAGCCGTCAAACTCATCCCGTAATCGCACCGGTAATTCCTTTCACCACCGCTGGCGGCACCCGGAAGCTCGCCACCGCCCTTGATCCGATCCGGCCATACCGGCCAAAAACACCTCGACCAGCTCGCCGCAAAAGGACCAAGCTGATGCCTCTCAACGTTCAAGACCTCATCGACGAACTCAGGCCGAATGAGCGCAGGAAGGTCGATGAACTTACCGAGAAACTACGCGCCGAGCACGACGCATACCATCTCCGCACCGCCGCATCCGGCCCGCAGGATACGGTACCCAGCCATCCCCGGGCAGCAAATACCTCCGAACGCCGATCGACCCCACTGCGTCCTGCCGAACCACAAGCCCTTCCCCTTCGTTACCAGCCGATGCGGCCGTGCCCGCCAACGACACCGGCGCCCCGGCCTCCGTTTCCGGGAACATGACTGCCTGACCCCTTCATCTCCCTGTCTTCCTTCCTGACCCGGGCCGTCGCTTCCGTGGCGGCCCCTCCTTCTTCTGCTCCCCGATCGCCCCCTTCTGCATCCGAAGAATGAGCCAAGCGCCTCTCCTCGCGAACAACTCCGAGGAGAAATCGAATGTGCATCAGCATCCGCGAATCCCGCGACGGCATGCTCTACATCGCCGTCGCCGGCGGGCCCGGAATCCCGCGCGTCGATCCCGTCGCCGAGCGCATCCTCTTCGACGCCGTCGACGCCCACAACGAGTCCGTCCGCAACGGCGCAGGGCCGATCATCTCGCTTCGACCCTCTTACGACGAGTCCTCCGGCCGCTACGCCAGCCGCTTCGCCTACGACCCTGTCCTCCCCTCCACGCTGCCTCCCGTCATCCGCCTCCCGGCACAACCCCGCCGCTCCTGGCGCCGCCCGATCGCCGTCGCCGCGTTCACTTTGCTGGTCTGCCTGGCGACCTTCACCGTCCCTGCGATCTTCGGCAGCCCTCCTCGCGACGCCGTCCGGCCGGTTCTCTTCGACGTCATTACTCCTCCCCCGAACGCCCTCACCTCGGTCACCGGACCGAAGATCAAGTAGAGCTTCGCTTGAGTGATCCGGATAAGGGATCGGGCCAACCGGTCAGGTCCCGGGATCGCAACCCATCGTCAACAACCAGAACTTCAAGGAGCCAGCCATGGCCTTTGGTTTGAACCAGGTGCAACTGATCGGTCGTCTCGGCAGGGACGTCGAAGTCCGTCACACCAAGTCCGGCGGCAAGGTCGCCAACCTGAACGTCGCCACCGACGAATCCTACATCGACCGGAACTCCGGCCAGAAAGTCGACAAGGCCGAATGGCACCGCGTCGTTTCCTTCCAGGACGGCGTCGTCGACATGCTCGAGAAGCACGGCTCGAAGGGCCGGCTCGTCTACATCTCGGGCAAGCTGCAGACGACGAAGTGGCAGGACCAGAACGGCAACGACCGGTACACCACCGAGATCATCATCGTCCCGGGCGGCCGCGTGCAGTTCATGGACAAGGTCGAGGATCGCCCGGCCCCTGCGCAGCCCGCCACCACGGCAGCCGCCGCTCCGGCCCCCGCCAATGACGCCGAGGCACTCGGTCCCAGCCTCGACGACGACATACCGTTCTGAGGCGTCACCCCACTCCCTGTTCCTCCCCATGGCGGGTCGTCGCTCCGGCGGCGGCCCGTCTCTTTTTGCCGGGAACAAGAAGTTTAAGGCGAGCTTTTTCCGGGCAAATGAACCCTGGCAGGAGACGCCAAATGTTGCTCGCCAAACTCCCGAACCGTTCCCCCTTCTCCCGACACCAACCGCCCGCAGACCGGTCGCTCAACGCCCCGGCTCTCCCCTTCACCCTGATTTGCCGTGACGCCCTCTACGAAGATTCCTGTCTGGCATTCCACCGCTACGCCTATCTCGAAGACTGTATTCACGACATCCGCCTGGCGCTCGACGAGATTTACGACGACGCCGACGAGTACGCTTCCTACTTGCCGGACGCCGTCAACGACGTGGCCCACACCGTCGAAATCTACGCCCACGGCGAGCATTGCCTCACGATCGCCGCCACCGGTCACGACATCGACGCAACCGGCCGCTGGTCGCAGGTCTGGCCCTTCCTCGCGAAACCCTTCGCCCTCTATACGCCCGACACCGACCCCTCGCGGTTCCCCGACATCTTTCCATTCTGACCGCATTTCGGTTCCACCCTTCCGGGTCGTCGCTCCCCCAGCGGCGGCCCTTCCTTTTTGTCGGCCAACGAAGTTTCAGACGAGCTTTTTCACGGTCAAATCAACCCTGGGAGGTTCCCATGACCAGTTCGTACATCGTCGCCTACACGAGCCCGGCAACCGACACCCGGCCCGCCCGGTCGGACATCTACCGCGGCGGCCGGCGCATCGGGGAAATCGCCACCATCGCCGACGACGGTGCGCCGGAAGGTCCCCTGTACTCCGTCCTCCTGATGACGGATCCCATCGCGCGGTTCCGCGTCTCCCCTCCCTCGGAACTCCTCCCGCGGGTGGTCGAACACGTCAACTCCAATCCCTGTTTCGTCTGAAACACAGGGGCCGGCGCCACCCAGCGCCGGCCCCTTTTTTTGTCTCGGCCAACGAAGTTTCAGACAAGCTTTTGCCGGGCAAATGAACCCTGACGAGGAGACAGACGATGGGTTGGAAATGCGACGACTGCGGCAACCGCGGCCCCGAATCCGGCGCCCTCTGGTGCCCCGACTGCGGCAGCCGAAACGTGGCCGCCACCGACGCAGACGGACTCACGGCCGCCGACCGGCGCAAACAGTTCGAGATGAATTGCGAGGAGTTCGGGGTCGACCCGGCAACCGTTCCCTACACCGACAAGCCCGCCGGTTACGTCCTCCCGCCGCGCGCGCGCCGCCCCGCAAACGACAACATTCCCCCGCATCCCGACCTCGACAACAGCATCCCGTTCTGAGGCCCTTCACCGTCCAGGCAGGCCGGCGCCACCCCAGCGCCGGCCTGTTTTTTGCCATGGGCCCGTGTCCCTACGCCGCCGGTTCCACCCGCGCGCGACGGAGCAATTCCCAGACCTTTTCCTCGCCCACATCGAGCCCGCGACGCGCCATGCTTTCGGCCAGCTGCGAGGCCGTCACCCCTCTTTCGTGCTGCCGCACCATGTCTTCCGCAAGCCGTTCGAGCACCTCCTCCACGGTCATCAGGTTCGGCCGCAGACTCCCGAAATCCTCCCTGATCGCTGCGAAGTCAATCTCCGATTCCTTGTACCGCTTCGGTGCCCGCCTTGCCCTTTTCTGCCCACCTTCATCTGCCATCCTTACCTCTCTTTCCCTCCCCTCCACAGCGTCCCCGCTCATGCCATTCATCAGAACTTGAAGTCCTTTCCTCCCTGATTTCCCATCCCTTCGTCAACCCCTCCTGCGACATCGACATGGCTTCCCTGCGTGCTGTTCCGGAGTTCCCCACGCACATCCATTCCAACCGAAATTCTGCTTGAAGTCTGCATAGATTGGGCATATTGAGAGTTAAAGCCCTATCACACCGCTGCCCCACGGGGACTTATGTCATTGATATACCACACTTTTCTACCTCTCACACCCCATTTCTCAATGGGCCTATTCGTCATCTCCCAACCCAAATAGGACGGCTCATGCATCGACAGGGTGTGAAACGCCAGAAATATACAGCACCAGCCCGATCGGGGCGCGCGTCCACGCTGAAAGTCTATCTCAGCCCCGAAGACCGCTCCAACCTGCGGCACATCGCGCGCGAACTCGCCATCTCCGACAGTCTCGCCGCCGTTCTTGCAATCCGCCAATTCTGCAAGGCAGTCGAAGCCGAAAAACGCGACAACGCAACCTACCCGAACCCAGGCCACCCACTACCCAGGCTGCAACCTCTGGTGCCACCCAAAAGGGCATAGTTCACAATGGTCGCCTTCGTCTCCCGCCTTCTCAATACCCCTGCCACGGCCGAGCACTACCTCGACCGGCAAGCGAGCCACCGCCCCGAAGCCCTCTTCGTCAGTCACCCGGGAGAGGATCCCGATGGTGCCTGGTGGAACCCCGACCTGCTCTTCGGCCTGGAACATGGATCCCTTGTAACGCCCTTAGAGTTCCGCGCGCTCTTCCAGGGGATCGCCCCTCGAAACCCTACCCTTCGCCAGGATCCCGACACCGGAATGAAGCTTACGCAGAACACCGGCCGCGCCAACCGCACGCCCGGCTTCGACGTTTGCATTTCACCCGACAAGACTGTCAGCGCCCTTTGGGCAATCGCCTCGCATCCGCTTCAAAACCAGATCGCTCATGCCCATGACGATGCGGTTCGAACCGCCCTGGACATGGTCGTTCGAGGATACTGTGCATGGACTCGAATCCGACCCAAGTCACACGCGCCAGACGTGCTTCTACCTGCAAGAATTCTCGGCGCGTCGTTCCAGCGAGGCACTTCGCGGACCGGAGACCCCCACCTTCGAACGCATGTTCTGATCTTCAATGTTGCCGTTGCAGACACCGGCCCATACAGAGCCTTTCATCCCCGGCCGATGCTGTTCTGGCAGAAAACCATCGGCGCGATCTATCGAAACGCACTCGCCTGGAATGTCACAAGGAACCTGCGTTTCGACATCGAATACCACGGCACGCACAACGAGTTCTGGCGTATCCGGGGCTTCCCCGAACCCCTTCTCCGGCTCTGGTCAAAACGCCGCCAGTCAATTCAGAACCGCGACGCGCCACTCCCAAAGGAAGCCCGCCTCTACAAGGGCCGCGCGCTACAGAATCTCCGCTGGGACCTTCAGGCTCTCGAACACATCGGCGACCCCGACACCTTCATCGAAACGCTTCCGGCGTTCCCCCTGCCGGCCCCGAACGACCGTCGTCTCATCGACATGCAGAACCTCATCGACGCCATTCCCGACCGCCTGAACAACGCGAAATTTCCGTGGCGCTACCCCAGGTTTGTCGCCGAGGCTGCCAATGCCACGGCAGGTCTGCTGCCTCCGCAGGACGCTTTTCCAGTGGCCGACAGGATCGTAACCGACCCCCGACTCGTCCGGCTCGAACGCCACAACGATACGGCCGACTATCGAGCGGACCTGCATCACATCCGCCTCTACTCCCTCGCTACCTGAACAGCCTTTCCGGTCATGGTCGCAACCCTCGGAAAAGTATCAAGCGCCAGAATGAGCGCCGACTATTACATCCATTCGCAGGCCTCTCACCGCCAGCCCGGCGAATACTATCTTGCCGGCGAAGAGCCCGACGGCGTCTGGTACAATCCCCACGGCATGTTCGGCCTGAAGGATGGCGACAAGGTTCTCGCCGACGCCTTCTACACGCTCCACAGCGGCTTCCATCCGCGCAATCCGCCGCTCGATTTCCGACCGCGACTGGGCCAGAAGCTCACCCAGAACGCCGGCAAGGACAACCGCACGGCCGCCTTCGATCTCACCTTCTCGGCCGACAAGACCGTCTCTGCCGTCTGGGCGATGGCCAGGCCCGAACTGCGCGCTGACATCGCCAAGGCGCACGACGACGCCGTCCGCTCCGCTCTCGATCTCATCGTCAAGGAACACTGCTCCTGGACCCGTCACCGGCCCAACTCCAACGCCGATCACAAGGTTATTTCGGCCAAGCTCATGGCTGCTACCTTTCAGCACCAGTCGTCGCGCGCCGGCGATCCGCAACTGCACACACACGCCGTCATCTTCAACTTCACCCAGGCCGACGACGACAAGTTTCGCGCGCTCCACGCCCAGCCCCTGTACGCCTGGATGCGCACCGCCGGGGCCGTCTACCGCAACGCTCTCGCATACAACCTCCGCGAGCTCGGCTTCGATACCGAACGTCACGGCCGGAAAGGAGAGATGATTCGAATCAAGGGCGACCTGGACGAAATCGTGAGCGTCTGGTCGAAGCGCCGGCGCATGATCGTAGCGGCTGCGCGCCAGCTCGGATTCACGACAGGCGACAACCCCGGGCTTGCGCAGCGGATCAACAAACGCACACGCGAGAGCAAGGAAAAGGGCCTCGATCCTCGCGCCAAGGACCTGCGCTGGGACATCGAAGCCGGCGTCGTCCATGAAGACCCTGACGGGCTCATCGAGAGCCTGCGAACCTACACCGCACTTAAGCCGGGCGATCCTGTCGTCACCGAAATTGCGCGCGAACTCCACGCCATTCCGGAGAAGCTCACGGACCAGGAAGCCGTCTGGAAGATCACCGACGTCATGCAGGAAGTGGCGCTCGTGACGGCCGGCGTCGTGAAGCCCGAGGCCATCCAGGCACTGACGGAATCCGTGCTCGAATATGCCGAAGTCGTCGAGCTCGACCGCTGGGGAGACGGCCCGAATGTCCAGGCCGATCTCGCCCATACCCGAGTCTTTTCCACCCCCGCGCAGCTCGAACGCGAACGCAATATCCAGCACCTTGCGGGCGCACTCGACCTGCAGCCGACGACAGCAATTCCGAAGGATCTGATAGACGCGCACCTCGCCGAACTCGACGCGGCCGGCTACCCGCTCAGCGACGAACAGGTGGCGGTCGTGCGCCGCGCCTGCGGCTCGCAACGCAACCTCATCGTCGAAGGCGCCGCCGGTTCCGGCAAGACCACGACCCTCGTTCCCGTCGCCGACCTGGCGCGCATGGCCGGCTGGAAAGTGTACGGAACGGCAAACTCCTGGCTCACCAGCAAGGCCCTCCAGACCGAGTGCCATATCCCCGCCTGGTGCATGAAGACCCTCCTCAATCGATACCGGCGCGGCACGCTCGATTTCGACGATCGCTCGCTCATCATCGTCGACGAGGCCGGCCAGTTGAGCGTCCGGCAGGTCGAAGCGCTGCTCAAGATCTGCGAGGAAACGGGCTGCAAGATTCTCTGGGCGGGAGACACCGGACAGCAACAGCCGATCGAAGCGGGCCCCGGCCTGAGGCTCATGCGCGACGTCATAGGCAGCGTCGAAGTCAAGACGATCCGGCGCCAGCGGGCCGACGCCGAAGACATTCTCGTCCAGGTCCACGGCCTCGACGAAGACGAGGCGCGCGGCCGTATCGCCGGCATGACAACCGCGGAAACGCGCCGGATCGTCGAAGATTTCCGCGCCCTGGAAGACCCCCCGGAAGTCAAACCCTGGCAGATCGAGGCCTCCGAAGCGCTGAGAGACAAGAACCCTGCCACGGCGATCGAGGCCTATCACGCGCGCGGCCGCATTCACCTAGCCGACGACCTCGACGACACGCTGCGCATCCTCGTCGACGACTGGGAACTGCATCGCCGGGAGGCGCCCGACGACTCCCGCCTTGTCATAGCGCGCACCCACGCGGAGCTTGGCGCCCTCACTCCGGTCCTTCGCGAGCGCACCCTCTCACCGGAACAACTGGAACGCGAAGTTCCCATTATCGTCGCCGGCGACAACACCGACCGCAAGCACGCCCGGCCCAGGTCCCTGCTGATCGCCCCCGGCGACCAGCTCGTCGTACGCGTGCGCGTCCAGGACCTCGACTTCCAGAACGGCACCCTGCTCACGGTCACCGACATCGCCACGTCCCACGACGAGAAAGGCAAGCCCCGTTACCGCATATCCGCCCGAACGGGCGACGGCCGCGACGTGACCTTCGATCCCAACGACATACGGGACTGGGACCCCGAACGCGGGTTGCACGGCCTTCCCCGTCTCGACTACGGCTACGCGCTCACCTTCTCCTCCGCGCAGGGCGCCACCGTCGACCGCGCCTTCGTCCTGGCCGACGACCGGCCCGCAATCGAAACCGTATACCCGGCCCTCACCAGGCACCGCGACCGGCTCGACATCTATTGCAACACCGCACCCATCCGCCTCACCATCGCAGACGACCGGCCGGAATCGGAAGAACCGGACGACGGAGACGTCGCCGACGAGGAAGTCCTCGCGCGCCTCGCCAAGACGTGGAGCCGATCCGACCCGAAGCGCGCCGCACTCGACCATATTCTCGACCCGACCACACGCCGCGACGGACCGCAGATCGCCGACGACGCGGACGATGAGGAAATCAAGGCAAAGGGCGAGCATGCCAATATGGTTCGCCCCGCACCGCCCGACTCCCTCTCCGCCCTGCAATGGCTGCGGGCCAACCGCTCAGGCGAGGCGCCATCGCCATTCGTCGACGAAATCATCCGATCCGTGCGCAGCGACCAGACGGCCCGCAACCACACCCGCGACCTCACCGAACTCGCAGCCCGCATCGAGGCCGTCTCCGAGAGCTATCGCAAGATCACCGAGGAAGCCAGGTCCGCCGACGAAGCCGGCCGGATCTGGCGCAGCCCCGAATACATGAACGCTGTCCGCGAACATCAGTCCCTCGTGCCGGCCGCCCGCCGCGCGCTCTCCCGCTTCACCAAGCTCCCGGGCATCGTGCGCAACGCGGCCAAGGCCGGCCTCACCCGCGAGGTCCTGCGGGAATGGATCCGCGACTACGACAGCCGCCGCCACGTCCTGCGTTCCGCGAAGTCCACCTGGGACCCGGCCGAACGCAAGTCCCTCGCAATCCTCCAGACGCAGTGGAACGATATCCTCCACGTCGCCCGCGAGAGCGACACCCTCCCCATCCATGTGCCCGGCTGGCAACAGGCCCTCCTGGACATCTCGACCGCCCTCAAGGACCGGACCATTCCCGAAACCCGCCTGCCCACGTTCAACGCCATCCTGGAAGACCAGCGCAGGGCCTTCCGGCTGGACCGGCAGGCGCGCGAGGCCATCGAGCTCATCCCGGCCGTCACTGCCCACCTGAACAAGATCGGCGCTACGCACAAGAATCCGCTCGACCGCGCTATCGACTGGGCGGGGCTCGAACAGCCTGTCGCCGCGCTGGAGCAGGCTGTCGGCGCCATGCCGCCTCCAGCCGAGATCAATCCCTATCTCAGGCACTACCATCCCGACGCCGCAGACGATCTTCCAAGGTTCGCCGCCAACACAGCCCGCGACGTGTTCGACAAAGCCCGCGCCGACTACCGGGAGAAGCTCACTTCATCTTGCGCCCAACTTGCGTCCCTGCTTGCCAGCGCCAGTTCCCAGCGGAGGAACATCGAGGCCGCCTATCCCGACTACACGCAGCAGCTTTTCGACAACCTACAGACAACCGTCAACAAGCTGACCGCCGCCCTGGACAGCCTGCCACGCTCCCACGACGCCACGCGCATGCTTCGCGAAAACCACCAGCTCATGATCGAGGACGTCGAAACGGCCTTGCCTGACCTCAACGCCACCCTGCAGAGCATGGACCTGGTCATGAACCCGCTCCGCCGACCTGTCGCCAGCTCGCCAAGCGCCTACATTCCACTCGCCAAGGACCGCTCCGCCCGCCGCCGGGCCGAACAGAAAGCAGCTTCTGCCAGCGCAACCGACGAATCAAAAAAGCAATCGCCCTCGCAAAAGCAGGATCGCGGAATCTCCCTCTAGAACAGCGCTCCCGCCACGCTTGCGAACATACCGTCCAGATACGGCGATACCCTGCCGACGACTGCCCCCATGACAATGGCTGCCCCGACCAATCCGTAGCGGGCCGCCCTCAACGCCAGTTTCTGCCGCTTCTGTCCACGGTAGAAGTCGAGCCTGAATGCCCGCGCCTCCCTGAGCTCGGCAGACTCCGGAACGCCGCCGCGATCGACGCCCGGAACATGGGGCAGCGACTCCTCATCCACGGCCCCCACGGCCCCGAACACTGTCGACATTTCTATCTGGGCCGCCCCGAGCCGCGCCAGGGCCGCATGCGCCGCCTTCTGGGCCGGTTCCCGCTCCGCCGGCACGAACCGAAGTTCTTCCTGCGCCGCCCCGATCAACTGCTTCGCCGCCCCGATCCGCGCGGCCACACGGCCCTCCGTCCCCAGCACCTTGTCCAGTTTCATCGCCTCGCCGAGCACCGTCACGGAATCGCGGTCCAGATAGCGCTGAACGATGCCAAGCACCCCCGAGGCCTCGCCGAGGCCCCTTCCGATATCCCCTTCCCCCCTCGCCACACTTGCCAGGATCGCGCAGGCATGGCCGGTCCCCGCGATCGCCTCCGCAGGTCCGGACAACACCTCCATCACCGTATCCCGGACCTCCCAGCGAGCCGCCCGGTGAATTTCCGCCGACAGCTCCACGAACAACTGCTCGCGGTTATCCTCCGCCTGTTTCTCGAGCTTACCTTCCATCCGCGCGATCCGGCCGACGACCCGCTCGACGCCTTCCAGCACCTCCACCGGATCGCGATCGCCCCCGGAACCCCGCCTGTCACTTCCCGGCCCGTCCGAAAGCCCGCCTTCACCAGGCGAACTCTCGCGCCTCTGCCCGGCGCCCGAACCGTTCTCGTCGCTCACTTCCTCACCGTCGCCCGCCTCCACTCCGGTAAAGGTCTGCACCCTGTCAGATTCGATGCGCTCACTGGTCTCCACGAGATCCTTCAGCATCGCATCCATCTTTCCCCCGTCTTCCCGCTCTGTCATCGCTACCTGATCCAGCTGCCTGTTTCCGACAGCCTATCCCCGTCGAATCCACCCTTCCATACCGACCCCCGACGAAATGCCATCTACTTCTGCATCCGGCCCTTCATGGAGAAGGAGAACAGCGTCCCGGCCGGTGAATTAACGCGTTGCCGTTCGGCTCGACTACCCCGAGCACGCCCGGCGAACGGACCCCGGAACTCCACCCAAGGACGCTGATATGCCCCAAATCGTCCATACCACCGTCTACACGCTCGACGAGCTCTCCCAGGCCGCCAGGGAACACGCCCGCTCCTGGTATCGCGAGCAAGGCATCCACGACGAGTGGTACGACTACATCTACGAGGACTTCCAGACCATCTGCCGGATCGTCGGCATCGACCTCGATACCAGCCCCGTCCGTCTCTACGGCGGCGGCACCCGCGAAAAGCCCCACATATGGTTCTCGGGCTTTTCCTCGCAGGGAGACGGCGCCTGCTACGAAGGTCGCTACAGCCACGCCCGGGGCGCAGCCGGCGCAATCCGCGCCCACGCCCCGCAAGACGCCGAACTGCACCGCATCGTCGACCTCCTTCAGAACGTTCAGCGCCGCAACTTCTGGCAAGTTCACTCGACCTTCCGCCAGACCGGCCGATACTCGCATGCGTACAACATGAAGATCGACGTCGAGCGCGACAGCCCTACCTGGCAACCCCCCACGGAAGGCGCCGAGGATACCGTCGTCGAAGCGCTCCGCGACCTGGCCCACTGGCTCTACCGCCAACTCCGGGATGCCTACGAAGCCGAAACCTCGGACTGCGCCGTCGACGAAGCCCTCGCCGTCAACGAGTTCACGTTCACCAAAGACGGCAAACGCTTCGGCTGACCGCCCCGCCTCGCCGAAAAGGAAATCCGACCATGCCCGAACCCGGCAACGCCGCCGCATTCGATCCCGTCATCTCCGTCTACACCCGCGCCCAGGCGATCGAGGACGGCATCCTCGTCGACGTCTCCGAAACCGCGCGCGAAGCCGGTTTCACCATCCCCGTCGCGGTCACGCGTGCGGTCTGGAATCGCATCGTCGCCCTTCCCGAGGGTTACCGCGGTTTCCAGGACGAGCGCGGGCGCCTCTGGGACGTGCTCTGGATGGCCCGTCACTACGCGCTCCGCGCCTCCGACAGCGACCGCGTGAGAATGTGCGTGCTGGTGCGCGACATCCGCAAGGACCTCCGCGACAGCCACCGGCCGCCCCGCAGGCACTGCCCAATCGTGGCGATCGGTGCCGGCGACGACGGTGGGCCCGCAATCACCATAATGTTTCCGGAGGACGACTGAACATGCACACCCTCAGCCCCGAGCAAAAGCACGAGATCG
>Ga0209754_1002267_pt1 | contig 15882 bp, 14 predicted proteins | sample MesohylBB_FD_187295 | JGI IMG/M metagenome (GOLD analysis project Ga0209754, IMG submission 187295) | Host-associated microbial community of the marine sponge Aplysina aerophoba from Gulf of Piran - sponge mesohyl, lysed by bead beating... | ecosystem: Host-associated > Porifera > Sponge >... | reverse complement strand
GCCGGCGGCGCCGCCGATGACGATGTTCTGGGGCGTCGTCCGCTTGAGACCCTTGGTGTATACGAACAGGTAGATGAGGGTGCCCACCAGGGCGAGCAGGCCGCTGAGGACGTTCACGAAGGTAGCCAGGATCACGAAGGCGCCCAGGTTGAGAAGGATTCCGAAACCGTAGGCCTGCCATTTCGAGACCCTCCCACCGGCTACGGGGCGGGTGCGGGTACGGACCATCTTCTGGTCGATGTCGCGTTCGGCGCCGTGATTCAGAGCGTTGGCTCCACCGGCTGCCAGGTAGCCGGAGGCAACGACGAGGGCGGCCAGCAGGGGATCCGGCCAGCCCTCGGCGGCCAGGAACATGCTCCCCACCGCCGTGATCAGCAGAAGGATCGTGATCCGGGGTTTGGTAAGAGCTACGTAGTCGCTCACGACCCCGGATGCGAGAGTTCCTCGAGCCGGCATCAACCGGCAGACCTAGGCTGCCCGGTCCTCACCCGGAAGCTTCCGGGATCGAGTTGCATCGCGACCATCAACACCATCGAGACCCAGGACATCGTGGCGAAGATCAGATGCAGGGACGCGATGAGAGGGGTCGAACCCATCCATGCCGTCAGTGCACCTACCCCGATCTCGATCAACAAGAACCCGGCCGTCAGCGCCACCAGCCAACGTAGTTGTCCCCGTGCCGCTCCCTGTTTCCAAGCCACGACGCACGTACGTAGCACGAGCACGGCCACGATGGCGACCATGTATCGATGGGCCATGTTGACGGCGAACGGCGTACCTCCGGGGAGGCTGGTACCGATGCAGAGCGGCCAGCTCGGACAGGCGGCCCCGAAGTTCATCCCCACCATGTAGGAACCGAAGAGGATGGTCACGAGCAGACCGGCCAAACCAGCCCACGCCAGCCTCCGATCCTGCCTGGAAACCCCGGGATCGAGGTTCTGTGGACCACCCGATCGATCTTCAGGCGAACCGGCCAGCCAGGCTACGGCGAGGCCCGCCACCGTCAACTCGGCCAGGCCCAAGTGGATCAGGCGCGTCCACCACGAAAGTTCGCTCAGTACGGTGAGACCACCGAGGATCGCCGCCGCGACAACCAGTATCGTGCTCGCGCCCGTGGCGACGATCGCAGGTTTCGAGGTCCGCAAGTGTCGCCAAGCCAGCACGAGCGAAGCCACGACCAGGAACCCCACGGCGGTCGCCGCTAGGCGATGGGAGAACTCGAGCCAGATGTGGTAGTCGAGGGGTGGGATTATCTGTCCGTGGCAGAGCGGCCAATCCGGGCAGGCATCTCCGGAACCGGTCACCCGGACGACCCCTCCCAGAGCTACCTGCGCGATCGCCGCCACCAGGCTTAGCAGCGTCATCGTTCTGTATCTTGCCCGGCCCGATTGTGTACCCGGGGCGACTTGTGGCATAGCTGACCCGCTCCGAAATAACGAACAAGGAATCCCCTCCGCGCGATCCCGAACTCCGGTTGCAGAGGGCTCCCGGGAGCTACCGGATCGGAACCCCTCCGATTCTAATCAGTCCTGCGTAACTGACCGATCACCGAAAGACACATGTGCCAAGTCACTGATCCTGTGTCTCGCAGGCAGGAGAGCAGTATCTCCTGGATGGATACATAGGGATCCTATATAGTAGGTCGAGTGGAGGTCCTCACCATCATCACCCGACCTGTAGGCATCTAGGAGGGCGCTGAGAAACCCCCTGTTGGCCCGACGTTCGGTGGAACACGCCCAGGTCAGCGAACGGCGGGTCAACCTCTACCCCCGTTTTTCAGGACCCTCCTAAGGTGAGCCCACGATCGCCTTTTCCTGCCGCACCTGAGTTGGCGATCACCCGCTGGTTCAACACCGACGGCAATCCGACCCTGGCCGACCTGCGGGGCGAGGTTGTGGTCATCGAAGCGTTCCAGATGCTCTGCCCGGGTTGTGTCTCCCACGGACTGCCGCAGGCCAAGCGTATCCAGCACGTATTCGGCGACGATGTCACCCTGCTCGGGCTGCACTGCGTGTTCGAACATCACGAAGCTATGAAGCCGGTCTCGCTAGAGGCGTTCCTCTATGAATACCGCCTCACCTTCCCGGTCGGTGTCGACGCCCACAGCGCAGGGGTGTCTCTGCCCATAACGATGGGCCGGTTCCAGCTGCGCGGAACCCCGAGCCTGGTTGCCGTCGACCGGATCGGACTTATCCGTCTCAACGCGTTCGGCCAAGTCGACGACCTCATCGTCGGTGCGACCCTCGCCCGTCTCATCGATGAGCCCCGGCCCCGCACAGTGGCCGGGTGTGAACCCGACATAGGTTGTCCAGCTCCGGCTCCGTAGTCCAATCGGAAGCCGGCGACGGTGACCTGGACCGTCGCCTGTTCTCCGCTGTGGAGCGGCTGGGTCGTGCCCTGCGCGCTGCTCGCCAGTCTCTGGCCACCCGCCACCACCTCTCCACTCTGGGCGCCAGCATCCTCGAAACCCTGGCCGACCGCCGGCAACGTCGCGTCGGTGACCTCGCAGTGGAACTCCATATCTCCCAGCCCACGGCGAGCGACGCCCTTGCCACGCTCGAGCGTCAGGGTCACGTTGTACGCCGACGCGACCCAGCCGACCGGCGCAGGACTCTGACCTCCCTCAGTCCCACCGGAGCGGACATCGCAGCAGACATCAGCGCTGCGTTCTCGCCCCTACTCACGACCGGCGCCGACTCAGCCGAAGCCCGAGGCCCGGCGCTGCGGCTCCTGCTCACAGGGATCACCCGGCTGCAGGCAGCCGGTGCAATCAGCATCAACCGCTGCTGCCTCACCTGCCACCACTACCAGCCGCATAACGGATCTCCTGCCCGCTGCCTGCTGCTCGAGACGACACTGCACGACACCGACCTACGGGTTGACTGCGGCGAGCACCAGCCCACCGCAACCGTGCACGATCAGCGACACACCCCGTGATCCCCAACAAAGAAAACATGTCGCCCCACCCTGGCTGCATCGACCTTGCCGGCCGGCACCGATGACCGGCCCCGATCGGACATCATGAAGTCGGGGGCTTGCCGACCCTAGCTCGGCCCTCCGTAGGGAAAGAGGGTTGGCGCTCTTACCGACCCGCAAGCGGTATCCGACCTGATTCTGGCTGATGCGTGACGTAGGAGGGTGCCAAGAAAATGACGATTGCTCGGGCCTGCCGCCCGCCGGCCCAGGCATTTTGCCGGCGGTTGGCAGGCCGCCGGTGGATTGCTCAGCACCCTCCTAGTTTGCCGGAAGGTTCCAGAGAGAGGGGGATGGCTGGCGGCATCTACCTACCAATGCAGAGGCTTGTGTGCTGGGCATCGACGACCCGGGGTACGGGCTGCCGAAGGTGGCGATCACATCCGCATCACTCGGCTCGGGTGTGGAGTTGCCCCGCTCTTTGGACACGGAGTATCCCTCGAAGCGGGTCAACCCCAGTCACACACAAGTGCTGGGTGAGTAGGGAGGCATATCCTGAGTAAGTTTACTCAATAGGCGTATTCTCTCGCACGCAGCAGACAGGCGAGCCGACATCCGAGCGTCCTTCGCAGGATTCAACATCCCGATCGAGATCAGGAAGAACGGTCACCCGAAGCTGTGGAGTTCTCTGCGCCGCCAACTCATCGACCAGTACACGACCGATCCGGCCACATCCGGTTACGGGATATGCCTCGTCCTCCGGTTCGGAGCCGGCGAAACCACAAAACCACCCAACGGGAAACGACCCGTTATCCCGGAAGAGTCGGCCCGGCAACTCCAGGAGGAGCTAACAACCGACGAGGTACGCAAGATCGCAGTGATCGTGATTGATGTCACCAAGCCCAACTGATGGTTCAGGAGCTCAACAGTGAGTTCCTACCTTGGCGCGATGTTCCGCGGTGACGCCCAGTGACCCGGGCCTTGCGAGGGCAGCAGTCACAGCGGTTCACAGCCACACCGCCAAGAGCTCGCAATGGGATCTCTGTGCCGGAGTCTCCTCCGCTAGGTTGGCTTGACGGACCGGATGGTCGAGTTCGGTAGATGCAGGCAACCCAGGTAAGGAGACCATGATCCAGGCCACGGTGAATCCGGCAACCGTCTCGCAACCCCGTTACGGGCTGATCGTCGAGAAGGATGTGGACGTTCCCTTGCGCGATGGGCTGGCTTTGAAGTGCGATGTCTTCCGACCCGATGATGAAGGCGTGTTCCCTGCCATCATAACTCTCGGGCCGTATCCCAAGGACGAGCACATGGACTACGGCGACGCCGCCGAGGAGAGTGGCCCCTACATGCATTGGGAGTCGGCCAACCCGGAGTGGTGGATCCCACGGGGCTACGTTCAGGTTCGGATGGATATGAGGGGCTCGGGCCGTTCCCCCGGGTTCTGCGACATCGTGTCAACCCAGGAGACGCTGGACTACTACGACGCTATCGAGTGGGCGGCGGCGCAGCCGTGGTGCAGTGGCAGTGTTGGTCTTATGGGGATCTCGTACTTCGCCCTGAACCAGTGGAACGTGGCTGCGCTCCACCCACCGGCCCTGAAAGCCATGATCCCGTGGGAAGGTTGGTCGGACCTGTATCGAGACTCCACCCATCAAGGGGGGATCTTCGGCGACGGGTTTTTCTCGTTCTGGTACTGGAACGGTGTGGTCAAGCGGACGCTCGGCGAGAATACCGAGCTCTGGCGCGACCAGTTCGCACCGTTCTTCGACGATATCCGCGACCACGAGTTGGACGGCCCCTACTACCGGGAGCGGTCAGCCCGCTTCGACGAGATCACCGTGCCGTTCCTCAGCGCCGGCAACTGGGGAGGGGCCGGTCTCCACCTGCGGGGCAACACCGAGGCGTTCTTCCGATCTCCGTCGGACCACAAGCGTCTCCGGATGCACACGGGGACCCACGTCGGACCGTTCTACCGGCTCGAGGCGCGCCTGGACCAGATTCACTTCTTCGATTTCTGGCTCAAGGGCATCGACAACGGGCTCATGGAGGAGCCTCCGGTCAAGCTCGCCATCCGCACTTCGGCGGACGAGGAAGAGTGGCGTTTCGAGCACGAATGGCCCCTGGCCCGGACAGACTGGACCAAGCTCTTCTTGAGCATGGAGGATGGTGGGCGGCTGACTCCGGACGCGCCCGAGGCGCCGGGCGAGGTGAGCTACTCGGCCGAGGGTCCCCGCTCACACGAGTTCCGGGGGGCGAGCTTCTCGACAGGTCCCTTTTCTGAGGATGTCGAGATCACGGGTCCATTGAACCTGGTGGTGCGGGTGTCGTCGACCACCGACGATATGGACATCTTCGTGGCTGTGCGCAACATCGCACCGGACGGGAGCGAGGTGTGCTTTCCCAACGGTTGGGCCCAACCCAGTCCCGCATCGCGAGGATGGCTCCGGGCCTCTCACCGGAAGTTGGACCAAGCTCTGTCGCTCCCATACCGTCCGTACCATGCACACGACGAGATCGAGCCCCTGGTTCCCGGCGAGCCCACGCTCGTCGAGGTCGAGATCTTGCCGATGTGCAACCGATTCAAGAAGGGACATCGACTCCGGCTCGACATACAACCTTGGGAAGACGACCCGACCATACGCTATTCGCACGACAACTCGGACCGGTGGCGTGGGCGCCATACCATCCATGTGGGAGGCGATCAGGCAGCGTATCTGCTGGTTCCCATCATCCCTCCGGCCGTCCGAGTCCGAGGCGGTAAGTCAGCCGGTTCCACCCCTCCTAAGTGAGTGAGGTGGTGATTGAAGATGTCACAATGCCCCGACCAGGGCGCTAGGAGGGTGCTGAGCAATCCACCAGCAGCCTGCCAACCGCTGGCATTATTCCTGGGCTGGCGGGCGGCAGGCCTGAGCAATCGTCATTGTTCAGCACCGTCCTAGGCACAATTATTGGCGGAGGCGGACGGGAATCGAACCCGCCGGGGCACTCTCGCACCCCCACTGGTTTTGAAGACCAGGGAGCCCACCAGGCGCTCGGTCGCCTCCACCATGCAGCATACTTCGTAGTATGGGTCGGCTGCAGACGCGACTACTCTCATGCGACCGGATCAAGTGAGTATGGCTTCAACCAACGACGAACATAACGACCCGAACGGATACCGCATCCTGCCAGGCTGGCGGGTCGGGCACCTCATGGAACAATCGGCTACCCGATCGGGGTTGCTCGTGCCCTCGGGCACTGAATCCACGAGCGACGCGCTGTCCCTGGTGGACATCCGTACCGGCCTGCGGTTCTGGGCGGTCCCCACCGGTGCTTGGCGGTTCCTGTGGCCGGAGAACAACCGGCTCGCGGTTGCTGTCCGTGAGTCCCAGATCATCGCTGAGGAGCAGGAGGACTCGCCCGCCGGGGAGAGTTCCTACCTTTGAGAACAGTACCTTGGTCCGGATCCCTTTCGTGATACGGGGACGGCTTAGCAGCCGGACCGCTGATTCTGGTCTCTGGAGCGGTTCGTGACGACCGACGGACGGCGGGGCCGCCGCCTCACCGCCACCGTCACCGACCTCGAGGTAGCTCGCCAGAAGGCCCTGCTGGTCAGTGTCGACACCGATCGCTCCGGGATCGGGGACGCGGACCGGTCGATGGACGAACTCCGGCTACTAACCGATACAGCAGGATCCACCCCGGTCGCCACGCTCATGCTCAAGCGGCGGCAACCGGACCCTGCCACGTTCGTCGGTTCCGGCCAGGCCGAGGATCTGGCCGATGATGTGAGGAGGCTCGACGTCGATGTGGTGGTCTTCGACAACAGCCTGACCCCAGGCCAGCAGCGCAACCTGCAGGAGTTGTTCGAGTGCGACGTCGTGGACCGGGTAGCCGTGATCCTGGACATCTTCGCCCAGCATGCGACCAGCCGGGAGGGGATGTTGCAGGTGGAGTTGGCCTTGCTCCGATACCACCTGCCCCGTCTCCGGGGCAAGGGAACCGAACTGAGCCGTCTGGGTGGGGGAATCGGCACGAGGGGTCCGGGAGAGACCAAGCTCGAGACCGACCGGCGGCGGATCATGAGGCGGATCTCCTACGTGGACCGGCGTTTGGCGGAGGTCCACAAGGCTCGGCAGGGCCAGAGGAAGTCACGGACCGCGGCTGCCGTGCCTCTCGCGTCGCTGGTCGGTTACACGAACGCCGGCAAGTCCACCCTCATGAACGCGCTCACCGGAGCTGGGGTGTTGACAGAGGATCGTCTGTTCTCGACCCTCGACTCGACGACCCGTCGGTACAAATTGCCGAACGGTCGGTTCCTGCTGCTGTCCGACACGGTCGGATTCGTTCGCCGACTGCCCCACCAGCTCGTAGAGGCATTCCGATCCACTTTGCAGGAGACCGTTGAGGCCGACCTGCTGGTCCACGTCGTTGACGCTTCCGAGCCCTGCGCATCCGAGCGGATCGCGGCGGTGCGGGAAGTCCTCCAGTCGATTGGAGCCGGTCGCATTCCTGAAGTGGTGGTTCTGAACAAGGCCGATCTGGCGGAGCCCGTCACATTCGCCCGCCTGCAGCGCCTGTACCCTGCTGCGGTCGCGGTTTCCTCGACCGAGGGAACCGGACTCGGCCGACTGTCGGACCGCCTCTCCGAACAACTCGCCGAGGGCTCACTGCAGGTGGAACTTCTGGTTCCTTATACCAGCGGCGACGTGGTGGGGCGGCTCCGCCGCGAGGGCGAGGTTCTCACAGAGCAGCATCGTGCCGATGGCACTCTCATCAACGTCCGTCTACGGCAAGAGCAGGCGAGCCGATACCGGAAGTTCCAGGTTTCCCCGCAAGCTAGCGGGCCGGAGTAGGCCGACCTGACCCCGCAGGCTCCGGTGGTCACCCTATCCATGGATCGACGGACAGGGCGGCGCCCACTATCCCCGCATCGTTGCGGAGCGCGGCCGGCACTATCTCCGCCCGGGCTCGCAGGAGAGGACCGAACTTTCCGAACTTCTTCGAGATGCCCCCTCCGAGGACGACGAGATCAGGGGAGAAGAGGCGGTCGAGATGTGCCAGGTAGTGGTTGAGACGCCCGGCCCACTCCTTGAAGGACAGTTGCTCGGTCTTCCTCGCCCGGTTCGATACGGTCTTCTCGATCGCCTGCCCCCCGAGATGGAGGTGACCCAGTTCGGTGTTGGGAACCAGCTTGCCGTCGTGGAGCAGCGCGGAGCCTATGCCCGTGCCGAGCGTGAGGACTATCACGACACCGTCCCTGCCCGCCGCCGCTCCCATCCGAGCTTCCGCAAGCCCGGCGGCGTCGGCGTCGTTGATCACGGTTACCTCTCGGCTGCACGCCTCCGAGAAGAGGGCAGCCGCGTCGACTCCTATCCACGAGTCGTCCAGGTTGGCGGCCGAATGTGCTCGTCCCGAGATCACGATGGCCGGGAAGGCGCAACCGATGGGGCCGGTAACTCCGGGGAAGGATTCCACGATACGGCGAAGGGTGAGCGAGACCTGGTCCGGGAGAGATGGCTGGGGTGTCTTCAGCCGCACTCTCTTGCGGGTCAGGGTTCCCGAGTCCAAGTCGACCGGAGCCCCCTTGATGCCACTGCCACCGATGTCTACGCCTAGCCGGGTGACCACTCGGTGCCCTTCCGTAGTTCTCGACTGTTCATGAGGCCTCCACGCCGAGGTCCGCCAGGAGTCCTCTCACAAGGTGCTCGATCCTGTCGCGAACCGGCCGTACGCCTTCGACTCCCATCCCGGCCGGATCGTCGAGTTCCCAGTCCAGGTACCGTTTTCCCGGTAGGACCGGGCACGCATCGCCGCATCCCATGGTCACCACCACGTCGGAGGCCGATACGTGACCGGTGGAGAGCTTGGTGGGCACATTGGCGCCCAGATCGATGCCCCGCTCGGCCATGGCCTCGACGACAGCTGGATTCACCTGTTCGGCCGGCACGGATCCGGCGCTGCGGACCACGACCCGACCCCCGGCGAGGTGGCTCAGGAATCCGGCTGCCATCTGGGAACGGCCCGCGTTGTGAACACATACGAACAGGACTTCAGGGGATGTCTCGGTACTGGTCATGCCCATATGGTAAGGCCGGCTTCCCAACAGGCGGTAAACCTATGGTTAATCTGCATGTTGGTGTCCGGTTGATCCCGTCCCGTCGCTGATAGCGACTCTAGGAGGGTGGTGGGAAACTCCCTGCCAGCCAGTTGTCCGATGGTGAAGTACCTGGTCAGCGGACGGCTGGCCGACCAAATACCCGTTTTCCATCCGCCCTCCTACGATTGCGTTCGATGAACACGACTAGCTATTCGTTGATCCGTCGCCTCGTAGCCGAGGGTGTGGGGACGGCCTTCCTGCTGATGGCCGTCGTGGGTGGCGGGATAGCGGCCCAACGGCTCAGCCCCGATGACGTGGGTCTCCAACTCCTGGAGGCGGCTCTGGTGACCGCCTTCGTCCTGATGATCCTCATCTGGTCGCTGGGCCCCGTCTCGGGAGCCCATTTCAACCCGTGCGTGACCCTGATCGACGTGGTGCTGGGGAATCGGTCGCCTGCGGAGGGGACCGCCTACGTGGGTTCGCAGATGGCCGGCGGCATACTCGGGACCGTGCTCGCCAACCTCATGTTCGAACTCGACGCCATCGAGTGGTCCGGTACGGTACGAGGGGGCGGAGGCCAACTCCTGGCCGAGGTGATCGCCACGCTCGGTCTGATGATGGTGATCTTCATGATCGCCCGGCCCGGAGGTCTCGGATTGGGCTACGTCGCCCCGGCGGTGGGGGTCTACATCGGCGGGGCCTACTTTTTCACGTCTTCGACCAGCTTCGCCAATCCGGCGGTCACGATCGCCCGCATGTTCTCCGACACATTCGCGGGGATCGCTCCCGCCTCGGCTCCGGCCTTCATCGGGATGCAGTTGGTGGGGGCCGGGCTGGCTCTCCTACTCGTGCGTTTCCTGGTGACACCGGAGTAACCCGACCCGGCAGCCACTAGATTCCGTTCTCCCTTACTATGGAGGCACGTTGCCCTCTGCTGACATCGGATTGATCGGGCTGGCTGTCATGGGCCAGAACCTGGTATTGAACATGGACGACCACGGCTACACGGTGGCGGTGTTCAACCGCACCACGGCTCGGACCACCGAGTTCCTCTCCGGTCCGGCCAGCGGTACCAAGGTCATCGGTACCCGCAGCGTCGAGGAGTTCGTGGCGAAGCTCCGACCGCCTCGAAAAGTCATGCTGATGGTCAAAGCCGGCCGGGCGGTGGACGCCGTCATCGAGCAACTGGTCCCGCTTCTCGACGAGGGCGACATAGTCATCGACGGGGGCAATTCCCATTTCGAGGATTCCGCGCGGCGTACCAGTGAACTAGGGGAACTGGGCCTGCTGTTCATCGGCACGGGAATATCCGGGGGAGAGGAAGGAGCCCGCCACGGTCCGTCGATCATGCCAGGAGGGGAGCCGGCCGCTTGGCCCGAGGTGCAGGGCATCCTGCAGGCCATCGCCGCCAAGGTCGCCGACGGAACCCCTTGCTGCGACTGGGTCGGCGCCGGGGGCGCCGGCCACTACACGAAGATGGTCCACAACGGTATCGAGTACGGCGACATGCAGGTGATAGCCGAGGCCTACCACCTGATGAGCGGTGGGCTGGGCATGACCCACCCCGAGATGGCATCCGTATTCCGCCGCTGGGGGGAGGGACTGCTCGACTCCTACCTCATTGACATAACCGCCGACATTCTCGGCCATGTCGACGAGCAGGGTGAGCCGACGGTGTGCTCGATCCTGGATGCAGCCGGCCAGAAGGGAACCGGCAAGTGGACGGTGATCTCGTCCTTGCACCTGGGATATCCGATGACCCTGGTGGCTGAAGCCGTCTACGCCCGGGTCGTATCCGCACTGGTCGACCAGCGTCTCGAAGCGGCCGGCGTGCTCGGTCAGGGAGCGCCGACCGACGGTGGTGGCGCCGGCAGGTTCGGGGATGGTTTCGTGGACGACATACACGATGCGCTGTATGCATCGAAGATCGTCTCCTACGCCCAGGGATTCATGCTCCTCGAAGCGGCGGCCACCGAGTACGGATGGGACCTCGACTACGGACGGATCGCCCAGTTGTGGAGGGAGGGATGCATCATCCGCGCTGCCTTCCTCGACGACATAACGGCCGCATTCGAGCGCCGGGCGGATCTGCCCAGCCTGCTTCTGGACAGGTTCTTCACAGACGCGCTTCGCAAGGCGGAGCCGGGGTGGCGCCGGGTGGTGGCCGCCGCGGTGGGCAGAGGGATTCCGGTTCCCGCCTACTCGTCGGCGCTGGCCTTCTACGACGCCTACCGCTCGGAGCGGCTCCCGGCCAACCTCGTACAGGCTCAGCGGGACTACTTCGGCGCCCACACCTACGAGCGAGTGGGCCGTCCCCGCGGCGAGTTCTTCCACACGGACTGGACCGGAACCGGAGGCTCCGCCACTTCAGGCAGCTACCAGGCCTAGTTCTTGGTGAGCGGATTGGACTACTCGGAGAGTATCTAGGAGGGTGCTGAGCAATCCACCAGCGGCCTGCCACCCGCTCGCATATACCTGGGTCGGCGGGCGGCAGGCCCGAACAAGCGTCAGTGTTCAGGACCCTCCTGATGTCCTGTATCTCTGTTTCGCTTGCGTTCCGGGCTTGATGAGCCGAACCGGAACCGACCAACGCTACGAGCAGGCTGTATCTGTCACAGACTCGTTGCACAATGGTAGATAGCCGTATACACCGGCGGTTCGTTTCCGACGTCGAGCGGACCGTGGCAGGGTTCATATCGTCCGGAACCGGCCCGCACAGGGGATAGAAGGTCGCGTCCGTGACCCTCGGAGGTGGCGGCGGGGGTGGGATCCCAAGGAAAGAGGCACCTGCCGGTGATTTTCGCGTTCTCGGGGTTCGGTGGTGTGGAGGTGTAGCCCGCTCTTCTGTGACGAACTTCCGGCTCGGGACACTAGGAAAGTGCTGAACAATGACGATTGCTGGGGCCTGCCGCCCGCCGGCCCAGGCATTTTGCCGACGGTTGGCAGGCCGCTGGTGGATTGCTCAGCACCCTCCTAGCCCCGATTCTCCGTGGACTGGGGTTTGTACCGGGCGAACGGGGCGTGGGGTATGGGCTTCCGATCAGGGATTACAGCTGTTTCGATAGTCCTGTCTCGGCCGGGCACGCTCGCGATGATGTGGTTGATGGGGCATGTGCCGGAAGAATCAAGAGACCAGGGCTAGCGGGCTCGAAAGTTTGTTGGCGCGTCTCCGGTTGCGACCGTGGCGTGAGCCGGTTTGGTGGGGAGGCGGATTAGGTAGACCACTAGCCCGATCGCCAGGCCTATCAGCAGCACGCGGACCCATGTGTTGTCTACGGCGAAGGCGAGGGTGATGGTGAAGGTCACCATGATGGCGACTATGGCGGTGACCTTGAGGCGGAGGGTGAATCCCTCGCCCGCCCGCCAATCGCGAACGATGGGGCCGAACACCCGGTGTCCGGCCAGCCAGCGATCGAAGCGGGCTGACGAGAGCGAGAACAGGAAAGCTGCGAGCAGTATGGGACCTGTGGTGGGTACGAGCGGGAGCACGACTCCTACGAACCCGACTCCTACGAACACCCAACCAAGCCCGAGTAACAAGACGCGCACAATCCGGCTGCGTACCATTCGTGCCATAGGGACGGACCCTACCGACGCCGGGTATCAACTAACAGTCGGAAAAACCATGCCGATGCGGTGGGCTCACCGGAGGGGTCGAGGCTTGGTAACCTTGACGACGGTTTGACTGACACAAAGAAGAACTGGATCGCCTCCGATCGGTTCATCCCCACAAAATTCGTTCGGCCAGCGTTTCGCCTGACCCGGATATCCGCCGCTTCGGGCGTCGTGCTCGTGGTCGCAACGGTTGTTGCCATGCTATGGGCGAACCTCCCGGCCTTCGGCGACTCCTACTCAGATTTCTGGCACAACACCCACCTCGACCTGTCCTTCGGTCCGATCCACCTGAACGAGGATCTCAAGCATCTGGTCAACGACGGGCTGATGGCGATCTTTTTCTTTGTCGTCGGACTCGAGATCAAGCGGGAGTTGGTGCTGGGGGAGCTGCGCGATCCTCGCAAGGCAGCCCTGCCGGTGGTTGCCGCGCTGGGGGGGATGATCCTGCCCGCGCTCATCTACGTTGCGTTCAACGCCGGCGACCCCGCGGCACTGCGGGGCTGGGGTGTTCCGATGGCGACCGACATCGCCTTCTCGCTGGGGATCCTCGCCCTGGTAGGTTCGCGGGCGCCGGTGGGAGTAAGGCTGTTCCTGCTGGCGGTGGCCATCGCGGACGATATCGGCGCCATCGTCGTCATAGCCCTGTTCTACACCTCCGATCTCGACTTCGAGTTCCTGGCGCTGGGAATCGGTGCGCTGGTTCTGATCAGCATCGGCGCCAGGGTCCACGTCCGGTCGTACATCTTCTACGTTCCGATGTCTCTGATCGCGTGGTACGGGTTTCTCGAATCCGGAGTCCACGCAACCATTGCCGGCGTGATACTGGGGTTCATCACTCCGTCGCGCCCGCTCTACGAAGCGCAGGAGTTCAGCGGCGCCGTTCGCCGGATCATAGCGAGCATCCCCATCGGCCTCTCTCCGTCCCAGTCCGGGGAGAAGGCCGAGCCCGATGCCCTTTTGCCCGCCGAGTCGGCGCCCTGGATGGAGCAGGCCGAACGGCTCGACAAAGAGTTGGTCGAACACGAAGCCCGCTTGCTATCCGATGTGGCGCGGGAGTCTATAGCTCCACTATCCCGCCTCCAGCACCTGCTCCACGACTGGAGCGCCTTCGTGATAATCCCGATCTTTGCCCTCGCCAACGCCGGTGTGGCGTTCGCCGGAATAGACATATTCGACGCGATCACGTCTCGCGTGGCCTTGGGGGTGGCGTTCGGATTGGTGGTCGGGAAGATGGTTGGAGTTACCGGGTTCGCTTGGCTGGTCGTCAAGCTGGGCTGGGGACGCCTGCCGGACGGGGTGGGCTGGCGGCACATGGTCGGTACCGGGATCCTGACCGGAGTGGGCTTCACGGTGGCGCTGTTCATCGCGGAACTTGCCTACCAGGACGATCTGCACATCGACCTCGCCAAGATCGGCATCTTCTTGGGGTCGATGGTCGCGGCGGTGACCGGCTATCTGGTACTCCGTTCGCTGCCCGAGACCGCGGGAAGGGTCTCTCGAAAGGCGGATACCAAGCACTGACATGAGGGCCTTCGACGCCGTGGTCGTCGGGTCGGGACCGAATGGCTTGGCGGCCGCCGTGGTGCTCGCCGAGAACGGTCATCAAGTGGTGGTTCTCGAAGCGCGAAGGTCCGTCGGTGGGGGCACCCGCACCGAGGAACTGACACTTCCCGGCTTCCGGCACGATGTCTGCTCCGGATTCCACCCGCTCGGTGCGGCTTCCCCGTTCCTGCGGCGAGTCGCATTGGAGCGGTTCGGTCTCCGGTGGGTAGTACCCGAAGTCCAGCTGGCTCATCCGATTGACGGAGTCCGGGCGGCTGCTCTCTGGCGCTCGCTCGACAAGACCTGCGAACGTCTCGGCATCGACGGTTCCCGGTGGCGTAACGCGGTCAGGAACGTCGCGGCGAATTGGAACTCCTTGGCGCTCACCATCCAGAAACCCCCGCTCACACGACCGTTCGCGCCAGCCGATCAGGCGCTCGGCCTACTCCCCGCCGCTGCCATCGCGAGATGGTTCCGCTCGGAAGACACCCGAGCACTCTTCGCCGGTCTGGCTGCCCACGGGATGCGTCCGATGGGTGCCCCGGCGACCGCGGCGATCGGGCTCGTGCTCGGGGGGCTCGCCCACGTTGAGGGTTGGCCGGTGGCGGAGGGTGGGTCCTCTGCCATCACCCGAGCCCTGGCGGCCTATCTGGAGTTCTTGGGAGGGAAGGTAAGGACCGAACACGCGGTGCGGAAACCTGGGGACCTTCCTCGGAGCCGGGTGGTCCTGTTCGATACAAGTCCTGCCACCCTGGTCGACGTGTACGGTGACCGGCTGCCTGCCGGCACTCGCCGCAGGATACGCCGCCACCGGCGGGGGGCGGCCGCCTACAAGATCGACTACGCCCTCGACGGTCCCATTCCCTGGATCGCGCCCGAGTGCTCGAGGGCCGGTGTGGTGCATGTGGGCGGCACTTACCGGGAAGTAGCCGACGCTGCGCGAACGGTCGAAGCCGGCGTCCTGCCGGATCGCCCGTTCGTGCTCGTCGGCCAGCAGAGCCTGTTCGATCCCACCAGAGCGCCCGCCGGGAAGCAGACCGCCTGGGTCTATACGCACGTGCCGAACGGGTTCAGCGGACAGGCTCGGGTGGAGGTAGAAGCCCAGATCGAACGATTCGCTCCCGGGTTCCGGGATCTGGTTCTGGCCTCCCGGGTCACCACTCCGGGGGACTTCGAGGCTCACAACCCAAACTATCGGGGAGGCGACATCGCCGCCGGCGCCCACACCCTTCCCAGGGTCCTGGGCCGTCCCGGCAGGTTGCGCAATCCCTACCATACCGGGATCCCAGGGGTCTACCTATGCTCGGCGGCCACACCCCCCGGACCCGGTGTACACGGCATGTGCGGAGTCAACGCCGCCCACGCCGCCATGGATGACCACCTTGGCTGGGGGCGCTCCGGAAGAGACCTGGACTAGTTTGATCGTGATCGGTCTGCGTTGCGGGCGGAGTGCTCTGGGCCCGCCATCCACACCTTTTGCTGCGTCCTGCCTCCTCGACGTGCCCTGCGGGAACGTCTTCGTCGGCAAGTCCTCTGCCATAGACGCCGCTTGCGGCGGCAAATCCCATCGCCGCTCCACAGACCGACCACGGAAGCCGCGGTACCGTGACGACTGCGCAAGCGCGAACGCGCCCTAGTGTCCTGTGTTGGGAATACACTGTAGATAGTGGGTGAGGCTGTCGAAGATTTCGTCGGCGGTCTTGTGCCAGACAAAGGGTTTGGGGTCGTGG
>Ga0209754_1002251_pt1 | contig 16021 bp, 17 predicted proteins | sample MesohylBB_FD_187295 | JGI IMG/M metagenome (GOLD analysis project Ga0209754, IMG submission 187295) | Host-associated microbial community of the marine sponge Aplysina aerophoba from Gulf of Piran - sponge mesohyl, lysed by bead beating... | ecosystem: Host-associated > Porifera > Sponge >... | reverse complement strand
CGACAGCAGCTGTCCGAGCCGGTAGCGCTTAGTGTAGCGGATCTCGCTACTGAAGAACGTCGCCGACATCTTGTGAGCCTCATCGCACACGACCAGGTCCCAGCGGCAGTCTGGTGCCTGCAACTTCTGCTGCACCTCGTCGTCGCGAGCGAGCTTGTCCAGACGAGCAATGGCGAGGTCGGTCTCGTAGAACCAGTTGCCGGTCCGAGCCGTTTCGAGCTTGTCGTTGGTCAGGATCTCGAAGGGTAGCTGGAAGCGGCGATAGAGCTCATCCTGCCACTGTTCGGCGAGGCTGCCGGGGCAGACAACCAAGCATCGCTGCAGATCTCCTCGGGCGATCAGTTCCTTGATGAGCAGCCCTGCCATGATCGTCTTGCCGGCGCCTGGGTCATCGGCGAGTAGGAAGCGAAGGGGTTGCCGGGGCAGCATCGCTTCGTAGACGGCGGTGATCTGATGCGGCAGCGGCTCGACATCTGAGGTGTGAACAGCGAGCACCGGGTCGAAGAGGTGGGCGAGGTGGATCCGCTGGGCCTCGGAGACGAGTCGGAAGAGCGCGCCATCGCCATCAAAGCTCCACGGCCGGCCGACCTCGACGAGCTCGAGTCGGGATTCGTCGTCACGGAAAAACAGGTCTTGGTCGAGCTTTCCGGTAGGCGTCTTGTAGGTGACCTCGAGCCCTTCGGTTCCCAGCCACTTCACGCTGATAACCGTTACCAAGCTGTTCGGCAGAACTCCCTGCACTGTCGCATTGGGCTTGAGGTCTTCCAACTTCATCTACTGTTCTCCTGCCTTGGTCGCCGTATCGACCCGCTGGCCTAGGGTCACCTACTGACGCTGCGGGTATTCCGATTGCCACTGTATCTAACCGTACGGCAAGGTGGTGAAGCCCCTCGCGCTGGACGCCATCGGTGAATAGCGATCAGACTTTCCCGTGGCATAGACGACGACCAAGCGTGCTCTGTGGTCGAAGAGGTAACCCCTTCTATCACCGGTACAGGCTCTTCTCCAGTGCTTGCACGATCCAGCTATTCAGGCTCAGACCACTCTCTGCTGCTGAGCGCGCAACGCGTTGATGTAGGTCTGGCCCGAGACGAACGTTGAGCTTACCAGAGAAAGGCTTCCTGGGTTCGATACCATCTTCCTCGCAGGACTTCAGGTATTCGTCAATAGACCGGTGGAACTCGCGCCGAATCCCTTCGACATCGGTTGCTTCAAAAGTGGCGATCGGATAGGCACCACTGTTGATGACCCGTCCATGAAGGCGTCCCACAGAATCGTCAAATTCGACTTCGGCGGCGTATCCCTTGTATTCCATCATGGCTTTACTCCTACAGCTTTGAGGAACGCGGCGATGTCGCGCACCGTTGCCCTCCCAGTCTCTGTCTCTGGATGGGGCTGGTGAACCACCATCCGCTCCCTTCCCTTCTTCAGAAGCACACGCGACCCCGAGCGCTGAGAGACCTCCACACCTGCTGCCTTCAGCATGGCGACGATATCCGACCATCGGATGCCTGTTGGCGTCGGCCTCTTAAACATACTCTCCAGGGTGCGTCGGTGCTTCGATTGAATGGCAAGCTATATGGTACTAAATCAAGTACTATTACACAAGTGATCGTTACTCCTCATTTCTGACATGTCCTCTTAAACCTTCTTTCCGTGCCATTTTGCGTCAAGAGGGAGGAGTTCATGGCACGGACGGCAGCAAAGGTTGGAGGGGATCCGGAGCTCTGACGAAGTCACCCTCGTCCATCCTTGGGAACAGGGACCCAGCGCTGTCGTAGGTGTCGGGCTCGCTGGTGAGAGTTCGGCAGGTTTTGTGCTGCGAAACTGGTGTCGCGGTCGCTTGCGTCTTGGCCCAGCCTTTACCATATGCCGTTTATATCTTTTGTAACGTTCATTGTATTTGTAGCGCTTGTGTGTTATATGTTGTTTGTAGAAAGGAGAGCGGACATGGCGAGTGCAGTGATGCAATTTGCGACAGGTATCCCCGGACCGCGCGAGGCGAGCCTTGCTCAAGCTTCAGCGCAGGCGCTGGCACGCAAGCTCATAGGACACACCGACACGGTCTCGATCCGTTTTGCAGAGGATGCGCGTGAGACTATCGAACTGCCGTTCGCAGCGGTGCGCCTGCTGATCGGCCTGCTCAATGAGATGGCTGAAGGCAATGCCGTTTCGCTCATCCCCACAAATGCTGAGTTGACAACGCAGCAGGCCGCCGATCTCATCAATGTATCGCGCGGTTTCCTGGTGAAACTGCTCGATAGCAAGGAGATCCCCCACCGTAAAGTCGGCACGCATCGGAGAGTCTTGTTCAGTGATTTGAAGGCCTACGAAGAGCGGACTAAGCGGGCGCGTTCGGCCGCCCTGGACAAGCTTACAGAAGAGAGCCAATCGCTGGGGATTGGATACGAATAGGATGATGGATGGCGTTTACGGCGCTGTTTGATGCGAACGTGCTTTACCCGGCACCGTTGCGTGATCTACTTCTGCAGCTTGCAGTGACAAAGCTGTTTCGGGCGCGGTGGACGGACGCCATCCATGACGAGTGGACGCGCGCGGCAGTTCGGAACTGGCCTGATGTAGAACTTGCGAAATGGGCGAGCTTGCGCAAGCTTATGGATGCCCATGCAGAAGACTGCCTAGTGACGGGCTTCAAGCCGTTGATCGATATTCTGGACCTGCCTGATCCGAACGACCGACATATCGTGGCGGCGGCGGTCAAGGGGCGTGCCGACGTTATCGTCACCTTCAATCTCAAACATTTCCCTGCTGATACCTTGAACGCCTACGACATTGATGTGCAACACCCGGACGTGTTCATTCGACATTTGATCGATCTGCATCCAGCTGCGGTCGTAGCTGCTGCCAGAACAGTTCGCGGGCGGCTTAGGAGACCGCCCAAGACGGTTGAGGAGTATCTGAAGACGCTCGAACGTCAGGGGCTCGTGGCCACCGTATCGGCGTTGCGCGCTTACGAGGAGGTGCTCTGATGGGGCTTACAAACAAGCAGCTTCGCTACTTCGACGTCAATGTGCTCCGTCTCGAGAAGGAAAAGCGCACGCAGTACCACGGGCAGGTCGATCGTCTCATCAAGACGCTAAATGCGGGCCTTAAGGAGAACGACGGCATCATCGTGAAGCGTGCGGTTAAAGCCGGCTCCTTCGCCAAACACACGATCCTTCGTAAGGCAGTGGATAGAAATATTGATGTCGACGTGGTGTTCTATATCTCCGGTCGTAGCGTTGATGACGCGTCGCTCAAAAGCCTGAGCGATGAAATCTTCGACATCCTGTCGGGAATGTATCCGAACAAGTCGATCGAAGACTTCGAACTCGGGCGGAAGACCGCGACGGTCACCTTCGTCGGATCCGGCATTAGTGTCGATGTTGTCCCTGTGATCGAGGACGAAGGTAAGCCCGGTTATGGATGGCAGTTCGATCCAGACGATGATTCTGTCACCGAGACTTGCGCGCCCTGTCAGATTCAGTTCGTGAGAGACAGGAAGGCTGTCGATGCGGATTTCCGGACGCTTGTCCGGCTTGCCAAGCTATGGCGGACATTCAACGAAGTCGATGCACTGAAGTCGTTCATGATCGAGTTGATCATGGCACATGTGCTTGATGTTGAAGGCGTCGACGGCTCCATCCAATATCGTTTCTTGAGGTTCCTGCTCTACATCGCGCAGTCGCAGCTTCTGAAGATTATTAGCTTTCCAGAAAATACGCCGCCTTTGCCCGATTTCGCCGACCCGGTGGTGATCGTTGATCCAGTCTGTTCGGCGAACAATGTCGCCGCCCGCATGTCCGAGTCGGAACGTGCCGGGGTCGTGGACGCTGCCCATACGTCCTGGGAGGCGGCTACGTTCGCATCAACTCAATCTGATCACAGCATCTGGAAGGAAGAGATATTCGGGCCGCGCTTCAGAGTGGAGGACGATTGATGGCGCTGACCGCAACAACCACAGAGACCTACAGCTGGACCGAAACGGATATCGAGCACGTCATGAGTCGGTTCCATGCCGATCTCAAAATGATCGCACAGAGCACAGGCACCTGGTCCGAGAAGTTGACGGACGACGTTGCTCACGATGTCGAATATTTGGCGAAACGCGGATATCTGAAGGAGGCGCACGTCATGCTATTTAGTTACGGCGTAGAAAAGCGGGCGACCGTCTACAAGGTCAACGAGCAGGCCGAGGGTCTGACGTCCAATCGACCGGGCGGGGTGCTTTGGCCGCGGCTTCCTGACCCGACTTTGGAGATCGTGCTGTCTTATACATCGCGTTATGACACCGCCGCTCGAGAGCGCGTTGCCAGATATCTTAATTGCAATTGGGTTCCGACTAAGCTCAGCACCAGTCATGTGGCACTGACATTGAGCGCGGGGCGCTCGTACGCCCGAAACGGATGGGGATTGCAGCGAGAGGATTACAGCTGATAGACAATATTGAAGTCTTCGAGAGCGAGATATCGCTGCCTGATGCGGCCCTGACCGCTCGGGAGAGTTCGCTCCTCGGGTTCGAGGAGCGCTACGAGCGAATACGATCTCAACTCGAGCTGCTTCTAAAGCTCGACGATCTGGAGGCCTGGAACAAGACGCACCATAAGGGTGCTTTGTTGTTGGCAGAATTGGTCGCTAAACAGCACCCGCTTGTTGTCTTTCATGGCGATGTTGGGACTGGCAAGAGTGCTATGGCGGAATGCCTGGCGAATCGGATTATCGCTGAGTTGAGGGTTGAAGACTGTAAGCTCTACAAACTCAGCAATCGCGTTCGCGGCGACGGCAAAGTTGGCATGATGGGGACGCTTCTCTCAGGCGCTATCAGCAAGGTGGGAGGTTCGGCGGGAAAACGCCGGCACGCGATCCTGATCATTGATGAAGGCGATTCCCTTGCGGCGACGCGGTCGAGCGATAACATGCACCATGAAGACAAGGTGGCGGTGAACACGTTGATCCAGGGCATCGATCAGCTCCGCCAATACGGTGGTCGCGTGCTCGTGATCCTGTGTACAAACCGAGCGAATGTTCTGGATCCCGCTATTCGTCGCCGCGCTGCGGTCATTGAGGAGTTCAAGCGCCCGAGTCCTGAAGAGCGGCGCAAATTGTTCGAAATGGATCTTGGTGCGCTTTCGTTCAGCGAAAGTCAATTTGACAAGCTTGTAAAGGCAACCGGAGCGAATAGCGACCAGCCAGATTGGACCTATTCGGACATTCGCACTCGGCTCTATCCGGCCGCCATCGCACGGGCTTTTCCAGATCGCCCGTTGAGCTTTGATGATCTTCATCATGAAGCGACGCAGCACCTGTCGCCCTCTCCGAGTGTGGAGGATCGCTAATGGTTCGCTCCCCTCTGTTCAGTCGCAGGGTTCACATCGCTGGCAGTGTTTCTCAATCAGGACAGATCGCATCCGCGGAGGAGGTTATTGCCGCGCGCGCCTTTCTTGCCGAGTTAGTTGGAGAACTTGTGAGGCGCGGAGCCAACTTTGTTATTCCAGTCGATGCCAAAAAGATACGACCAGATGGACTAGAGATCACATTCGATTGGCTTGTGTGGAAAGCACTGAGTGAAAATCTCGCGAATCGTCCCGAGGGATCACGCGACCCGTTAGCGATAGCGGTTCAGCACCACAAGACCGAGGGGCAGATTCCGCTTGAGCATGAAGAGTTGTGGGATGATTTGCGTGTAAGTGATCGTGTGTATATCGAAAACGTGGCGCACTGGAATATGGGCAGCAAACGCATCGAAGCGCAGGCGCGTTGGGGTGATGTCCTGTTGACGCTCGGCGGTGGCGAAGGTGTCCTGCATGCAGCAAACCTTTATCATGAGGCTGGCAAGCCGGTCGTCCCACTCAATTTTGAGTTGTGCGACCGCGACGAAGGATCTCGGCGCCTGTTTCAGTTGGGTATGTCGCGAGACGGGGCAGAGAAGTTGTTCCGAACGACAGATCGCAACGCTCACCCCTGGATCAATCGTATCAATTTCACAAACAGAACGTCCCGCACCGAACGCGTTCGCACAGTGATTGATCTACTCGAAGCATTGGACCGCCCGAAAGCATTTGCTGTACGCCTTCTAAATACCACTCACGCAGACTTTGCTGATGTAGACGGATACTTCGAAACCGTTGTCTCACCATTCGTTGGAGACGTTCTCGGCCATGATCTCGTCGTCGTGGATGGGAAGCAGCCGTACGACTATGCACGTGTCGATCAAGAGATTTTCGAGAAGTTGCACCGAAGCAGTCTGGTCGTCGCCGATGTTACGGGATCTCGACCGAATTGCTTTCTCGAACTCGGTTATGCTTTGGCAATTACACTCTTAATAGACAAGCCTACGAATCGTAAGTCTCGCCTAGAAGGGGTCGTATTAGAAAGGAGGTGAAAACATGGAAAGAGTGTGCTCTGTTGGAACCAACAATGACCCGACGTGCCTTGGGAGACTAGCCGGGTCGTTGTTGGTTGCCGTGCCTTGTCTGGCCATCACTTGCCAGGGCTGATCAAAACGTGCCAACCCATGCCACGTCTGCCATGTTAGCCACGACAACTCTAGGTTAGCACTGCTGTCAAACTCAGTGCGAGAAAACTTACGGAAAGGAGGTGAAGCTATGGATAGAACACAGGTTTTCAGAGGGAGAAGTAAAGAAAGCGAGATGACACAACGGATTAGGGTTCGCGTCGGATCATCTCTGCTTCCCTCACTTCTGACTCGGCCTGTTTTGTCATGTCAAGCCAAAACTCACTCGCCGTGACATGCCAAGCCTCGTCAACACATCAGTTTAACTCGTCAAGATCTTAGTGACAATGCTATGGGGTCACGGTCGGGTAGAGGGAGGAAATGAGCGATTCACATACGGAATGGCTTCATGAGCACGTCACCCACAAATCGCTAGTGAGATCAAACCCACCGACCCCCAAGTCCTCAGGGTTCTCAACAGTATCAGAAGAGGAGAAGTGAGCAGATAGAAATGACTGACTCTCAAATAACTGTACTCTCACATGTCCTCCGTATCTTTGTAGACATGGAACGAGAGTCTAGGGCACGGACCTACATTATCAATCTCACGGATAGAGCAGAAGAGGAAGTCTTAGCTGATTGTGTGGAGGAAGACGAGCATGGTGTCACTTTTCTTTTGGATGGAGAGGTAGCCCTTCGTGTGGATAGAACTAAGTTCGTCTTCTATAAGGTAGTGAAGCCGACTCAATGACAGGTATCGGAAGGGAATTTGGATTGGGATCACATGCCTAAACCAGTACACCAGTCCATTGAATCAGGACCGTTTGGTGAGTAGAAAAACTCTCTTTACAGCGTATTTGAACAATCTGGTTGCAGTGGACCGACAGAGTGACGCACGTGAAGAGAGCTTTTACTCAGCACTGGAGGGGATGCTTGAGAAAATAGCCCATGCGACCGGGCGAAAGCACGTCCACGTGACCACGCTTCCCAAGGCTACCGAGGGTGGGAACCCGGATTTTCGTCTCTGGAATGGCACTGATCGCATCATCGGCTACATCGAGGCCAAGAAGCCGACCGAAGAGCGGCTCGGCCTTATTCAGTCTTCTGAGCAACTCAGGCGCTATCGCTCCACGTTCCCGAATCTCATCCTCACCAACTTCCTTGAATTCCGGCTGTATCGGGATGACCAACTGATCCAGACGGCCTCGCTGGGCACTTGGTCACAGCTGCTCTCTAGGCGGCACGTGCCTCGACTCGAAGAGCCGGATGAACTCTACGCTCTCCTCGATCAGTTCCTGGACTTTGCGCTGCCCAAAACGTTCACAGCTGAATCGCTAGCCATCGAACTGGCCAAACGCACCCGCTTCTTCTGTGATGTAGTCGGTGAGCAGCTTCGCGATGAACAGAAGCGGGATGCGCCCGGCATGCTCTCCGGCTTCTTCGAGGCTTTCCAGACCTACCTCATCGGTTCACTGACCCCGGAGAAGTTCACCGATCTGTTCGCCCAGACCATCACCTATGGACTCTTTGCCGCTCGCATCCGAGCTGGGGACGGCTTCAATCGGCGCACCGCTTTCGATAACATCCCCCACACCATCGGTGTCCTGCGTGACCTGTTCCGCTTCATCTCGCTCGGCGATCTGTCTGAGTCGCTCGCTTGGTGTGTAGACGACATCGCTGAGGTCTTGGCCGTGGCCGACGCCCCAGGAATTCTCGCACGCTACTACCGGGAGGGCCAAGGCAGCGATCCGATTGTGCATTTCTACGAGACCTTCCTGGAGCAATACGATCCCGACGAGCGCGAACGCCTGGGGGTCTACTACACGCCTGAGCCGGTGGTGGGGTACATCGTTCGCTCCCTGCACGGCCTTCTGAAGACCGACTTCGGCAAGCGTGACGGCCTAGCCTCCGATGCTGTAACCCTGCTTGATCCGGCTGCGGGCACCATGACCTTTGTCGCCCGTGCCGCTGAGCAGGCGGTCGCTGAATTCGAAACCAAGTACGGTAGCGGCGGTCGGGGAGACTTCATCCGCAGCCACATCCTAAAGAACTTCTACGCGCTTGAGTTAATGATGGCACCTTATGCGGTCGGCCACCTCAAAATGGGATTCTTCCTAGAAGAGCTTGGCTACCGCCTCGCCGATGACGAGCGCGTCCCCTTCTATCTCACCAACACCCTCGACTGGGATGTACTGGAAGACAGCCCCATACCCGGCCTTTCCGCCCTAGCTGAGGAATCCCGCTTAGCGGGAGAGGTCAAGAAGCAGACCCCGATCCTGCTTATCCTGGGCAATCCACCCTATTCGGGCCATTCGAGCAACAGGGGTAAATGGATACGGAGATTGATCAAGGATTACAAGCGAGTGGACGGCGGATCACTGGATGAGAAGAATCCGAAATGGCTCCAGGATGACTACGTCAAATTTCTCCGTTTCTCCCAATGGAAGATCGAACAAGCCGGTCGCGGCGTCGTGGGGATGATCACCAACCACAGCTACCTCGACAACCCCACCTTCCGAGGCATGCGCCAGAGCCTAATGAACACCTTCGATGATATCTATCTTCTCGACCTGCACGGGAATACAAAGAAGAAGGAAACTTCGCCGGATGGCAGTCCCGACAAGAATGTCTTCGACATCCAACAGGGCGTGGCCATCGCCTTTTTCGTAAAGCGCGGACAGAACGAGCCAATCCGACTTTTCGATCAGCACTCCTTTTCAGGAGACTGCCCTGAACCCACCAACGGGGAAGCCAATGTCCACCACGCCGAACTCTACGGAACCCGCGAGAGCAAGTATGACTGGCTGGACACCCACGACCTCGGCAGCACTGCGTGGTGCAAGATAAACCCGGTCTCGCCGTTCTATCTGTTCGTGCCACGTGACGAGACGCTCGAAGCCGCGTATCGCCAGTTCGTTTCCATTCCGGGGATATTTACCACCCAAGCTACCGGCCTATACACCGCACGCGATGGCTTGACAATTCGCTGGTCGGAGGAAGAGGTGTGGGATACCGTGCATGCTTTCTCGCAAATGGACCCGGAACTGGCCCGGCAGGAATACCAACTCGGTGAGGACGCACTAAATTGGAAAGTGGGGACAGCGCAGAAGGACTTGCAGGACTCCGGTCCCACACGCACGAAGGTTGTTCCAATCCTCTACCGGCCCTTCGATGTGCGTCACACCTATTATACCGGCCAGTCAGGTGGTTTCATTTGCAGGCCCCGTCTAAATGTCATGCGGAATATGTTGGCTGGGGAGAACTTGGCACTGTGTATTGGACGCCAAGGGCATGTTGTCGGTGCCGGTGAATGGAATCTAATCTATTGCTCACAAAATATAGTGGATTTGAACCTCTTCTATCGCGGCGGAAGCAAGTGCTTCCCTCTCTACACCTATCCTACGGCTGATAGCAGCGGTGCCTCCGACTCAGCCGAACCAGGACTGTCGAACCGGCAACTGAACCTGAAGCTCGGACTAATCGCTGCCCTGGCAGCGGCTCATGGCAGGGAGTCATCGCCCGAAGAGATCTTCCATTACATCTACGCCGTTCTGTATGCACCGAGCTATAGGGAGAAGTACAAAGAGTTCCTGCGGATCGACTTCCCGCGCATTCCGTTCACGGCGGACAGGAAGTTATTTGCTGAACTTGCGGCTCTAGGTGAACGATTGGTCGACCTGCATCTGCTCAGGTCGTCGGAACTCAATCCGCCAAGCTGCCGATTCGAAGGTCAAGGTGACGCAGTCGTAGCTCGGACGAAGGCCCAAGGCTTTCGCTATGACCCCGATGAGCAACATCTGCACATCAACAAGACACAATATTTCGGCCCTATCCCTGCGGAGGTCTACGAATACCGCATCGGTGGCTATCAGGTCTGTGACAAGTGGCTAAAAGACCGTAAGGAGCGCCGCTTGGAACTTGACGACATCCGCACCTATTGCCGGATGGTGACTGCTCTCGGTCACACACTTACGATCCAGCAGCAGATCGATGCTCTCTATCCTGATGTCGAGAAGGACAACGTTTCCATACAGTGACGATAATCTCCTGCCCGGAGGAAGCTCTAGTCCTGTCTGATACTCGCTAACAGACAGTAGTTTCTAGCCAAGAACGGGTAGAGGAATTCCTGGATCGTCTAACCGAATTGTCACATGAGTTTGGCATCATGATTGCACGTGATAGTAACGATAACCCTGTGGTGGTTTTCATGGAGTCAGAAGATTTCTCATTCCGCTACGGCTTGAATAGCTCCGACGAGTTAATCCAGATCTGAATGAGCTAGTTCGAGGGTCTTCTAGGCGCTAGAGACTTTGTGTTCAGACCTATCAAGTACAAGTGAACGGGATAGACAGGGAGAGAGTGAAAAATCCAAAAGGAGTACCGTATAGACACGGGGACGAGGGAATACTGATTCACTGAAGCCTATGCATACAGCAGAAGAGAAGCCTTGTGTCCTTACTTTTGAGATAGGTTGAGCCCATTCACCTCCGCCTCCAAAGAACCCACAAAGTAACTGCTCCCACTCCGATCATGGCAGCAATGAACGGATATACCACCACCAGACTGACGACGGGATACAATAGAATTGGAAGGCTCGCCAACACGAGCAACTCAACCCCAGTGGGTGATGCTGGAGCAGGATGGGAGTAGGGGGGAGAGCGGTAGTAGGGCCTCACATAGCTGCCAGAGCGCCGATGACCCCTTACATACACATTGCCCCTTCTTCCATCACCAGACATGCTGTTCGAGAAGAGGAACCGGAGGAGACTGAGGGGCCAGAAGAGTGCCCGAAAGCACCAGACGATAAGCCAGAAAAGACCTTGAAAGCCCCAAGTGAGTAATTGGAGGATCACACTCATTGCCATTGATTTTTTCGCATGGGCTCCTGAGAATTCTGAGGTCTTCAGGACTACCTGAGTACGCAGTCTGACTGAGGGTGGGAGTTTGAGATTTGGGGCAGTGGGATTTGACAACACGGCTCTGGAAATCGCTTGGGGAATCTCGTCGACTAAGGCTGCTGCTGTGTTGCAGATTGCGCGTCTCTGGCGCTCTTTCCGTGCTAGAATGTCTCCGGTGTTTTTGATGGCTTGTTGTGAGCGAACGACTTGATTTAGCATAGGTGAGTACCGCCTTCCTTTGTTTTGGGAGTGATGAGACCGGATATCTCATCACTCCACTTAATGCAGTACCCTGACGGGGATCGAATCCAGGTCAGGAGGTATCGGGTGTGTCACTACTTCAGCGGGACAGAGACTTCTATCATCTAGAGATGTGTGTGAATTTTACGCCAAAGCCCAAGTATTTGACCCTGGAACGCCTTAAACTAGAGGGGCTTATTCCGCTGTTTAAGAAATCCAAAAATCGTGAAATCACTGCGGAAAAGGGGACTGTTTCCGTCAGGCTTCAGGATGTCAAAGATACAGATGAGCTAGTAATTCTATTCCTTCGAATGGATGGAACGGGCTACAGTGACGTTGCATTCAGCCAGAGAGGAAGTTCACAGGTTCGCTCGGTCGGCCCAAATGAGGATGAGAACCGATGTTACTCAGCCCATCTCATCATTCGTAAGGGAGCATCTGATCGATATGAGGCCCTCCTCGAACGTGTTCCGGGTCTTGGCATTACAAGGACACAGAGGTATCTCCGAAGTTTGCTCTCTGATACTGATAGCAGGGTGACTCTTGAAACCGAAGGGGTCAATCCGATCAAGGTACGTCCGCTGATAACCTTTATGGCTTATCCCTCTGACACACTAAAGGCCGCAGTGTTCCGTGGGAACGCTAAACGGGTCAAATTGTCCCGTCGCGTAGATGCGGACCTCGAGATCGAACGTAGCCGGGAGGAAGTGCTTGAGATCCAATATGTTCCTGTAGCACAAGATCGGAAGGCTAGGGTGTGGGAAAGGATAGCCGAGCTATTCCAAAATACGCGAGCTGATGACCGAGCAAAGTCCATGCGGGTGGTCGTGGAAGATGGGGGGCAGCAGAAGTCGGTGGAGGTCGACCTTGAAGAAGAGGATCTAGAACTGGCCACACTGTCTAGCCGACTAAAGGTACGACTTGAAGACGAAGCGAAGCCGCTGGACGAGGGCTTCAAGGATATCCGACTCGATCTCGTAGAGAGTGCGATTCGATCTCTTGAGCATGAATCCCAAGGGGGGTGACATCGTGCTACGAGAACTACTAACCTATACCAGGATCAAAGTACCGGGTAGGCTGCGTCGCGATTACCTCTGGCCAGCGGCTTTTTCGTTGCTTCTAACCGCTGTCCTCGCAATTCCAACGAGCCTTGCTGTCTTTCCGGGCCTATCGCTCTTAGCAGAGCTTGTCCGAGTAGTAACCGAGTTGCTACAGCTTCTTGCAGGATTCTATATTGCGCTGCTTGCCTTGGTGAGCACCATGAGCAGTACCCAACTCAACGAGCTTATGTCTAAAGTGGAACTGAAGGTCGGTGACGACTGGCAGACGCTTTCACGCCGGAGGTACCTCGCCTTCCTGTTTGGCTATCTGGCCTTTGTGTGCGTCTCCTTGTACCTCGTAAGCTCTGGCTCACTGATTGTGGCAGATGAAGTTGCAACTGTACTCGGTGGGCTCGGACTCTTTATGGGATGGGTACTTCCTGTTATCGGTTGGACCCTCTTTGCTGTCTTCACTTTCGCGGCACTTCACATGTTTACCATCACTGCCAACGGAATCCGCTATCTCTCATTCCGATTGCACATTCCAGAGATCAAGCAAGGGCCTGTTGAGATTGTCAGTGACAGCGACAATGCCTAGCCACCCTTTCTTACTCCATCGAAAAAGGAACCTCTACTGCGAGGGCCATTGAATGTCCTCCGCTTCAACATAGTCTAGCCTAGCTTCATTCCAGAATCCCCATGCTCCTTTGTCCGATATAACCTCTTTTGCCGTCTGAGACTCCTGCACTCTAACTAGCCTATCTCCTTCAGGTCGACGCGCATTCTTGAATCGGGGCTTTCTATCTCGCCTCGTTTCAAGAGTAAGGACTTCTACGATGTTCAGCTTCAATCGTGCGTGTTCGTCCAGCAAACATACATTCTGATCTTCTTGACCCTGTTGAATGCAGGGATACAACCATCCGTCGAATCCACGAGGTAGCGGAAAGAAGTATCTACAAAGATGCTGGCTCACGGGATACCACGTTGCCGGTCCAGAGAACATTTCCGTCAGGAAGTTGTTGAGGATCTTCATTTTCTCCAAGTCCTCTTCACTTGCGTATTGGTACTCGGCCATCGGCTGTCCCAGTGCTTTCCGAGCAGCGTGCAGCTTTTCTTCCACATCGTCTTCCAGTTTGGGAGGGAAGGGTGGGCTTCCTATCCTGGATAACGACATATCCTGAGTAATCTTGTACACAATGAGCGAGTACGTCTCCTTCTTCCCGGTTGACAAAACCCCCATTTCTCCAGAAGCCGTCGCCGCGAGAGTTGATGCGTAGAGCACCCGCTCTCCGGCCCGGTTGAGTCGATTAGGCTTCGCCAACGGTTTCGGTGGTGCCCAGCATCCCGAAACGCCTTCCGTGATTTCTCCTTTTCGCGCACGATACAAGAACATGTCGCTCGGATTCGCGATTCCGGCGCGGGTGACTGTCCTGTAGGGAGTCGCTTCCTTCCCTGGCTTCTCAATGTGACACAGCATCTTGTTTATCAGCGCAATCACTTCTCTGACACCGCTATTGGACAGGTGTCAGCTCGTCACGCCGTGACTACTAGGTGGGGAGTCCCTGCTGATTCTGGACTGAGGGGTCGTATTTTCGCCAACATCAAATTCGACTGCAAAATCCGCATTGCCGAAGCGCTTTCCAGAATGAATAGGGTCTTGCAGTTCTTTGAGCTAATGGTGGGGCGTTATCAGAATATCCTCGAAGCCCGAATATATACGAATACCTATACAGAAGGCGACCCGCCTCCTCTTGGTTCTGGGTCGGACATTTCTGGGTCGGAAGTATATGTGAGCATGAATCCCAAACATCAGCGTTCACCCGAAGAGGGTGAACCAAGCCCCTTCAATGTCCTGATAGACCCCGTCCGTGACTCTGAAACATTTTCGAGTGTTCTAAAGGCGTGGCTGGCCAGAGATGAAGATGCGGACTGGCAGGACGCTCGGATGAGGTTGTCAAGTGGCTGGGGTGGAAGAGTTTATAACCAGGACCGCTTAATGAGGGCCGTGAGCATGTTTGAGTATCTGCCCAAGGGAGTGTTTCCCAATGAGAGTACATTATCGCAAGAGGAGCAGGACGCAATTGAGAAGGCAAAGAAGATATTTCACAAATTGCATCAAGACAGCATTGTCCGAAAGGTCGTGCTCAATAAACTGGGCAATATAGACAGTCTGACGCTCAAGAAGAGAGTTCGCCACAGAGCAGTGAGTATCATTAACGCAATTGGGCATGCGACCCCCGAGCTCAGTGCTGTGATTAGTAAGGCAGTAGACTGCCGGAATCTATATGTTCACGGAAATAATGCGAATGTCACGCCCAAACTGTGTGGCTCTTGCTTATCATTCCTTACGGATACGCTGGAGTTCATTTTCTTGGCCTCAGATCTTGTAGATGCGGGGTGGGACATAGCAAGTTGGAGCAAGAAGGGTAGACCTCTTGGCCATCCATTGTTCAACTATCTGACTAGGTATGAGCAAAACTTGGAGATCATGGATGCTGTACCCCGCAACCCGTAGTCCAAGCACCGCAGACGTAACTCACGAGCAATCAAGCAGGATTGAGAGTGGGCCACTATTGGGTTGCTAAAATCCGAAAAAGCCTGTCCTACACGTGAAAACTCTTGACGGGCAAAGTTCTGCGTGGTAGGATAATACTATCACAAATTACCCAAAACAGGAGGTGATAAGTGAATGTCGAAAGTGGTTACACTATTTGGCTATGAAGCTGCGGAGCGGTACCGGAAATTGGCCGTGTCTGCCAAGCCTTGTCTAGGCACGGACGGCCTTACCATTCCACGCCATCCTTGTCTGGCTTGCCAAGGTGACAGCTCTTGTCAAGGTGATGGCTAGTGCGATTCGATCCTCCGGCACCGCGCCAATGGCCAGTATAGCAAGTTCGAGTCAGGGACGAACCCTGACTCGACCCTTATTTAGTGGCTACCTTTTCACTATGCGATGCGTTAAGCCTGGCTTGACTCGCCATGCCTTGCCATGAGATCCATGTCTTCCTTGACAGCCGTGATTATGTCATGACCTGTGGCGACTTGTCCTGCCTTGTCTTGTCTAACGTGATTGGTGGACGCCAATCGCTCAGTGAATATGGTAGCACACTGTTCGAGCCAGGGTCCGCTCTGGCTCGGCTATCTTTCAGGAGGTGATAGATGAGTGTTGGAAGTAGCTACAGTGTAGTTGGTGCGATATTCGGGTTGGCTGTAATGAGGGTGTTTTGCCTTGACATGCCTTTTGATTTGTCACGCCTCGCCAGACCTCACCATGTCACACCACGCCACGCCAGTTTTATTATTGACACTGTAGCACAAGAGAGGAGCCCGGAATGGGCTCCTCTACTCCTAATATATGGTGAAAAGGAAACGGGGTGGTACGTAAGTGC
>Ga0209754_1002241_pt1 | contig 16091 bp, 11 predicted proteins | sample MesohylBB_FD_187295 | JGI IMG/M metagenome (GOLD analysis project Ga0209754, IMG submission 187295) | Host-associated microbial community of the marine sponge Aplysina aerophoba from Gulf of Piran - sponge mesohyl, lysed by bead beating... | ecosystem: Host-associated > Porifera > Sponge >... | reverse complement strand
CGATTCCCATCGAAGGCACCAGCCTGCTGCCGGCGTTTCACCGGCAACCGCTGGACCGCGAAGCGGTGTTCTGGGAGCACGAAGGTAACCGGGCGGTCCGCTCCGGCAAGTGGAAGCTCGTGTCGCGGCACCCTGGGGAGTGGGAGCTCTACGACATGGTCGCGGACCGCACGGAGGCACGGGATCTCGCTGCCGAGGAGCCGGAGCGGCTAGCCACTCTGGGGGCGCTGTGGGAAGACTGGGCGGCCCGCACGGGAGTCGTCCCGTGGGCCGATCTCATCGAGCAGAGGCGGGCCGCGCGGGCGCCGAACTAGCAGTCGAGTCGCGGCGTCCGCGCCGCGCTGATGCACAGGAACAGGGCTTGTTCCATGCAGGTTTCGGTACGGCAGCGTGATACCCTGCCGGCCATGCGAACCACGACTTTCCTGGCCGGAGCTGCCCTGCTCTGCGCCACCGCTTCTTCCGCCCCGGCAGCCGACGTTCCCGCGTCGGCGGATGACGTCCGACCCCTCCTGGTCGGCAGCGCCGTACCCGACGTTCTGCTTCCCACCGCCGCCGGCGGTGAAGTCAATCTGCTCACCGAGGCGCAGGCCAAGCCGACCATCCTGATCTTCTACCGCGGCGGCTGGTGACCGTACTGCAATACGCAACTGGGCCAGTTGCAAGAGATAGAGCAGGATCTGATCAACCTCGGTTACCAGTTGTTCGCCATCTCACCGGATGTCGCGGAGCAACTGCAGGCGACCAAGGGCAAGAACGAGTTGAAGTACCGGCTGCTTTCCGACCGCGGCATGAAGGCATCGCAGGCCTTCGGGATCGCCTTCCGCAACGAGGAGATCGTCCGGGCCTACCGGGAGAACTTCCGGCTCGACCTCGAGGAATACGCCGGCGACGATCACCACATGCTCCCGGTACCCGCCGTCTTCGTGCTCGATACGGATGGGCGGATTGCGTTCCACTACGTGAATCCGGACTACAAGGTCCGTCTGCCGGAAACCGTCCTGCTCGAGGCCGCGAAGGCGGCGGTCCAGTAGGCATCCGGGCCCATCTGAGCCAGGCGCAGGCCTGAGTCAAGCGCAGTGGAAGCGAACCGGCAGGCGCTGGCGCGCAACGATCCCGCCGTCTGGGCGGCGATCGTCGGCGAGGAGGACCGTGAACGGCGCGGCGTCGAGTTGATTCCGTCCGAGAACTACACCTACCCCGAGGTGTTCGCGGCGAACGGCTCGGTGCTGACGAACAAGTACGCGGAGGGCTATCCCGGCCGCCGCTACTACGGCGGCCAGGAGTTCACCGACGCGGTCGAGCGGCTGGCGATCGAGCGCGCCTGCCGGGTGTTCCGATCCGAGCACGCGAACGTGCAGGCGCTGTCCGGCTCGCCGATGAACCAGGCGGCGTACTTCGCCTTCCTCGACCCCGGCGACACGGTACTGGCGATGGATCTGTCGCACGGAGGCCATCTGACGCACGGCGCGCCCGTGTCCCACATGGGCAGGGTCTTCCACTTCATCCGCTACAAGACGGATCCCGACAACGCCGGCGCGATCGACTTCGGCGCCCTGCTCGCCCAGGCCCGCGAACACCGTCCGAAGATGATCCTCTGCGGCTACTCCTCCTACCCGCGGGACTACGACTACCGCGAGTTCAAGCGAATCGCCGACGATGTGGGCGCGCTGACGATGGCCGACGTGTCGCACATCGGCGGGCTGATCGCCGGCAACGCGATGTCCAACCCGATGGACCACGGCTTCGACGTGATGACGACCACCGGCCACAAGACCCTGCGCGGCCCGCGGAGTGGCCTGATCCTGTGCCGCGCCGAGCACCGCCGGAAGATCGACAAGGCGGTGTTCCCCGGTCTTCAGGGCGGACCCCACATGAACGCCGTTGCCGCGCTCGCGATCACCCTCGGCAAGGCGCTCGAACCGGACTTCGCGATCTACGCCCGGCAGGTGCTGACCAACGCGAAGGTGCTCGCCGAGGAGCTGCTGAACCGGGGCGCCGATCTCGTGACCGGCGGCACCGACAACCACATGATGGTGCTCGACACCCGGAAGAGCTTCGGCATCGACGGCCGGGTGGCCGAGGAGACCCTCGACAAGGTTTCCATCACGGTGAACAAGCAGTTGATCCCCGACGACCCCCGGCCGCCGCTCCGTCCGAGCGGCATCCGGCTCGGCAGTCCGGCGGCGACCACGCGCGGCATGGAAGAACCCGAAATGAAGCTGCTCGCCGAGTGGATCATCGACGCACTAAGGCGGCACGGCGACGACGAGCGTCTGGACGCCATGCGGCAGGACATCGAGCGCTTCTGCCTGCGCTTCCCGGTGCCTGGCGTTTCAGCCGCACCCTGATCGGCGCAGGCGCAGCGACGGACAAGAACCCACCGAACACCAACAGCAGGAACGACCAGATGCCCCAGGAATCCAGCTACGAAGCGATCCGCTACGACCTCGAGGACGGCGTGTTGACGATCACGCTCAACCGTCCCGAACGCCTCAACGCCTTCAACGGCCAGATGTCGGCCGAGATGATGGACGCCTTCGACCGCGCGGACGCGGACGACGACATCCGCGCCATCATCGTCACCGGCGAAGGGCGCGGGTTCTGCGCCGGCGCCGATCTGTCCTCCGGCGGCGACACTTTCGCCCGTTCGAATGAGGACCTCGAGGCCTACCGGGACGGCGGCGGCGTGCTGTCGCTCCGGATCTACGCCCTGCGCAAGCCGATCATCGCGGCGATCAACGGCCCGGCGGTCGGCGTCGGCATCACGATGACCCTGCCGATGGACGTCCGCCTCGCCTCGACCGAGGCGCGGATGGGCTTCGTCTTCGTCCGCCGCGGCATGGTGCCCGAGGCCTGCAGCAGCTACTTCCTGCCTCGCCTGGTCGGCATGGGCCGAGCCTCCGAGTGGACGCTGACCGGCCGCGTGTTCCCGGCCGCGGAAGCGCTCGAGGCCGGGCTCGTCAATCGCGTCCTGCCGCCGGAGGATCTGCTTCCCGCCGCCCGCGAACTGGCGTCCGAGATCGCGGCCAACACCTCACCGGTTTCCGTCACCCTGACCAGGCACATGCTCTGGAAGGCCCTCGACGCCGAATCGCCGATGGCGGCGCACCGGGTCGAGTCCAAGGGCATCTATACGCGGGGCCGGAGCGCCGACGCCAGGGAGGGCGTCGTTTCGTTCCTCGAGAAGCGGCCGGCCGAGTTCCCCCTGAAGGTCAGCGCGGACATGCCGTCCTACTTCCCCTGGTGGGAGGACGAGAAATTCTGAGGAGTTCGGGCAGCGGAGCGGCGCCCGGCCCCCGCCGCGGGGCGGTGGCGTCCTGGTGTCTCTACGACTGGGCCAACTCGGCCTTCACCACCCTGGTGGTGACCTTCGTCTACGCGACCTACTTCTCGCAGACCTTCGCCGAGAACGCGGCCCGCGGCACCGCCCTGTGGTCGCGCGGGATCACGATCAGCTCGCTGATCATCGCCCTCGTCGCACCGGTGCTTGGGGCGATGGCCGACCGTTCCGGCCTGCGCAGGCGCTTCCTGGCCGCCGCCACCCTGGTTTCGGTCGGCGCGACTGCCTGGTTGACCTTCATCGTCCCGGGAAGCGGCAACGCCGTCCTGGCGGCCCTCACGCTGTTCGTCATCGCGAACGTCGGATTCGAGGTCGGGATGGTCTTCTACAACTCCTTCCTGCCCCGGTTGTCGACGCCGCGAACGATCGGACGGATCTCCGGCTACGCCTGGGGCCTCGGCTACGCGGGAGGGCTCGTCTGCCTCGTGGTCGCGCTGCTTGGGCTGATCGGCCTCGGCGAGGGCGCCCCCTGGCTGGCGCTCAGCACGGAGGACGGCTTCAACATCCGCGCCTCGAACCTGCTCGTCGCCGTCTGGTTCCTGCTCTTCAGCCTGCCCGCGCTCATCCTGCTGCGCGACGAAGTCACACCGCGCGGAGATGCATCCGCCGGCGGCAACGTCGCGGCGGTTCGCGGCGCCTTCCAGGACCTCGGCCGTACGCTGACCCGGATCCGTGACTTTCAGGACATCGTCCGCTTCCTCATCGCGCGCCTGATCTACAACGACGGCCTGATCACCGTGTTCGCCTTCGGCGGCGTCTACGCCGCGGGCACCTTCGGGATGGACACGGCGGAGGTGATCGTGTTCGGCATCGCCCTGAACGTCGCGGCGGGGCTGGGCGCCTTCCTGTTCGGCCTCGTCGACGATCGGGTGGGCGGCCGCACCACCGTGCTGTGGAGCCTGGTCGGCCTCTTCGTCTGCTCTCTGGTCGCCGTCGCGGCGCAGAACAGGGCCTGGTTCTGGGCCGCGGCGCTGGTGCTGGGCCTGTTCATGGGCCCCAACCAGTCCGCGAGCCGGTCGCTGATGGGCCGTTTCGCGCCGAAGCGCTACGAGTCCGAGTTCTTCGGCTTCTTCGCCTTCTCCGGCAAGGCGACGGCCTTCCTGGGCCCGATGCTGCTTGGCCTCATCACCGCCGGCTACGGCCAGCGCGCGGGCATCGCCGTCGTCCTCGTGTTCTTCCTGGTCGGCGGCCTGCTGCTGCTCCGGGTCGACGAGGCGCGGGGCATCGAACGAGCGGCGCACCGCGCATAGCAGGATCAACAATGGCAGAGTCAGCAACGGACCGGGGAATCACGTAGAAGAGAGAGGGGAGCGATGGAGGCAGTCAGCAACTGGTGGGGGTCACTGGAGGGGGCGTACCGCGTCTTCTACGCACTCGGCATCGTCTCCGCCCTGGCCTTGCTGATTCAGGTCGTCCTCACCGTCTTCGGGCTCGACGACCTGATCGACGCCGTCGACGGCGAGGGAACTTCCCTGCTCTCGATGCGCACCGTGAGCGGTTTCCTGGCCGGCTTCGGCTGGACCGGCGTCGTGATGATGCGCGCCGGCTACTCGACCCTGGCCGCTTCCGTCGGCGGCACCGTCGTCGGTCTTCTCTTCGCCGGCATCCTGCTCCTGGTCATGCGCGTGCTGATGGGCCTGCGCCACAGCGGCACCGTGGACTACAGGAACGCGGTCGGCGTGGCCGGCAAGGTCTACGCGCCGATAGGCGGCGCCCTCAGGAAGCCCGGGCAGGTCGAAGTCCTGGTCCAGGGCCGGCTGCGCACGGTCGCCGCGATGACGCGCCACGACCAGGATCTGCCCACCCTGACCCGCATCCGCGTGGTCGACACCCTCGATCCCAACACCCTGCTCGTCGTTCCCCTCGACGCGGAAGCCGACGAGCGGAAGCAACCCGGTGGCAGCTAGCACCCGCAGAACCTCCGGAGGCCGGCGCTTCGCGCCCGCTGCCGGCGGGGACGCCGACGCACCCAGTTTCCGCCGCACCTAGGAGAACGAATACGTGGACCTGATCATCCTCATCCTGTCCGCCCTGGCGGCGGTCCTCATCCTCATCTTCTCGCTTTCGAGCCGGTACCGGCGTTGCCCCTCCGACCGCATCCTCGTGGTCTACGGGAAGATCGGCGGCACTGGCTCGGCGAAGTGCTACCACGGCGGCGCCGCCTTCATCATCCCGATCCTGCAGGCGCACCAGTTCCTCGATCTCGAACCGATGACGATGGACATCAACCTGACCGGGGCGCTCTCGAAGCAGAACATCCGCGTCAACTGCCCGTCGACGTTCACGGTCGGCATCTCGACCGAATCCGGCGTAATGGAGAACGCGGCCGAGCGCCTGCTCGGCATGCAGATGGACCGGGTTTCCGCGCTCGCGCGCGACATCATCTTCGGTCAGATGCGCGTCGTGCTGGCGACGATGCCGATCGAGGAGATCAACGCCGACCGCGACAAGCTGATCGAGAACATCTCGAACGGCGTCGAGGTCGAGCTGAAGAAGGTCGGCCTGCGACTGATCAACGTGAACATCCAGGACATCACGGACGAGTCCGGCTACATCGACGCGCTCGGCAAGGAAGCGGCCGCGCGGGCGATCAACGAGGCGAAAGTCAAGGTCGCCGAGCAGGAGCGCGACGGCGAGGTCGGCGCCGCGGCGGCGGAGCGCGACCGGCGCATCGAGGTGGCCCAGGCCCTGGCGACGGCTCAGGAGGGCGAGAACGAGTCCGCGGTGCGCGTGGCCCAGTCCGACTCCAGCCGGAGAAAGGAAGAGGCCGAGGCCGAGCGGGACGCCTCCGCCGCGGAGAAGGTCAAGGCGGCACAGGCGCTGCAGGAAGCCTACGCGGCCCAGCAGGAGTCCGAAGTCGCGCGCGCCACCCGCGAACAGGCCACCCAGCGCGCCGACGTCGTCGTCCCCGCCGAGATCAAGAAGGAGGAGATCGCGACGCTGGCCGAAGCGGAGGCCGAGCGCAACCGCCGCCTGAAGCAGGGCGAAGCGGACGGCATCCGGTCGTTGACCGCGGCCGACGCCGACCGCATTCAGCGCCTCCAGGAAGCCGAAGCCGCCGGTATCGAGGCGGTGCTCAAGAAGAAGGCCGAGGGCTTCGACCGCCTCGTCGACGCAATCGGCGGCGCCGACAACACGGCCCTGCTACTCGCCACGGAGCAGCTCCCGAAGCTCGTCGAGGAACAGGTCAAGGCGATCGCCGGCCTCCAGATCGACAACGTGACCGTGTGGGATTCCGGCCGCGGCGACAACGGCAAGACGGCGACCGCGGACTTCGTCTCCGGCCTCGTCGGCGCCCTGCCGCCGCTGCACGAACTGACGAAGAACGTCGGCATCAAGCTGCCCGAGTACCTGGGCAGCCGGGAAGAAGCCGAGGCGGCTTCGCCCGAGGAAACGGAGGCCGAGCCCGAAGCCTGAGCGCACGGGACCTCACACTGGGTACGCCGACGTCCTCGCCGGCTGCCGCCGCAGGCGGCCAGCGAGATGCGCCGCGAAGCGGCGACCGCTTTCCGTCGTCAGGTGACGTCGCGGACCGTCAGGCCACGGCTCTTCAGATAGGGCAGCAGGCCCTTCTTGTCGATCGTCCGCAGGGCGCGCGTCGACACCTTGAGCTTGAGCGTCCGCTTGAGCTCGGGGACGTAGAGCCGCTTGGCCTGGATGTTCGGCCGCTGCCACTTGTTCGTCACGTTGTGCGCGTGGGAGATGTTATGGCCGCTGAGCGGCTTCTTGCCGGTGATCTGGCAGGTTCTGGGCATTTCGACTCCATCGCCCGGGTGGCCGCAGTGGGCGCCGTGGCGGTCTCGTTGGGCGCGCGATCATAGCAGCGAACGCGCTTCGCGTCTCCGTGCGCCCAAGGCCCCCCTGCTACGCTGACGCGACGACGTCCTGACGACAAGGGAGGCCCTGCCGTGAACGAACTGGTCTACCGCTTCCTCCGCAACGATCTCTCCCGCCGTGGCTTCATCCAGGCCCTGACCGCGCTCGGTCTCACCGGCACGATCGCCGAGTCCACGGCCAACGCGGCCGCCGCCGCGGCGAACGCCGATCCGGACTCCGGCAGCCGCACCGCAACCGGCACCGGCGGCGAGTTGATGGTCGAGCAGATGGCCGCGGCCGGCACCCGCTTCCTGTTCACGAACCCCGGCTCGTTCGAAGTCGGTTTCTTCGACGCCTTTCTGGACCGGCCCGGCATGCAGCTCATCATGGGATTGCACGAAGGCATCGTCATCTCGATGGCTGACGGCTACCACAAGGCCTCCGGCGAACCGGCCCTGGTCAACGTCCACGTGATCGCCGGCACCGCCCAGTCCGCCGGCCAGCTCTACAACTCGAGCCGCGACGGCTCGGCGCTGATCGTGACCGCCGGCCTGCTCGACAACGAAATGCAGGACGACAACCTGCTGCTGGGGCCCAGGCCCGGCTTCGACCAGAAGGACGTGAACCGGCAGTTCACGAAGATGTCCTGGGAGACCCGTGACCCCGGCTCGATTCCGGTCATGCTGCGCCGCGCCTACAAGGTGGCCACCACCTCGCCCGGCGGTCCGACCTACCTCGCCCTGGCCAACCACGCCCTCGAGGCCAAGGGGGTCAGCGCCACGATCCACGACCGCGCGTCCTTCGTCATCCCGGACGACATTCCGGCCCGCGACGAGGACATCGAGGCGGTGGCGCGGATGCTGATCGAGGCCGAGGCGCCCGTCATCCACGTCGGCGACGAGGTCAGCAAGGCCGGCGCCCAGCAGGCGATCCTGGAACTGGCCGAGCTTCTCCAGGTACAGGTGGCCGACGTGAACTGGCCTTTCCACAGTTTCCCGCGCATGCACCCGCTCTACGCCGGCGGCTACAGCAGCCGGGATCGCGACTTCGTGCTCCGCATCGGCGTCGGCGACATCGGCGGAACGGCCGCCGCCGGCCCCGATGCCGAGGGCTCGCAGAGCGCCTGGATCGGCCTGAACACGGGCGCGATCGGCGGCGACCGGCCGTTCGGACGCGCGGTCGTCGCGAACACGAAGCTCGCCACCGAGGCCCTGGTCGAGGCGGTCGAATCGCTCACCACCAAGGAGCGGCGAGAGAAGATCCGCGCCTCCAGGCCCGACTCCGCTCGCCGGCAGCCACAGCTCGACCCGGCGAACGTGGGCGCCAGCCCGATCCACGCCGACGAACTGGGACACGTGCTCGAGACGGAACTCGATCCGAACGCGATCATCGTCAGCGAGAACCTGAGCGGCTCGAACCAGTTCTTCTCCACCGGCCACCGCGACGACGAGAAGACCTGGCTCGCGACCTCCGGCGCCGGCCTCGGCTGGGGAATCGGCGCGGCGACCGGCGCCAAGCTCGGCCAGCCGGACCGGCAGGTCGTCTGCAGCATCGGCGACGGCTCGGTGATGTACAGCGCCGCCGGCTTCTGGTCGCAGGCCCGCTACGGCGTGCCGGTGCTCACCGTGGTGACGAACAACCGGAACTACCAGACCGTACGCCTCGCCTACGCCCGCTACGACGGCAAGATGAAGGCGGCCAACCGCTACACCGGCATGCACCTCGGCGATCCAGACATCGACTTCGCCGGCCTCGCGAAGAGTCAGGGCGTCGACGGCGTCACCGTCGAGTCGGCCGCCGACCTGCGGCCCGCGATCCGCCGCGGCATCGAGGTCACCCGCGCCGGCGAGCCCTTCCTCGTCGATGTCGTCGTCGACCGCAAGGGCGACGGCGGAGACTCCAACTGGCACCAGGAGTTCCGGCTTGCCGACGAGCGGACCAGGTCCGTCTAGGAGCTTGCGCCGCAAGGACCGGGTGCGCCGGCCGCCAGGCCGGCTCCACTTGGCGAAGCTGCCGCGGGTTCTCCTCTTCCTCTCTTTCGTCATCCCGCCTCTGGCAGTCACCGCCCAGACGAGCACCAGCCCACGGCCGACTGTCGAGGCACTCCGCATCGACGCCCCGATCCGCGTCGACGGCGTGCTCGACGAAACCGCCTGGGACCAGGCGCCCGTCGCCTCCGGTTTCACCGCCCGCGAGCCGGAGGACGACCGTCCGGCCGCGCAGCAGACCGAGTTCTCCGTCGTCTACACGGATACGGTCCTGTACTTCGGAATACGCGCCTTCGACTCGCAGCCGGAGGCCATCGTCGCCAGAGAACTCCAGCGCGACTCGGACCATGGCCGCAACGACGACTCGCTGGCCATCGTGCTCGACACCTTTCACGACCAGCGCAACAGCTTCACCTTCGAGGTCAACCCGCTCGGCGCCCGCACGGACTCGCTGGTCACCGAAGAGGGCAAGGACCAGAACGTCGAGTGGAACGGTGTCTGGAGGGCCACGGCTCGCACGACCGCGGCGGGTTGGCAGGCCGAGGTCGCGATCCCCTTCTCCACGCTGCGCTTCGACCCTGCGGCGAGCACCTGGGGGCTGAACGTCCGCCGGGTCGTGCGCCGGACGAACGAAGAGAGCTACTGGGCGCCGGTCGGGCGCGAGATCGGCCCGCGCGCCGTCAGCCGCATGTATGCGGCCCACTGGGTCTCGCTCGCCGGCGACCTCACCGGCATCTCTGGCGTCAAGCCGGGGAGACGGCTCGACGTCAAGCCCTTCGTGCTCGCCTCCGCCGCGGAAGAGCCTCGCGCCCCGACAAGTGGGACGCTCGACGACATCGACGGTGGAATCGACCTGAAATGGGGGCTGACCAGGTCGTTGACGCTCGATCTCACGTACAACACCGATTTCGCCCAGGTGGAGGTCGACCAGCAGCAGGTCAACCTGACCCGCTTCTCCCTCTTCTTTCCCGAGAAGCGGGAGTTCTTCCTGGAGAACGCGGGCGTCTTCGAGTTCGGTCCGCCGAGTCCGGGAGGCATGCAGCCCCCCCTGATGAAGGCCTTCTTTTCGAGGCGCATCGGTCTCGATCGTGGCGAAGAGGTGCCCATCGATCTCGGCGCCCGTCTCACCGGGCGGGCCGGCGCCTGGAACCTCGGCCTGCTGACCGTGGGAACCGAGGCCGTCGCGGCCGGCGACCGGTCCGCAACCTCCGCCACGCAACACAACGTCTTCCGGCTCAAGCGCGATCTCGGGGAACGATCCAGTGTGGGCATGATCTACACCGAACTCGACCCGAGCGGCGGCACGATGAACCGGCTCTACGGCGTCGATCTCGACTACAAGCCGAACCGGCAGTCCGCCTTCTACATCTTCGGGGCCGGCAGCGATGATGAGGGACAGAGTGGCGACACAGGCGCTGTCGGCACGGGCTACAGCTACACATCCCGAAGCCTGCGGGCCAATGTAGATCTGATGGAGGCCCAGTCCGGCTTCCAGCCCGGCTCCGGCTTTCTCCTCCGCCGGGACTTCCGTCGCTACAACCCGAGAGTGCGCTGGGAACCGCGGATCAACCGCGGCATCGTCCGCAGCGTCACGGTCGAGGCCGAACTCGACTACTTCGAGCGCGAGAGCCTGGGCCGGGTGGAGAGCCGCAAGCTCCTCTTCGCGCCCATCGGCATGCGCACGACCGGCGACGACCGGTTTCGCCTGGCCCTGGTCAACGACGTCGAGCAGCTCTTCGAGCCCTTCGAGATCAGGCCCGGAATCGTGATTCCCGCGGGCCTCTACGAGTTCGACTCGATCTTCCTGCGGGGATTCTCCAACCAGGGACGGCGGCTCGCCTGGCGCGGCAACATCAACGTCGGCGAGTTCTTCGGCGGCGACCGCCGGAGCTACGTCCTGTCGAGTTTCGTTCGCCTTTCCCGCCACCTGCTGACCGAGTTCCAGTGGAACTACAACGACGTCATGCTGCCCCAGGGCGACTTCACCGCCACGATCTACACCGTCCGCCTCGATGCGGCCTTCAGCCCGGACCTGCGGCTCAACACGCTCGCCCAGTACAACGACGCGGCCCAACTGGCGGGCGTCAACGTGCGCTTCAACTGGATCTACAAGCCCGGCGCCAACCTCTTCGTCGTCTACAACCACAACTGGGCCGCTCCGACCTTCACCGCCAGACAGACGGCGCGCCGCGAGCTGATCGTCAAGTTCAACTACCTCTGGCAGCCTTGAGCCAGGGAACGCTGCCCGGAACAAAGCCCCAAGACCGGCCGTTGGACGACCCAGGAGGAACGCCCGATGACGTGGACGAGTACCCGGTACCGCAAGCTGAGCAACGCGCCCCCTCCGGCTCGGACAGCACGTCGCCACCACATCGGCACCGCCGTAGCCGGGGTGCTGATTGTCCTCTCGCTGGTCGCTTCCCAGCCGGCTCGCGCTTGTAGCTGCGTCAGGCCCGAGAACTGGGGATTCATCGGCCCCGAGGAAGGACGACTACCCTCGAATGCAGCCGGCGTCCTCTGGTTCAAGCCCGGGCAGCAACCGCAGCAGAGCGTCGTGGCCCGGATCACCGTCGAGAAGTGGCAGAACGGTCGGTTCGAGCCGATTCCAGCGACTGCTCGCAGCGTTGACGGCTTCCATGGCATCTACCTCGTCGCCCCGCGCAAAGGACTCGCCGTAGGCGCCACGTATCGATTCACCGATCAAGGCTCGGTCCTGGGCTACGACTTTCCGGACTGGGCAGACCGCGTCAAGCCGCAGGGCAGCGGCCCCTATCGGCAGGTTCGGGTCACGGTGGATGCCAACCCGTTGCCCGCGACCTCCCCGCTCACATTGAAGGCTGGCCCCACTGCCACCGAGCCCATCCGAGTGGCCTCCGGCGGCGGTAGGTGCGTTGTATTCGGCCAGCCTGTTCCCCACGTCCCAATCGAGGCCGTCCTGGCGTCCGACGCTCAGGAGTGGGCCGGGCAGCTTCTCTTTCGGACGCTGGTGGACGACGAACCGTGGGCGGGCGCCGATTCTCTTTGCTCGTTCTATCCAAGCGGCCGAAGCTGGCGCCAGGTCGGGCACGACACGGTCTACAGCACCTGTCAGGCCTCTGACAGGCGCGGCGAGGCTCCGATCGCGTTCCGTGGACCTCGAGGCCGGTACCGCGAACTGGCCCCGAGCCGCCACACCTTGAAGATGGAAGCGTTCCTTCCCGGGACCGGCATCGTGCTCGAGTCCCAGACCTTGACGGTCGACCTCAGTTGCCCGCCGACCGTTCGTCGTCGCACCCAAGGATGGGTTCATACCCGGCGCGCGCTACTTCTTCCTTGACCGGGAACACGAACACCACTGGTGGCGGCAAAGCGAACTCCTCGAGCTTCGCAGGGGTGTCATCGCAACGATCGACAGCCGAGAGCTCCGGACCGAGGAGAGGCTCTCGCTACACAGCACGCCTGTCATCCGCGAGACCCTCCGGGTCCGCACCGACACATTCTCCGAGACTTGCAACGGCGTCGTCGGACGCTTCCCTCACGTCCGGATCGAATCCCGGCTGGACGGTGCCGGGCAAGCGTGGCGAGACGGGCTGCTGTTCCAGACTCTTGTCGATGGCAAACCCTGGAACGGGGCAAGCAGCTCTTGCTCCGCATCTAAACGGTGGCTCGGACGAAGCCCAACGGGGGTAGGCCAGGACATCCTCTATGTACCTTGCCGCCCGGAGGATCAGACCAGGGACTTTGGCGAAACTCGAGGCCAGCTCCAAAGCGGGCGCCACGCCGTCCAGATGCGGGCCTTCCTTCCCGGCACCGACATCGTCCTCGACACGAAGATGCTGATTGTCGACTTGAGTTGCCCAAATCCCGTTGAGGAGTTACAGGTCGCTCCGGACCAATGACTTCGGCCCCCTGCCGAACCTGTGCCACTCTCGCCGCGGTCAGAACGAAGTCCGGCGCGCCACATGGCCGTACCGATCGGTCGTAGACTCGCGGGATGACACGCTTATCTCTGCGCTCCAGCTTTCGGTTTCCGCTCACCGCCAGTCTTCTACTGGCACTCGCCGCCGTTCCGGCCCTCGCCGGCGACGACGAGAAGAAGTGGGACGTCAACGACCCACCCGGGGACGAGGTCGAGTTCGAACTCGATGTGACCGAGGGCACGTGGATGAACCTCGACCTCTCGCCGGACGGCGAGCGGATCGCTTTCGACCTGCTAGGCGACCTCTACCTGCTTCCCATCGGCGGCGGCGACGCGGAGGCCCTGACGAACGGGATGGCGTGGGACATGATGCCCCGGTTCAGCCCGGACGGCTCCGAGATCGCCTTCATCAGCGACCGGAGCGGCGGGGACAACGTCTGGACGATTCCAGGGGACGGCGGGGAGCCGAGGCAGATCAGCCGCGAGGACTTCCGGCTCGTCAACAACCCCGTCTGGAGCCCGGACGGGCGCTTCATTGCGGCCCGCAAGCACTTCGTCTCGACCCGGTCACTCGGCAGCGGCGAGATCTGGCTGTACCACGCGAGCGGCGAGGGGTCCGGCCTGCAGTTGAACGAGAAGCCGAACGAGCAGAAGGACCTCGGCGAGCCGGCGTTTTCGCCTGACGGACGGTACGTCTACTTCAGCCAGGACACGACGCCGGGCGGGTTCTTCGAGTACGGCAAGAACTCGGCCGAGGGCATTTACTCGATCCGCCGCATCGACCGAGAGACCGGCGACATCGAGACGGTGATCTCCGGGCCCGGCGGCGCGGTGCGGCCGACGCCGTCGCCGGACGGGAAGTACCTCGCCTTCGTCCGCCGCGTCCGCTTCCAGAGCCACCTGTTCCTGCACGACCTGAGGAGCGGCGAGAACATCCCGATCTACGACGCGCTCGACCGGGACATGCAGGAGATCTGGGCGGTCCACGGCGTCTACTCGAGTATGGCCTGGACGCCGGACAGCCGGTCGATCGTCTTCTGGGCACAGGGCGGCCTGCACCGGATCGATGTCGAGACGCGAGAAGTCCGGGAGATCCCGTTCCGCGTCCGCGCGACCCACCGGATCAAGGAAGCGCTCTCCTTCGACTTCGAAGCGGCGCCGGAGACGTTCCGGACGAAGATGCTGCGCTGGACCCAGGTCTCCCCCGCCGGAGATCAGGTCGTCTTCCAGACCCTGGGCCGGCTGTGGTTGCGCAGCCGCAACCCGGCAACCGGCGAAGTCGGCGAGGTGCGGAGGCTGACCAGCCAGGACGACCACTTCGAGTTCTACCCGTCCTGGTCGCGCGACGGGAAGTCGATCGTCTACGTGACCTGGCACGACGAGCAACTTGGCGCGGTGCGGATCGCTCCGTCCTCGGGCGGCGAGGGACGGGCGATCACGCCCGATCCGGGCTTCTACCTGGAACCGGCGTTCTCGCCGGATGGAGACACCGTCGTCTACCGCAAGAGCCGTAGCGGCGGCATCCTGAGTCCCCTGTGGTCGAAGGATCCGGGGCTTTACCGGATCGATGCCGGCGGCGAAAGCGCCCCGGTTCGCTTCTCGCGATCCGGCTCCAATCCACACTTCGGCGCCGACTCCCAGCGCGTCTACTTCACTGCCCCCCAACGCTGGGACCGGCAGTTGCTCCGCAGCCTGCCGCTGATGAGCGCCGGCGAGGCCGAGGCCCGCGACCATGCCGGCAGCAAGGTGGCCACCGAGATGCGGGTGTCGCCCGACGGCCGCTGGCTCGCGTTCGCCGAACGCTTCGACGCCCACGTCGTGCCGTTCACCCCGGCCTCGAAGGCGATCGAGGTCGGGCCGACGACGCCCGGCCTGCCGGTGCGCAACGTTTCGACCGACGATGGCGCCTACCTCCACTTCTCCGGCGACAGCTCGACCCTGTACTGGTCCCTGGGGCCTGAGTTGTTCGAGCGGCAGCTCGCCGACGCCTTCGCGCCGGCGGACGACGAGGATGCGGATGCGGACGGTGAAGGCAACGCGGACGGTGACGCAGGCGACGAAGCAGCCGAGCCTGCCGCCGGCCTCGACCTCGGCTTCGACGTGGACGCCTTCCGTCCAGACGATGTGATCGCGATCACGAACGCACGCCTGGTCACGATGGCCGGCGAGGACAACATGGAGATCATCCGCCGCGGCACGGTCGTCGTCGACGGCGACCGGATCGCGGCCGTCGGCCCGTCCCGGCAGGTCGACGTACCGGCCGGCGCCACGATCATCGACGCCTCCGGCCTGACCGTCATGCCCGGCCTGATCGACGTTCACTGGCACGGGCCGCAGGGCAGTCAGGAGATCATCCCGCAGCAGAACTCCGAGCTCTACGCTTCGCTCACCTTCGGCGTGACGACGGCCCACGACCCCTCGACCGACACGAGCACCTTCTTCGCTGCCAGTGAGATGCAGCGCGCCGGCGAGATCGTCGGCCCCCGACTGTTCGCCACCGGCACCATCCTCTACGGCGCCCTGGGCTCCTTCCGCGCGATCGTCGAGACGCCGGACGACGCGGTCCAGCACCTGCGCCGCCTGCAGAAGGTCGGCGCGATCAGCGTCAAGAGCTACAACCAGCCGCGGCGCGACCAGCGCCAGAAGATCGTCGCCGCGGCCCAGGATCTCGGCATGCTCGTCGTCAACGAGGGCGGCGCCCTGTTCCAGCACAACATGACGATGGTCGCCGACGGCCACACCGGCATCGAGCACTCGCTCTCGGTGGGTGCGATCTACGACGACGTGATCCAGTTCTGGGGCAGCAGCCGCGTCGGCAACACGCCCACCCTCGGCGTCGCCTACGGCGGCATCCAGGGCGAGGACTACTGGTACGAACACACGGACGTCTGGGCCAACGAGCGGCTCCTGAGTTACGTCCCGCAGGAGGAGATCGACGCTCGCTCCCGCCGCCGCCAGAAGGCGCCGGAAGGCGAGTACAACCACATCCTGACCGCCCGCGTGGTCAACGCCCTCGACCAGGCCGGCGTACCGATCATGCTCGGCG
>Ga0209754_1002240_pt1 | contig 16097 bp, 19 predicted proteins | sample MesohylBB_FD_187295 | JGI IMG/M metagenome (GOLD analysis project Ga0209754, IMG submission 187295) | Host-associated microbial community of the marine sponge Aplysina aerophoba from Gulf of Piran - sponge mesohyl, lysed by bead beating... | ecosystem: Host-associated > Porifera > Sponge >... | reverse complement strand
TCGGCGTTGGCGTCGTCGAAGCGGGCGCCCTGCTCACGCACCTCGGCGCCGAGGCGACGTATCGAGGCGACCTTGTCCGGGTTCGCCCCTTCAGGGACGAAGATCACGGCGTCGAGGCCATGCAGCCCGGCGCCATAGGCGATGGACTGCCCGTGGTTCCCAGTCGACGCGGTCACGAGCCCGTCGGGGCGCTCGCCCGTCGCGAGCTCGCCGGCGAGGTAGACGCCGCCGCGCAGCTTGAACGCGCCGATCGGGTTCGCGAACTCGATCTTGAGCGAGACGTGCGCGTCGAGGCGCTCCGACAGTGCGGGCGAGTAGACGAGGGGCGTGGGCAGCGACAGCCGCTGCCTGAGGGCGTCGGCGGCGCGCCGGATCGCGTCGATGTCCGGCGGCGCCGCCGTGTCGTCGTGCTCCGTCACCTTGGAGCCCGCCGTTTCGGTTACCGCGAGCGGGGGCCGCCCGGCTCGGGGATGAACTTGTTGTCGCGCATCCGCAGGAACGCCGTGAGGCCCTCGTCGCGCTGGACCTCGTAGAGGTCCGCGACCTCCTCGGCGTCCGTCGAGGCGTGCGCGAGGATCGAGATCAGCCCTCCCGTCTGGAGGGCGTTGCGCAGGCCCATGGCGTGGAAGCCGAGCGTCGTGAGCTTCTTGTTGAGCCGCACCGAGTCCGAGGGCACCATCGCCAGCCGCATGGCCATCTCGCGCGCCCGCGTCATGAGCTGGTCGTGCGGGACGACCTCGTTGATGGCGCCGATGCGCACTGCCTCCTCGGGTCCGAAGTGGTCGCCGGTGAGTGCGTAGCGCGCCGCGACCTTCCAGCCGACGAGGGCGGGGAACAGGAACGAGGTGTTGGACACCATGCGCACCTCGGGCTGGCCGAATGCGGCCTGGTCCGATGCGATGGTGATGTCGCACGCGAGGGTGTACCAGAACCCGCCACCGAGCGCCCAGCCGTTGACAGCGGCGATGACCGGCTTGTCCAGCTCCATGACGTGCATGACGTGGTCGGTGTGCGCCATGTCGGTGGGCATCCACTGCTGGAGGGCGGCGCTGCGCGTCTCAGGCGGCACGCGGTCGCGGCCGAGGTCGTAGCCGGCGGAGAAGGCGCGGCCGGTGCCCGTGAGGATGATAGTGCGCACGGAGTCGTCGGCGGCTGCCTCGTCCAGGGCTTCGTGGAGCTCGCGCTCCAGGTCCGGGGAGATGGCGTTCATCTGGTCCGGACGGTTGAGCGTGATGGTCGCAATCTTGTCGTCGTCGGTCTCGTACAGGATGTTCTCGTAGTCGCCCACCTCGGGCCTCCTTCGGTGTGCATGGCGCGTCGAGCGTTGCGGTTCGCATGATAGTGCGCCCGTCGTTGGGCGCAGCGCACGGGTGGAGCTGGCGAGGCGTGCTCGGATTGACGCTGTATCGCAGAGCACCTACAAGGCATAAGGGCAGTCGTGTGCGCCCGCGCACGATGTCACAGGCAGGCATGAGAGCTCAGGAGGAACGGGCTGAATGGCAGACCTCGACTACGAGAAGAAGGACTTCTACGCGATCTTCACGATGAACCGCCCCGAGCGGCTGAACGCCCTCGGCGGCAACCTCACCGCGCTGCGCGACGAGGCGCTTGAGGACTTCAACGCCGACCCCAACATGCGCGTCGGCATCGTCACCGGCACGGGCCGCGCCTTCTCGGCCGGCGCCGACCTCAAGGAGATGGCCGAGCGCAACGCCGCCGGCACGAACTCCCCGCGTCGCGGCGGCTCGATGAGCGGCTGGGGCTACTCGGACAGCCCGAAGCCCTTCATCGCGGCGGTCAACGGCCTCGCGATCGGTGGCGGCATGGAGACCGCGCTCGACTGCGACATCCGCATCTGCTCGACCGACGCCTACTTCGGCCTGTTCGAGCCGAAGCGCGGCATCATGGCCGGCTACGGCATCCATCACCTCCCGCGTGTGGTGGGCTTCTCCGCCGCCAACTACATCCTGCTCACCGCTGACCGCATCAGCCCCGAGCAGGCGAAGGAGTTCGGCGTGGTCACCGAGATCACCGAGCCGGACCAGCTGGTGCCGCGCGCCGAGGAGATCGCCCAGCTGATCGCCTCCAACGCGCCGCTCTCGATCCAGGGCACGAAGTCGATCATCCAGGCGTGGCGCAAGGCCGGCATCGAGGACTCGATCCGCATCGCCGAGTGGATGAACCAGGTCGTCCTGTCGTCCGCCGACGCGAAGGAGGGCCCCGCCGCCTTCGCCGAGAAGCGCGACCCGGTCTGGACCGGCAGCTAGCCCCAACCACCCAGTTCCGAATCACCGGCGGCGCCGGTCACCCTCGAGGTGGCTGGCGCCGTCCGCATTCCGCGTTGTAGCTTCAGCCGAGGGACTCACAGGGACAGGACCTGTCCCGGCAAGGACGTGCTCGTGCGCCTTCGCGAACTCCCCGGCAGGCTGAAGGCCGCTCACCGTGGGTCCGACATCCTCCCGCGGTTGGAACACTTCGATGGTTGGATGGACAGAGCGCAGGCGGAGCGCGCCGACCTGGCGGACTACGATCACGCCGAAACCGTCAGGGAGTACTACGACCTTTGCGGCGAGCTCATGGTGTTCGGTTGGAGCGAGTCGCTTCACTTCGCACCCTTGCTGCCCCACGAGAGCCTGGAGGAATCCCAGGCACGGCACCAGCGGCTGATGATCGACAAGCTGGAACTGCAAGAAGGCATGAGGGTGATCGACGTCGGTTGTGGGATCGGCGGCCCGATGCGTCGTGTCGCCCGGGAGGCCGGCGTCAGCGTCCTGGGGGTCAATTACAGTGACCTTCAATTGGAGCGGGCGCGAGCGCTGAGCGCCGAGGCGGGGCTCGGCCACGTGACCGACTTCCTCTCGTGCAGCTTCATGGACATGGATGCCATCGCGGACGAGACGTTCGACCGCGGCTACGCGATCGAATCGACGTGCCATGCGCCGGACAAGGCGGGCGCGTTCGCCGAGATCTACCGCGTGCTGAGACCGGGAGCGCTCTTCTGGGGCCAGGAGATGTGCATGACGGACCGGTTCGCTGCCGGCGACAGTCGGCACCAGGCAATCAAGCGGGACCTGATGCACGGCATCGCGCTCAAGGACATCGCGACGACGGTCGAGGTGGACCGGGCCCTCGAGTCGGTGGGATTCGAGGTGATCGAGGGCATCGACCGTGCCGTACCGCAGAACGGTACGACCACTCCGTGGTATCAGCCCATGGAGGGGATGGGGGCAAGACCAGGACGCTGGGGAGACGCGGTGCGCAGGATCCCGGCGGGCCGGAAGGTGGCCGCGGGCGCACTCCGGTTGGCCGAGGTGCTGCGCGTGTTGCCGGCGGGGTCCGCGGACATCGTGAGACTGATGGATGGAACCGCGAGGGCCTACGTCGCTGGTGGCACGACCGGGATCTTCACGCCGCTGTACTGCTTCCTGGCCCGCAAACCCCTGTAGGCCCTGTAGGCCCTGTGGGTTCCCGGTCACTCCGGGGCAGCGTCACGTGCACTTCTCAAGCACCCGCCTTGCCTTCGGAGGGCCGGAAGTCTCGCCTACAGCGCCATCTCCGTGAGCTCCGGCGAGATGGCCAGCCGCGGCTCGGTGGCGTCCTGGACCTGCTCGGGCGTGACGCCGGGTGCGATCTCGCGCAGTTCCAGGCCCGCGGGCGTGACCGCGATCACAGCGAGGTCCGTCACGACCAGGTCGACGCACGCCGGGGCGGTGAGCGGGTAGGCGCAGTCACGCGCGATCCTCGGCGACCCGTCGCGCGTGCGGTGCTCCATCGCCACGATCAGCCGCCGCGCGCCGACCGCGAGGTCCATCGCGCCGCCGATGCTGCCGCCGCCGCGCTCCGGCACCGACCAGTTCGCGAGGTCGCCTCGCGCGGAGACCTGCAGCCCGCCGAGTACGGCGACATCGACGTGGCCGCCGCGGATCATCGCGAACGACGTAGCGCTGTCGAAGAAGCTCGCGCCCGCGCGCAGCGCGACCGGCTGGCCGCCCGCGTTGATGATGTCGGGGTCGAAGTCGTCATCGATGATGCCGCCGTAGCCGAGGATGCCGTTCTCGGCCTGGAACAGCACGTCGACGCCGGGGTCGAGGTGGTTCGCGACCTGCGTCGGCAGCCCGATGCCGAGGTTCACGACCATGCCCGCTCGCAACTCGCGCGCGACGCGCAGCGCGATCAGGTCGCGCGGGATCCCCGTGGGTCCCTCAGCCATCCCAACGCACCGGGACGGGATCGCACTGGACGAGCCTGTCGACGTAGACCGCGGGCGTCCCAACGCGCTCCGGGTCGATCTCACCCACCTCGACGATCTCCTCGACCTCGGCGACGACGGTGTCGGCTGCGGTGGCCATGAGTGGGTTGAAGTTGCGGCCCGCCGCGCGGTACTCGAGGTTGCCCAGGCGGTCGGCGCGATGGGCCTTCAGGAAGGCATAGTCGGCGCGTAACGGGCGGTCGAGGAGGTAGCGCTCGCCGTCGATCTCCATCTCCGGCTTGTCCTGGGCGACGACCGTGCCCACGCCCGTACGCGTTAGCACGCCACCGAGACCGGCCCCGCCGGCGCGGATGCGTTCGGCGAACGTGCCTTGCGGCACGAGTTCGAGGGTCACATCGCCCGCGCGGTACTGCTCCTCGAAGCGGCTGCCCCGGCCGGACGATGCGCGGATCGCGAACGTGGCGATGACGTGGGCGAGCTGGTAGTCCTCGCACAGCTCGTCGAGCTTGTCGCCCAGGCCGATGTTGTTGGCGATGGCGGTGTGACTGCGCGTGCCGAGGCGTCGCAGTGCGAGGATGAGGTTGCTCGGCGTCCCGGCCGAGACGAAGCCGCCGAACATGATCGACGCGCCGTCCGGCACGTCGGCGATGGCCTCGTCGGGCGTGGCGAAGACTTGCGCGACCACCGATGCGCCTCGCTACTGCGCCGTCCAGCCGCCATCGACGGAGATGGCGGCGCCGGTGATCTGACTGGCGGCGTCGGAGCACAGGAACGCGGCGATCTGCGCGACCTGCTCGGGCTGCACGAACTCCAGCGACGGCTGCTTCTCCGCGAGCAGTGCACGCGCTCCCTCCTCGATCGATACGCGGAGGTGTTCCGCTCGCGCCTCGATCTGCTGCTCGATGAGGTCGGTGCGGACCCAGCCGGGGCAGATCGCGTTGCACGTGATCGCGGACTGCGCCGTTTCGAGGGCGACGACCTTCGTCATGCCAATCAGGCCGTGCTTGGCGGCGATATACGCCACCTTCTCGACCGAGGCGACGAGGCCGTGCGCCGAGGCGGTGTTGATGACGCGCCCCCAGCCCGCCTCGCGCATCCCGGGGAGCAGCAGCCGTGTGGTGTGGAAGGCGGCAGACAGGTTGACGGCGAGGACGTCGTCCCAGCGCTCGACCGGGAACTCTTCGATGGGTGCGGTGTGCTGGACGCCAGCGTTGTTGACTAGGATGTCGACGCATCCGAAGCGGTCGGCCGCCTCTCGCGCGAGCGTCTCGATGGCGGCCGGGTCTCGTACGTCGGCGCCGCTGAAGGCCACGTCGATGTCGTAGTTCGACTCGAACTCGTCGCAGATCTCGCGGATCGAGGCGGGGTCGCCCAGGCCGTGCAGCATCACGTTCGCGCCATCGCCCGCCAGCGCCCGGGCGATCGCGAGTCCGATGCCGCTCGTGGAGCCGGTGACCAGCGCGGACTTGCCTGCCAGCATCGATCCCCCTCGAAGCCCCGAGTGCCCGTACGGCTCCGCGACGCGGCGCGGCCCCGCGCGCGTGGGCACCAGCATGCCCGTCCGGTCGCCGGGCGTCATCCGACCCATCATGAGGGTGCCGGGGTATTCGATCGCAGCCTTCCAAATCCTGGTCCGCCTGAACGATAGCTACCGGCGTCAGCGTAGTGGCCAGCAGTTGGCTGCGTGCGAGGTGGCTGGACTCGCGTAATATTCTATACGTGATCACAAATGACTGAGAGATGGAGTTGAGGATGGCCGACAGGCGAAGTGGCGGGCCATACATTTGGGTGACGTGGCTGAGCGATCTGCTCGCAGGAACGAAGTCGTGTGAGGCGGCGGCCTGGTTCCGTGCATGGCACTACGCGAACTCGTGGACCAGAGCTGAGGACAACTTCGACTTAACGCAGTGGAGCATCGAGCACACTGCGCTTCTGAACGCTGAAGCCGATCGAGCTCGGGCGCAGGGTCTCGACGTGAGCATTGAGAGCCAGAACGCATTCGTGATCCAGGGCAGCCGCGCGACGATTGCTGGCCGACCAGACATCGTGACCGTTGACGGCGAACGGGTGACCGTCACTGACGTGAAGACTGGGCAGCGTTGGGCCGCACACGACGCCCAGGTGAAGATCTATATGTGGGCTGCCGCGAAGAAGTATGTCGGCAAGGAGGTCTCTGGACGCGTCGTCTACCGTGACCGCGCTTCAATCCCGATTCAAGCTGCAGCGGTCGACACAGATTTCGCGAGGCATCTCACTGCACTGGTAGAGCGCGTTGCTGCCGATGAACCGCCGCCGTACGTGCCAAGTGCCAGGGAGTGCTCGCAGTGCCCGATTACCTCTGAAGATTGTGATGTGCGCGCCGCACCTGACAGCGTTGAGGTCTTCGAAACCGACGAATTCTGAAGCTAGTCCGAGTCGCGCCGGCGACGGTCGCGCGGGGGCAGGATCACGATGGCCTCGCCGCGCTCGTCGGTGGAGGCGTATCGCCAGAGCGCGAGATAGCGCCTGGCCCATGCGGCCAGCGTGTGCAGGAGACCGGGCTGCGGCGCAGCGGGGGCGTCGGCCGCGGGCGCCGACGCCGCGGGCTGGGCGCTCGACGCGGCGGCGTTGCGCGCGTGCTCCTTGAGGAGGCGCCGCCGTCCCGCGGGATCGCGCGAGATGCCGGCAGGCGGGGGCGTCGGCGGGTTGGCGCGCGTCGGGGCGTCCGGGCGGGCAGTGTCGTCCTGGTGTGAGCGCACGATGGTCGGGGATGCGCCGGCGCGTTCGCGGTGCTGCCTGGTTGAGTCCCTCATGGCCGGCACCGTAGCAGCGCGATGTTTGCGGGCCGTTAACGCTCGGCTGGACCCCGGGCGCCGGACGGGGAGTGCGTCGCGCCGCGCCCGCTGGCCGGCCGGGGTCAGCCGTCGAGGGCTCGGAGCATGCGTTTCAGGGCCTGCATCCGGTAGCTGTCGAGGAGGTGCTCCTCGACCTCGTCCCAGTCGACGGGCTCCTCGAGGCGTAGCGTCAGCCACCCGTGATGGTGCATGTACGGGGTGGGGAAGTAGCGCTTGTCTTCAAGCAGGAGTTCGCGTGCGAACGGGTCGGCGCGGAACGAGACGCCCGGTGTGTCATCGCGCACACCGAAGATGGCGAACGGCTTCTTGCCGGCGCGGAACCACGGGTTGCCGAAGTTGATGGTCTCGCTCGACTCCGGCAGGTCGAGGCAGATCGCACGCAACTCGTCGAGCAGCTCTTCCCAGGGCGCCTCGTCGAGTGGTTCGTGGACCATGCGCTGATGGTACCCGGCGCCGGGGAGCGCGGCACGCCACTATTGAGGCCCGCCGTCGGCGGGCCTCGCGAGGCTTCGGACGGTGTCCCGGCTATTCGGAGTTGGAGAGCTCCAACCAGGGCTCGAGCTCGGCCTCGGTGTGCCACCAGAAGCCGAAGTCGTTCTCTCTCGCGGCGCTCTCGTCCGTGTCGCGGTCGCCCATGTGGTAGTAGGCGTCGGCGTCGTCGAACTGCGCCCTGACCAGCCCGAGCTGGTGCTTCGAAGCGACGAAGTCCGGCTCGATGTCGAGCGAGGCCCACATCCGGCGCTGGCTGCTGAGCGGGCGGTCGGAGCAGCTGCCGACGATGAAGCCGAGGTCGATGGCCTTACGGACCATCTCGACCGTGACGCCGCCCGGGGGGTCACCCAGTTCGAGCGTACCGTCGATGTCAAAGCTCAGTAGGATCGCCACTCAACACTCTCCCGCTCGTTGCGCACGTCGGGTGAGTATCCCTAAGGAATCCGTAGTTCGCAACGGGGCGCGCTCCGCCGAAGTGGAGCGCGCCCCGAATATCTGCGCCGAGGACCACTCCCTAGTCGGGGCTGGTGCTGAACGCGAGAGCCGCCGCGTTGTTCGGCAGCACGCCGATCGTGACCGCTACCTCGGCCTTGATGTCGACCTGGCGGTCCCCCGCGCGGCCCTGCAGCTGCTCCATCGGGTCGGTGATGAAGACCGTGCGCATGCGGCCGGTTCCCATGTTGCCGCCGCCCGAGTTGAGCGGGTTCGGGCCCTTGAGCGAGATGTCGTCGGCGTAGAAGTCGTGCGCCTCGCCACGCTGCACGCCGCGCCACCCGAAGGCCTCGAGGAAGTACTGCGTGAAGACCGCGAAGCCGTCGTATGGCGCGAAGACGTCGATGTCCTCTGGACGCAGCCCCGAGCCCGCGTACGACCGCTGCGCCTGGATGTCCGTCCACGACTCGGTGTCGTCGAGGGTCTGCACGAGGCTGCGCGGCGTGAAGAAGCTCTCGGTGTGGTCCAGGATGTAGACCGGCTGCTGCTTCATGTCCTTCGCGCGCTCGGCGGTGGTGACGATGTAGCAGGCGCCGGCCTGCACGGGCCGGTCGCAGTCGAAGATGCTGAGGTTCTCCGCAATCCAGCGGCCGTTCAGGTAGTCCTCGGTCGTGAACGGGCCGGGCTCGTGCTGGGCGTAGTAGCTGTACGGCCAGAGCAGGCCGTTGGCGTGCTCCTGCACGACGAACGGCGCCATGCGCTCGTGGTTCGTCCCGTACTTGCGGGCGTACTGCTCGAAGACGAACCCCTGGCCGGAGAGTCCCCAACCCCAGGGTGCGCTCCACTGCGCCCCTCCCGGCGCCGCAAGGCTCGGGTTCTGGTGGTAGCGGCCCTCGATGTTCCCGTTCGGGTAGGGCACGAGGCAGACCTCGCAGCGGCCGTCGCCGACGACCTGCGCGGCGAGGCCGATCAGGTTCCAGACGGTCTCGCCGTGCGAGTTCATGTACGTGACGTTCTCAAGGTTCATCTGCTTCTGCAGCCACTCGGCCGTCACGTACGTCAGGCCGTCCTCGCTGTCGTACGGCGCGTCGAAGAACGGCCGCGTGGGGCCCCACTGCGAGCCGAGGCTCATGTGGGCGGGCTGCCCGCCCGCGGAGGTGACGATGCCGTCGACGTCGTCGGGGGTGATGCCTGCGTCGTCCATGGCGGCGCGGGCGGCCTCGATGACGTAGGCGCCCAGCGTCTTGTCCATGCTCACGCCGTCCCAGCGGCGGTCCGTGTTCTTCGAGTGGCCTGCCCCCGCGAGCACGACCTTGCCGCGGTGCTCCCAGATGCCGACCGGATCCTCGTTGCGTTCCCAGTGAATCGCGCGTGCCATGGTGTGTCCTCCCTGCCCTGCGCTCAGCGTGGTGGTCGCTGCCCGGGTGTTAGCTCTCGACGACCTTCCACTCCGGGATCAGCTGGTCGTCCGAGACCTCGATGAAGTCGACCTCGACGGTGGCTCCGACGGGGACCTCGCCGACAGGGATGCCGGGGAGGTTGGAGAAGAAGTTGATCTCGGGGTCTTCCTCGAGGGCCACGACGGCGTTGTTGAAGGGCTGCTCTTCCTGCCATGCCATGATCCGGGAGTCGTAGGTGATCGAGCAGCCGACGATGGTGCCGCGGCCGCTGGTCTCCATCCATTCGAGGTGGAACTGCCAGCCGCATTGGCGGCACTCTGCCTCGGGTGGAAACTGATTGCGGTCGCACATGGTGCAGTGCTGGATGATGAGCCGCCGCTCGTTACAAGCGTCCCAGAACGGCTTGCTCATGGCGTCGGGTACGGGAATGGGTCGAGGCATGCTGCCCTCCTCGCTCGTTATTACGTGCGAGGGTAACGCAACGCCGCAAGGCGCATACGCGTCTGTCCTGGGGATTGGGGATCAGGCCGGGAGGATACGGGCTTCGTAGAGGTCCATTCGCGCGTCGCGGGTGACGAGCAGCAGGTCGTGGGCGAGCGCCTGGGCGATCAGCATCCTGTCGAACGGATCGCGATGGTGGTCCGGCAGCGATCCCGCCAGGCGGGCGTCGGCGTGAGTGATGGGAAGCGGCTCAAAGTCGTCAAGGTGCGTGTCGAAGATGGCGTCGTCTACACGCAGCTTCCCGCGAGCCTGCTTGATGCTGATCTCCCAGATGCTGGCGGCGCTCACATATACCGTATTCTCGGGATCGGCGATCGCCCTCAGAGCGTCAGGCGGAAGATCTTGCTGCGCGCCCCACCACAGCAGTACGTGCGTGTCGAGCAGCAGGTTCATTCAATGCCGTCGAGGTCGCCCTCGAAGGCGGCGATGATGTCCTCGGGCGTGTCGTCGAAGTCGGGGGCGATCCAGATCTTCCCCGCGAGGCGACCCGGGACTCGCGGTCGCCGCTGTTCCCGGTAGGGCACCAGCCGGGCCATCGGTTTGCCGGACTTGCCGAGCACGATCTCTTCGCCAGCTGCCGCCCGGTCGAGCAGCCTGGAGAGATGCGTCTTCGCCTCGTAGACGTTGATCACCACGCGGACAGTCTACACGAGTTGGTCAGACTAGACCAGACCAATACCCAAGGCACACAGTCGCTCGCCGCCGCCCGCCGCGATCAAGGGTGGGCTACTCGCGGTAGTCGGGGAGCTGCACGATCCGGGCCTCGTGGCCGTTCTCATCCGTGTCCATGATGCCCACGGTGCCGAGCCCGCGCGTCTGGCGCGGGAGCGTCGGGCTGCCGGGGTTCACGAAGAGGATGCCCTGGTGCCGCTCCACCATCGGGATGTGCGTGTCCCCGAACACGACCGCCTCGACGTGCTCGCCGAAGAACTGGATCAGGTACTCGTCGAGCGGCTCGTCCTCGCCGACCTGGCGTCCCATGACGCCCGGCGCCACCTCGAAGCCGTGGCCCATGATGACCAGGTCGTGCACGAGGCCGACCGGGCTGCCCCCGATCTCGACGACGCGCTTGCGGGCGACGCGCGGGTCACCGACGCATGGCGCGGGCGGCACCTCGACCGCGAGGATGGGGGCGATCTGCTCCAGCCAGTCCAGGCACGCCGAGGAGTAGATGTCGCCGGCGTGGAGGATCAGGTCGACATCCGCGAAGGCGCGCGCGACCTCCTCGGGCGGGTGCTTCCCCATCGCCGGGGAGTGCGTGTCCGAGATCAGCCCAGTCTTCACAGTGTGTCCTCACCAGGCCGCCTCGGCGGCCGTCCGCTCGCGGGTGCGTCACGTCCCGCGGGCGGACGCGCCAATGCTTGTGTGCGTCTAGCTGGCCGGGAACTCGTCGGACTCCCGAATCGACCGGAACTGGTTGACGTGGTCGACGTCGTGGATGCGCTGGAAGATGTACCAGGCGCGGCAGTGCAGGTCGCCGAAGTTGCCGTGCGGGTGCGTCGGCTCCAAGTCGGCGTCCTCGGGCAGCGCGGCCGCGAGGGTCCCGAACTGCGTGCCGTTACGCAGCAGCTCGTCACGCAGCTCCTCGAACGACAGCTCGGCCGGGTCGACCTCGTCGGCCGGGTCGGAGACCGTGATGCCCGAGAGGCGCTCGACGATGTGCAGCGTGGAGCGGGTGACGGCGATCTCGTGGCGCAGGCCTTCCATGATCGTCCACTCGTCGGCGGACGTTCGCGCCTCCGCCTGCTTGGCCGTGATGCCGTCGAGCTGCGCGAGCAGGTCAAGGCGCGGTCGCGCCACGCGTGGCCACAGCTCGAGCCAGGAGTACTTCTCGCCCTGGCCTCTCAGGTAGTTGTGGACGTTCTGCTGATCTTCGGTCAGTTGTTGCGTCGTCATGGCAGTCTCCCATAGCCGCTTCGGGTGGGCGCCGGCTGCGCTCACCGTGATGGCGTTCCGATTCTAACCACCTCGGCGCGCGTCCGCGCGGGGCGCGGTGGTTACCCCGCCACTTCGGCTTCCACCGCGGCGTTCAGGTCGAGTAGCCGGCCGAGGTCGTTGAGCATCTCGTCGATGTTGTCGCCGCGCAGGCCCACGCGCAGCGAGTCGATGCCGACGTCGCGGTACGCACGGAGCCGCACCTTGATGTTCTCATCGTCGCCCAGCAGGTTGGTGCGGTGCGCGATCTCGACCGGCACGAGGTCCTGCGCCTCGGCGCGCTGGCCGTTGATCCACAGCCGGTGCACCTCGCGCACCTCCTCGTAGCCCTGCCGCGCGAAGGCCTCGACGTAGAAGTTGCGGTTCGGCTCGCCCATCGCCCCGAACGTGAAGGCGAAGCCCACGGCGTGCCGCTTGGCGAGCGCGTCGAGGTCGTCGTCGAACTCGAGGGTCACCGGGACCTGTAGCTCGAGGTCGTCGAGCGAGCGGCCGACGGACTCCGCGCCGGCGCGGAGGTGGTCCAGGAACGCGTGGCCGGTCTCGGGCACGAAGCAGTTGCCGATCCACCCGTCGCACAGCTCGCCGGTCATGTGCAGGTTCTGCGGACCGACTGAGGCGACGTAGATGGGGAGGCGGCGGGCGCCCGCGCGGGTGCGCATCGGGCGCAACTCCTCGCGCAGCGGGATCTGGTGGATCTCGCCGTTGTAGACGACGCGTTCGCCGCTCTCGACGAGGCGGATGATCTCGATGAGCTCACGCGAGCGACGAATCGGCCGGTCGAACGCAACGCCGTCCCACGCCTCCATGATCTGCGGCGTGCTGGTGCCGAGGCCGAGCACGAAGCGGTCGTTCGTCATCGAGGCGAGCGCCATGGCGGTTCCCGCCGTGAGGGCGGGGCTGCGCGCGCCGATCTTCATGATGCTCGTGCCGAGGCGGATGGTGGAGGTCTGGCTGGCGAGGTAGGCGAGCTGCGTCGCGCCGTCGAACCCCCAGGCCTCGCCGCTCCAGATCGAGTCGGCGCCGAGGCGTTCGGCTTCGAGGGCGAACGCGAGGGCGCTCTCCCAGTCATCGGGCGCGTTTCGATGGAGGCCGACACCGATGCGCATAGCGTGCTCCTGACTGTCGTCACATGGTCGCGGCGATGATACAGGCGGCAGCGGCGGCGCGCGTCGCGGAGCGTACCCGGGCCGCTTCCCCACAGCGGTGCACCGACGCGCACGCGGACGGCGGACGCCGCGAGGCCCGGCCGGGGCCCACCTCGGGCGATGTCCGGGGCCCCGTGGGTTGCCGACACGAGTGCATGGCGGCTACCGTTCCGCTCGGGCTCCCCGCGCGATCTGCCGTGTCGCGTTGCGAGGGATGAAGGGCGCCCCATCGCCTGATTTCCAGCGGCGCGCGGCACGCACAGCTTCGGCGGAACTGTGCGACAGGGTCTCCGAGTGCGGAGTGACGGGGAGCGCCGTTGATCACGCTCGCATCGCGGACTTCCGGCTACAGGCTGCCGCGCCCGCTGCGGGCCGTCCTTGTCGCCGCATTGCTCTACCTGTTCCTCGTCGGTGTCTCTTCGCTTGAAGCAGGGATCAAGGGGCTCGGGGCGGAGTTCCAGGCTGGATTGCTCGAAAGCGTGGACAACCCGGTAGCCGGGCTGTGCGCGGGCGTCCTGGCGACTGTGCTCGTGCAGTCCTCATCGGTATCAACCGCGACAATCGTCGGACTGGTAGGCGCGGGCACGCTCAACGTGGAATCCGCAGTGCCGATGATCCTCGGCGCGAACATCGGCACCACCATCACCAATACGCTGGCGTCGCTGGCTTCGATCGGGAGGAGCGGGGAGTTCCGGCGCGCGTTCGCCGCAGCGATCCAGCATGACTTCTTCAACATCATTGCTGTGCTGATCTTCTTGCCTCTGCAGGTTGCTACCGGCTTTCTCTCGGACGCGGCGTACTGGCTGGCCGATTTGCTCGGCGGCAACGTCGCGGGGGGCGAGACGCGCAGCCCCATCAAGGAGGTCGTCAAAGAGCCCGTCCGCCAGGTCCAGGACTTGCTTGGCGGCGCTATAGACAGCGACCGGGTGGTGGGGGCTCTCTTGCTCGCGCTGGGGTTGCTGCTGATCTTCATCAGCCTGGCATTGATCACGATCAACATGCGGCGACTGTTCGCGGAACGGCTGGAACGCTCGCTGAACTCGGCTGTGGCTCGCGGCAGCGGGCTGGTCGGGATGGGGATCGGAGTGGTGACTACGATCGCCGTCCAGTCGTCGAGCATCACGACGTCGATCCTGATCCCACTGGTGGGGTCGGGGGTCCTGACCCTGCGCAACGCATTCCCTATCACGCTGGGGGCCAACGTCGGCACCACGTTCACCGCGCTCCTTGCCTCGTTGGCGGTCGATCTGCGCGCCGGCCTGGTGGTGGCGCTCACCCATACGTTGTTCAATCTTGCGGGTATCGGGCTGATCTATCCCTTCAGGCCGCTTCGAGACGTGCCGGTGCGGCTCGCTGAGCGGGTCTCGACGATCGCGGCGGTACACCCGCTGCTCGTTGCGCTGTATGTCATCGGGACATTCATCATCGGCCCGGTCGTCGGGATCGTCGTCCTGCGGTAGCCGGCGTTTCTGCCCGGCAAGGTGGTCAGACGACCACGAGCGGCACGAGCATCTCGGCGCGGGTCAGCCCCGCGTGGTGCGAGCGTTGCTGCAGTCCCTGGCGCGAGGCTTTCGAGGGGTGGAAGCCGAGCACCGTGGCGCCCCGCGAGATCGCCATGAAGTCGCCGAGGCGCTGCCGGGTCAGCGGGGCGATTGGATCGGGGCCGAGCAGGCCCAGTTCCTCGACCTCGTCGGTTGTCAGCAGGAAGAAGTGCTCGCCGAATGCGGCGCGGAACCGCTCCTCGAATCGTCCGTGCTCGCCCGGGCGGACGTGGAACTCGATAACGCGCGCGTCGCCGGACGGCGGGCTTGCGAGGAGTTCGGGGATCCCGTCGGAGTTCCGGATCATGAGGCGCTCGTCGGACTCGACGCCGAGGTGGCCGTGGTCCGCGGTCACGACCACCGCGGTCGACTCGCCGAGCTCGGCCTTGAGGTCGGCGACGAGGCGGTCGACGGCGATGATGCCCGCGCGCGCGCCGATGCTCTCCGGCCCGCCGTGGTGCGCCTCGTTGTCGATGTGGGGCACGTACACGTAGACGAACGCGGGCTCGTCTGCGCCCATCACCGTCTCCATGATCGAGCTGAACGTGCCGGCCAGGGACTGGTATCCGGCAGCGGCCGGGCCGGCCGCCCAGTAGCGTGAGTAGACGCTGCCGGCGATGTTGCGCGGCATCAGGAAGTGACAGAGCCGCCGCATCCGCGCGGCGAGGCTGGGTACCGGGAACGCCTCCTCGGGCCGCACGCCGAGGTCGCTGAGCGAGCGGTTATCGGAGCGGCGGCGGTACTGCAGGATCGTGGCGGGGCCGCCGATCTCCTCGACGTGAGTCCACCAGCCCGTGACTGCGTGGCGGGCGGGCCACGCTCCCGTCGCGAGCGAGGTCAGCGCGACGGCCGTCGACGCGGGGAACACGGTCCGAATCTCGTCTCGCAGGTGGTCCCGCAGGGTGCGGGCCGCCTCCTCGCGTTCCAGCATCTCCAGGCCGAGCCCGTCGGCGAGGATGAGCACGAGGTGTTCACGCTCGGCGAGTGAGGCTGCCAGGCCGCTCGCGAACGGCGAGAGATCGAGGCCGCCGGCGCCGCTGACGGACGCTACCGCGCGCGCGACGTCGACGAGGTTGGGCACGGCGGGGTCGGGGCGCAGCAGTGTGCCTGCGTCGAACGCGGCGAGCAGTTCGGCGGCGTCCGACATCCGGGCAACTCCTCACATGGCCTGACGCTATCATGAGGGGTGCCGGACGTTACGGCCCGCGACCATGTGTGAGCGGGCCTGCCGCGTGCGAATGCGAGTGCGCCGATGCCCCCTCCGGACGCTCTCGACCCCGATAGCATCGCTGCTCAACTCGGCGCGAGCTACGCCGCGATCGATGGGGGTGAGCGGGCGCGACACGCGGACCTGGTTGCCGGCATCCGACAGCCGGGCGACCTGGAAGGTGAGTCGCGGCCCCTCGGGGGCGGTCAGCACGCCCTCACGGTCGTCGCGGCCGATGTGCCCGGCGCGCTCTCGCTGATCGCCGGTGCGCTGACGGCCCACGGCTTCGACATCGAGACGGGTGACATGTTCATGCTGCGTCGACCCGTCGCGCCGCCCCCGGCGCAACGAGGCGGACGCTTCGGCCCGCCGCGCGGGCGCCCCGGCGACCCCGTGGCCA
>Ga0209754_1002235_pt1 | contig 16121 bp, 10 predicted proteins | sample MesohylBB_FD_187295 | JGI IMG/M metagenome (GOLD analysis project Ga0209754, IMG submission 187295) | Host-associated microbial community of the marine sponge Aplysina aerophoba from Gulf of Piran - sponge mesohyl, lysed by bead beating... | ecosystem: Host-associated > Porifera > Sponge >... | reverse complement strand
CCGCCACCAGCCGAGCTTGGTCCGCGCGAACCGGGCCGCGGTCTCCACCTTGAGGTCGGCCGTGCAGATGCGCTTGTGCGCGTTGGGCAAGATCTTGTGCGCCCGGATCAGCATCGCGAACGGCTCGCCGCGCCGCGACGCGGTGTCGTAGTCGACCACGCGGTACGTGTTCTTCGGATCGCGGATGCCCCCGCGGGCGTCGGCGCGGTACACGTACTCGACCCACGTGATCGGCACCTGCCACCGGCGCTCCATCTCGCGGATGAACACGAGCGTCTTCTCGTGCTCCTTGCCGGTGTTCGCGAAGACGGCCCGGACGTTGGCCGGCAGCCGGCCGTCGTAGGCGTCGAGCATCCGGTACAGCAGCATCCCCGACGTGCGGCCGCCGGAGACGTGCAGGAGGTAGCGCAGGCCGCTCTGCGCGCACCGGTAGGGGTTTCCGCCGCTGGTCAGGGCTTCGGGGTCGGGCGCAGGCGCACGGGTAGCCGCGCGCCGCGGTTCGGGCGCTGGACGGGTTCGGGACGGACCGGCGGTCCGCGGTTGCGGTCAGGGGCGTCTGGGGGATGGCCGTCCCGGCGGTCGGCCGGGTGGCGGTCGGACGGGAGGGTGTGGGGCTCAGCGGTCGCGGTGCGCTGCGGCGGGGGGCTTCCAGATCCCGGCGCCGATGGCTCCCGCCATCGTGCGGTCGAGGGCGTCGAGGATGGTCTGCTTCGGCATGGCGCCGAGGCCCTCGAACCACCTCGATCCGACGCCGCAGAAGAGGGCGTCGCGGGTCGCGGGGTCGAGCCCGAGGATCCGGCCGGCGACGTCGAGCATGCTGACGGCGGTTTCCGGCAGGTTCTCGTCGCTCGCGATGCGCCGGCGGATCGCGGCGGCCTCTTCCGGGCAGTCGAGGATCGCCAGCGCGGCCAGGCAGCCGACGCTTCCGCAGCCGTCGGTCCTCTCTCCGTAGACGGTGGCCATGTTCACCGCGTCGATGCGGCATGCCGTAGCCCTCGGGCTGCGCTCGAGCAGCGTCTCCGGCGAGGTGGTCTTGATGTCGGTGCCCAGCTCGCCTTCGTACCCGGGCAGGCGCTCGACCCGCTCCCGGAGGGCCACGAGCCTGTCGGTGCGTCTCTCGATGTCGCTCACAGGCGTCCCATCTCCTTGAAGCTGGTGTACCGCGTCTCGGCGAGGATCACGTGGTCGAGGACCTCGATGCCCATCAGGATTCCGGCCTGTTGCAGCCGCTCGGTCAGGGCGACGTCATCGCCGCTCGGCGTGGGGTCACCCGACGGGTGGTTGTGGAACAGCACGATGGCGGCGGCGCGGTGCGTCGCGGCCGTCCGGAAGACCTCTCGGGGATGGACGAGGCTCGCGTCCAGCGTCCCGGTCGACACGATCTCGGTCCGGAGCAAACGGTGCTTCGTGCAGAGGCTGATGATGCCGAAGCGCTCCACGGGGCTGGCCCCGTATTGCGGCAGCAGGAACGCCGCGACCTCCCGCGGCGTGGCGAGGCGCGCGCGGTCCGGCCGCGGCCGCGTGAGGGTGCGGCGGCCCAGCTCGATGCCGGCGACGACCGTGGCGGCTCGCGCAGGCGTCATGCCGTTGATCCTTGCGAGATCGCCGGTGCTCTCGTAGGCGAGTTGCTGCACGTTCCCGCACTCCTCGAGGACAGCGCCGGCCGTCTGCACGCCCTTCACGCCGACGAGGATCGCGAGCAGCTCCTCGTCGGCCAGCGCGCCGGCGCCGTGGCGCTCGAGCCGTTCGCGGGCCACCAGGCTGCCGGCCGCTCGGAGCGCGTGCGTCGGGTGCCCCGTCATGCGCGGCTCCGCTGACGTGCGAGGTTCCGGCGCCACCGGCGCCGTGCGGCCCGCGATCGGGGCTTCCTCGAGCCGTGGCGCTCGATCCGCTCGTTGGTGGCGAGCCACTCGGCCACGTCGCGCGCCGCGCCGTGGTCGCCGTGCTCATCGAGGGCGCGGCGCAGCGCCGTCGCTGGGCTCCGTCTCGCCGCGGCCCGCAGCCGCGTCACCGCGAGCTCCCCGTTCGCCGGGTCGTGGTCGATCCACTCGTCGTACATCACGGTCCCGGTGGGGGTCACGCGGTAGACGCGCCAGCCGTGCGCATCCAGCGTGTCGGTCCGGGCGAGGACCGGGGACCCGATCGGCACGCTCGGCGCCCGCTCGGGCCGGCTTCGCAGCGGGTTGCCGTACGCCGCCCCGGAGGGCGTCTCGGTCGCCTCGGCCGCGGACAGGCGGCGCGTCAGCATCGCGCCGACCTTGACGCGGGCCGCCGGCTCGCCGTCGTCGTGGTCATCGGGCTCCAGCCGGGTGTAGATGGGCCGCCCCGGCGCGTTCTCGCCGAGCTCGGTCGCCAGCAACAGCTCCGCTCGGGCCGGGACCTGCTGGGGGTCCAGCCGCACGTCGTTCATCGTTCCGCTCCCTTCCTGGGTCGTGGGGCCTCTCGCCCCGTCGCGTGGTTCGTCCCCTTGCCGCGCTCAGCGCGGCAAAAAAAAGGCGCGCAAAGCGCGCGCGATTTTTCCCTTGCCGGCCGCCTGGCTGAAGGCGGCCGGAGGGGTGGACCGGTGGCGAGGGGCAAGGGGTCGGGTCACATGATGGATCGATGGTACCAGCCACCGAGCCCCCCCCTGTGCCCCGTACCGGGCCGGGTCTCCGGAGGTCGGGGGAGAGTGTGCCTCCGGATCGGGGTCCGACCCGCGGCGGGCCGATAGTGGCGCGTACACAGGTATTCGCGTAGCCGCCCAACGTTCACGGCGCGCCCGTAAACGAAGGCGCAAAGCTTGGGCCGTGCTATGCTGCTGATCGATGGCGAGTTGGAGCCATCGGCGACGTCCTGGACTTGGTGGACGAGGCGCTAGGAGTGCCGGCCGGCAGACTGCGGGCGTAGCAGCCCGTGGAAGAAGTACCTGGCTGCAGAGTGAGGAATACCGCTTGGTAGCCAGTACCGAGCGGTCGGTGGAGGCTGGATTGGACAAGCTGGTTGTTGAGTAGCACGGCACAGAGCGCCAGAAGCGGTTGACGAGCAGGGCGTCTGAGTCCGCAGACCCGGCCCCGCAGGCTTCGCGGCGTGCCGACGCCGGTCACCTGTCGCATCAGCAGGCCGAGGTTCAAGCCGGAGGCGTGCACCGGCAGGCGCTTTAGGATGTTGGCGTGACCCCGCAGATGCACGCGGCGCAGTCGTCCGGTCTCGTAGAGATGGACGTTGGGGCGTTCGAGCCGTTCGTCGCGCTGGCGGAGCGGGCGCCTGCGGTCCGGCTCGGACACGTAGCTGCGCAGCCTCAGTTTCGCCAACGCGACCACGGTCGCGTTGCTGTCGTAGCCCTTGTCGCCCACGATCTTGAGGAGTCCTTCAGCGGCGGGCAGCACCGCTTCGACCGCTTCGACCGCTTCGGCCGCCGTGATCGGCGTATCGACCGTCGTCGTGTCGTCGGCGTCCTGCACGGTGACGGCGACGACTGCGGCGGATTCCAGGCCGAGGGGGTGTTCCGTCTTGTGGGCCAGACGCGTGCGGTCGTCCTTCGTCTTCGTGATCTTTGCATCCGGGTCCTGCGGGTCGGTCCAGTCGTCCTTCGACCCTTTCTTCGGCGCTTCCGGTCCAGGCGGGTCAACCCGGTGCATGTCGGCGTCGGGATGCCCGAGTCTCGCCGGATGATGCTCCGCAACGCCGCATTCGCTTCCAGCGTTGTTGCGTCGATGCCGACTGTTCGCCCTTGGAGCATGCCGGGGACGGCCCGCCGGTGCAGCCGATTCGACGTCGAGCCTCTTCGTTGTCGCCAGCATGCGGCGCGTCAAGCGGCGCAAGACGCCGGCGCGATTTGCTCTCCCGTGGCTCAAGGGGAGCTGCCACGAAGTGCCGGCAGCCGTCGCTCCGCCGAGGCTATTCGGGGTGAAGCGATGACGCTGTGGACATCAACCTCGGCGCTAGCCGCCGAGACTGGAAGCTCCCGATGACGACGGCGAACATATACCTAGACTATCAGGCCACAACACCACTTGATGAAAGGGTTCTGGAGGCCATGCTGCCATGGCTGGGACGGCCAGCAAATCCGCACTCGAGAGAGCACGCGTTCGGGCGTGACGCAGCAGTGGCGATTGAGTTGGCGCGAGTGAAGGTTGCGGAAGCGGTCAATGGTGATCCGGAAGGAGTGGTGTTTACTGCTAGCGCAACGGAGGCCGCGAACATCGTTATACGCAGCTTCGCGAGTGGCCGAAGTCGCTTGGTAGTCAGCGCAATAGAGCATCCCTGCGTGGCCGCGACGGCGACGGAGTGCATGAAGGAAGGGCGCGCGGTAGTGACAACCGCTCCAGTTGACGAGGACGGAGTCGTGGACCTTGATGCTCTGTCGGAAATGATGGTTGATGCCAGCCTGGTTTCGATCATGGCGGTCAATAATGAGGTAGGAACAATCCAGCCGATCGAGGACATCGGAGCACTGTGTCTCGGGGAGGGAGTGCCGCTGCATACGGACGCGGCGCAGGCGATTGGCCGGGTGCAAGTTGACATGGATGTCGGAATCACTTTCGCAACGCTTTCGTCGCACAAGATCTACGGGCCGGCCGGTATCGGGGCCATTTGTGCGCAGCGAGAAGACATATCGCTCTTGAAACCGTTGATGAGCGGGGGTGGACAGGAGGGAGGGCTTCGCCCTGGAACGCTCCCGACCCCACTTTGCGTGGGGTTCGGCGAAGCGTGCGCCCTGGCGGTTCGGGAGCGCGAAGGGGACGAGGAACAGGCGACGGTGTTTGCAGGCTCGTTTCTGGACCAGTTGGACAAGGCGGGTGTGACGTACGCGGTCAACGGGAGCCGGGAGGACCGCGTGGCCCAGAACCTTAACTTGAGCTTCGAAGGCGTCGAGGCGGAAGCGCTGCTGGCGCAATTGCCGAATCTGGCAATCTCCACCGGCTCCGCGTGTTCGTCGGGCTCCATCGGCCCATCCGCCGTGCTGACGGCGATGGGTCTGGAGGACGATCGGGTCCGGAGCGCGGTGCGAATCGGCTTCGGGCGAGGAACAAGGCCGAGTGAGGTACGCGATGCGGCGGCAAGGGTGGCTGTCGCGGTGGCGAGGTTGCGGGAGCAATAGGGTTGACGGTGGCGGCAACGGCAAGCGTCAATGTTGGGTGGAACCCTTCGGGCGGCCATGCACGTGTCTTTTCCGGGCACGAGTCGTTCGCGTGCAGGTATGGGTGGCTGCCGAAGCTGTACGAGGCGGTCCAGCAAGACGAGGAGCTCTTCACGAGCGACGAACGCGCGATCCTGACGCTGGGTCTCGGGAAAAACATGGTCAGGGCAGTCCGGTTCTGGGGGCAGGTTTTTGGCTTGCTGCAGGTACAGCGCGGGCTGGCAAGCAACACGGAGTTGGCGAGGCGACTGCTCGACACCGATGCAGGCATTGACCCGTACCTTGAGGATCCAGGATCTCTTTGGCGGCTGCACTGGATTGTGACGGCACACGCGGGGTTGGGGGCGTGGGTCACTACGTTCCTCGAGTTGCAGGACGCGCAGATCACGCGAGATCGGCTGATCGATGTCGTCCGCAGTCGGGCCGTGGTGGCAAGGGGATCTGTGACGCGGAGAACGGCCACGACCCACGTGGACATCTTGCTGCGGACCTATGACTGGGCTCGCTTCGAAGCGGCGACACCCGGCGAGGACGCTTCGGGGTGCCCTTTCCAGGAGCTGCATTTGATCGAGACATCGGCGGTAAACGGGCAGACCCTGGTGAGTGTGAAGCGGGGTCCGAAACCTCAGTTGGATGTCAGAGCGTTCGCTTTTGCGTTGAACGACTATTGGCAGGGGACGGCGCCGGGTAGCCGATCGCTCTCGGTACGGAGTCTGCTGGTGGACCGACGTTCGCCGGGGGTCGTTTACCGGCTCGACGAGGGGTCTTTGCTCGCGTGTCTTGAGGAACTGTGCGGGATGAGCGGTATGCAGATGCGTAGCGACGGAGCCGGCGGCATGGACGTAGTTGGCGACGGGCAGGTGAAGGAACGCCTCGAGGAGGTCGCGTGGCGAGGGAACTGATCGCGGAACGCATCGCTATCGGCCGGCGTTATGTGCGGGCTGTCGACATTTTCCGCGACCTGGAAGACCCTCGAGCGCTAGAAGGCTATGTGGTCACGCCTTCGGTCCGGGACGGCCTTCGCAGGGTGCTGGGTGGCCTCGGGAAGGGGTCCTCGCAGCGAGCGTTCCGGGTAACGGGGCCGTACGGTTCGGGGAAGTCGTCCTTCGGTTTGCTGCTGGCGCGGTTGTTCCAGGAAGGGACCGAAGGCGGGCCCGCGACGAACCTCGCCCGTGACCTACTCGGTGGGCAACAGGTGCCGGCCTATCGGCCGATCGTGATGGCAGGCCGACGCGCGAGTCTGGCGGCGGACCTGGCTGCGGCGGCGCGCGATGTCGCACGAGTGGAGTTCGGCGAGAACGACGAGTTGGCGGTATCGGCGGGGCGGGAGCTGGACAGGCAGCGGGCCGCGGGCGGGAGCGACGTGAAGGCGGTTCTGGATGGTCTGACACGCTGCTCGGGGAGGATGTACGCGGAGAGCGGCCGCGGGTTGCTGCTCCTGATCGACGAGATGGGACGGTATGTGGAGTTCGCGGTATCCAATCCGGGCCGGGAAGACCCTTCGGTGTTTCAGCGACTCGCCGAGCGGGCAGGTGGGGCACGAAGCAACGGACTGGCCGTTGTCGGTTTCCTGCACCATCGATTCGGCGACTACGTGGCGACGCTGGGTGACTGGCTCGAGGGGGAGTGGCGGCGATCTTCGGAGCGTTACGAGGAGATCGCGTTCCATGAGAGCCATGAACAGCTGCTCTACCTTCTGTCGGAGGCACTGGTGGCTCGGCGCGCACACAGCGGCGCAGTCAAGAGCGCGGCGCGTTTCCACTACCGGGAGGCAGGAAAGCGAGGATTGTTCGCCCTGGCGAGCGACGATCTCGTGGCGATCGGGGAGCACCTATACCCGTTTGATCCGGGTGCGCTTGCGTGTCTTTGGTCGTGTTCGCGGCGCTTCGGGCAGAACGAACGCTCCGTCTTCGCCTTCCTGCAGTCGTCGGAGCCGTTTGGGTACCAGGAGTTCGCGCACAGGACGGGCTACGGCGGCGCGAATTGGTATCGGATAGACGACGTCTACGACCATCTGGCGTCGCAAGGGTCGTTGCGATTCCAGAGCAAGGACCGTGAGAAGCGTTGGGAGATGGGCCAGGACGCCTTGTTGGTGTGCGGCGACCTGCCCGTGGAATCGCGCCGCGTTCTCAAGGCGGTGAGCTTGATCTCGGTATTGGAGCCCGTACCAGGTATGTCGGCGGAAGTCGACACGCTCGCGTGGTTGCTTGGGTTCGACCCGGGCGGCGTGAGGAAGGCCCTGGCCGAGCTCGCGAACCGGGGCGTGATTCACAGGCGAGAGTCGCAGGCGGATTGGAGCCTTTGGTCGCACAGCAGCGTGGATCTGGACCAGTGGATGGACAAGGCGAAGGCGGCTCTTCCCGAGATGAGGCGTTTGGATGAGGAGTTGTCCCGTGTCACGTCGCTGCGTCCGATGGTGGCGCAGCGGCACTACCATCGCACTGGCACGCTTCGCAGTTTCGCGGTCCGGATCGGCGACGAGACCGGCGAAACGGGTTCGGGAACTGATGGTCTGGTGGTGGTGCGACCGACCTATCCGGAGGAAGAACCAGCACGGGTCAGGCAGGAGGCGGCCCGGATGTCCAAGCGACTCGGATCTCTCGCAGTGGTGCGTGTGCAGCCGATTGCACCGGGACACCTCGCGATCGCGCGGGACCTGGCCCGCTGGCGATGGGTTCGGGCGACATGCGAAGAGTTGCGGATCGATGACTTCGCGAGGGCGGAGGTCGAGCGGCGAATACGGGATCTCGAGAACGAGCTGCGAGGGCGGCTGCTGCCGTTCGGTCAGGCGAACGCGGATGAGGCGGGCGTCGAGTGGCTGCATGAAGGCGATGTGGTACGGATCGAATCACGGGCCGGGCTGAACCGGTTCCTGAGCGACGTGTGCGACCGGACGTTCGACAAGGTGCCGATTCTTCGCAACGAACTGGTCAACCGCGACAAGCTGTCGAGCGCCGTCGCAGCCGCGCGAATGAGGCTGCTCCGCCTGATGCTCGACCAGGAAGAAAGGGAGTTTCTGGGTCTCTCGGGAGCGCCGCCAGAGCGCACGATCTACCTTTCGATGTTCCATGCGTCTGGAATGCACCAGGCAGTGGGGAACCGGCTCCGGTTCGGGGAACCCGGGCCGCGCGACCCGCTGGGTTGGGGCGCGGCGTGGCAACGGATCGACGGCATGGCCCAAGGCGGCGAAAGCATCGGGGTGGACGCGGTGATCGCCAGGCTTGGCGAGCCACCGGTGGGATTGCGCGCCGGGCCTGCGCTGCTGCTGATCGCGGCGTACATGCTGCACCACCGAGGCAGCATTGCGCTGATGGAACGAGGGAGCTTCCAGCCGGAGATTGCCCAGGCGCACTTCATGAGGCTCGCGAAGTCACCGAAGAACTTCGCGTTGCGCAGGATTGGCGCGGTCGAGAACAAGGAATTGGTGCGGTCCCTGGTCGAAGGACTGTCGATCTGGGCTGACGAGCGGCCGGGAACCGACGTCAAGGAAGTGGTGGAGGCGCTCTACCGGTGGTGGGGGCGCCTGTCCGAGTTCGCGCGGGGTACGCAGACAGTGGGTCCGACAGCGCAAAGCGTTCGCGCCGTATTGCGGAAGGCGAAGGAGCCGATAGAGCTGATGCTCGGTCAGCTGCCCCGGGCGTGCAAGGCCGTGGGGAGCGACGGCATCGACGTCGAGCGGTACACGCTGCAGTTGGACGTGGCATTGACCGAACTGGGCGACGCGCTGCCGACGCTGCGCAGCCAGGTCGAGGCGAGCGTCCTTCACGCGTTTGGAACGCGTAGCCTCGGCGAACTGCGCAGACAGATGGCCCTGGACTACGAAGACCATCTGCTAGAGCTGGGGAGCTACGAATTGCGGGCATTCGTGGATCGCGCGCTGAAGGACGATGTCGACAACGAAGCCTGGATCGATGGTGTTGCCGGGCTGGTCGTGGGAAAGCGGCTCGAAGGCTGGGACGATACGCTGGTCGACCATTTCGGTTTCGAGATACGAGGCATGGCCCAAAAGCTGGCCCGGCGCCTTGCGCTGATCCGGGAGGGTAGCGCCCGAGCGGCCCCGGTGACGGCAATCCACCTGACGACGTCCGACGGAAAGGAGCGGTCGCTTTTCCTGCGGGACGGGGCGGACGAGGATGGTGCTTTGAAGGCGCGGATGCGGAACGTGCTTGCGCAGGCTGAGCGGCCAGGCGCTGTGCTTGTCGAATTGCTTGGTGAGATGATGGACACGAAAACACGGGAGGGCGTGAAGTGATGCGACACATCCTCAGCCTGTCCGGCGGGAAGGACTCGGCCGCGCTCGCAATCTACATGCGCGACCGCGTGCCCACGATGGAGTACGTGTTCTCTGACACGCGCAAGGAGCTGCCCGAAACCTATGAGTATCTGGAGCGCATCGAGGACTATCTCGGGACACGCGTGCATCGGCTGAACGCGGACTTCGGGTTCGACCACTGGTACGACGTCTATGGCGGGATGATCCCGTCGAACCATCGGCGCTGGTGTACGAAGATGTTGAAACTGAGGCCGTTCGAGGAGTTTGTCGGGGACGCCCCGGTGATCAACTACGTGGGCCTGCGGGCGGATGAGAATCGTGGGGGCTACATCAGCCACAAGTCGAACATCAAGGCGGTCTATCCGTTTCAGGAGGACGGCCTGAAACTGGCGGACATCAAAGAGATCCTCCTCAGCTCCGGTGTCGGGCTCCCGCCCTATACGCAATGGGGGAGGACACGATCCGGGTGCTTCTTCTGCTTCTACCAGCAGAAGATCGAGTGGGTACGGCTGAAGGAGGAACACCCGGACCTCTTCGAGCAGGCGAAGGCCTACGAAAAGGCCTACGAGCCGAGCGGCAGGCCGTTCACGTGGAGCGAGGGGGAGAGCCTGGAGGAGCTTGAACGACCTGAGCGCATGGCCGCGATCAAACGCGAGCACGAACTTCGGGCGGCGCGCAGGCGAGAACGGCGGGAGAATCTGACCCTGGCGCAGGTCTTCGGAGACGAGGGTCCCGAAGAAGACGATGACGGTTGTTTGATCTGTTCACTCTGAGATGCGCTCTAGGGTTGTCCCTGTCGACCATCGTTCGCGCAGCAATTCCGGAGTGCATGGCGGTCGATTTCACCAGGGTTGTTCGCGACCTTTTGTGGTCGGCAAACTTCGGGGACGGGACACTAGATGAGCTTTTCGTTCGAAGCGAGAACGCTGTTGGAATTGGGAAAGGAACTTATCAGCACCGATGAGGTGGCGCTCTACGAGCTGATCAAGAACGCTGTGGACGCCGGGTCGCCCAAAGTCGAAATCGACATTCGATCGAGGCTTGCGTACACAGACTATCGGGAGGCGGTACGGCAGCTGCGCGAGTCCGGAAGGGCGCTGTCCGACGTGACAGCGTTCATTCGCGGCAAGATGGAAGAGGACGAAGGAGGTTGGTGTGAACGGTGCTTGGCGGAACTGGATCGGATCACCGACCGGGAGACTTATGGCGAGAGACTGGACACGCACTATGCGAAGCTGAACTCGATTGAGATCAGGGATAGCGGGGAAGGCATGTCGTTCTCGGACCTCAGTGATGTCTATCTGCGCATTGGCACACGGCATCGACGCAGGCAGAACGAGGGAGGGGCGACTAAGCTAGGGGACAAGGGCATAGGCCGGCTGTCGGCAATGCGTTTGGGCGATCTGTTGACGGTGGAAACGACCAAGGCGGGGGAGCAGCGCTGGAACGTTCTGAACGTGGACTGGGGAGTGTTCTCCCACTCTGAAGACATGCTTGTCCAGGATATCGAGGTTGTTCCCGAGAGGGGAAGTACAAAGCGAGACCGCAACGATCACGGTACCACGATACGAATCCAGAGCCTGAACGCGGACTGGACTTGGGTGCGTTTCAGCGAGTTGCTGAATGGAAAGGTCGCTCGGTTTGTGGATCCATTCGAGGCCGGTCTGGCGAACCGGTTGGTGGTTGCTCGCCACAATGGTCAGCGCGCGATGATTCCTTCGATACCGAAGGCGTTGCTGAGGCATGCGCACGCCATCTGCCGGGCCACGTTCCGTTTCGATGGCGGGGAGCCGGTGATCGCGGGGAAGGTGGACTACAGAGAGAAGCAGCGTGCGACGCCGATCGAAGCCCGCGGTTCGGAAGTGATGACGGTCAGCCGCACTACCAGGAAGCGTCGCGCAAAGCGAGGTCACGCTGCTTTCGAGGAGAGGCCGATCAGTCGAGATGCGCTGGTGGAGCTCGGCGGTTTTGATCTAGAGATCTACTGGTACAATCGGAGGATCGTGGACAGCATTGAGGGGTTGACGGAAAACAAGACTGCGTCGCGTACGGAGATTGCGCGGTGGTCCGGTGGACCGATGCTGTACCGGTACGGATTCAGGGTGTTGCCGTTCGGAGATCCGGACGATGACTGGATTTCCTTGGACAAGAGGGCGTTCGGCTCCTCGGGGTTCAAGCTGAATCGTCAGCAGGTCTTCGGCCGGATTCGGATCCAGACGCCGCACCGGTACCTTAGCGAACAGACCAATCGGGAGGGCTTGGTTCAGTCAGAAGTGTCAGATGCGCTGACGCGGCTGGTGATGTGGATTGTACAAGTAGAGTTTCGTAGCTTCATCAACGAGGTCGATAGACAGGAAAAGTTGCAGTTCCGCAAGGAACAGCTGGAAAGCAACCAGATTCTCCGGGCGGAGAAGACCTTGGCGAGGGCCGTTTCGGACCTGCGCGGCATGTTGGATGGTGAGTATGAGCAAGAGCTAGATGAAGTTGTGGCGACTGCGATGGATCTACGGGAGGAGGCGCTCGGTGTGCTGAAACGGCTGGACGAGGTGGAAAAGCAATCAGCTGAAGATCGAGAACAATTCGTCTATCTCGCGGGTGTTGGTCTCATGACGGAGTTCATCTTCCATGAGTTGGAGCGCGCGGTGTCGCACACGATGAGGGTGATCTCGGAGGTCGGAGCGACTCCGACCAGCGTATCGACGCTCAGAGATCAACTGCAAACGCTGCACAAGCGCGTGGCGGCTTTCGATGAGCTGACCGGAGAGAAGCGGCAGACAAAGACTCGTTTCGATCTGTGCGACCTGGTCCGGGAGGTCGTTGGCAATCACCAACGCGAGTTCGCGCGCCACAGCATAGATTGGATGTTGGATCTCCCGGAGGTCGAGTTTACGATTCGGGCGGTGCGCGGGATGGTTATCCAGATTCTGGAGAATCTGGTGGTGAACGCGGCGTACTGGTTAAAGCGGCAGGCAGAGTACGAGGAGGGGTTTGTACCGCAGTTGGTAGTAACGTTAGATGCGGAGAGACGCTACATGATGGTCCAAGACAATGGTCCGGGCGTTCCGGTGTCCCGGAAAGAGCGGATTTTCCAACCCTTTGTTACTACCAAGCCTTCTGGCATGGGTAAGGGGCTCGGGTTGTTCATAGCGCGCGACATGGCCGAGTACCATGGATGGTCGCTAGACACGGAGTCGCCGGCTAGCCGTATCCGGTTGAATCGCGTAAACGGTTTCGTGCTGCAGATGGGATGACAGTGAACTACGCAAAGCAAATCGTCGATAGCTTCCAGGCTAGCGTGGTTGAGAGGATCCTGGTCGTCGATGACGCCTATGACCCGCCGGCGCTGTCGGAGACGCATGAGGGCAACCTGCTTGACGTGCTGCAGCGACCGGAATTGAGGGACTACGTTTCGGAAGGGTCGCTCGGAGAGGACGATCGGCAATCGGCTATCGAAGCTGTGATGGACGGCGAGTTCGATCGAGAGGCGGTCGCCAAGGCGATTGGGGCCCTTTTCGATGTTTACCTCCATCGGCGAGCGCCTGAGGTAGACCCTGGAGGGGCGTTTGCGAGCTTGAAGGGCCCGTCGCTTGAGGCATTGGACCCGCTCTTGGAGCTTCTTGAGCGCTGTGGAGAGAGAGCAGATATTCGTCGGGTGGGGAGGGAGACGGCGCTCAGGGTGTGCAGGGAGTTGAGACCCGATTTGATTCTCATGGATTTTTTCTTGAGTCCTCCCGACAGGACGACGGGAGCATCAACGCCGAAAGAAGAGCGTGCGGATAGGAAGAGCTCTATCGATCTTCTGAGGGACATGCTGCTGGTAGAGGATGGGGCGACTCCTGCAGTAATTTTGATGTCGTCTGAAGATGTGCAGGGGCGCGCGCCACGGTACCGCAGCAGTTTGGAAGGAAAGGTAACTGCGCTGCGCTTTGGGTTCTTGAACAAGAAGTGGGTACGGCGAGTAGGCGATGGACTGATAGCTGTGGGCGACGCGGCGGACGTGCTGATGGAAACGACGGGTAGCTTCCAGTTCGGGCGGACTCTGGAGTCGGCGCTGCAACAGTGGAAGTCGGGTGCCGAGGCAGGACTTACGGCGCTCTATAGGGAGCTGCGGGATCTGGACGTGAAGGACTTCGCTTACCTGCTGCGCTTCCGTCTATACGAGGAAGGTGAACCATTCGCGGATTACCTGGAGTGGTTCCTAGGAGAGTCACTGCGAGCAGTTGTCGACAACGAGGTTGAGTGGGACTCAAGAGAGTTCTCGGGTCTTAATGATAGGAAGCTGACGGAGGCGATCGAAGGTGCTCACCCGGCGCCATCCCCGCGGATCGCTAGGCTTTTTGGGAGGATGCGCTTTAACTCTTGGGAGAGTCGGGTACGAAGGCGCTTTGGTTTGGGTGACCTATTCATCGGGCCAGATGACAGGAACGTCCGGATGGTCATTACGCCCGACTGTGACATTGTGGAAAGGAATGGAAGACGGCGCGCGAACCGGTTGTTGACGGTCGGCGGCACGATACGGGGCATGGGTGACCAAAAGGCGCTCGCTGGCGACCTAATCTTCTATCGGACGCCGAAGGCGATCACTTGGGAGCTGAAGGACGCGATGTCACACGAGTTCGGCGACATTTCGAAGTTGCAGGTCGGCAAGGCGGAGTATTCGTTCTTTGCAACCATGCGGGCGTTGGAAGCACAGGCAATCCAGAAGGAGGTATTGGGCGACTTGGCGCGGGTTGGTTCGGCGGTCCCGCCGACTGTTGACGTCGGCGCGCCGGTGAGGGTTTATCTGAAGACGGTGGCAGAAAACCGACCTCTGGTGACCGAGTTGGACGGTCTGAAGGAAGCGCATGCGCAGGTCTTCATGCCTCGAGGGGGGGCGGACAAGAAGATGCGCGCGTTGTTTACATCGCGGTTCGTGAGGATGCTGGTCGCGCGGCTAGAGGGCATCGATGACGGCGACCTGTTCCCTGATGACCGCGGCCATAGGAGAGACTGGGTCGAGAATGCTATACGGGTACGCAAGGCGATGTTACACGACGGTTTGGAACTTCCCGGTGACGGCATATTCAAGGTGGTGACTTTAGTCGGAAAACAGAAGGGAAAAAGTTGGCTTGAGATTGTGGTGGACGTTGCCGATGAGGCGCTGATCAATGCGCGCGGAACGGATCCACTGGCTTGGTAGGCGGAAAGATCCGTGGGGAACCCGGCCGGGGCAGGGACACAAGCCTCCATGTATTTAGGTGTGCTCTCTTGGTCTTTTATGTTATTTCGCGCTGAGAGGACACCGGTCATGGCATGTGCGGCACGGAGGGTTGACGGGTGTCGAGCTAGTGTCCTGCCATTGAAAAGTAGTGAAACGTTACCGCGGCCCCGACCGGCACCGGTCACGTTGACAGAGGGACGAACGGCAAATCTGGACCTCGCTGGGGCATCGGTCGCGCACTGCCCCGCGGCTTGCGCGCCGCGCGCTTGCGGCTGTCGGGGGCCACTGTCAGTAAGTGGGGAAGCGATTTCTCGCCGACCGGATGGACGGCTTGACGGGACGAGGCCCGGCGGGGCGCCGCGCGCCGCATCAGGCGGCGGTCGAGAGTCTCATTTCGTCGGCGCATGGCTCTGGACATCCGCTGAAACCGCGGGAATGAACGGGGGATGGAATGCGGGGCAGACGCCCATGGATTTACATAACCCGTTTAGTTATAGTGGTTTATGTAGAGCACGTGGTGGAGGCGGCGTCAAGCTGAGCCCGTGGCGCCGCGGTGACGTACGCCCCCCAGTCAGTCATCAGCCGGCGGCGACGCTCGAAGAGCGTCGAGCGCGCGTACGCGGCTTCGACCTTGTCCTTGACCTGATGGGCGAGGGCAGCCTCGACGGCCTCCCGCGGATGGTTCGTCTCTTCGGACGCCCAGTCGCGGAAACTGGATCGGAAGCCGTGCGGCACGGCCTGCACGCCTTGCTCCCTGAGCAGCTTGGACAGCGTCATGTCGGACAGAGGCTTGCCACGGGGACTGGGGAACACGAGTTCGCTGCCGTTCCGCAGCGCGCTGGCCGCCTGGAGGATCTCTGCGGCGCGGCACGACAGCGGCACCCGGTGGTCGCGGTTCGCCTTCATGCGCTCGGCGGGGACAGTCCAGACGTCGTCGTCGAGGGCGATCTCGTCCCATCGCGCCAGCCGTACCTCGCCAGATCGCGCCGCCGTCAGCACCAGGAACTCGAACGCGAGCTTGGCCGCGGCGGTCGCTCCAGACGCTCGGACCGTGGCCAGGGCCTCGGCGACCTCCGCATGGGGCAGCGCAGGCATGTGGCGGACCACGTCTCGCTGCCGTCCGAGCGTTGCGACGACCTGTTCGCACGGGTTGTCGGCCCGGTACTCCATGGCCACGGCCCACTGCATCACGGCGCTGATGCGCTGGCGGACGCGTCGAGCCGTCTCCGCCTTCTCGTGCCAGATCGGGGCCAGAACCCCGAGGACGTCGGCGCTCGTGATCTCCGAGACGGGGCGCTGGCCGAACCGAGGGAACACGAACCGCTCCAGGGTGGCCGGCCAATCGTGCGCGTGCTTCGGATTGCGCCAGCCGGAGCGTTTCTGTTCCACCACCCGTGCGACCGCCTCTGCGAACGTCGGGACTCCCTTGGCGCGGCGCTTGCCGGCGAGTGGATCGCCACCGGCGCGTGCGATTCTCCGGTTGTCGAACGCTTGGGTCCGCGCTTCCTTCAGCGAGACCAGCGGGAACC
>Ga0209754_1002229_pt1 | contig 16147 bp, 11 predicted proteins | sample MesohylBB_FD_187295 | JGI IMG/M metagenome (GOLD analysis project Ga0209754, IMG submission 187295) | Host-associated microbial community of the marine sponge Aplysina aerophoba from Gulf of Piran - sponge mesohyl, lysed by bead beating... | ecosystem: Host-associated > Porifera > Sponge >... | reverse complement strand
CGGGCCGAGGGCGAGCCCTCGGCCCGCCTCGATGCGGGGATACCCCGCAGGCCCCGCCGGGGGGCGAGGGGATCAGAGGGGCGCCCCGGCCTGGCTCGCCCTCGGGCTGCGTGTTCGGCGCGATGGGCGTCGCGTGCGATAATCCCCGCTCGTGAGCCAGAGGAGCGATTGATGGTGGATCTGCCGCTTTCGGATGTACGCGTGCTCGACCTGACCTGGCACGTCGCCGGCCCGTACTGCACGCGCGTCCTCGGCGACTACGGCGCCGATGTCGTGAAGGTCGAGCGCCCCGGCAAGGGCGACCCGGCTCGACTGATGCCCCCCTTCTTCGAGGACGAGCCCGGCATCGAGCGCTCCGCGCTGTTCCTGCACCTCAACACCAACAAGCGCTCGATCGCCATCGACCTGCACTCCGAGGCGGGCCGCGACACCGTGCTACGGCTCGCCGAGTGGGCCGACGTGGTGATCGAGAGCTTCAGCCCCGGCACCCTCGACGCCCTCGGACTGGGCTACGACGCGTTGCGCGCGGTGAACCCGGCGATCGTCGTCACCTCGATCAGCAACTACGGCCAGAGCGGGCCGTACCGCGACTGGAAGGGCTCCGAGCTCACGATCTGGGGCATGGGCGGCCCGATGCTCTACACCGGCAGCCCGAACCGCGAGCCGCTCAAGACCGCGGGCCACACGCCTGCCTGCCACGTCGGCGCGTTGGCGGCGGCGGCGACGAACATCGCGCTCTGGGGCGCCGACGCGAGCGGCGAGGGCGACCACATCGACATCAGCTTCTACGAGGCGTTCATGGGCCTCATCGACCGCCGCACGACCAGCCTGCTGAACTACCAGTACACCGGCGAGACCTCGGGCCGCCCGCCCGCCGGGCAGACGCCCGGCTCCGGCATCTGGCCCACGGGCGACGACGGCTTCTTCTTCACCACCGTCATCGGCCCGCGCTGGAACGCCATGGCCGCGATGATCGGCCACGAGGAGCTGCTCGAGGATCCGAACTGGCTCGACCCCGCGTGGCGCGCGCAGGAGGAGCCGATGGCGCAGTTCCAGGTGCTCGTGGGCGAGTGGATGCTCGGCCATACCAAGCGCGAGATCCGCCAGGCGGTCGAGGACGCCGGAGTCTACGGGGGGCCTGTGAACACCGTCGCCGAGCTGCTCACCGACCCGCACTTCACGGAGCGCGAGTTCTTCGAGACCATCGACCACCCGACCACCGGCCCGCAGACCTATCCCGGCCGTACGTACCGCTCGAGCGCGCACGGCTGGCCGCCGCCACCGCGGCAGCGGGCGCCGCTGCTCGGCGAGCACACCGACGAGATCCTCGGCGAGTCGCTCGGCCTCGATGCGGCTGCGATCGCCGAGCTGCGCAGCGCGGGGGCGGTGTCATGACTTCCAACAACGGCCGCGGCAAGCGACTCCCGCTCGAAGGCATCCGCATCCTCGACTTCACCGTCGTGTGGGCGGGGCCCTACGCCACCCAGCTGCTCTCCGAGTGGGGCGCCGAGGTCATCCGCGTCGAGTCGACGAAGTTCTTCCCCTCGACGACCCGGGGCGGGCTCGCGCGGCCGAGCGCGGAGCTCGTGCGCTCGGGCGGGCAGGGCGGCTACCCGGACTACGAGCCGGGTGAGCGTCCGTGGAACCGCGCCGCGCTGTTCAACGTCCACGCGCGCAACAAGCGCTCGGTGACCATGGATCTCACTCGCCCCGAGGGGCAGGAGATCTTCGAACGGCTCATCCAGGTGTCCGATGGGCTCGTCGAGAACAACGCGCCGAACACCATGGAACGCGCCGGCGTCTCGTGGGAGCGGCTCTCGAAGGTCAACCCTCGGCTCATCCTCGTGCGCATGCCGGCCTTCGGGCTGACCGGGCCGTACCGCGCGTACCGCACCTTCGGTAGCCACATGGAGGCGGTCTCCGGGCACTACTCGTTGTTCGGCTACCCGGGCGCGCTCGCGGACGAGAGCGGGACGAGCCTGCTCGCCGACCCGGCCGCCGGGGTGTCGGGCGCGATGGCGTTCATGGCCGGGCTGCGCCACCGTCGCCGCACGGGCGAGGGCCTGCAACTCGAGCTCGCCACCGCCGAGAACTTCACCGGCTACATCGGCGACTACCTCCTCGACTACTCGATGAACGGCCGGCTCGCCGGGTACCGGGGCAACCGTGACCTCGTCTACGCGCCGCAGGGCGTGTACCCGTGCGCCGGCGAGGACCGCTGGCTCTCCATCAGCATCGGAACCGACGAGGAGTGGCGCGCGCTCTGCGGCGTCATGGGCCGCGACGACCTCGCGGCGGACGAACGCTACGCGACCCCCGAGGCGCGTCGTGCCGCCCATGACGACGTCGACACCGAGATCCTGACGTGGTCGATCTTCCAGGACCTGATCGAGGCGATGCAGCAACTCCAGGCGGCGGGTGTCGCGGCGGGCGCGATCATGAACGAGCGCGACGCCTACAGCGACCCGCACCTCCGCGAGCGCGGCTACTTCGAGACCCTCGAGCATCCCGAGGCGGGCACCTTCGAGTACCCCGGTGTGGTGTGGCGCACGGCGAACACGCCGAACCACCTGCGCCACGCTGCGCCGCGCCTCGGCGAAGACAACGAGTACGTCTACAAGGAGCTGCTCGGCTACTCCGAAGAGGAGTACCAGCACTTCGTGGAGACCGAGCACGCCGGGATGGACTACGACCCCTCGATCCCGTAGCGGCTCGCAGGGCTTCAGACACGACCGGGCCGGCTGCCCCGAGGAGGAGGGAAGCGCGCCCGATCACGTTGTTCCCGCCGGCCGACCCCCGCTGTTATTACGTTCGAAAACTACAACACACGTTATGCATATGTGTGTAGGATGGAAGCGTGCTCGCGGGAGAGGCCCACAGGCGCGTCTGCGCCTGATCCGGCCGATGCGCGCGGGCGGCCCTTCCGCGGTGCCGCGGAGGGAGGGCCTTCATGGCCAGCGATCTACAGCGAGCGGACCGATGGTGGGCGTCGGCGCACGACCGACGCACGCTGTTACGAGGTGGACTCCTCGGAGGAGCGGGGCTCGCCGCCGCAGCCCTCGTCGGGTGTGGCGACGACGATGACGACGACGACGGCTCGGCAGTGGCGCCGGTTGCGACGGCTACGCAAGCCGCAGCCGCTACGGAGGCCGCCGCGCCTGATGAGCCGGAGGGACTCGTCACGCCAGCCGGCAACGTGATCCCGCTGCAGTTCCCCGAACCTACGGGCGTCACCCCGAAGGCGGGCGGCGTGCTGAAGCAGGCCGTGGCCTGGAATGTCGGCCCGATCGATCCCACCGTCTCCGCCGCGGGCGGCACGATCGCCCCCGGTCGAGCCGCCTATAACCGGGTTATCGGGTTCGTCTCGGGGCCCGATGCCGACCCGTTCAAGATCGAGTTCCGGCCGGAGTTGGCGGAGTCGTGGGAACGGTCCGAAGACGGGCTGTCGTACACGTTCCACCTCCATGGCGGGGTGAAGTTCCACAACGTGGACCCGACGAACGGCCGTGACTTCACCTCGGCCGACGTGAAATACGCGTGGGACCGCTACGCGGCGAGCGGAGCGCAGTCGCAGTACTTCACGGCTGTGAGCAGCATCGAGGCTCCGGACGACCTGACGGTCGTGGTGAACATGAAGTCGCCACAGCCGGACTTCCTCACCCCGATCGCCAGCCGCTACCTGACGATCCACCCGCGTGAGATCGTCGACGACGGGACGATCGAGCAGCGCGCCATCGGCACTGGGCCGATGATCATGCAGGAGTCGTCCCCCAGCGAGCGGGTCCTGTACGCCAGGAACCCGGACTACTGGCAGCAGGAGGTGCTCCTGGACGGCCTCGAGCACCTGGTGATGCCGGATCAGCAGGCGCGGCGCGCCGCAATGCGGGTAAACCAGGTCGATCACGCGATGATCGTCGCAAACACCGTCGGGGACCTCGATGCGCTGCTGGAGACGAACCCGGACGTGAAGGGGACGTGGAGCCCGACCGTAAACTCGGGCACGCAGCTCGCCTTCAACATGAAGACCGTCACGGCCTACCAGGACGAGCGGGTGCGGCGAGCCCTCTCGCTGGCTCTGGACCGTGAGTTCATGATCGAACTCGCCTACGAGGGCTACGGCGCCCAGGTCTCTACCCTGCCGTGGTTCTTCCTCTTCGACGAGGAGCCGACCCCGGAGTCAGGACTCCTGGGCAAGTGGTGGGGCTACCGCCCGGACGAGGCGAAGAAGCTGCTCATGGCGGCAGGCGCCGAGAATCTCTCGTTCGAGATGATCTACCACAACTACGGGGCGACATGGGATCAGCTCGCCGAGATCCTGCAGGAGCAGTTCGGCGCGCTTGGAGTGGGCGTCGATGTCACCAAGCTCGACTACACGTCGTACAACTCGCAGCTGATCCAGGTCACCTACGAAGACGTCATCTACGGCTGGTCCGCGAACGGCTTCGACGCCGACACGTTCTTCTATGCCCAGATCCACTCCCAGTCCGCAGCCAACCGCTACAACATCGAGGATCCGCAGATCGACGAGTGGGCGGAGGCACAGAAGGTCGAGCTCGACCCTGAAGCGCGCAGGGAGTTGCATCGCAACATCTGGGATCGCATGCACGAGAAGGTCTACCGCATCGACATGCCGGCGGGACAGAACTGGAGCCTCTACCAGCCCTGGCTGCGCGGTGTGCGGTTCGTGGGTCCGCTGGGCATCAACTACTCGTTCACTGAGATCGCTGCCCAGGTCCAGGACGCCTGGCTCGACAAGTAGGCGGCGCTAGGCCCGCGCGAGTAGCCGCCTCACGCGATCAGGACAAGACTGGGCCCGCTCCCGAATGGGGCGGGCCCAGTGGCATACCGCGGTTCGTCGCCGTCAGGCGATCGTTAGGCCTCGTCCTCCAGCATCTCCATGATGCGCGTCGGCGAGGCGGGGACCTGCGTGGGGCGCACGCCGATGGCGTCGCGGATCGCGTTCGTCACCGCCGCCATCGGCGGGATGATGCCGACCTCGCCCACGCCGCGGACGCCGTAGGGGTGGCCGGGGTTCGGCACCTCGATGACCAGCGCCTCGATCATCGGCAGGTCGAGCGCCGTCGGCATGCGGTAGTCGAGCAGCGTCGAGTTGACCATGTTGCCGTCGTCGTTGAAGAGGTACTCCTCGGTGACGGCCATGCCGACGCCCTGCGCCGCGCCGCCCTGGATCTGCCCCACGACGTAGTCGCGGTGGATGGCTGTGCCGACGTCCTGGGCCGCCGTGTAGCGGAGGATGTCGACCTTACCGGTCTCCGGGTCCACCTCGACGTCCACGACGTGCGTGGCGAAGGCGGGGCCGGCCGTCTCCGGCGACACGTCGGCGCGGGCCTGGATGAGCCCGCCGGTGGCCTGAAGCTGGCCGGCGAGCTCCGTCAGGCCCATCTCCTTGCCGTCCGGGCCGCGCAGCACGGCGTCGTCGCCGTAGCTCACGTCGCCCGGCTCGCACTCCCAGATAGCGGCAGTGCGCTCCTCGAGCTTGCGACGCAGCTCCATCGCCGTCTCGTAGACGGCCCAGCCGCCCGCGAACGTCGTGCGGCTGCCCACCGTCGGGAGCGTGTAGCCGACCGAGTCGGTGTTCACGGTCTGCGGGACCACGTCCTCGTACGCCACGCCCATCGCCTCGGCGAACTGCATCGCCAGCGAGGCGCGGCTGCCGCCGATGTCCGCCGAGCCGATGTTGAGGCTCAGCCGCCCGTCGGCGTTGACCGCCGCGAACGCCGAGGACTCCATGCCGACGTTGAACCAGAAGCCGGACGCGACGCCGCGGCCGCGGTTCTCGCCGCTCAGCTCGGAGCGGTAGTGCTCGGAGTCCCGGATGGCCTCGAGGCATGCGATGTTGCCGATCGGGCCGAACGCCACGCCGTCGACGCGGCGGCCGCCCTCGACCATCGCATTCTTCACCCGCAGCTCGACGGGGTCGATGTCCAGCTCCTGCGCCATCTCGTCGACCATCGACTCGACGGCCCACTCAGCCGCCGGGGCGGCTGGTGCGCGGTACGCCTGGACGCGCGGCTTGTTGACGACCACGTCCCAGCCGACCGCTCGATAGGTCTCGACGTTGTAGGGGGCGGTGGCGCACATCGCGCCGGCGCTGAACGCCGAGCCCGGGTAGGCGCCGGATTCGTACGCGCCCTCCCAGTCGATGGCGGTGATGGTGCCGTCGCGCTTCGCGCCGATGCGCACGCGCATGTGCGTGCCGGAGGTGGGGCCGGTGCCCTCGAAGACCTCGTCGCGGCCCATGTACATCTTGACCGGGCGGTGGCCGCTCTCACGCGAGAGCATGGCAGCGAGCGGCTCCATGTAGACGGAGGTCTTGCCGCCGAAGCCGCCGCCGATCTCGACGGGGTTCACGCGGATCTTCGAGACGGGGTAGCTCAGGAGCTGTGAGAGCTGGTCGCGGACGCCGAAGTACGCCTGGGTGCTGACCCAGACGTTGATCTGGCCGTCCTCGCTCCACAGCGCCGTGCCGTTGTGCGGCTCGATGTAGCCCTGGTGGAACATCGGGGTGTCGAACTCGCGCTCCAGGACCACGTCGGCCTCGGCAAAGCCGGCCTCCAGGTCTCCCTGCGCGAACTCGATGCGCTTCGCGACGTTCGAGGGGCGGTTACCGAACTCCTCGGAGCCCTCGGCGCCGAAGAAGCCGAAGACCTGCTCGGTCGTAATGCTCTCGTGGATGACCGGAGCCTCTTCCTTCATGGCGTACTGCACGTCCATGACGGCCTCGAGCACCTCGTACTCGACGTCGATGAGGCCAAGCGCGTCCTCGGCGACGTGCGGGTCGGTGGCCGCGACGGCCGCGACAGCGTGGCCGCTGTAGAGCGCCTTGTCGGAGGCGAGCACGTTGTCCAGCACCCAGCGAGCGCTGGCGGTCTCGCCCTCGCCCATGAGCAGCTCGGTGTCGTCCTGGCGGGGGAAGTCCTCGTTCGTGATCACGGCGGTGACGCCGGGCAGTGCCGCGGCCTTCGACGTGTCGATCGAGACGATCCGGGCGTGGGCGTGGGGGCTGCGCAGCACCCGGCCGTAGAGCAGCCGCGGCATGCGGATGTCCGCGCCGTAGATCGCCCGTCCGTTGACCTTATCCACTCCATCGGGCCGTACCGGGCTGCCGCCCACGACCTTGTACGATTCGCGCTCCGTAGCGACCACGCGCTTCCTCCTCGTGTGCGCCGCGACGCCCCGCGCCGCGGCAGAATGTTCGACACTCCCTCGAACCTACGCCGCCCCTCGCGCTTCGCGCCAGCGGACGGCCGGACGAGGAGCTATGCGGACTTCGTCAGCTCCATCAAGACGTAGTTCGACGACAGCGGGTGGACCCAGATCGCCTCGCTGTTCGGGACGCGCGTGACGCGGCCGCCGCCCGCCTCGATCTGCTGCGCGAACGCCTCCGGGTCGTCGACCTGGCAGACGAGCTGGTAGATGCCCTCGCCGTGCGGGTTCAGCGGGTTCACGCGGTCCTGCATCAGCCGGTAGATCGGGCTGTTCTCGTCGACCGGCGAGATCAGGTGCAGCGCCGTCTCGCCGTTGTAGCCGAGCGCCACGAAGCGGAAGTTGCCGATCGCGTTGTGGGCCGGCTCGTTGAGCGCCTCCATGCCGAAGCGCGCCTTGTGGTTCTCGACGGCCTCTTCGAGGTCGTGCACGGCCACAGTGTGGTACTTGATCTGGAACATGGAATCCTCTTTCAGCTTGTCCCCCCGGGCGGGGCCGTGCAGTCTACTGGAGCCTCGCGCCACGGGCTCGCGAGCCCCGGCGCGCACGAGGGGAGCACCCATGACCACGCTGCTGACCGAAGCAGGCCCCGCCGACATCGACGCGCGCACCGACGGCGACGGCCTCTGGCTCGACATCGCCGAGGCGGAGCGCGTGACCGGCTGGGAACTGAAGCCGGAAGGCTTCTGCTACGGGCCCGTCTGCATCCCCGTGCCCTACGGCCGCGAGGACGAATTCGTCGCCGCCGGCTCGGTGAACATCGCCGGTTTCTGGCGACACATGGGCAAGCCCGTGCTCCACGACGACGCACGCGAGGTGTGGATCCTGGGCGAGGACGCCAACACGCGCTCGTACGAGATGCTGTCGCTGGAGGCGCCGGACTTCACGCTGCCCGACCTCGACGGCAACGTCCACCGCCTCTCGGACTACCGCGGCAAGCGCGTCCTGCTCGTCACGTGGGCGTCGTGGTGAGGCTGCCGCTTTGACCTGCCCGTGTGGCAGCGCCTCTACAACGAGCTCGCCGAGCACGACTTCCTCGTCATCACCGTGGCCATGGACAGCCGCGGCGCCGACGCCGCCCGAGAGTGGATCGAGCAGGCCGAACCGACCCACCCGAGCCTCATCGACCGCGACCACGTGATCTCCGAGCTCTACAACATGGTCAACGTGCCAATGGCCGTGTGGATCGACGAGGAGGGCCGCATCGTCCGGCCCGCCGAGTACGCGGGCACCAACGACGCTTTCCGCGGCCAGGACCGCGAGACCGGCGCATGGTCCGACGAGGCGTTCCAGCAGATGCGGGAGGCGCGCCTCATCTACATGGACGCGCTGCGTGACTGGGCGCGGCACGGCGCTGCAAGCGAGTTCGCGTGGGACGAGGCCGACGCACGCGCCCACCTGCGGCTGCCCTCGAACGAGACGCTGCTGGCGAACGCGCACTTCCGCATCGGCCAGCACCTGCGCCAGCGAGGGCAACTCGAGGAAGGCGAGCGCTTCCTCGAAGAGGCGAAACGGTTGGCGCCGGATAACTGGAACATCTGGCGGCAGGCCTGGAACCTCGAAGACGCGCCGGTCAGCGCCTTCTGGGAACGCATCGACGCGCTCGGCGACCAGCGCTACAGCCTGCCGATCGATATGCCTGGGATTGCCTGAGGGACTCGTGCGGCTTGCACAAGGTGAGCCGGGGGAGTAGAGATCGCAGGGCATCGCCTAACGCGTGCTTAGCGTAGACTCTCGCGAAGCGGTGCAGAACACGCATCTCCAACGGAGGGGGCATTACATGACGGAATATAGCGACGAGGGTCGCGACTGGACGACGATGTTCGAGAACGTCACCAGCCGCCGGACGCTGCTGCGAGGCAGCGCCATCGGGGTTGCCGGCCTCGCTGCAGCTGCCCTCGTGGGCTGCGGTGGCGATGACGATGACGATGACGATGGCGGCGGAAGTTCCGCCAGTTCGTCGAGCTCCGGTTCGACGACCACGACCACGACCACGACGACGGCAGCAGCCTCGGACGACGACGCCGCAGACGACACGGTGGCGGCTTACCCCAAGGGTGAGCTGATTCAGGACGCGAACCTGCCGTTCCCGTTCAACTTCCCGGAGCCGGACAAGCAGCCGAAGGCCGGCGGCACGATCATCTCGAGCGCCAGCACCGACATCTCGACGTTCGACTCGACGAAGACCGCCGCGAGCGGCACGGGCCGCTACGTCAACATGGTCTACAACCGGATCCTCGGGTTTAACCGCGGTGTGAACCTGCACCCGGCGAACATCGAGATCGAGCCCGAACTGGCGCACTCCTGGGAGCGCTCGCCGGACGGACTGAACCTCACGTTCCACCTGCGCGACGATGTCTACTGGCAGAACGTCGCGCCGCTGAACGGTCGGCAGTTCATCGCTGACGACGTGAAGTTCGCCTACGACCGCTACGCAACCGAGGGCGTGCACACGGGGTACTGGCTCAACTCGGGCGAGGTCGCAGCGACCGACAACCAGACGGTGACGATCACGCTGGCCCGCGCCGTGGCGGACTTCATCCGCCCGCTCGCGAGTTGCTACCAGTCGATCCACCCGCGCGAGCTGGTGGACAGCGGTGACATCGAGACCACAGCGGTCGGCACCGGCCCGATGATCCTCGACGAGGCGATCCAGGCTGAGAAGGTCACCTACGTCACGAACCCGGACTACTGGGAGCGGGACGTCCTGGTCGACGGCGTCGAGTTCCGGCATCTGCCGGACGGCGCTGCGCGCCTGGCCGCCTTCCGTGCCGAGCAAGTCGCCACGGGCGAGGGCATCGTCGGAAACATCCGCGAGGTCGAGAACCTGCTCGAGACGAACCCGGACACGCAGATCAACCTGACTGCGCTGACCAACGGGACCGGGTTCGCAATGAACCTGGAGAACCCCAAGTACACGGACGAGCGCGTGCGCCAGGCGATCTCGCTGGCGATCGACCGCGAGTTGCTGATGACGATCCTCTACCAGGGTCTCGGTCAGATCATGCACGCGATCCCGTGGCTCTTCGTCTGGGACGAGCAGCCGACGGTGGCGAACGGGCTCCTTGGGCCATGGACGCGCTTCGACCCGGCTGAGTCCATGAAGCTGCTGGCGGCTGCCGGAGCCGACGGGCTGGAGATGGAAAACATCTACTTCCCCTACAGCTCGGCCTACGAGCAGACCCCGGACATCCTCACGGACATGTTCCGCGATGTCGGCATCACCATGACCGGTGGCGCGGCCGACTACACCGAGTTCAACTCGACGTGGGTTGGCCGGATGCTCGACGACGTGTCGACGGCCGGCTGGGGCACCATCGGCTTCGACGCGGAGAACTACTTCTACAACTCGATGCACTCGACAGCTCCGGGAAACCGCTGGAAGTTCAACGACCCGAAGCTCGACGAGCTGACCGAGGCGCAGCAGGTAGAGCTCGACCCCGATGCTCGCAAGCTGATCTTCCAGGAGATCTGGAACTACGAGCTGGAGAAGGCGTACCGCCCCGTCATCGGCGGCGGCGGTGGCTTCTTCGTCTACCAGCCGTGGCTCCGGGGCATCCGCTTCGGCGGCGCGCTCTCCACGACGAACATCTACCAGGACTGGGGGGACATCATCCCCTTCGGCTGGATCGACAAGTAGTCGGAGCCCCTTCGGGGACTCGGGAACACACACGGGAGCCGGCCAACTGGCCGGCTCCCTGCTTGTGTCTCTCGCGAACAGCTCACCTCGCAAGGTCTCACTGCATCGGTGTGCCCAGCTGAGCGGGCGCGGCTGACCGGGAAGCGGGTTCGATGGGCCGGTTGAGGCGCGTCTACTTCGGGTACTACGTGATCGCGGCGCTCTTCATCGCCGAGATCGCCGTGACCGGCGTCAGCTTCTACTCCTTCAGCCTCTTCATCACCGCCTGGCAGGACGACGCGACCCTCGCGTGGTCGCTCACGGCGATCAACGGCTCATTCCTCGTGGGGTTGCCGCTCGCGCTCACGAGCCCGCTGCTCGGCCGCTTCATCGACGAGCGCGGCGCGCGGCTGGCCATGCTGCTCGGCGTGCCGCTGATCGGCGGCACGTTCATCCTCGAGGCGTTCATGACGGAGATCTGGCACCTCTGGGTCGCCCAGGGGTTGCTGATCACGGGCCAGTCGGCCGCGTTCCTCGGCACGGGCAAGCTCGTCGGGCTGTGGTTCGACACGGACCGAGGGCGAATGATGGGCATCGCCCTGGCCGGCAACAACGCGGGCGGCGTGATCATGGCGCCGATGTCGGCGATCTTCATCGACGCCTTCGGCTGGCGCACGACAGTGTTCGTCTTCGGCCTCGCGATCATCGTCATCAACTCGCTGCTGATCTGGCTCTGGGTGCGCGACAAGCCCGAGGACGTGATCGTCGAGGCGCGCCGCGTCGGTCGTGAGCGCGAGGCCCAGACCGCCGAGGCGCTGCTTGCCGCGACCACCGCGAACTCCGGCGACACCGGCGGCCGGCCTGTGGTCGCGAGCCAGGGCGTGACGTGGCGGGAGAGCCTGCGCATGCCAGCGTTCTGGTTGCTCACCATCGCATTCGTCGCCACGTTCGCGTCGATCTTCGCGGTGCTCAACCAGCTCGGGAAGCACCTCGAGATCGTCGGTATCAGCACGGCGACGGCGGGTGGGGCGCTCGGGCTGCTCGGCGCGTTCGGGTTCCTCGGCAAGCTGATCTTCGGGTTCGCGTCGGAGCGGTTCCCCTCGCGCTACGGGTTCGCGGCGATCTGCGTGCTGCAGATGATCGGGATCATGATCCTGCTGCTCCTGCGGACGCCCGGGGAGGTGTGGCTGCTGTGGCCGTTCGTCGCGGTCTACGGGGTGGGCTTCGGCGCGGTCGGGGCGCTGATGCCGCTCGTGGTGGCGGACACCTTCGGGCTGCTCGCCTACGCGACGATCTTCGGTGTGCAGCAGCTGATCCTGCGCATCGTGAACGGCGGGCTACCGCCCGTCGTCGGGTGGTCGGTGGACTACAGCGGCACGTACGAGGCGGCGTTCATCGCCACCATCTTCTCGCTCCTGATTGGCGCAGTTGCGGTCGTGTTCGCGCGGGTGCCCCCGGCGCCGCGAAGTGCCACATGAGCAGGTAGCGCCACCGTGGAGCTGCGGTATACATGGCACGCACGACAGGCAATGATCAGGCGGCGGATCGACCGGGAGACGGTCGAAGCGGTGATCGCCAGCGCTGAGGCGGTGGAGATAGGACGCACTGCGGTGATTTATGATGGCGCTATCGAAGGTCGGCTGGTCCGCGTGGTCATAGCACGCGGAGCCAGGCCGCCGCTCGTTGTTACGGTGCACGAGCGAGACCGTTGAGGAGTTGGTATGGAAGTCCGCTACGACCCGGATGCTGACGCTATCTATGTCACGTTCCGTGAACCCGGGGAAAGCGTCCGCTCACGCAACCTTGGCGACTGGCGCCGCGTCGTCGACTACGACGAGACTGGCGAGCCGGTCGGCGTGGAGCTCCTGGCAGTGAGCACCGGGCTGGATCTCGACGGGCTGCCGGAGGCCGAGGCGATCGGTGCGGCGATTCGCTCGTTCCCCCGGCTCGAGGCCCGAAGCTAGCTAGGTTCCCCGGAGCCGCGGGTCCAGCACGTCGCGGATCACGTCGCCGAGCAGGTTGAACGCCAGCACCGTGAGCGCAATGGCGAGGCCGGGGAAGATCGCCAGCCACGGCGCCTCCTCCATGTAACGCCGCCCCGTACCGGACAGCATCAGGCCCCACGAGGGCTCCGGCGGCTGCGTCGACAGTCCGAGGAAGCTCAGCCCGGCCTCGATCAGGATCGCGTTGCCGAGCGACGCGGAGATCAGGATCAGGATCGGCGCCACCACGTTCGGCAGGACGTGTCTGAACATGATTCGCTGCGGCGTCGCACCGATCGTCTGTGCCGCCTCGATGTAGACATTCTGTTTCACCGACAGCACCGCACCACGCACGACGCGCGACTGGAACGGGATGATCACAATCGCGATCGCGAGCAGCGCGTTCGTCGTGCTCGTGCCCAGGACCGCCACGAGCGACATCGCGAGGACGATGCCCGGGAAGGCCAGCACGGCGTCAACAACGCGCTGGATCACCATGTCGATCCAACCGCCGGCGAACCCGCTGATCAGGCCGACCAGTGCCCCACCCAGCGAGCCCAGGCACACGGCGAGGAATCCGACGTAGAGCGAGATGCGGGAACCGTGCAGGATCCGGCTGAACATGTCACGGCCGAGGTCGTCCGTACCGAAGAAGTAGGTGGAGTTCGGCGACTGGAATGTATCGATGGAGATCGCGATCGGGTCGAACGGCGCCACATACGGGGCGGCCAGGGCGGACGCCACGAGCACGCCGATGACGAAGGCGGAAACGAACCCGATGGGCTTCTTGAGCACCCGGATCGAGGCGTCCAGCAGCCAGTGTCGCTGACCCCCCACATTCGAAGTGGTGACGGTTACGGAATCTGCGAGAGAGGTCATGGACTACGCTCCATCTGTGTCCGCCGCGCTACTGGTAGCGGATCCGTGGGTCGATGATCGCGTACGAGAGATCGACGATCAGGTTGGCGGTCACGAAAATGACCGCCATGACCATGACGGTACCTTGCAGTACCGGGTAGTCGCGCAGCAGCACCGCGTTGAGCGCCAGCCGGCCCATCCCGGGTAGTGCGAAGATCGTCTCGATGACCACGAGGCCTCCGAGCATGAAACTCAGGAGTCCGCCGAAGATGGTGATGACCGGGATGAGCGCATTCTTGAGTGCGTGCCGGACCACGATCGCGCGCTCGTGGAGCCCCTTCGAACGCGCCGTGCGGACGTAGTCCTCGCGCAGCACCTCGAGCATGGAGGACCGCGTCATGCGCGACGCCGTCGCCGAGAGGCGGTACCCAACGATGACTGCCGGGAAGATCAGCGCCTGCAGGTTGCGGCTGGGATCCTCCCATAACGGGAAGTACCCGAACTCCGGTAACCAGCCGATCCACAGCGTTAACGCCAGCAGCAACATCGTCGCTAACCAGAAGTCGGGCATGGAGAGCCCGATGATCGCGAAGAGGCGCGCGGCGTAGTCCGGTAACGTGTCCGCTTTCACCGCCGATATGACCCCCATGGGGATCGCTATGCCGACCGAGATGACGATCGCCATGATGGCGATCTGGATCGAGACTCGCATGCGGGCTGCGATGGTCGGCAGCACGGGCTTGCCGTCCCAAAGCGACTCGCCGAAGTCACCCTGGATGGCCTTGCTCGCCCAGTCGACGTACTGCGTGACGAACGGCCGGTCGATGCCGAGCTCTGCGCGCATGGCGGCGAGTTGCTCCTCGTCGGCGTAGCCGCCCTCGGCGAGCCGTGCCATGACCACGTCGCCGGGGACGAGGCGGACGAGCGAGAAGATGATGATGGAGACCAGGATCAGCGAGGGGATCGCCGAGAGCAGCCTGCGGATGATGTATTCGGTCACGAGGTCCACTCCTCGGCGGCCACAACCCTGGACGGCCCGATGGGCAGAGGTAGAGCGGCATTGTATGCCCAAAGGGAACGCTCGCGCGATTGCGCAGGGTGCGAAAGGAACTGAGCATCAAGTGCCGGGCTCGCGGGCGCGGGGAGGCGACGGACACACATCGGGCCCCATCACTGGGGCCCGATACGGGTTGTTTGCCTGGATTCGCCGGACGCCATCTCCGCGTCAACTCCGGCTGGCGGCGGCGGGTGGTGGCTCTGCGCCACCGGTCACCGCTGGAGGTGTGACGCCCGGCTAGCCCTGGCCTGCTCTGTCCAAGGGTCCGCTCCTCCCGGTTCAGGCGCGCTGTGCGCTCCCGAGGAACATCCTGATCGATGCCACGATCAGCCTCCATTCCCCGTATCTGCACTTCGATGATGCTCCTTCCAATCAGGCTTTGCAAGCACATCGGCGGCCACTGCGGCGCCGCCCTCGGCACCGCGCCGAGAGGGCCAGATCGACGCGGCGGGAGGTGCACGCGTGTTGGTGCCCCTGGGAGGATTCGAACCTCCGGCCTTCGGATTAGAAGTCCGCTGCTCTGTCCACTGAGCTACAGGGGCCGTCGGCGAGGTGGCGCTCGCAGGATCATCGTAACGCGCGCGAACAGCCGGCGCTGAGCGAACACAATCCGGATAATCGTGAAACGAAACAATCGTTGCTATGATGGCGCCCCACCATTGTCATCAGCTCGCATCCGCACGCCTGCCGCTACGCGCCCTCCCGGGTGACCGAGCCGGAGTGCTTCGTGACGTTGAGGTGGGGCCTGAGCGGACGTGGGTACGGCGGCGCGGCTCGCGCCGGCGCCGTGCTCGGCATGGCGCTGCTCATGGCGGCGACGCCGCCGGTGTTCGCGCAGTCCGCGAACCTGCTCCCCAACGGCGGCTTCGAGGACGGCGACCTCGGTTGGTCGCCGTGGGCGACGAACGCCACGCTGACCGTGAACGGCGACGAACCCGTGCACGCGGGCGCAGCCGCGGCGCATCTCGTCGCCGACGGGCCCGGGAATATCACGCTCGAGTCGCAGTACTGGTGGACGCCGACCGAGGACGCCACGCCGCTCACGATGCGGATCTTCGTGCACGCCGACGATCCCGGCATCAGCGATGTGACTGCTGCTCTCGATGTGCTCGATGAGGGTGGCGAGCGCGTCGGCGGAGGTACCGGCTCGGCGGGATCCGGGACCGGCTGGCTTGAGGTCGCGGTGGGACCCGTGCCGGAGCTGGCGGGGAGCGCGTATGTGCTCGTGGTTGTGAGCGCGCTTGCAGCGAGCGCGGGTGCGACGCTCCACGTCGACTCCGCCGAGGTGAAGGTGACCGTCCTAAAGCCGGTGCCTACCGAGACCGCCACGGCGACGGCCACACCGACGGCGACGGCCACACCGACGGCGACGGCCACACCGACGGCGACGGCCACACCGACGGC
>Ga0209754_1002228_pt1 | contig 16161 bp, 18 predicted proteins | sample MesohylBB_FD_187295 | JGI IMG/M metagenome (GOLD analysis project Ga0209754, IMG submission 187295) | Host-associated microbial community of the marine sponge Aplysina aerophoba from Gulf of Piran - sponge mesohyl, lysed by bead beating... | ecosystem: Host-associated > Porifera > Sponge >... | reverse complement strand
CGTGACACCTTCGGGAGCAAGGCACCAACGCCTGACGCGAGATGTGTCGCTGCGGGTGTGTCGCACGAAGTCCGCCAGGCCTCCGGCATGCAGGCGGCTAAGCGAGTCGAGCGTACTGCTGGAGGGCAGACCGGCGAATGCCGCAAGCTCGCGATGTTCCGAAAATGGCATCCTCGACAGCGTGCCCAGGATCCGAAGGTCGTTGTCGGTCGGGATAACGCTTGAGCGCATGTGCCCCACCCCCTAGCGACCGGACCCGAAGTCGAACCGGTCGTCGTCCTGATCTTCGAAGTAACGCCGGTATTTCTGCATGAACCCGTCGTGCTCGGCATCCACATCTTCGGTCGGACGCGTGTAGAAGTCCGACGCCCTACGGATCAGGTCGGCGACGACTCCATTCCCCGCCAGGGGCGGAAGCACCTCCATCGAGTAATACACATTACCGGTCTCCAGGGTGAGCCTCCCATAGCAATGGTGAGGTTGGAGATTCAGGATGTCGTCTTCGTCAATGGCGGCACGGCTGAACTCCTTCCGTATCCGCTCCGCGTCGCGCTCGTTGACCTGGAAGGCCGCAAGACTGCCAACGTTCGCGAGGATCGTATCTAGCATGGTGCCGCTCTCGGTCAAGTCGTTGAGCCTGTCCAGGCTCTGAGTCGCGAGAATCAGCGAGCCGCCAAATTTCGACAGCTCTGCAAGCATGTCGTCGTACTCGACTCCCGGAAACGCCTGCGCCTCGTCCACGATTACGACGATGCGCCGCCGCCGGTCGGGATGGACCTCGCTCTGCTCCTTGATGATGTCATGCAGCAGCTTGAGAACGGAAGCGCCGACAATTGCCGACACCGCCTCCCCCGAGCGCGCACGCGCAGTATCGACAAGCAACGTCTTCCCCGATTGGATCGCCTCCCTGATGTCGAGAGTGCAGTACCGCTGTCCCAGCACCCTGCGCGCAGCATCCACGCCGGTATATTCGCCAAGTTTCCTCAGGACCGGCGCAATTGCGGTGCGGTCACTGCCGGGAACCAGCGCCGGGTAGATGCTGTACCACCACTGGGCCACGTCGAGACTTCGTCCCTCGCGTATGACCTCCTGTCGCCAGCCTTCGTCCGTCAGCAACTCGAGTGCATGGAGAATGCTGTACTGCTCCTCCCTTTCGCGATGCCGATTCGCCTCGTACAGGGTGCGCAGAGTCCATTCCAGGATGGCCTCCATGCGATCCCCCCACGACCCGTGCGACGACGTTGCCTTCGTAATCGATACGATCGTCGGCAATACCAAGTCACGCTTCGGAAATGTGTGTACGTCCAAAAGATTCACTCCGCAGACGCGTGCCGGATCCCCCATGTCGATCAGCCGCACATCACCGGCGGCGCCCACCGGCATGCCCTGCAGAATGTCTCTCACCAGATCCGTGTGGGGGTCCACGACCACGAGCGTAGCGTCACTGACCCCTGACGCCTTGTCTCGCAGCAGACGAAGAGCGATGTTTTGCATCATCGTGCTCTTGCCCATGCGCGTGCGCGCGACGTACAGATGGTGAAGGCTCATGACCTCGGCCGGGGAGTACATTTTTCTCATACCGCCGTCTCCATATCGCTCAACGCCAACCAGAGCGGCCCTGTCTCGTGCACCGTCGTCCAGGACAAACATTTCCGGCGGGGCGGGAAGGCGACGACTCCCCGCACGCACCAGCTTCGCCGCATCCACGGCGTCGCCCGGCACGTGCCACAGCGCGACCGCCTCTCTTGTGCCCACTACCCCCTCACCGATCGTCCTGCGCCCCAGGAGGTCCCTGCGCACGCCGACGAAACCAAGATCGTCCCGCGCAGGGTCGAACCTTTCGAGCCTCTCCAGAGGTCCGGCCTCGAACCGGGTCCCCACCGGATTGTCGAACCTGTGATAGGCGGCGGCCACCGGCCTCAGCGCCCGCTCTACAGCCTCAGCTCCGGCATCCACTTCCCCCAGCATGACGTACAGCTGAACCTCCAGCCGAAAGGCGGCGCGCGACACCCTGAGCCTCACTTGCTCGGGGTCATAGAATCGCGGCTCTGGCGGGCCACTAAACACTCCAAGCCTGCGCAGCAGGTATCCTATACCCGCCAGTGCCGTGAGCGCGAGAACCCCGAAGGCAATCAACTCCACGCGATTCTCGTTCCAGAATGAGAGGAGGGTCTCGCGGTAGAAGAATCCAGGCAACAGGAAGATGAAGCCGGCGACAAGCAGGAGCAACTGCAGGTTCTGCGTGTCCTGGCTCCCCTCGCCACCGGCCCGGGCGGAAGCGTCCGCCTTTCTCTCCTCGGCGCGCCTGGCTTCCTCCAGTTTGGCGTTCTCGCTCCCGCTTCCGATTATCGCGCGATGGCGCCAGCCCTCACTCCAGTCATTGCTCCGCTTACTCAGAACGACGCGTGTGACCGTCCTGCTCCCGGGCGGCATCTCGGCGGACAGCCCACCCACGACATCCACGAATGGGTCGCCCTCGTCATCATCGTCTCCGATCAGCAGGGGCAGCCACTCCTCGCCGCCGGGCCATAATATCTGCCTGCACACGATATTGGAGTCACCAACCATGAGTAGTGGATCTTTACTCGCAGGAATTGTCTCGAAGCGGATCTGTGGGTAGCGCGCCTCAAGGACGGGCAGGACCTGGTCCGGACGCGAGGAGCGGACATACATCGTGACATGACCGTCTGTGGCGGCTAGCTCGAGGCCCAGCTCTTCGTCCGGAACGCTCATGGTCTCCAATGAACTGACGAAATTGCTGGCACTGAAGACACCGCTCTTCGGCGGTATGACCTGAAAGAGCACCGGTGGACCGTTGCCGCGAGACTGGTTTTTGATAAGGAATTTGAGCTTGCCGAACATTTTGCCCCCTCCGGCCTCCAGACGAGGAGACCGTTCTCAGGATGAACCATCATCTGAGAGGTGGGGACGCGCTGCCGGGGTTGGGGGGAAGATTTGGCACCTACATGTGCCTATCCCGAAAAGGAAACCCTAGCTCTGCGTCTCCACAGGGCTAGGCAGGCTCGTAGGTCACGCGGGGGCTGGAGCCGGTGGGCCAGAGGTCGGGGGTGAGAGGAGAAGAGGTGTCGCGTGACTGGCAAGTGCGGAAGACTCCGGAACTGTCGACGAGGCTAATGATCGAAAGAGCTTCCGCCAGCCTGGCTGAGAGAAGACTGGCGAGGCAGGAGAAGGACGTCCTGATGAACGCGGCGAGCGGCGAATCCGGCATGGTCTGCGCAACAGCCTTCGCTCCGGTCGTTTCTGCGACCCCCGCGCCTATACCGAGGAAGAATGCGACGGCGAAAAGGAATCCCCAGAACTGCCATGCTCCACCAATGTTCCCATCGGCGATGGCGGCAAGCTCGGCGGGCATTGCGACCGAAAGCAGCGCTGCCATGAAACCTGCCAACGGCAGGAGGGGAATGGTCATGCGCCAGTCCGGCGGACGTGTCGGCCTCAGAAACCGGATGGCCCTGGAGACGCTATGAGGCATAGAGTAAGTCATAGTTCATATCATATTTCTTGATGATTTACTTGTCAAGCCCTCCTGCCCACAACTTTCCATCAGATCCAAAAATGATTCGCCCCTCGCTTTGCGTCCTGCCCTGCGACGGCGGCGATGAAGCGAGACAGCGTGGCCCTCAACCGAAGCAAAGATCAAACAGACCATGTGATGTCGCGCCAGGCATTACTTTCACCCATAATGTAATCCACACAATTGCCGTATGACTCAAGGAGCGTTTTCGATGTTCGAGTCCGAAATAACCACCAAGGGCCAGACCACGCTGCCCAAGCCCGTGAGGGACTCACTGGAAGTGAAGCCCGGAGCCAAGGTGCGCTACGTCATACTCGATGAAGGGGTGCTGATGATGCCGGTCCACCCGACCAATCGCCTGTTCGGCAGCCTGAAGTATGACGGACCGGCCAAAAGCCTTGAAGACATGGAGCGCGGAATCACGGAAGGGGCAACAGAAGCGTGAACACGCTCGATATCAATGTGCTCGTTCGATACCTGGTGCGCTACATTCCCGAGCAGGCGGAGGCCGCACGGGAACTGATTGAAGAGCTGACAGCTGACGACCCGGGCTTCATCCGTTGCGAAGTTGTTCTCGAGGTTGCCTGGGTGCTGGAGCGAACCTATCGCTTTACGAGAATCCAGGTTGCAGATGCCATGATGGACCTGACGGCCTCGGACAGCTTGGTTGTCGAAAACTCTGATGACGTAGCGGCTGCCGCATATCGCTATCGCCGGGGAGGAGTAGGATTCTCTGACCTGATGATACTCAAGGCGACCGATCGGGCGAACGCCGCTCCTCTTCACACCTTCGACCAGAGGCTCGCCCGGATGCAAGGAACGGCGCTGGTGGACACTACCGGAAGGACGGACGCATGACTGACCGCAAGCCGGACAAGCCTCAAAAACCCGTCAGCGACGTGCGCCGCAGGCCCAGCCTCGATGATGTCTGGCCGGTTCACTCGGCAGTCGGCCGGCCGGAAGGTCTGTCCCTCGACCGCGGTGACATCTACGAAGGCAGGACGTAGCCTTGAACGCGCATCACCCGACCACCACACCAGCTTCGCAGGGCGATTTCATCAGCATCGCTCCGGCTGTTTGCGAGCGACTTCTCGGTGAGCCGTCCAGCCGCTCAGCCCGCGAGCTGCGCTGGGGGCGCAAGGGTTCGTTCCGACTGAAGCTCGACACCGGCACCTGGAGCGACTTCGAAGCCGGAGAGGGCGGCGGAGTGCTGGCGCTCGTGATGCGCGAAGAACGCCTCGATAAGGCCGGCGCACTCGCCTGGCTCGAAACTCAAGGTCTTTTGTCCAGCCTGCCGAACAGGCGCGAAAACGGCGGATCAGGCGCTTACGGGCATGTTTCCGGAAAAGCCGTCGCTATACAATCGCCGTACAGCCTCGCAATCAAGGGCAGCACTACCATGCACCTGAACGACGCGGAACGGACGCCCTGCGCTGGATACGCAGCCAAATACTGCCTATCGCGGACGCACATGCCCTTCCCATCCGGCGCTGGGATGGGCGAGACGAAGGTGGCGAAGCGCGCGTAAATGTCGAACTTGTGGAGATGATAGACAGGTATGCCACCCTATCCGAGCAGAGACGGCGCCTGCCTGACCTCTCTGCCGGGAGAGCAGGAACAGGAGGAAAGGCCATAACCCGGTAGGCGCCTCCCCAAGAGCGTACCCCCGATGGAAATCACCGCGGTCAGCCGCGTTCCCGGCCATTCCAGATTCTGGCCCGGCGCATGAACACCGAGGGGTCCTGAAGCCACTCCGCGTAACCGATGCTCAGGCTGTCGGTCAGATAGCTGATCTTATCGTCAAGACAGGAGGCCAGAGCCTCATCCTCCAGGGCGAGTGTGAAACCGCCGTACTCAACCTCATCATCGAGAGCCCCAATCGCCAGCGAGCCGCCGGAGGCATGGACGGCGTCGCGGTTGCCTATCTCTCCTCTTGCCACCGCATCTATCGTGCCATCCGCCAGCGCTTCGAGGAGGTCGGTCTCACCCGTCTCACTTCCCAGATAAACAACCTGGGGCATGTTATCCGAAGGAGGGCGCATGAGGGACCGTCCCGCAAGATTAGCAGACTCATTGGCTGAGGTGATCACGTAGTCCTGACTGCCGTCTGCGACCACCGTGCCGTGCGGTGTGTCAACCTGCACGCCGTGCGAGAGAACGCCATCCGGTCCCACAAGTCCCACAAGCTCCAGAAGGCGGAACTCTCCGGTAGTGCCCGCAAGGACGCCGACTCGGACGTCACTGGTCAGGTCAGCATATGCGGCAAGGCGTTCCGAGTCTTCGGTCCTCACGAGAAGCGACTGGCGAAAGGCGATGTGGCCGGAAGTGAATTGGACTACCTGCTTGCCTGTGGCGTCGCGTCGCCTGGAGTCGAGTATCGTGATGCCTCCGCCAACGATGTCGTATTCCGAGCCCGCTGACTGCAGCCAGATGTCATCCCAGGGTGCTATGCCGCGACGGGAGAAGGAAAGCCCGGTATCCTTCATGGCCTCGAGTGCTGTCAGCAGGTCCGCCTCATAGCCGGCATGACTGTTGAAGCCCTCTGAATCGGAATCTTCGTCGGCGCTATAGCTGACGGGAGTGAAGAAGGCGTAGAAACCGACGTTGAGAACACGGGGTTCATCTGTGCATGCTTCCGGCGAGGTGGAATCAGACGAGCAGGCGGTAAGCGAAAGAACCATCACGCCACACAGAATGGCATAGAAGATAAGCGAACGCAAGCAGGGTGAAATCATGTCAAGTGCCAGAAGAGATGTTATCAGAAGTATCCGTGTTCAGTGTCAAGGCCTGAGCAAAGCCCAAGGAGACATGATCTGCACTGACTTCGGGACCCAGGCCATCCCTCGACTTGTTGCTACGCGTCAACTCCAGCGCGAACGTCGTGTCCACAGCCACTTCAGTTCGCCTGCCTGTCGCCCGAGATTCTATCATCTCTCACGAGAGACACCCGGCGCTACAGGACTGATCTGCAGGACCACGCTCCTTCCGGACCAAGTCATTATTCCAGAGCAAGGCAAACATACAAGAGCCTCTGTATTCGTGCCGGATGACTCATGATACCTCTATGTGCTGGAACGGCCGGCGCACTCGCCTGGCTCGAAACTCAGGGTTTTCTGTCCAGCCTGTCTAGGTCGCCCGAAAGGGGCAGAATCGGCGCTTACGGGCATGTTTCCAGAAAAGCCTTCGCCGCACAATCGCCGTACAGCCCCGCAATCAAGGGCAGCACTACAACATGACACCTGAACGGCGTGGAACAGTCGCCCTGCGCTGGATACGCAGCCAAATACTGCCTATCGCGGACGCACATGACCATCCCATCCGGAACTGGATGGCGAAACGCAACCTCTGGCGGCCCGAGCTGCCACTTCCGCCTTCAATACGGTGGATTGCCGCCGACGCTCCGGTCTTCCGCGGATCGCACTCAGGGATTGGCGCAATCGCGTTTCCAATCGCTCCAGTCGAAGCATGGAGAGCTGCGTATCTGGAGACTCCATCGCCCTCCGCGGTGCAGCTCGTGTGCATCGATGCCGACGGCGAGAAGGCGGACTATGCGAACTCCCGGGGCAATCGCGTGGACATGCCCAAGTTCGGCAACGCCAGGCTCGCCATCTGGACCATAGGCGACGTTCACGGCGAGAGCGTTTCGGTATGCGAGGGAGCTGCACACGCGCTGGCGCTTGCTGCAAGAGAACCCGATCCAGTAATCGCCACACTCACGACTCCACGACCGCCGATTGCCTGGCGGGTCGCACTCTCGATGTTCAGCTCGGTCACGATCTGACCGGACATGGACGAAGAGGACGAGCAGGGCCGCCGTCCGGGCCTGGATGCCTCGACCGCTCTGGCACAGGCCAGAAAATTCGCGGGCGGTCCGTAGAGGTGATGGGAGTGGAGGTCGGCAGATGCGGCAGATGCGGCAATCGCGACTCCCTTTGGCGATATTGATATGGACGAATAGAAATAAATGCCACACCTCTACCACATGGGAGCTGTTCTGTCCCTCCCGTGCGTTCTGCGTAGTGATGAGCATCAATCTTGTGCCGATAGGCGCCTGCCGATATCATTGCCAAGTCAAAGACGACCTTCTGCCGAGAAGCTTGCGGTTTGCGACAGCGCGCGCAGCCTGTAGTGGGATTGCCGCTCAGCTACGTACGGTCGCAGAAGGTCCGGCATAAGAGACGCGCAAGGCACACGAGGTCGGCACGGAAAGAGGAAAGCTAAGATGACGAATGAAATCATGCCTGACGGTATTGAATTTGTTGAAAACCCAGAGCCGAGATGTCCTGTCATCCTGCTGCTGGATGTTTCCTCGTCAATGGAGGGCAGGAAGATCCAGTTGCTCAACAGGGGTCTTGTCGACTTCTACCTGGCCATAAGGAAGGATCAACTCGCATCAATCCGGTGCGAAATCGCCATCATAACCTTCGGCAGCAACGCCGAGCTGGTTCAGGACTTTGTCACTGCCGACAAGTTCTCTCCCCGAGAGCTGATCGCCAGCGGCACCACAGCGATGTGCGAGGGAATCGATCTCGCTCTGGAGAAGATAGATGAACGCAAGCGACAGTACCGGGACAATGGCATCAACTACTATCGTCCATGGCTCTTCATGCTGACCGACGGACATCCCACGGACCCACCGGAGCAGATAGACGAAGTTTCAGAGAGACTGAAACTAGCGGAGAGAGCAAAGAGAGTCGCGGTATTCTCCGTGGGTGTAGCGCCAGCCAACATGGCGCGGCTGAGGAACATGTCAATTCGTCCACCGCTGAGCCTCGACGAGATGAAGTTCAGTAATATGTTCGTCTGGCTGTCGCAATCAATGTCTCGTGTTTCGCGGTCCCGAATGACCGACGAGATAGAGCTGGATGTTAGCGAACTGATGAGTTGGGCTAAAGCATGACCTTGAGCACAGTCAGCCCACTGCACCGCTGGAGTGCGATGAATCCATGAGCACACCGAGGATGGGGATGCGGCGGGGCGGAATCTGGTTTGTAATTTCCGCGTCCGTTACCGGCTCGGCTCATAAAAGAGTTGATATGCCCTGTCAGGACAGCTTCAGCTTCAGCACCAGTGTCCGAGACGGTGTGCTGGTTGCAGCAGTAGCGGATGGAGCCGGCTCGGCTAAGTGTTCGCGAGTCGGCTCCGAAGCCGTGGCCAGAGAAGCATTACGGACAGCGTCAAGACTTGTGCGCCTTCACGCCCTCCCGATGTACGAGGGTGTCCTCCGAGAAGTTCTCGCCGAGACCGTTCTCGCTGCCAGGCGTCATCTCGAGCAGGAGTCCCGCGGTTCCGGCATCGATATTAGAGAATTTGCCACGACATTGATCGTTGCAATATGCACATCTGAAATGACAGGCACAGCTCAGATTGGCGACGGAGCGGTTGTGACCTCCGGCGCATTGTCAGAGTCAAGCGAGGAAGATCCTTACTTGCTGTTCAGTCCGCCGCAACGTGGCGAGTATGTCAACGAGACCAATTTCATCACCTCCAAGGACTGGCGCTCCTGCCTGGATATCAGGGTGAGGAGATTCAATACCTCCCGTCTTCTAATGTTCACAGACGGTATTCAATCTTTGGCATTGGATCCCGCCCATGATTTCAGGCCCCACTCTCCGTTTTTCACACCATTGCTTCGCTGGGCGGAGAATCAGAGGGACACAACCACCGCATCGAATGGGCTGAAGTCTTTCTTATCGTCCCCTAGGGTGACCGACAGAACGGACGACGACCTCACATTGCTTGTTGCTATGCTCTCTTAGCCACAGGCATATCGGGGACACTTGCGCCTATGACCGGTGAACAGTACAAACAGGCCTGGAATGAAGAGACCGGATCCTTCACTTTAAGTTCCTCCGACGAGCTAGGTAGTGGTGGCGAGGGAACGGTCTACAATCTGCCCGATCATCCTGAGTTGGTCGCTAAGATCTATCATCAAGACAAACGGACTCGACGCACCTTCAGAAAACTGGAGGTGATGATCGAGTACTTTCCCGTCAAAGGCGACCCTGATAGCGGCCACCTGTACGTAGCCTGGCCGCAGGGCATCATCTACGACGGTCACGGCGGAGAGGCCGTCGGATTCCTGATGCCGAGGGTAGAAAAGAAAAACAGTCTACTTGACTACTATAATCCGCGCGTCAGGAGCCTTAACGCCCCTCAAGTTAACTACCGGGATCTCTGTTCGACCGCACGGAGCCTTGCCACTGCACTCGCTGAGCTCAACGGGCGCGGTTACGTGGTAGGGGACATCAACGAGTCCAATGCCCACATCACGGATGACGAGCACGTTACCCTGATAGACGCTGACTCTTTCCAGGTTCGCGACCACGGTGTCTCTCCAGCCGATGTGTATCACTGCCTCGTGGGCAAACCTGACTACACGCCTCCCGAGCTTCAAGGAGCGAACTTTGAAGTAGAAGAAAGAAATGTGAACCACGATAGATTCGCACTGGCAGTGGTTATATACCAAATCCTGATGGAGGGAGGGCATCCATTCTCCGGCGTCTATGAAGGGGAAGGAGAACCGCCGCAAAGGGAGGATTCCATATCGGAGGGATACTTTCTTTACAGTCAGTCCCGAATGGTCCCACTGGAATCCCTGCCGAGAGACCGCATTCTATGGGAATCATTGGATGACAGGCTCAGGTCGCTGTTTACCAGATGCTTCGATGAGGGACACTCGGTGCCGGAGAGTCGCCCCTCGCCAAGGGAATGGGCGGATGCACTGGATGAGACCGCCAGATCTCTGAGCACCTGCGACTCAAATCCCAACCATCTATACGCAGCTCGACCGGCCTCAGAGACTGAGAACTTTGCCGGGTCTCCTTGTCCTTGGTGTGTGAGAAGAGACCTGACTGGACTGGACTCCTTTCCTCCTCCGGAAACGTCCGAGGTTTTGCCGAAGTCGACACCAAGGCCGCGACCAACGGACACACAGCCGTCTCCTGGATCCGAAACTCAAACTCAGGCGCCAGGCCCGCAACCGACCGCCGCTGGTTCTGCAGCAGGACTATCTCGCTTTCCAATCAGAATCACGGCAATCGTTGCCCTGGCTCTCGTGGTGCTGATTATCGGGATATGTGCCACCGGCTCTGGTGAATCCGGCGGTGGTGTCTCCTCTGCCGGGAGCGCTAACCAGATCACTCCGCAACCTCCGGCTCTTGGTGGTGCATCAGCTCCCGTTGCGATACCCACAGACACACCCACTCCCGTTGCAACATTCGCTCCGAAGATGCCGAACACGCCGATCGCTGCTGCCATTGTTCCGACAAATACCCCTATACCGACGGGTACTCAGACACATACCCCCAAGCCTACAGACACGCCCACACCACGTCCGACGTTTACACATTCACCCACTCTTACGCCGACGCATACGGTTTCTCCCACCCCTAGCCAGACGCCTCTACCTACCTTTACATCCACTCCTTCTGCAACATCAACACCGACACCTCTGCCAACTGCCACGGTCACGGCAACTCCTCTACCAACAGAGACTCCGTTGCCATGCACCGCTTTCTTGCCCGGAGCGGACCTTAGAAAATGCGACCTGTCAGGCAAAGATCTGCGTGGACTCAATCTCAGCGGCGCAGATCTCAGTTTCGCCATTCTAAGTGGCGCAGACATGACAAGATCTGATCTCAGCGGGTCGAAGCTGACAGAAGCGGACCTGACTAATGCAATGCTGGAACGAGCCGTGCTGACTAACGCTTCAATTTCAGGAGCATCGATTGAAGGCGCAGACTTCACGAAAGTTGATCTGAGCTCGGCCGACATCTCTGATATCCAGTCGTTTGACGGAGCAACTTTGATTGAAACCGTGTTCCCGGCAGACGCGGAATTGGTGGGTGCCACATTCGTAGCTGCGGACCTGACTCGAGGGTCTCTAGTCGGTGCCAACCTCGAGAAGGCAGACTTCACGAGGGCGATACTATATCGAACTGATCTGTCTCAGACCGTCCTCACCGAAACGACCTTTCGAGGAGCAAACTTGGATGGCACAAGACTTGATGGAGCCAATTTGCAGGGGGCGCATCTGGTTGGTGTCGAGCTTGGCAAGATATACTTTGACATTAAACCCGATTTTCGTGGTGCTGACCTGCAGAGCGCTGATCTCAGCGGTGCGGGCCTTGATGGAGTCGACTTCACGGGAGCTGATTTGGAAGAGGCCACATTCAACAGGGCTGAGATGAGAGCGACTAATTTCACCGACACTGATCTCAGAGATGCAAGAATGCGGGACGCTGACCTGCAGGGCGCACTCTTCAACGGTGCTGATGTGAGCGACGCAGACTTTACCGAATCGAACCTGTCAGGCGCCAGTTTTCAGGATGCCGATGTAGAAGATAGTAAGTTCGTGGAGGCAGATCTCACTAATGCAAGCTTCAGGTCGGCAGAAAACATCGACAAGGCGATTTTTGAAGAAACTATATGTCCGGACAGCGTCAAGAGCAACGACTGTTACGAGGAACGAAGATTGCGTGGAGCGAGCCCCTGATTTGGCAACTGCCTTTATCGAGTGGTCCTAGATCCAACTCTCGCCCAGAGCTCTGGTCTGCCACGTACAGCGCGCGGAGAATCTTTCGGTGTTCTTGGTCGGAGCAACGGCTGGACGCGATATTTTGCCAGGTTCGGCTTATTGAGGGCAACTTTATCCTGTGGCTGACTATACTCAGCAATCTTCATCTTGCTCGGACTATCCATCCAGTCTTTCGACAAACCACGACAGAGGACGGCCAAGCGGGCCGCTCTCCTGTGTGTAGTCTCCAATCAGTGTATAGGCATGGATGTACACCGGGCTGCGCTCCCTGCTGTTGTTCAAGCCTCGCTCCGGATCCGTGATGTCGACGTCTCCGAGCAGCGCAACTTCTCCCGTCTTAAATCGCAGCGCGTACACGTCGCCGGTCTCCGCCACGACGGCTACACACACACGGTCGATGCCGGTCGCAGGGAACGGTCACGTATGTCTCGTCTGCCACCTCAACTGTTGCGGGCTGTCTGTCGGGAGATATGCGTCTCGGGTAGTCGAATATCTGGATGTCGTCCCAGTGCCAGACGCCCATATCCTGCTCACCGGAGAACTCTCCGCCGCGCTCCGTATAGAAATCCCTGATCGTGTCCCATCGGTGCATGCCATTGTCCTTGCAGCCATTCGTCATAGCTACTCTTCATAGCTACTCTTCCTTAGTGCTCACGGCGGGACCTATCCAGGAAGCCGGTCTGGATTCCTGGATCGCGCCTTACTGCGGTGTCTCTAGCATCCTGAGCAGGAAGCGCAGGCTCGATGTAGTTCTCGCTGTACAGCCTGAGTCGCTGAACGACCTCAACGGCGTACTGCTCGTGGGCCTCCAGGTGAGTGTGCCCGCCTCGAGGAACGCTCGTGACGCCTGGGCCGGAGTGTTCACAGTCTCGACCGACCAGTCACATTGGAAACAGGAACCCATTAACCCAGTACTCCAGTTTTCTGGAATCCCAGCTTTCCAATGATCCAGATTTCTGGGGAGGCGTCACAGTCCCTCGGATTTCACGACTCTCACAGAGATGATTCTTGGGTCGGGTCGCAATTGAACACCACCAGGCTTCTGTGAATGAACGCCTCCTTCTGTTCGGCGGTCATACGACCCTGGTACTTACGGAAAAAGCCTCTCAGTCCGGCGCACTTCGCTTCACTGCCGGGAGTGGACAGCCGCGGACGGTCGCTCTCTGCGTAGTGCTGCACGAGACAGTCCTCGATCCTGCCGTACCTGAGCGTGCCAAGGTCGGCAAGTCTTATGCAGATGTCCCGGTCCGTGGTGCTGCGGAGTCCTTCATCAAAGCCACCGGCTTCAAGCATCTTGGATAGTCTCACGAAAAGGTTGGATCCTTGTATGTAAGGATTGCGAACCAGGAGGTCGTTTACGTAGAGGCCATCTGGGCTTCTCAGCAGAACGGAGTCCTGTTCCTCAGAGTGATTGTAAACAATGCCGGCGGCTACCATGTCCAGAGTTCGCGCTTGCGCCTCTTTCTCGCACCGCTCCAGGTAATCGGGTTCCCACATGTCGTCGTCATCTAGTATGGCGACAAAGGCCGAAGGAGCGATGCGCCCGATCTCGTCAAGGGCGGTGTTCCATGCGCCGCTTGCCCCAGAGGTGCGCCGGTTTTCGAGGTAAATCACTCGAGTACCTTCACACGCCAATCCCTCGACTACTGTTCGGTTCTTGGGGCGAATATCGGCTGCCGAGTCGTCCACCACTATCAGTATGTCGGGCGAACGGGTCTGATTGGCGATGGATGCGAGCGCTCGGCCAGCGAGGAGACCGGGACGGTTGTATGTGGCCACCACGGCGGCAAGTGAAAACATTGTTGTGTCTGATTCTCAAAGATGAAATAGTGGTGAGGATATTCGCTCATGCTAGTTCGGGTGTCAAGCGAGATGATTTCTGCCATGACAGCACCAGATGTTCACTAAAGCTGGGAAACCAGAACCCCAGTTTGCCAGTAAGACATAATCCCAGCACACTAGATTTCCAGTGCCCCAGAACTTCGGGAATACGGAACCCCAGACTACTGGCATACCGTATTCCCATGCCCCTACACTCGAAACAATCCAGAGTGAAAAGGGGGCCTACAATGATAATCGCGGTTATTGGCCAAAAGGGCGGCTGCGGCAAGAGCACGATAGCCGTCCACCTTGCAGGCTGGCGCACCAACATAGGCAAGGTCGTGCTGCTCATCGACTCGGACCGACAGGGTACTGCCCGGCACTGGTCACTGACGAGAAGCGACGAGAACTTGCCGACTCCTGAGACCATCCAACTGTTCGACCGGAGCATCGGTCGCTCAGCGGTTAATTTCTCCAGACGCTTTGACGACATCATCATCGACGTGGCCGGTGGCGACGAGCTTGCGATAGCGACCAGCCTCCGGATCGCCGATATGGGAATAGTGCCGTTTCAGCCTAACGAGCTTGACGTGTGGACGGGCGGATACCTGGAAGACATGGTGATGCCGGCGCAGGCCCTCAACAATAAGCTGCGCGTTCTGGCCGTAATGAACCGGGCGCCCACCCATCATGCCAGCACCGATGTGAGAAGAGCCGTGGAGGCCCTGTCCGAGCTTGAGTGCATCGAGTGGACAGGCCACATCGTCAAGGAGCGGTCTGCGCTCAGACGTTGCGTTCCGGCGGGGGCACTGATAGACGAGTGGGACCAGCCGAACGACCGAAACGCGATTGACGAGATGGTCGGTGTGTACCAGTTGATGTTCGCAGAATCCGCGCGTGGGCTTGCAGTGTCTGGAGCAGCGTAGGGGAGGGATAGAAAATGGGAACTCCAAAAGAGAAGCCGATGAGCCTTCGGCGAGACCCCGGGCGTGATATGCGCGACTCGATACACAACCCGCAGCTCGCGGCCCAGACACAGGTCGGCGGCAAGCCACGGCTAATCGACATATCGGAGACCGGTGAATACAAGAAGGTGACGATTGAGATGTCCCCCAGGCTCAAAAAGCGCCTCGATTTCGCCGCGAAGGCGACGGACACCACTCAGGTCGAATTTATCATTTCCGCCATTGCGCCGAAGATCGACGAGTGCCTGGACAACTTCTCGCTGGACGGCTGACCACTATCTGACGGGTGAATCCCGGCTGTGATGAGCGCGAAGTGCGGGCACGCGCTCCACCGAGTGGCGGGTCACTGACGAATTTCAGGGGATTGCGAAGAACTCCGGAGACGCTTTCACTCTGCGAGAGCATCCTCGATGGCCCGTATGGCGCGTTCCAGCTCATATTCGGGATCGGCGAACCAGTCCGTACTCCAGATACGGTGCAGGCACCACCCAAGACTCCGTAACACCTGCTCTTTGAGCCTGTCGCGGTCCCGTGCCGCCTGTGAACCGTGATAGGACTCGCCGTCACACTCTATGCCGAGGACATAACGTCCAGGATGGTCAGGGTGTGCTATCGCTATATCGACGAAGAATCCGCTTGCGTCCATGGTCTCGTGGCAGTCATGCCCTGCCGCCCGCAGCTTTTCGGCAATCTCTTTCTGGAACGGAGAGGTCTGTTCGGAATTCCCTTGCTGCCAACTCACAACCTCTCCGGTCTCGGCATAGGCCAGGAAATCACGGAAGGCTGCCAGGCCACCCCTGCCGCCCTGGTCGAGCCTGATGTCACCGGAGCGAAGATTGGTGAAGACTTCGCAGCGCAGGCGTGCCCTGCTGATAAGCACGTTCAGGCGCCTTTCGCCGCCATCCCTGTTCAGGGGACCGAAGTTCTGCCGAACCACCCCCTCGGCATCACGTCCGTATGCAACGCTGATGAAGATGACGTCGCGCTCATCACCCTGCACGTTCTCCAGGTTCTTCACGAAGAACGGTGCATCCTGGTGGGCGTTGAAGAATGCTTCATGTTCTGCGTTTTCCCGCCTGAGACGCTCCACTTCCCGTTGGATGGCATCGCGCTGTGCTGCGCTGAATGTTGCGACACCCAGCGACAGCTCGGGGTGTTCCCGCGCATGCTCCATCACCGCCTGTGCCACGTACCTGGCCTCTTCGCGGTTCACTCCGCCCCTGGCGTAATGAGTGTCGAGCCAGTGGTATTGCAGGCCCACACCCTGCGTCCGTGCGTCCGGACTTGGGAATACCACAAGC
>Ga0209754_1002221_pt1 | contig 16235 bp, 6 predicted proteins | sample MesohylBB_FD_187295 | JGI IMG/M metagenome (GOLD analysis project Ga0209754, IMG submission 187295) | Host-associated microbial community of the marine sponge Aplysina aerophoba from Gulf of Piran - sponge mesohyl, lysed by bead beating... | ecosystem: Host-associated > Porifera > Sponge >... | reverse complement strand
CCGCGTCCTGCTGGGCGCCACGCTCTCGGCCCTCGGCATGGGGCTTGCGGGGCTCGGAATGGCCGGTCTGCTGGCGGCGCCCGCCGATGCACAGACCATCGATCCCGATATCTTCGCGGCAAGCGACAGCGCCACGCGAGACCTCCTGGGCTTCCTGAGCGAGGTGGACGTGGCCCGCCATGCCGTCCTCGGCGACATGCTCTTCGTCTTCAATGGCGGGGTGCTGGTGTTGGCCGGTTTCCTCCTGCTCTGGCACACCGTCGCCGGCGCCGTGGACACCGCCCGCACCGGGCGCTGGGGCTTCGGGGCCTGGGAGGTCGTGCGCATCGTGGTGGCCGTCGCGCTCATGGCCCCCCTTCCCGGCGGCATGAACGGTGCACAGCACGCCGTGGTGGGCTTGGCCACTCTGGGCGGCGATTTCGCCGGCGCGGTGTGGACGCCCTTCTCGGAGCAGGCGCTGGGCCGGGGCGATCCTATCGCGCCCCGCCCCAAGGCCGCCGCCTGGCGCTCGGCGATATCCCGCGTGCTGCTCGCCGAGACGTGTGCGCATGTCGCCAACGCCAACGCGCGCCGCATCGGCGACGACCCTTACATAGAGGTGAACGACGAGCGTATCGAAGGCGCGCTGCTGTTGCGCTACGACGGCGACGGGCGCGGCATGCCCCGCGACCTCTGCGGGGCGGTGCGCTTCGACGGCCTCGACGGCGAGGGATCCAGGGGGATCGCGGCGCACGGACATCGCCGCGCCATGGAGGGCCTGCTCCCGGCCATCCGCGGCCTCGCTGCAGAGCTGGGCGAGCGCTTCGTGCCGGGCTCTCCCGTTCACGGACAGCCATTGCCGGACGTGGAGGCCGCCATGGACGCCCGCGGCCTCGCGCAATCCTACGAGGCCGTGCTCGACGACGCGCTTAGCCGGGCGGCATCCGAGGAGCGCCTTGCGCTGGAGCGCGCCGTCGCCGAGGACGCCGCAGGCTCGTCGTGGCTCGCCGCCGCAGGCTTCTTCAACACCATCGCGTCCCGCACCGGCCTCTTCCAGGCCGCGGCCCACAACGTCCCCGACGCGGCCCTCCCGCTGCCGAGCCTCGAGGAGTGGTCGCCGCCGGCCGCCGCGGCGGTGAAGGGGCTGCTCGCGGCGCTGGCGTCGTCGCGTTCCTGGCAGCCCGTGTTCTTCGCCGCAGGCGGAGGTGTGACAGGCACGTTGCCCGCCGCGGGCGGCGGTGACGGTGGGCTGGTCGCGGGCCTCTTCGAGTTCATCGACCTCGACGCCGTGGTCATCGCCGACAGCGGCAACCCCATTGCCGATCTCGCGGGCTTCGGCCACGACCTGATGGCGTCCGCGCTCGGCGCCATCGGCGCCATCTCGGGCGTCGCCGTCGGCTCCGGGCTGCTCGAGTCGATCCCGTTCTTCGGCAAGGGCCTGGATGCCTTCGAGAGCGTCTGGCGGGTCACCGATGGCTTCGTCTCCACCATCCTGGGGCTGATGCTGATCGCGGGCGCCGTCCTGGCCTTCGTGCTGCCCGCACTGCCCTTCATCCGCTTCCTCTTCGGCGTCTTCGGCTGGCTGGTGAACGTGGTCGAGGCGGTGCTCGCCGTCACCGTGTTCGCCGCCGCCCACGTGACCCGAGGCCAGGACCGGGGCCTGATGGTGCCCGCGACTCGGCAGGGCTGGCTCTTCCTGCCGGGCCTGATCCTGCGCCCGCCGCTGATGCTCTTCGGCCTGATCCTCGGCTACTTCGTGTTCCTCGCCGCCATCGGCCTGCTCAACGCCATCTGGCTGCCGCAGCTCAGGGACGCGGGCGCATCGGACGGGCTCGGGCCCATCGGCTTCCTCGCGATGCTGACCCTCTACGTGATGCTCTGCTACGCGCTGATGAACGGTGCCTTCAAGCTGATCGACCTGCTGCCGTCGGCGGTGCTCGAGTGGATCGGCGGGCGCGCCGGCGGCGCCGACGACGGCGCAGGCCGTCTCGCGGGCGCCGTTACCGGCGGCATCGCCCGTGCCGGCAGCGGGCGCCTTACGGGCCGCCTGCGCGGCGGCTCGGGCTGAGAGGGACAGGGAGTGGGTAGCTCTGAGCGCCGGGCTGTCGGCAGCGACGGCCGCCAGTCAAGCGTGGCAGCGATACGGGGGCCGCGCCCTGGAGCCCGGCCCCCGGAAACAGGGAGATGCCAATGAAGAAAGGCAGCTTGCCGACAAAGGCGATCTTCGCCGACCGGCCTCTGGTGGTCAAGCGGCGCTCTCCCCTGCGGCCGGTCCGGGATCCATGACGATGCACGGCGGCGTCCGGCCGCAGTCACCCCGGTCGGGACCGCAGCGGCCCCCGCTCAAACGATGCCGGGGGCCGCCCCCGAACGGGCGCCCCCCGGCACAAACCGACACAACTCAAGGTACATCACGAGGACCGTCACGATGACCGAAGGGGGACGTGCCCGTCAAGGCTGCCGCAGGCAGGCGCCCCGGGCGATTGCCTGAAGCGATGCCGTGGGCAGGCCCCGCACCATCCGGGCCGCCGAACGAAAGCGGCCGGAGACCGGTCCATACGCGAAGCGCCGGGGGCCACACATGAAGCGGCCCCCGGCGCCAACACCACCGCTGAGGTGAAAGGAAGGACGGGATGATCACGGAACAGGATGCACCGGTCAAGCGCCGCCGCAGGAAGGCGGCCGCTCCCTCGGGCCGCCAGCCCGCGTGGCCGGGCGACCCGGAACACGTCGAGGCCGGCGGCGTGGACTTCGAGGCCGTCGCCCACGTGCTGGCCAACACCTGCCGATGGGGCGGGCGCACGCGCCGCTTCCTCTCCGTCGCACAGCATGCGCTCATCGCTTCCGAAGAGATCGAGGCGCTGGACGGAATTGCGGACGGCGACCGCCGCTCGCTGGCGCTGTACGCGCTGCTGGCAGACGCCCGCACGGCCTGGCTCGGCGACGGGGAGGAAGAGAGCCCGGGCTCGGCCAGGGCGGCGGCGCGAGCCAGGACGCACGGCGAGACGATCGACCGCGTGGTGCGCGAGGCGGCGGGCCTCGATCCCGAGCCCCCGCGGGAGTGGGCCGAGGTCCTGCGCTTCGTCGACCGCATGACCGACGCCGCGGAGCGCCGCGATCTCGGTGCAGGTGCGGGCGGCTTCCCCTTCCCGCCGCTGCGGCGTGCGATCCGGCCGCTGGCGCCGGAGGCGGCGGCCGAACGCTGGCTCGCACGGTTCATGGAACTCCAGGCAGGCGATGGCAATGACGGCGGCGGCACCGCCGCCCCTGCCGGCGCGGAGGGCTCGTCATGACCGGGGTGGGCGGCGACACCGGCCGCGGCCTCAGGGTCGCATCCCGGGGCTTCCGCACATGGTGGAAGCTGTCCTGGAAGGTGGTGACCTTCGTCTTCTTCGCGGGGCTGGCCACCGCAGTCTGGAAGACCACCAGCGACTACACAAAGCATGACTGGCACGTCTTCGGCGTCTACGCGCTGTGCGAGTTCATGCTCGTTCTGCCCTTCAATCCCGACAAGACCAAGACGATCCGCGACCTGGACGGGACGGTCGAGGTCGAGACGATCAGCTTCATCGCGGACTTCGGTCCCATTCTCGACCTGCGCGACCGCATGGTGGGCGATGCCATCGACGGCGCCCTGCTCGGCGGCGGCAGCGCCGCGGGCCTCGCCGCCGCCGCCCTCTTCGGACTGCGCCTGTTCGGCCGCAGGCTGCGCCGGGGCCGCCGCCTGCGCGGCGGCGAGCTGGCCACGGCAGAGGAGCTCAGGCACCGCACCATGCCGTTGTGGCGGATCGCGATGCTGCAGCTCCGGGGGCCGGAGGCCGCCCCCTACACCGTCGCCGGCATCCCCTGGCCGAAGAAGGCCGAGACCCTGCACACGATCGTCTCCGGCACCACGGGATCGGGCAAGACCGTGCTCATCTCCGATCTGGTCGAGCAGATCCGCTCACGCGGCGAGCGCTGCATCGTCTACGACAAGATGGGCTCCTATACCGAGACCTTCTTCGACCGCGACCGCGACATCCTCCTCAATCCCCTCGACGACCGCTCGCCCCGCTGGTCGCCCTTCCTCGAGGCCCGCACGGACCGCGACTTCGACACGATGGCGCACGCCCTCATCCCGAAGCAGAAGGACGCGGCCGATCCCTTCTGGATCACCGCCGCGCGCCAGCTCTTCTCACGCGGCGCCGCCGTGCTCTGGAAGCAGGGCGAGACCCGCAACCGGGTGCTGCTGGACCTGCTGCTCAAGACCGAGATCACCGAACTGGCGAAGGCCATGGCGGACACCGAGACCCAGTCGATCGTGGATCCCGAGAACCCCAAGACCGCGCTCTCGGTGCGCGCCATGCTCACCGCCAACATCGGCACCATGGACCTGCTCCCGGACGAGGGCGGCGCCTTCTCCATCCGCGAGTGGATCGAGCACGACGGCGACGGCTGCCTGTTCCTCACGTCCAGGGGCGACCAGCACGCCAGTCTCAGGGGCCTGATTTCCACATGGCTCGAGATCGCGGTCAACTCGCTGCTCTCGCTGCCGCGCGGGGACGACAGGCGCATCTGGGTGATCCTGGACGAGCTGCCGACCCTGCATCAGCTTCCGAGCCTTGAATCCGGATTGTCGGAGACCCGCCAGTTCGGGGGCTGCTTCGTGCTGGGCGTTCAGGTGTTCTCGGCGCTGCGCGACCTCTACGGGCGCCACCTTGCGGAGACGATCTCGGGCCTCTGCGGCACCCGCGTGGTCCTGGCGGCGCCCGACAAGGATACGTCCGAGTGGTCGGCGCGGAGCCTGGGCAGCGTCGAGATGGAGACCCTCTCCGAGGGCGTGAGCTACGACACCCCGCAGGGCGGTGTGACGCTGAGCACGAAGCGGGACGAGCGTCCGCTGGTGCTGCCCTCGGAGGTGTCGCGCCTGCGGAACCTGTCGGGCTACATCAAGCTTCCCGGCGACCTGCCTGTGGCCAGGATCAGGCTGACGTACAAGAGCCGGGACAGGGTGGCCGACCGCTTCGTGGCGAAGGCGGAGCCGGAGCGGGGCGGAGGCAATTCGTGCAACACCACTGAAGAGACGGCCGCAGGCGGCGCTCGCCCTGAGGTGGACGGGGCGAATGGCGTAGGTGCTTCTCCCGCAGCGGGAGTGCGGCAATCCGATCCGCCGCCGACGGCTGCGGTACCGGACCGGGAAACGGCCGCGCCGGCCGGACCGGACGTCGAGAGGAACATGGCCGGATTGCCGACGGCTGTCGAGGCCGCCGGAGCCGCGCCCGGGGAGGCGGACGCGCAGGGCGGCGCGGATGTCCCGGAAGCGGCGGAATGGGCGCAGGACGGCGGACTGCATTCGGGCGCCGACAGGGAAGCGCAGGACGAACCGCCGTGGTTCCTGGAGGCGTTCGCAGCCTCGGCAAACGCGCAGGATGTCTGGCCCGAGACTTCATCCCGGGGGCAAGCCGGCAGCGCAAAGGAGGACGGCACCGAAGAAGCCGGGAAGAAGCAGGCGATGCAGGCGGCCGGTGGCGATGGGAGGGAGTGCGGCTCTGCGGATGCGGCTCCGAGAGGTGGGCAGGATCGGCGCCGGCCGAACGCGTCGGCGCGGGCTGACGGCGAGCGGCAGGCTCGACGGCCGCTCTGGCTCTGATGGTCGTCTCCATCGGCGCCATCGCCTCGGCCGCCCAGGGCGTGTCCTACTTCGAAAGGGACGGCTACTACGCCAGGGGGGACCCCGCGCACCTCGACGCCAGCGCCTGGGCAGGCAGGGGCGCCGAAGTGCTCGGGCTGCGGGGAACCGTCGACCCGGACGTGTTCAGGGACGTCCTCGAAGGCACCGTGCCGGACGGCTCGGGGCGCCGGCTGGGCCGCCGCGAGAAGGACGGTGCCTTCACGCACCGTCCGGGCAGGGACCTCACTTTCTCGGCCCCCAAGTCGGTTTCCCTCGTCGCCATGCTCGGCGGCGATGCCGCCGTCGCCGCCGCCCATGACGAGGCGGTGAAGCGCACGCTCGCCTGGCTGGAAGCGACGACCGTTCAAACCCGCATGAAGGACCCGGAGTCGGGGCTGCTGGTCCACGCGGGGGGCCAGAAGATGGTGGCGGCCACCTTCCGGCACGAGGTCTCGCGCAACCTCGACCCCCAGCTCCACACGCACGCGGTCCTCGCCAACATGGTGCAGGGCGAAGACGGCAAGTGGCGCACCATGGCCAACGAGGCACTCTACCACCGGAAGATGCTTGCCGGCATGGTCTACCGGAGCGAGCTGGCACGGGGATTGCAGGAGCTGGGCTACGGCATCGAGAAGACCCATGCCGACGGGCGTTTCGAGATCGCCGGCGTGACGCGGCCCGTCATCGACGCGTTCTCCACGCGGCGGGCGGAGATCGAGGCGGCGATGGCCGCGGGCGGCCTGGGAAGTCCGGCCAGCGCTCCGCACCTGGCGGCGCGGGCGGCGCTGATGACCCGGGCCCACAAGCGGGACGTCGACAGGGACGCGCTTCGCGCGGCCTGGCGGGAACAGGCGGCTTCGCTCGGGTTTGTGCCGGAGAGGGTGGTCGAGAAGGCCCGGGAGCGGCGTGAGCTTGAAGCCGGTATCGGGAAGCAGGCCCCGGACGTGTCATTCGGGAGGGACGAGGCCCGGAGCGGCGATGCGGGCCTCGGCCGCGTGCAGGCGGAAGAGATGCAGCGGGACGGGGAAACACCCCGGTGCAGCGATGCGGCCCTGCATGCCGTGTCGTGGGCGATGGAACACCTCTCGGAGCGCGAGGCGGTATTCGCGCAATCGGATCTTCTGGCGGGTGCGCTGGCCTGGAAGCCCGGCGCCGTCTCCATCGAGGACGCAGGAAAGGCCATCGATGCCCTGCAGGACCAGGGGCGCCTCCACGCCGCACCAGCGTTTTGCGGGGGCGACGGAATGACCACGGACACCGCGGTCGCCGACGAGCGCGAGACGATCGGCCTCATGCGCAGAGGCCAGGACCGGGGACAGGTGCTGATGCGCCGGCGCAAGGTGCGGCAGCACCTGCACAAGGGGCCGCTCACCGACGGTCAGAAGAAGGCCGTGACCACCATCCTGTCGTCGGAGAACCGGGTCGTGGGCGTCCAGGGCTACGCCGGCACCGGCAAGACCGCCATGCTCGACCGGGCGCGGGCGCTCGCGGAGAAGAGCGGATACCGCATGACGGGCCTCGCGCCCTCGGCCTCTGCCGTGCAGACGCTGGCGGCCGAGTCCGGCATCGGGAGCGAGACCCTGCAGGGGTTTCTCGCACGCAACGCAGGCGTCGCAGAAGGCCGGCTGGCCCGCAAGGGCGCGCGCGACATGCGCGCCGCCTTCGCGAAGACGGTGCTCGTGGTGGACGAGGGCTCCCTCGCCTCCACCGTGCAGGCCCGCGACCTGCTCAGGATCGCCGACACCCTGCGCATTCCCAGGGTCGTGCTGGTCGGCGACGAGAAGCAGCTCGACGCCGTGGATGCCGGCAAGCCCTTCGCCCAGCTGCAGCAGGCGGGCATGCAGACGGCTGTGATGGACGAGATCATGCGCCAGCGCGAGCCCGCGCTGAAGGAAGCGGTCGAGGCAAGCATCGCGGGCGACATCCGCACAGCCTTCGAGAAGCTCGGCTCCGGCGTGGCGGAGGTGAAGGCGGACAACATCGCCGGCGCCGTCGCTGCGCGCTGGTTGAAGCTCTCGCCCGAAGAGCGCGAGAACACCGGCGTGATGGCGCCGAGCCACGAGCTCCGCGTCGCCGTCAACGGCCACATCAGGGAGCGCCTTGCGCGAGAGGGCGGGATTCACGGCCCGGCCTTCCAGGGCGAACGGCTGGTCAGCCGCGGCTACACGCGGGCGGAGAAGGCGCTGGCCGCCAACTATGCGCCCGGCGACGTGGTGGCCTTCCACCGCCCCTACAGGCGGCTCGGCGTGGACAAGGGAGACGAGCGCCGCGTGGTCGAGGTCGACCGCCGCAGCCGCACGGTGATCCTCGAAGGCAGGGACGGCGGCACCGTGGCCTGGAGGCCCGGCGAGGTCGCAGGACGCCGTGGCGGCAGCGAGGTCTACCGCGCGGAGCCGATCGAGCTGCGCGCGGGCGACCGCGTGCGCTGGACCCGCAACGACAGGGATCTCGGGCTGGTGAACAGCCGGACCGCCGAGGTGGTCCGGGTGAGTGCCGACCGCGTCTCCCTGCGGCTGGAAGACGGGCGGGCGCTCGCACTCGGCAGGCACGCCCCGCAGCTGCGCCACCTCGACCACAGCTGGGCATCGACCGTGCACGCGTTCCAGGGGCGTACGGTCGACAACGTCATCGCTGCAATGGAAGCAAATCATCCTCACCTGACCTCGCAGAAGAGCTTCTACGTCGAGATCAGCCGGGCGCGCGACCGCGCGGAGCTGGTGACCGACGACGCGGCCCGGCTGCGCGAGCGCCTCGAAGCGACCACAGGCGAGCGGGTCGCGGCGCTGGAGGCGCTCGAGTCGAAGGAGAGGGACGCGCCGGCGAAGGCCGCCGGGAGGCCGGAGCGATTGGAACCGGAGCACGAGGGCAAAGCCGGGCGGCGGGCGGAACCGGAACGCGATGCGCCAGCACAACCGCCTGTCGAACGCAGCGGTGAGGATCGGCCGGCCCGGGATCGTCTGCCGTCCGAACCTGCAAGGGATAAAGCGGTGGAATTGGATTTCGGACTCGAACTCGAGCTCTAGCAGCATGGGAGCGGCGCTGCCGTGAACGGCGGAGGTGCCCCGGCAGGCGGCGGTTGCTGCGGCTCCGATCCGCGAGGACGATGTCGGGCACCAAACCCGGGCGGAGGCGCGGGTCCTGAGTGTCGGGACGCGCAGAGTGTCCAATGAGCACGCGCGCGGCGCAGGCGCGAGCACAGAGGAGGAAGGCGATGTGGATCGACAGGTACCTGTTCTACGAGGATCGCGACGGCGAGTGGAAGGACATCGGCCACGACCGGATCGGGGCCTTCCACGGTCCCGTCGTCGTCCTCGGCGATCCGGGCGTGGGGAAGACTGCGCTGCTGCGCCGCCTGTGCGAGCAGCCGAAGATGACCTATGTCCATGCAGCCGCGCTGGTGCGCGCCCGGGACCCCGAAGCCCTGCTGCCGGAGGCCCGGCAAGTGGCGGTGGACGGGCTCGACGAGATCGCGACCCCGGGCATGGGCAGCGCGGTCGGGGCGGTGCTGCGGCAGCTGCGCCGGATGGGCAGCCCGCCCTTCGTGCTGTCCTGCCGGACCGCCGAGTGGCGCGACGCCGTGGATCGCGCGCGGATCGAGGACGCCCGTGCCCGCGAGATCGTGACGTCCTACCTGATACCCTTCGACGACGACGGGGCCCGGGCCTTCCTGGAGCACGAGTTTCCCGGGGTCCAGGTCCCCGCTCTGCTACAGCATCTGAAGAGCCGTAGCCTGACGCACGTCTGCAGGAACCCTCTGGTGCTGCGCATGTACGGGGAAGTGGCGCGGGCGGGAGGCGGCATTCCCGAAACCCGCACCGAGCTTTTTGCCGCCGCCTGCCGCGCCATGCTCGGGTACGACAGGCGCCGGAGCGTCGTTCAGCTCGTCCGCCGGGACGAAGACGACCTCCTGCTTGCGTCCGGTGCGATATGCGCGGCGCTGCTGCTGTGCGACCTCATGGGCGTACACGACGGCCCCGGCGGGGAAACCCCCGCAGGCTACCTGACCGCTTCCGAGGTCGGCGGGCTTCCCTTCGCGGGTGCAGCGCCGGACGCGCTGAGAACGCGGCTGTTCCGGGACGAAGGGGACGGCCGTTTCTCTTGCGAGCACCGCGCGCTCGCCGAGTATCTCGGTGCCTGGTGGCTGACGCACTGCGTCGACGAGGGTCTTTCGGACGGGCGGGTCCTCGCCCTGTTCGACAGTTGCGGCGGCGTTGCGACGGCGTTGCGCGGACTTCACGCCTGGATCGCGCGGCTCAGCCCGGCGCTGGCCGGACGCTGCATTGCCGCCGATCCCTATGCGGTCCTGCGTGACCGTGAGACCGAGACCCTCGACGAGGACCGGCTGCGCTCCCTTCTCGCGGCGTTGAAGGAGCGCTCGGGCGAGGATCCATGCTTCGACACCGAAGACTGGGACGTCCATCCCGCTGCCGGACTGATGCGCAAGGAGCTGAAGAACGACGTCATGGAAGTCCTGGCAGCGCCCGGCGGTCACGCCCAACTCTCGGCGTTCCTTGTCCAGGCGATGGCCGGGACGGACCTATCAGTGGAAGCCGGCCGGACACTCCAGGGCATTCTGCTCGACCGAGGCCGGGAGTATCGTGAGCGCGTTGCCGCGTTCAGGACGCTGGCGCTTGCGGGCGCCCTGGGCGACGAGGAGGGGCTGATTCTCCGCCTTCTCGATATCGGCGATCCGGGCTCCGCGCGGCTGGCGTGCGTAATGCTCGCGGATGCGGCCGTCAACATGCTGCCCGCGCGCATGCCGGCAGCAGCAGCCCGCAGGAAGCTGAGGCTCGTTTCGGTGGACGGCCGCGACCCGGAGGCGCGCCCTGCCCAGGCGATCCGCGACGGTGCGTTCGGCGACCTCGATAACGCCCGCCGGATGGCGCTGGTCGAATTCATCGCCGCCGGCGCGCCGGCCATGATTGCGGAAGCCGAAGAGGGGGAGAGAGCCGCGCTCGCCGATCTGGCGAGACGCCTCGCGGCGCGGGTGCTGGAGAACGATCCGGATGTGGCGCCGCAGAGGGTCTGGACATGGATCGGATGGACGAACCAGGCGGACGGCGAAGGCGAGCGCGCCCGCGAACGGCTGGCCGCGGTGTTGCGTGACGAGCGGGGGCTACGCGCAGCACTGCTCGAGCACGTGCTTCTGACGCCCCACCCGAACGGCATCTGGATGGCTTGCCGGGAGCTGGAGGAAACCGGGCTTGGCCTTAAGCCGGACGCCGACGACCTCGCCGGCGTGCTGAAGGCGGCGCGCGCCCGTGCCGAAGGCGGCATGATCGACCCGGAGACGTGGCAGGATTTCCTGGGGCTCGCGCAATCGGCCGGCACGAGTGGGAAGCCCGAGCCCGATGCGGCGGATGCAGCGGAGTATTTTGGGCTGGAAACGCCGGCGATCATAGCTGCCGGGCGGCGAGCCGGACAGGGGAACACCCCGGTACAGGGGAACACCCCGGTACACGGCGACGGCGATACGGGCGCCGGGTCGGCGCGGCAGCCGGACGGCAGAAGTTATCGCGATACGTTGTCCGAACAGACCGGCAGGATCGCTGCCGGGGACTTCCGAGTGCTGGCGTTGCCCGCTGCCGTCTATCTCGGCCGGTCCGGCGCACTCGGCGGACACGCAAGCTGGGACCCCTCGGTGGCGCCCAACGAGCGGCTGCGGGATTTTTTCGGCGAGGAATTATGCGGGCGGGTGCTCGACGGTTTCGTCGCGGTCCTGGGACGCAGCGACCTGCCCGGGGCTGCGGAGATCGCGCAAATCCACTGCGGGGGCGGCGAGCATGAGGCCGAGGCGCCGTTGATCTGCGGCATGGCCGTGGCGCTTGACCGGGGCCTGGCGCTCGACACGGTGGAGCGGTCGACGCTCGAGGCCGCCCTGATGGCGTGGCGGCGCGCGCCGATGAGCGTGTCCGACCGACATCCGGACGTCGGCCCCGCGCTCGAGGAGATGGTGTTCAAGAGCGTCAGCGACATCGAACGGCACTTCCGGGCGAGCATCGAGCCTCAACTCGCGTGCAATGCGGAGTATGTGTTCGAACTCGACTACCTTGCGGATGAGCACCGGTGCGGCTTTGCCGGAGTGTCCGGCCTTCTCTCGATCGAGTGGCTGCGCGCCTGGCCTGCGATGGACGGGCATGCGCAGGCGGAGCTGTTGACCTGCGCGGTCGAGAACGCTCCGCGCGAGGCGCTGCGCGATCTGGCCGTCGATTGCCGGGACAGGGTGCACCCGGACGAGTTCACGGGGCTGAGTTGGCTCTCGGTGGCCTGTGTCGTGGACCTGGAGGGCAGCCGGGAAGCGCTCCTGGCGGCGGCGGAGAACACCCCGGAGATACTCGGGCACGTCAGGGAGAGGATTCAGGGCCAGTTTCGCTTCGCCGAGACGCCCCTGGAATCTCTCGTGTTCGTCGTGGAGGCCTTCGGCACGCGCTGGCCGAGGATGGTGGAACGGCCGGGAACCGGCCGCGCTGGGCGGGGCTGGAACGATCCCCGGGACGCCAGCGCGTTCATCGAGCGCACCATCCATGCCATCGCCAGCCGGCCCGAGCCGGAGGCGGGGAGCGCGTTGCAGCACCTCATCGCGAACCACGCGCCGACCTACGCCGATACGGCGAGGGGGGCGCTGGCATTCCAGGGCAAGTGCCGGCGCGATTGCGCGCACGAAGTTCCTACGTTCGCCTCGTTCCGGGCGCTCATGGCGGAGATATTGGATGGGACGGACAAACACGAGTGTTGATCGGCGCACGGGCTCGGTGCCGATCGGCGCGGCAAACCATTGACCTTGCTGAATTGCGAGGGGTCAACGGGGCGTGCCTAACAACACAACTGTTGGGGGCCGATAATCCCGCGGTAGCGGCCAGGGCTATTCTGAGTGGACGGAAAGTCGGTTGATCACGTTCAGCAAGCGATCCTTCGCCCCTGCATCTTCTGCACCGGCAATCAACGACTCGACCCATTCCGCCAATTTCCGGGCATTGTGGCGATGGTGCTGTTTGTTCCATTCGGTACATACATACCACCGGTGCGCGAATAGGTCCTTCTTGTACCTGGGGTGCCCGTTCACGATCCTTCCTTCCGCGCGTTTCCGGAGCAGCGGATAGCTCAATTTGGTGCCCAAGGGATTCGTTGTCGTCTCCAGATAACCGATCGTCTCTCCGTTCAACAATGCGGGATAGTCTTCCAGCAGCGTACGCATCATGTCGTAGACGACATCCTGGAAGCCTTCGCAATGCGAATGTTCCGCTCCAATCGCCTCCCTGCAGCGAGTTGAAGAGTCGCCCGCCGCTCGCGAAGCGGCCGTTTCAACCCCTGGACGCGGTTCTCGCCCGGCCGGGCGTTCCGATCGTCGCCTCGGCGGCCGAACTGCGGGCGTTGACAATGGGAGTGCACCCGGAAGCCTCCGCAGGAACTCCTCGACATCGGATAGTCGAGGTGTGACACCGACTTCACCCTTCACCTTGTCCGCCAGCAGATCGCACAGCAGCCCGTCGGGCTCGCTCAACAGGGCGTTCCACGCTTCCGGCATGGCTTCACGGGCCCTCATTCGCGAACGATCACCCTCCAGACGGTCTTCTGCGCTCCGCCGTGCTTCGCCCAATGCCACCTGTCGTTTGCAAAGCCAGGTCTTCAGCATCTCCGCATATTCCGGGACCCCGTCCTCGTCGCGCAATTCCAGACGGTGAAACCGCCGTTCCTCCGGGGGACCGTCAGCCATGCTGAGATAGAAATCCCAGTAGCGGCCGTCGCTCAGAACGAGCAGTGGAACCCCGTTGTTTACGGCATAGCGAAAGAGTTGAGCTTCGGCCCGGACATCAAGGGCGCCACCGCGCTTGGCTTCGACAAACACTTTCGGGAGGCCATGGCAGAGCAGCGCGTAGTCGACCCTGCCCGAACTTACCGGATACTCGGGTCTCAATGAGCCTGGATCGGCAGGATTCCAGTCCAAGGCTTGCAGGATCGGCAAGATAACCGCGAGCTTGACATCCTCTTCCCGCTCCAGACGGCCGGAACGGAGGTTGACGATCGCGGTCTTCAGGATTGCTTCCAGACTCATGCGCAGAATGTTTCTGCGTGCGGGGCGCTCACGGCCGGCCGGTAGGATGACGGGCGAGACCATACCAACAAGCACGATAGGGGAGAAGGCTTCGATCGGGACCGGAATGTTCCGCATCGCGATGCACCATGGCCTGCGCCGTGGGATCTGGAGTGTAGCCGGGAAGCGCTCCCGGCGGCGGCAAAGGACAGTTTGGAGTTTCTCGGGCATATCAGCGAGATGATCGCAGACAATTTTCGCTTCGCCGATACGTCGATTCGTTTCTGGAGTCCCTGGACTTTATCGTGGATGCCTTCGGCACTTGCTGGCCGTGGACGGTGGAACGGTCAGGAATCGGGCGCGGGGAGCGGGGCTGGAGCTATTCCCGGATGCGAGCGTGTTCATCGAGCGCACCAACCATTCCATCGCTGACCGGCCCGAGCCGAAAGCGGTGTCGCGTTGTGGCACCCTATCGCGAACTACAGGCCGAGCTATGTCAACCCGCAATTCCCTGGCGAGCAAACCATTTGATGCGGTCTGTATAAGATTCAGGCATATGATTCAGAGCTTTATATAACTTGGAGGGTCGTTCGGATGCGAAACCCGGAGGATGAATCGGATCATGGGCCACTCCGGCCCCTTTTCAACCGCCGCCTGAAGCTGGAGTTCCACGGATCGGATGACCATGCCCGGCGTCGGCGAGGTCATAGCCTTGACGTTCACCTCCGCGATCGACGCCCCCGAGCGCTTCCGGAGATCGAAAGATGTTGGGCCGTGGGTGGGTTTGACGCCGGGACGGGACCAATCCGGCGAACGAGATGTGATCGGCCGGATTACGAAGGCCGGCGACTCTGGGCTGCGCGCTGCGCTGTATCAGGCCGCCACGGTGATGCTGAACCGGGCGGGACCGAACTGGCTGAAAGCCTGGGCGCCGCGTTTGACGAGGATGTGGCGGGATGGCACCGAGTTCCGCTTCACACGCGACGAGGCGATGGCGCTTCGGACGGCATAGGCGCGGCTGCATCCCATCGGCAGATAGCAAGGAGAGTAGGAAAGAGCCGCGCTTGACGGTGGTTCGCCCGCCGGTGTCCCGTCGCCGGGACGCGGTCCCCGATGATGCACGTCTCTTCGCTTGGTCGCCGAACCGGCTTGCCGTGTTCGAGCACGCATTGGAGATTGGCACCCGAGAACCGTTCTGGACTAGGCATGAAGTTGGCAGCCGCCGCGCTGAGTAGAGTCGAGGACTGGCGCGCCAGCGTGTAGGGTCCGGTGGCAGTTCCGTCGCTTTCGGTCCGGGCCGCAGTCCGGCTCCCCTGCGCCGCGTTTCCAGTCCCCGCTCATCAAACCGGACGTGCGGTTTTCCCGCATCCGGCTTTCGGACGAGATCATGCCTTCGCACTCTGAATGGGCACGGTTTGCCGCGTGAGACGCAGGAGGCCGTAGTCAGTGCTCAGCCTCTCGTCGGAGTATCGCACGAATTTCCCCGCTCGCGTCTGGTGCTTTCGACCGAGCCACTGGCGTAGCCGCTTTCCCGTGTGGCGGTTGACCGCGTCGTAGGCCGGGCTGACTTGGCCGAGGCTGAAGTAGTTGGCCCATCCGCTCAGAGTGCGGTTCAGGCCCTTGACCATTTCTTCCACCGACTTCCCGCCATGCCTTCGTGCCGTCATCTCGCTGATCTTGCGGCATATGCTTTGGACGCTCGCCTTACTGGGCCGGGTGCCGATATAAGCCCCCCTGCCCCTTGGGCTGTAGTTGCGCCCGATGCGGTAGCCCAAAAACTCGAACGACTCCTCCGGGCACCGCAAGCATCGGGTTTTCTGCGTGTTGACCGTCAACTTCAGACCGTCCATGAGCTGTTCGACCACCGTCAGCATTTCTGCCGCCGGGGTCTTACCAAGCACACATAGGTCGTCCGCATAGACCACGATTTCCGCGCAGAAGCGCTGGGCATAACCCAGCGTTTTCCAGCCCAGCACGAAGCGCCGCATGTAAACATTACTCAACAGGGGCGAGATCGGAGAGCCCTGAGGGGTTCCTTTCCGCTCCTTTCGTGCCCGGTTCGTGCGGCGTTTTCCGCCCTTACCGTCGTCCTCTTCGACAGGCATTTCCAACCACGCCTTGATGAGCGCTAACATCCGCCCGTCGCTGATGCGCCGGGCAAGGCTCTTCATTAACTCGGCATGGGGAATCTCGCCGAAGTAGTTGGACAGATCGCAATCCACAACTTCGTTGTGTTCCCTATTCAGGAGGCGATGCACGCTTCTTACTGCATCGTGGGCACTCCGCTCCGGCCTATAGGCGTACTGTTCCGGTTGTAGATCGGCCTCGAAGATCGGCGTCAGCACAAGCATGGCTGACGTCTGGGCCACCCGGTCCCTGATACAAGGGATGCCCAACGGCCGGAACTTACCAGGCTGTTTCTTCGGGATTAGAACCTGTCTCACCGGACTTGGCGTATAGGTCCCGTCCTTCAGATCCCTCGCCAGTTCCCCGAGCCAGCGGTCTACGCCATACGATTCGACGCTCTTGACGGTCTCTCCGTCTACCCCGGCGGAGCCGCCGTTACGGCGCACT
>Ga0209754_1002217_pt1 | contig 16264 bp, 20 predicted proteins | sample MesohylBB_FD_187295 | JGI IMG/M metagenome (GOLD analysis project Ga0209754, IMG submission 187295) | Host-associated microbial community of the marine sponge Aplysina aerophoba from Gulf of Piran - sponge mesohyl, lysed by bead beating... | ecosystem: Host-associated > Porifera > Sponge >... | reverse complement strand
CTCGACGCGGGCGGCGATCTCCGAGAGGGCCTTTTCGGTGGCCTTGAGCAGCTCCTGCCTGACCCGGTCGCGGCGCCCGGCAAGGCGGGGATTGCGGCATGCCTGCCAGCATCTCGCCGACGCTTCGGACCACATTGCCAATGCAGGCTGGTTCAAGACCTGGCAAAAGACGCTGCGTGACGAACCCGACTTGGTCGGGGAAGGTCATCCGCTCGCTGCGCTACAATCCGGGGCGGGCGAAGGAGCCGCGCGTCCGCGAGACCATCCGGAGGGTTCTGAACTACGTCGTGAAGAACCGGAGCGGGATGCGCTACTCCGAGCTCAGGGCCTAGAAGCTCGCGATCAGCTCCGGCGCGGTCGAAGCCGCCAACAAGACCCTCGCCGCCGCGCGCATGAAGCGCGGCGGAATGCGCTGGCACATCGAGTCCGAGCAGGCGATCCCGGGCTTCTGAGCCTTGCAGAAGCCAGGCTTCCTAGCTTCCGCCCGGACGATAATGATGGAGAAAAGAGGTGCCGCCGCCAATAACAACTTCGCGGTCGAAAACCTCGCGATCACGGCCTGAAAATTCACGCCTTCTCGCCATCGCGCTGGTTTTACCGTAAGAGAATCGTACCCTTTTGCGGCTTCCAGCCGCCCTGCTTTTCCGACTGCAAACGACGCGGGAATTCGTTTACATTCAAAAGGAAGAATTCTCGCTTCAGCCACGCTCCATCCAAGCCTCGGCAGGCGAGCTAGGCAATTCAAACCCCCGTTCGCGAAACGATCCGCCCGCAAACCCGGAATAGCGGCACTGCTCAAGCTACAGGCGTTCGTCGCCGTTCTAGCTGCGCCTAGTCGCGCCTGCCCAAATGATCTCGCGAAAAAACCTTTCGTGCCGCGGCATCGCTTCGCAAGGATTCCACGGTCCGCTAGGTGATTATCGGCATTGCGCGGACCTAGTACGCCCGGAATTCTTGAATTGACTGGTACTTGAGGTGCGTTGAAGCTCATCAGGCGCGCAATTCAACATAAACACTCTCCGTTTTCCGGAATTCGTAGTAGCTTTGCGCATCTAGACGCAATTCTCTCCGAAGCAATATATCCGCCCGAACTTCGGACACAGCGCCGAATTGGACTTCGGCCGTTCTACTTGCGTAATCTTGGAAAGTCTCGAACACCTAAAGTTGCCGAGCGATCGATCTCCGCATTAGGCTTCCGCCTGTCCAATGAATCATGCGGCCTCTCGAATTCAATTGGCGGACAGTCCGGCAGCGTCTGCTTTCAAGGCGTCGGCGCGTCTTCGCGAAGAAGTCCCTCGGCTTTAAGCTCGGCCCAAAAATCGCCGGGAATCGGGTGCGAAAACCACTTGAGATTCTTTTCCAATTGCTCGACGGTTCTCGTTCCCGCCACGAAACTCGGTATGGCCGGGTGCGCGACGACGAATTGCATCGCCGCGGCCGGCAAAGGAACACCGTGGATATCGCAAACTCTTTCTATTTTTGCGACCTTGTCCAGAACATGGGCCGGCGCCGGCGAGTAATTGTACTTCGCGCCTTCTATCGCACCTGTCGCGAGAATCCCGGAATTGAATCCCCCGCCCACGATAACCGCGGCATTTCGCTGCTCGCATAGCGGCAAGAATGAATCGAGCGACTCCTGCTCGTATAGAGTGTAGCGGCCTGCAAGAAGAAAGCAGTCGAAATCGTGCCTTTCAAGGGCTGCCTGGCAGACCTCCCATTCGTTTACACCTAGGCCGATCGCCTTTACGGCGCCCTCGTCTCTAAGCTTCTCCAATGCGCGCCAGCACCCATCCATCGCTTGAGCGAAAACCTCCGGCTGCCCGTCCCCGTGCGTAAATCGGTCGACATCGTGAATAAAGCATATGTCCATCCTCTCCAGCGCCATTCGCTGGAGAGAATCCTCGAAGCTTCGCATCGCTCCGTCATAGGAATAGTCGAATTCCGTTCGGAACGCCGCGGCATTGTTCCACGGGGCGAAGTCGATTTCTTCCCGCTTGGACGGGACCAGGCGCCTTCCAACTTTCGAAGCCAGGACGAAATCGTCCCGGCGCTTCCATCGAAGCGAGCTTCCCGTTCGCAGCTCGGCGAGTCCGTGCCCGTACATCGGCGAGCTGTCGAATAAGCGAATGCCGGCATCCCATGCCGTCTGGATCATCGAATCCGCCGTCTCGTCGGCGATTTCCCTGAACAGGTTTCCAATCGGCGCGGTTCCGTACGACAGCTTCGTTACGTCGAAATCGCTGCGGCCAAATTTCGCTTTGTCATGCGGCTGCATTTCAGTCTCGATTCAGTAGTTGCGATCCGTTCCATTTGCCCGGATTTTCGGATTTTGGCAAGAGTCCAAATTGCGCGCTGAAAGCCGAGGTCGCCGGTCTGGGCTACGGCAATTCTCCGCAAGGAAGCATCCGCCCGCCAAATTCATGAATTGGATTTTGCGACGGCTTCCAGGATCGCGAGTATCCTTGAATTGCGCTGCTCCGCGAGAATTTCAATTCGGCCTCCGCCTTCTGCGGCTGCAATTCCTTTCGACAGAATTTCACGAGTTTCCGCATCAAGCCTCGCATTTCCGAGATCGTCCCACCAGCGATGGAAGCTCGGCGAATATCGCTTGCAGAATTCGTTAATTCCGCCGGAACCCGCGGCCAAGTGAAATAGCTGCGTAGGCCCCATCGCCGCCCATCGAATGCCGGGTCCGAAAGCGACCGCCTTGTCGATATCTTCGACGCTGGCCACGCCTTCCCTGGCCAGATGGATTGCTTCTCGCCAAATCGCGGCTTGCAACCTGTTCGCGACATGGCCGGGCACTTCCTTCCTGAGGCGGATCGTAACTTTTCCCATGGATTCGTAAATCGACGCGGCTTTATCGGCGATTCCGCTGCTAGTTCTTTCATTCTCCATGACTTCGACCAACGGAATCAGGTGCGGAGGATTGAATGGATGCCCTAGAACCAGCCGAGACGGATCCTTCCATCCGCCTTGCAGTTCGGAAAGCGTAATGCCGGAGGCGGATGTCGCGACGACGGAATTCTGTTCAAGAAAAGGCTCGATTTCGCGGTAGACCTCGATTTTGGCTTCTAGATTTTCCGGGACGCTTTCCTGTACGAATTCGGCGCCCTCAACTGCTTCCGCCGCACTTTTGCTGAAGTCCGGCTCTTCCAGGCATCCCCTTCCATCGAATCCAAGCCGTTTCAAATCAGGCTGCGCGCCTTCTATGAAATCCCGGACCGCCTGTTCCGCTCCGCTCGCCGGATCATAGACTGAAACCCGCCGTCCCGAAGCCAGAAACAGGGCCGCCCAGCTTGCTCCGATCAGACCTGCGCCAATAATTGCGACTTTTTCAATAGAATCTGCCATGGCCACCTCGATGAATTGCCAGCGCCCGGCTCGCCGGCTCGGTCAGGTTCGAATCGGAATAGCGGGCCTGCTTATAAAATACGAACCCCGGCAATTTGCAAAACGGCATCGAATTCTCCGGGCGTATTCCTTGTCATGCGCAATTTCGGGCCATGCGGAAATTTATGGGCCGAAAAAACTTGATCGCCAAAAAAGCCAATTCGCCGCCAATAGGTGATCGAGTCGTACAAAAATTGCAAGCGGCGAGTGCGGCGGAGCCGCGATGCCGAAAAAGCCGCACCGCAAGGGCATCAGCATCAAGAAGTTTATGGAGATGTTCCCCGCCGAGGATGCCGCCCGCGAGTGGCTGGAATCGGAAATCTGGCCGGATGGGCCGCGCCGCCCCCATTGCGGCACAGACAACGTCCAGTCCGGCATCAGCACAGCACCAGGACGCACCGGTGCCGCGACTGCCCCAACCGCCCGCAGTTCAGCATCAAGTCGGGAACGGTCATGAAATGGACCAAACTGCAATACTGCGATTGGGCGATTGCGGTCTACATGCTCACAACCAACCTCAAGGGCGTTTCCTCGATGAAGCTTCAGCGTGATCTTGAGATCACGCAAAAGTCGACATGGCACTTGATGCACCGTCTGCGGGCCGCGTTTACCGCAGGGGGAATGCCGCAGTTCTCCGGCCCGGTTGAGGCGGATGAAACCTACATCGGCGGACTCGAGAAGAACAAACACAAGAAGCTGAACGCCGGACGCGGTGGCGTTGGCAAAGGCATTGTCGCGGGCGTGAATGACCGCGGTACCAACCAGGTCGCCGCCAAGGTGGCGGCCGACGCAGAAGCCAAGACGCCGCAAGGTTTCGTGGAGGGCCAGACGATACCGAAAGCGCAGGTTTACACGGATACGGGCGGCGGCTATGCAGGGATCGCAAGGGCGCGCGAGAGCGTCAATCATTCCGCTGGAGAGTATGTCGGGGCCATGGCTCGTACCAACGGCATAGAAAGCTACTGGGCCACACTGGAACGCGGGCACAAGGGCGTGTTCCACAAGTTCAGCAAGAAACATCTGGGTGTAGCCCAGATTATCGCAAATCGGAGTATCCGATCGATTCGCGCCCATGAAATGGACCTGAAGTCGCTATTTTGTCTGCCTAACGAGAACCAAACACGATGCAACAAGGACATGTGTCAACAATCTGGGTTACACCCGAAACATCTGCAACGGTATGCGGACGAATTCGCGGGTCGCCGCAACGTGCGCAACCGCGACACACTGGACATGATGAACGGCGTCCTTTCCGGCATGGTCGGGAAGCAACTGCGCTATGCGGACCTTGCCGCCGATAACGGATTGGACTCAGGGGCGCGGTCGTGAGCGCCGCATTACAGGAAGCGGCGGCAACACCGGGCCGTTCCGATTCCGGTCCGGGATTCGCGCGGATTGATGACTTGGACCGCGACCCGTTCCCCGAAATAGACGAATGCCTGCTGCTTTGCGGCGATGCCGAAAAGGCTCTTGCCCTTTTGCCGAAGAGTTCCGTTCAAACGGTTGTGACTTCGCCTCCTTACTGGTCGTTAAGGGACTATCAAATCGACGATCAGATTGGCTGCGATGACAGCCTGGAGCACTATATCACGCGCGTCGTCGAGACGTTTGAGGAAGTCCGACGCGTCCTGTGCGCCGATGGCACGGTCTGGCTGAACGTGGGCGACGTTTATACGTCCGGGAATCGCCGGTTTCGCGCGCCCGATAAAAAGAACCGGGCCCGGGCAATGGGCGTTCGCCCTCCAACGCCGGAGGGGTTGAAACCGAAAGACCTGATAGGCGTTCCGTGGCGGCTCGCCTTCGCCCTCCAAGAGGCTGGCTGGTGGCTCCGCAGCGAAGTGATCTGGCATAAGACGAATGCCCAGCCTGAATCGGTGAGGGACCGCCCGACCAAGGCGCATGAGACCGTTTTCCTATTTTCCAAGGAACAAGATTATCACTTCGACGATGACGCAATCCGTGGTGTGAACGGGCGGCGAATCAGGACCGTATGGGACTTGCCTACGGAACCGCTCCAACGCCGGGAATGGTGGCCTGACGATCACCCGGCAATGATGTCCCTAACGCTGGCTCGCCAGTGCGTAGCCATGACAGGCCGAGTGGGCGGGGTTGTTCTCGATCCCTATGCCGGAAGTGGAACGAGCCTGATAGCCGCGCAGGAATTCGGTTGCCGGTGGGTAGGGGCCGAGATCAAACCGACGTTTGTGGATCTGATTGCAGATCGGGTGTCCGGGCTTTGACCCTCAATGATCTCAAGGCGCGGCTCGACACGTTTTCGCCGGCTCAGATTGAGTTTGTCGCAACGGTCGTGGATTCGCTGTCTAATCCGCCGATCGCGGACATACGGGAAGTAGGAGCCTGGCTCACCGGCGCCAGCGCTTGGATCGAGTATTTCGGGCTTGCACTTTCCGTACACCACAGCGCCACAGCGGAACCGTCGGGCCTGACTGCCTTTGAGTCCGTGTTCCGCAATGCCTGTCAGCACGTGGAATGGACGGTTGATCCGCCGGGTTCCCGGACGCGGCGGTTCGTCGATCCTACCGTTCAGACCGATGTGGGGCCGGAGCGGCGCTTGTCCCTCAAATCGACCGCCGCGAAAGACTTGAAGGAAGATTCAGCGCACATATCGAAGCTAACCGAGGCCGCCTGGGTGCAAGACGCCAGGACGGGCACCGCCCGGAGCAATGAAATGCGAAAACTGTTCCGCCAATATCAAGACGCGGTATCGGCGATAATTATGCTACGAGCCTTCCGGGATATTTCCGCCGAGGTACCGCGCCGCTACCAGCTACTGGAAATCCCGGCCAGCATCTTCGACACGGTCCACGAAGCGCCTCTGGCCCTTTTCCGCTCCGACGCCCCGGCGATTGAGTGACAGGCCAACGGCAAGTTCGCAGCGATTGTCGCGGTAGACCGTTCGGACGCCAAGATCACCGTCCGCCGAATTCAACTTTCGGCCTGCACCGTCCATGCCGAATGGAGACGAACATGAGCGAGCCAATGGACCGCCCGACAGTGCGGGTCAAGCCGCACAGCTATCAGCCGTCAAAGGCGGAACTCAATGAGCCGATTGTGATCCGGAAGCGTGACGGCTCGGTGCCGTCGCCGGAGGAGTTGGTGAGAACCGCGCTCCGGCCGATGAAGGTGGTCGAAGATCCCGACGCGTAAGCAGGGCAAATGGGAATTTGGTATTTAATTCCCTCTTTTTTAGGAACGCATATGCGGAAATCGCATGCAAGCTCGGCTGCGATGTAATTGCGCATCGCGCCTGCGGATCAATTGCAGCCAAAGCCGGCAGACTAGATCGGCGATAATTTGAGAATCGTTGAATCGAGGGTCGCAGGCACTGTAAATTTGGCTATGCAACCTGTCGCGAAAATGTTTTGAAAATTCGAAAGGCAATTGCTTCGGAATTTCAGAAGGAATCCAGCATTGCGCAGGATTAATTGCAGAGCAGTAAATATCCGAATTTCGACATCAGCTTCCGTGACCGAAGCGCGCGAATCGGGACAGCTCGGTTCCGGCGACAATGACCAACGTGGAACCAATGATAATCGCCGCGCCGAGCCAAGTCGTCGGGTCGGCAACCTCTCCGAACAGCCAATACGCAAGAATTGCTACGAGCGGCAATCGAAGATAGCTGATTGGCGCTAGCCGCGAGGCTTCGGCAAGGCTGAACGCTTTCGTGCCGCACACCATGCAAATCGTGCCGAGAATCCCTTGGCCCGCGAGAATCGCAAGAGTTTCCAATTCCACGGGACTCCAGAAAATTGCGGCTGGAATCGCCGCGATGGGAACGGTCGAGATCAAATTCCACGCGATCAATGTATCGATGTCGTCCTTCGACGACATCCGCTTAAGCATGATTTGGGCGATGGCGATTAGAAACGCGCCGCCTAGCGCATAAAATGCGCCCAGCGAAATCGGTCCAGCTCCAGCTGGCTGAATGATAATGATCGCGCCGCTGAATCCGAACGCAACAGCGACGACCCTACCGGCGCCGAGCCGTTCGCCGAGAAACAACCAGGCGCCAAGGACCAGAAAAATCGGCCCGGTAAATATTATGGCCATGGCATCCGCTAGCTCGGTCATTTGGAACGAAGTATAGAGAAGCACGAGCGCAGCAAGCTTAAGTCCCGACCTAATGAAATGCAGATAGCGGTAATTCGATTGAAACACGGTACTGCGACGCGCTACCAGCAGGGGAAAAATCGCGCACAAACCGAAAGCGCTCTTGAAAAATCCGATAACGAAAGGATGAACTTCACCAGCCAGAAAGCGAACGATCGTGGCATCGACGGCTGTAAGCGTTGCTACGATTGCCATGCATCCGAAGGCCAAGAGATTCGTTTGGTTCGCGATTTGCAATTCAGAATGATCAATAGGCGCCATGCGCAACTCCTAGTCTAATTTGCCCATGCTTCGGCGCAAAATGGAATCTTTCCGAATATTGCGTTGCAGCCCGGCAACCGCCGCGATCTGTCCAATAACGCCATTCCCGACGTATTGGCATATTTGAAATTCATGCGCTGCCCTAGCGGCTGATCCAGCTTCGACTTGTCCGATTCCGGGCAATTGAACGCCGCAACCGCCAGCCTTCGCCTATGCGCGAACGAGTCTCAAGATCGTTTCGATGTTGAATGCGAGCCTTTCATTGAGCGCATCCGTCGCCATCAGGTCGCGCTCGAAAAGGATCGAGCCCGTATAGCGGTTGGTAAGATAGTAGTATCCGATCGCCGCGATCGTAATATTTAGCTGCACGGGATCAATCCCGGCCCGGAACAAGCCGCTTTCCGCGCCTCTGTCTAGTATTTTCTGGACCATCGCAACGAATCTGCGACTGACCAGCTTTATGGTTTCGGAACCCTTTAAATGCTTCGCGTGGTGCAGGTTTTCGCTGTTGACGAGCGTAATGAACTCGGGGTTTTCGAGGTAGTACGCCCACGTAAATCGAACCAGCTTTTCGAGCGCATCCCTCGGATCCATATGGTCTAGCTCCAGCTTCTGCTCGGCTGCCCTGATTTCCACGTAGGCGGCTTCTATCACGGTCCTGAACAATTCCTCCTTGTTTCCGAAATAATGGTAGATCATTCTCTTATTCGCTTGGGACCTGCGGGCGATTTCGTCGACCCGAGCGCCGTGCAGGCCATGCTCCGCGAATTCGGATTTCGCCGCAGATAGAATGCGCGCCCGCGTGGCGCCGGCGTCGCGATGCCTGGCCTTTGGTCTATTTGTCATTTTTTTCCATTGGATGATTTAATCTCCTTACCGCAAAATTTTCACGGGTTCCCGTCGGATTTGAGCTTGTTCGAACTCGCAAGCTTGACGTGTTTTTGAGCGCACATCTTGCATTACGGCGAGATGCCGTCAAATCGGGCCGATTTCGAGCGATTTTCCAAGCAATGCAAGTTGATCAGGAAAATGTTGCGGCACGTACTCTTCGAACCCATGGAGTGGAGCGTGCAAGCAATTTGACGCAGCTTTTTTCTATTCGGGCAACTGGCGGGCGGCGCCTTCGGCCCGATAGATTCCACCTGCATGACTTCAAGCTCGCATGATCTTTTCCTCATACGATGCAGCGACCGCCGGGCGGCGACACTCCCGGCGAGGCGACCTGCTTCATAAGAATCTTTCGTGCCGAAACGCAGAATGTCCTTTCGGCGGCACGTAATATTTCTCGCGTTCGCACGGCTCGCGCCATTGCGAACCGCGACATTCGCCCTAGACCGTTGCCGGGGCGGGCCGTGATATTGCGCTGCCGAAAGGAGCCCGACATAGTAGCGGACGTTCCGGTGCTCCATGAGCGCCGAGATGAATTGATCCGCTGGCAGGCAGTCGAGTCGCCTGTATTCGGGCGGCACGATAACGTAAAACCCGCGCGCAGGGCTTGCGATCTCCCCCTTGGCCGCGAGGCGACTCAGTGCCTGGCGCGCCGCCGCCTCGGAGACCGCCTTGGCCGAGTGAATCTCGGACGATGTAAAGTGATACTGACCGCGGGCGGCTAGATCGGCGATGATGTCGCGAGCGCGCGGCGAGGCATTTTCATACATGGCAATCACAAAGCATCATTATTCGATACGCTATCAAAATATAATTGTAATTTGCGCGGCTCTCGCGTCGACTGACGTTCCCGCTTGGCAACTCGAAATCGTGGTCGTCAGTGTTCGGATTCGGTGCCTTCTCCACCATCTTCGCCCCTTCATGCACACTGAAGAAGCTTTGCTCGGACAAGGCGAAGCGGGAGAGCGATTGCAGGAGCTCAAATCTAGGCTGAAGGCATTGCCTCGATCATCGGCGAACTCGAGCCGCATCGCAAAAGAGGCGGAACCGTGGCGAAGCGCATCGACTATTTCAAAGGGAACAGGGAGCGCGTGCGCTACGACAGCTACCGGAAGCGCGGCGTGAAGATCGGCTCCAGAGAGTCGTCGAAAGCTCGTGCCGGCAAGTCGCATGGCCGCGCCTCGAGCGCCTAGGAAGTCGCTGAACATTCAAGGGTGCGAACGCCATGCTGGCGATCAAATGCGCGCTTGCCAACATGCGCCGGGCGGACTTCATGGACTAGAAAGCGTGGCCGATGCTTGCGGCAACCCGTCCGGGATTCAGGGAATGCCCGACGGCGGAACTTTCTCGGCTTCTTCTTCGGGATTACGACTTGTCGCACCGGTTTCGGCGCGTCGGCACTGAATACAAAAAAACCCGCCACTTTCGTGACGGGTAGTAAAGTAGCAGATCAAGCTCCGCCTATGGCATGCACGGAGCTTTTTTACACTTAAGAACTTCAGGATCAATTGTCAATGCATAGTCGCATAGTCGCCTTGCGGGCGTGGGTCAGATTTTCTCTCAGACCGCTTTTTCCACTCCGCCCTATACTTCTCGGAAGTCGTCAAGAGTGCAGTATTCGAGGGTTCAGTGCAAAAATTAGGTCCTTTTTGTCCCCTTGACGCCAATCTAGAGCGTCGCTGAATCTACGCTCAAGAACAAATTTGGTTCACGCACTCGGCTTGCAATCCCGTGCCTCCAATGCAGAACAAATATCTTCATCACCAATTGAAATGAGGCCTTAAGCAAGGCACCGTGCAAATCTGGTCAGGCGAGCCGCTGTGGCTGCTGCGCTTTCTTGGCAGCGATTTGTGCATTGCCGTTGTCGTGATCGGAACCGGGGATGCATTTCTCGCGCTTCGACTAACCGGTCGGATCGAGGGTCGGTTTCAGCCGTTTCCGCTTCCGAATTGCCGTGGCGATGCGGAAACAGCGTGTCTTCTTTCCGGTTTCAAGTCCGTTCCGGCGCTATCCGAAACATCCGCACTGGAATTGCGTGAACTGCGCAGCCTGATCGAAAGCAGGTCGAACTCGCAAGAGCGCCAGAAGAAGAATGGCGATAGTCGACTCTCGGTGTCCTTTCGGCGGCTACAGGAACTCGCACGCCCGGTCGAGCGCACCTCCTTCAGGTAATGTCGGCAGAGCAGCCGCGCTTCGTCCTTCCCGCTCGCCGAAGCCGCGCTCCTCCCCGCGCTTTTCCTGACGCCTTGGACATTCGGAGACACCCGGTCCCGCCAATCCCTCGCGCCGCTGTCGGGCGAAACTTCCACCGCGTCGCCGACAATCGCTTCGGCGCCGCGAAGCTTGTTCGCGGTCCTTGTCAGCTTCGAAAGGCCGATACCGAACGCCGTCTGCAGATCCTTGCGACGGACCGCGCTCTCGGCGAATTTGGCGACCCGCAGCGCAAAAGTCCCGCGGTCGCAATCGTAGAGGATGTCGAGCGGCTCGAGGTTCGAGATATAGACGGTCCTTCCGTCCTTTGCGGTGAAGAAAAAGCGCCGCAGGCCGATTCCTCACGGCTTCGCCGCGAAAATTAGGGGTTGTGCTCATGGGTACGAGCTGCCTACCCAAGGGTTCCGATTATATTACTGTTTCGCAATGCCTCGTTCAGACAACCCATTTGAAAAGTGTCCTGTCCTGGACGGAAAAATCGACCCTCGACACCAACTCGCGTTCATTTTTGGGAGGCAAGCGAGACTAAATTTGAAACTTGTCCCGTTGCCCCACGAAGCTTGCTTTAACTATTCGGTTACTTATATTTGATCGACAGTTCCGGGGAAATTGGCATCGGCATGGAATTAAGAATTGCTCGAGCGCATTTTGAAAGGATTGGATGCGGATTTGATTGGCATTCATGCCTTAAGGCCGAAACTCAGCGGACCGCTCGCTAGGAAAAGGCAATGAGAATGAAAGAATGTGACTTCCTGATCGTAGGCGGCGGCTCTGCAGGTTGCGTTCTCGCCAACCGATTGAGCGAAGATTCCGATTCTGAAGTTGTGCTATTGGAAGCAGGCGGCAAGGATAACAACCGATATATCCATATACCTGTCGGGTTTGCCAAGATGACCTCGGGGCCGTTTACATGGGGCTACAAAACCGTGCCTCAAAGGCACGCCAACAATCGGGTTATACCATATGCTCAGGCTCGCGTTATCGGCGGAGGAAGCTCTATCAACGCCCAAATCTATACTCGCGGCAACCCGGCCGACTTCGACAGATGGGCGCGCGAGGAAGGATGCGACGGCTGGTCCTTCAAGGACGTTCAGCAATATTTCCTTAGATCCGAAGGGAACGCGAAATATTCGGGAGATTGGCATGGCACGGACGGTCCGCTAGGAGTATCCGACATTCCCGACCCGCAGCCCGTTTCTCTCGCCTTCGCGAAAGCTTGCCAAGAGTCCGGGATACCCTACAATCCCGACTTCAACGGCGAAATCCAGCAGGGATCGGGAATTTACCAGACGACCACGCGCAACGCCCGGCGCTGCTCTGCCGCGGTCGGCTTTCTGAGGCCGGCGGCGGACAGGAAGAACTTGCGCGTAACGACGGACTGCATGGTTCGGCGCATACTATTTGAAGGCGGGCGCGCCGTCGGAGCGGAATACTCGACGGGAAATGAAATCCTTACCGTGAGGGTTCGGCGAGAAGTCATAGTTGCCTCCGGCGCGATCGGAACGCCTAAACTAATGATTCTTTCCGGAGTCGGCCCCGCCGACCACCTTAAGTCGGTGGGGATCGACGTAGTACACGACCTTCCGGGCGTAGGAAGCAATTTAAACGACCACTTCGGAATCGACATCGTCGCGGAACTGAAGGGCCCCGACAGCCTCGACAAATACAACAAGCCGCATTGGATGGCTTGGGCGGGGCTGCAATACACCTTGTTCAAAAGCGGACCGGCAACCTCCAATGTCGTCGAAGGCGGCGCATTCTGGTATTCCGGCGACGCGCGCGGCGTACCTGACCTGCAATTTCATTTTCTGGCCGGAGCGGGAGCCGAAGAGGGCGTTCCGACTGTTCCGTCGGGATCAGGCATAACTCTGAATTCCTACGCATTGAGACCGAAAAGCCGCGGCACTGTTCGCCTGAGATCGAACGATCCCGCGGAGCCGCCCCTAATCGATCCGAATTTTCTTGCGGAGCCGGACGATCTAGACGTGGCGGCCGAAGGCGTACGGATCAGCTGCGAGATATTCAGTCAGCCCAGCTTGCGAAAATACATAAAAAGAATGCATTTACCGGGCGAAGGCACGACATCGAAAGAAGACTTCCGAAATCATGCGAGGGCGTACGGCCGCACCTCGTATCATCCGGCCTGCACCTGCAAGATGGGTACTGGCGACATGTCGGTCGTGGATTCAAAACTTCGCGTTCGCGGTCTGGAAGGCATACGCATTTGCGACAGTTCGGCAATGCCCAGCCTGATCGGATCGAATACGAACGCGACGACAATAATGATCGCCGAGAAAGCTAGCGACATGATTCGCGGCAACAGATAAGCAAGGGTCGCGCCTGCTTTCCCGATACTCGAAAAATCCTCGAATCCAGCTCGGCCCCCGCCTAGTCAAAGTCCCAATCGAATCCCATCTGGCCGATAATACGGCAATTCGACTCGGCGATTCGATCGATGCTCGCCATGTCGATCGCGGACAACGTGAAATCCATAATGTCGAAATTTCGCCTAATGTTGACGGGATTGGTCGACATGGTAACCGCGCTTACGCCTTTCTGAATAATCCAGCGAAGCGCGACCTGGCTCGCGGTTTTTCCGTATCGCGATCCGATTTGCGAGAATTCAGGACGCTCGAGTATCTTCCCCCGAGCAAGGGAGCAGTACGCCGAAAGCGGGATTCCGGTTTCGATCGACCCGGCCAAAAGCTTTTCTTGATTAATCTTCGCATGGAATTCGACTTGATTTGTGACTATCGGAACATGGATCAGCTCCGCGGCGTCGCGCATCATTCGAATCGTGTAGTTGGATACGCCGACATTGCGCGCGAGGCCTCTCCTATGCGCTTCCGCCAGAAGTCTTAGCGAAGGCGCTACGTCTCCGCTATGCGGCGGCCAATGAAGCAGCAGAACATCCACCTGCTCCATCCTAAGCCGCTTCAGGCTTTCCTCCACCGAATTGAAAAACCTGACTTCCTTGAAATTTGCCGCATCCACCTTCGTCGTGACGCAAAGCTCTTCTCTAGGAACGCTCGATGCGGCCAGGGCTTCCCCGGTTTCGGCTTCATTGCCATACATCTGCGCGGTATCGAACGCGCGGTATCCGACAGCCAGGGCCGCTTCCAATGCAGAAAACAAAGTATCGCCACGCAGCGGAAATGTTCCGAAAGCCCTCTGAAACGATTTCTGGAAATATATGTTCACGAAAATTCCTCCTGAAAAACAGGCCGCGCGCTATTCGCCCGCCGGCGAATTCTAATGAGCGCGCGTGTCAATTGGCAATAGGCACCACAGAGCGCTTGAATTTTCTTCACCGCAAGCTCTATAACCAATTAGTTACTTCTTAGCATTGCGGTCCAAATGTCGAAGCTACATTCAGCGGCGGAAGCGGCGCGCCTAGTCTGCGACGGCGACATTGTCGCGGTTAACTCGTCAAGCGGCCTGTGCTGCCCGGACACCATGCTCAAAGCGATCGGATCGCGGTTTGAAGCCGAGGGTTCGCCAAAGGGCCTGACAACCGTTCATCCGATCGCGGCGGGCGATTTATTCGGGTCTCCGGGCGTTGATCACATTGCCCGCCCGGGCCTTGTCAAAAAAATAATCGGCGGCTCATATCCGTCCGGTCCCTCCGCGGCCGAGCCTCCGAAAATCTGGCGCCTTATCGCTCAAAACGAACTTGCGGCGTACAACGTTCCTTCGGGAATCGTCTTCGACATGCTGCGGGAAGGAGCCGCCAAGCGGCCGGGAGTCCTAACGAAAGTCGGCATGGATACCTTCGTCGATCCTGATCGAGAAGGATGCGCCATGAACGATTTGGCTCGAAAGTCTCCGATCGTAAGGCGCGAGTCGTTCAATTCGGAGGACTGGCTCTTTTTTCCGGCATTGGCTCCGAACATTTCAATCATAAGAGCCACTTCAGCCGACGGGCGAGGCAATCTCAGCTTTGAGCAGGAAGGCGCGTATCTCGGCGCGATGGAGATGGCGCTCGCGGCGCACAATAACGGAGGGAAAGTCATTGCTCAGGTTCGGCGAATCGTCGGGAACGGCTCGCTGCGGCCCCACGATGTCCATGTGCCGGGAATATTCGTGGATGCAATAGTCGAAACGCCGGACATGCTTCAAACCACGGCGACGCCGTACGACCCCGCGATCTCCGGCGAAATCGAGCGCACGCTCGACAGTTTTTCGCTACCGGAATTCGGAGTTGCGAAGGTTCTTGCGCGGAGAGTTGCAAAGGAGCTTAGGAAGGGATGGGCGGTGAATATCGGATTCGGCATTTCGGCCAACGTTCCCCGAATCTTTATCGAAGAAGGCTGCCACGGCGATGTTACATGGGTGATCGAGCAAGGCGCGGTCGGCGGGATTCCTCTGCTCGGCTTTAAATTCGGCTGCTCGGCGAACGCCGAAGCGTTCGTCGCATCGCCTCATCAGTTCGCGTATTTCCAATCCGGAGCGTTCGACGCATCGCTTCTATCCTTCCTCGAAATCGATCAGTTGGGATCCGTCAATGTTTCAAGGCTCGCGGAGGTTCCGCATCGGACGGCAGGCGCGGGAGGATTCGTCGACATCACGGCGCGAGCGCCAAGAATCGTTTTTTCCGGAAATTTCGCCGTCGGAGCTAAGATTCGCGTCGCGGATGGAAAAATCGCGATAGAGAAGGAAGGAAAAAAGCCGAAGATTGTCCCCCGTGTCGATCAGGTTTCATTTTCCGGCCCGCGTTCCGCGTCGGCAGGCCAGTCGGTAACCTACGTTACCGAGCGCTGCGTAATGAAATTGATTGACGGAAAACTGGTTGTTACTGAAATCGCGCCCGGAGTACGCCTCGACGAAGATATACTGGAACGTACCAGCGTCGAGCTACGGGTTTCGGACAATTTGCGCGAAATGGATTCCGATCTGTACCGGCCGGAGCCCATGGGACTGGTTCCGAAAAATTAGGGTCTGTTGACCAAAGTCTTTAATTCGCTTGGCGTAATCGTACCGCATTCACTCCCGCCACGAGAATTACGGTAGCCCGAAAGCTGACGAGTTTACGGTTCTTTGCCGTCGCTGGCCTGGCGTCAATTGGCCGCGTGCCGCTTCTTGATGGTAAGCGTTCGGTCGAGCGGTGACGATCCGTGTTGTCCGACTGCCGCCGACGCCCTGGACGCTGCCGTGAACAGTTGTCCGGAGCGTGCGCCGCGCGGACTGCGCAATCGTGCCGGGGTTCCCTAAAATCTTCATGATTTTCTGCGTTTACTTACCCCGGAGCATGAAACTCGCGTGCGGCTGACGGTTGCCGGAACCGGAGAATCCTGTGGCCCATGGATCGAGTGCCGGCGGCCAGGGGAAAGTGTGCCCAAAGCCCGAAAAGAGTTTCAGAGAAAACCTTCATGATTTTCTG
>Ga0209754_1002215_pt1 | contig 16275 bp, 12 predicted proteins | sample MesohylBB_FD_187295 | JGI IMG/M metagenome (GOLD analysis project Ga0209754, IMG submission 187295) | Host-associated microbial community of the marine sponge Aplysina aerophoba from Gulf of Piran - sponge mesohyl, lysed by bead beating... | ecosystem: Host-associated > Porifera > Sponge >... | reverse complement strand
GCCGCCATCCGGCCGAGCCGCGCGCACTCCACTCGATCATCCGGCCCACGAACACGTCAAGTACCGGTCCAGGTTGGGGAGTCGGGTTGTGGCAAGACCACGACCGCGCGGATGGTCGTGCACCTGGAGCAGCCCGATGCCGGCAGAGTGCTGATCGACGGCAAGGACACTGCCGGCATCAGCGGTGCCGAGTTGCGGCGATTCCGGACCATGGTCCAGATGATCTCTCAGGACACCGGTTCCTGGCGAGTATCCTGCATCCGTACAGCGAGGCTTTGCTGTCGGCGGTACCGGTACCCGATCCGAAGGTGCGCAAGCAGCGGACCGTGTTGTCCAGAGACGTGCCGAGCCCGCTGAACCCCCGAGCGGCTGCCGGTTCCGCACCCGCTGCCCCCTGGCCGACCAACGCTGCGCAGCCGAGGAGCCGCCGCTGCGAGAAGTGGCGCCACACCACCTGCTGGCCTGACACCACCGCGGCTGAACGGCGTTCGACGTCTGACCACTTGCTTGGGTTGGTGTATCATTTGTATCATCCCGGCCGCAGGATTCCTCGTTCCCTATACCGATATGGCGAAAGAACATCATGAGATCCGCGATCCCATTCACGGATTCGTCAGATTGACTAATCGCGAGCGGCAATTTATCGACTCCCCACCGATTCAGAGGCTCCGACACATTCACCAGCTAGCAACCACCTTCATGGTCTACCCCGGCGCCACCCATTCTCGCTTCGAGCACTCCTTGGGCGTGTCTGACATCGCGACTCGGATATTCGATGTCGTCGTACGCGAAGACAAGCTACGGAACGTCCGGGAACGTCTCGGCGTGGACCGCGAGACAATCCAGTATTGGCGCAACGTCCTCCGCATCGCTGCCCTGTGCCACGACGCCGGTCACCTACCATTCTCCCACGCCGCAGAGTCTGACCTGCTGCCCGACGGTTGGGACCACGAACGGATGACGATGACTTTGATCGTTGACGGCCCGCTTACCGACCCGATCCGAGACATGCGACCTCCGATAGCCCCTATGGACGTTGCGAAGATCGCCGTGAGCCCCTCCGTCTTGCCACCGTCCGAGGTGGAGAGATTGACTGAATGGGAAACAGTCGTAGCCGAAATCATCTCGGGGCCGGTATTCGGCGCCGATCGAATGGACTACTTGCTTCGCGATTCCCACCATACCGGTGTCGCCTACGGCCGATTTGACCAGCATCGTTTGATCGATACAATCCGGATACTCCCAGATCCTCCGTCTCCTCCCCGTGATGACGCTGATCCATCGCAGTCCGAGGGACTCACTCTAGGAGTCGAATCAGGTGGCCTTCAGACGGCGGAGTCGCTCTTGCTGGCACGATATTTCATGTTCAAGCAAGTGTACTTTCATCACGTTAGGCGAATCTACGATCTACACCTGTTGGACTTCTTGAAACTGTGGCTGCCGGACGGCAGTTTCCTTACGGATACCGACAAACACTTGTCTATGTCCGATCCTGCGATTATAGCGGAGATGCAGAAGGCATCTGTAGATGATGAGCATCCCGCACACAGCTCTGCGCGGCGATTCATGACCAGAAAGCACTATCGGCAAGTATACAGTCCCCGTCCCGATCACTACGATATCTCACCAGATCCTGGCGAGACTGTCTTCCGATCGTTAGTTGACGTGTGTGGGAAGGACTACGTGAAACATGATGTCAATTATGATGCTGGTGGATTACCCGACTTTCCGGTTGAACTAGACGACGAAGTAGTGGTTTCAGCTTCGTCAGCGTCAGATGTTCTGCAACAAAATATGCCGCTGAGTGTCGATTCCGTTTACGTGGCCCCAGAGATGGTTAGTCACGCACGTAAATATCTTAGAGTCAACACACGTAGGATACTTGAAGGGAGTTCATTATGAAGCATGCGAAGGCGTTAGATCCCAGTCGAAGTGCAGCAATTCTCGGAGTCTTGGTTTCGCAGTTGAGGGAAGCGGACAACTGGTGTGGCGAGACCCACGTACAGAAGGCCGTGTACTTCCTGCAGGCCGCTTGTCGGGTACCGATGGGCTATTCGTTCGTACTCTACAAGCATGGTCCTTATTCGTTCGACCTTAGGTTGGCTACAGCAAGGCTGTTGGGACGCCGCATGTTGAAGCAGGAGCCGTCAACTCCACCCTACGGGCCGCGACTGAGAGCCACCACGATTATGACCAAGCATGTTGAACGCCACCAAGAGGCTATTTGTCGTCACTTGGAGGAAATCACACGCGTAGTTCAGTTTGTTGGCAGGCGGGGAGTTGCGGATCTGGAGAGGCTGTCAACTGCGCTTTACGTTACCGTCCGAAATGAGGAAGAATCGATAGAATTCCGAGCAAGGCGCATACACGAGCTGAAACGGCACGTCTCCGTGGAGCTCGCGACAGAGGCCGTCCAGGAACTCGACGCATCGCCTATGCTTCCGAATCTCCAAAGGCGCTCCCCTTAACGCCCTCGTCCATTATTGGACATAGCCGAAGTCCGAGGAGAACTTGATGTTGATAACCGCGGTTCGCAGCAGGGCGGTGTCGTTGCCGCTGGCGCCTGTCCCCTACTCGACCGAGCGGGCGGGCACGAAGCGGGAGTGGGGCAAGACGCGGCTTACGCCGCATCGGCCGAAGCCGTCGCTGCAGTACGTGATCGTCGAGATCGACACTGACGACGGCATCACCGGCGTGGGCGAGGCGTGCACGGACATCGGCTTCTTCGGCGAGCCGGTGGAGGAGGTACAGAGCGCCATTGACCTGTATCTCGGCCCGAAGCTGCTCGGCAGGGATCCGTTCGACCGCGAGCAACTCCTGTTCGACATCGACTTTCCCGGCAACTCGTGCGCGAAGTCCGGGATCGACCTGGCGCTGCACGACCTGCTCGGCAAGGCGCTCGACATACCGGTGTGCAACCTGATCGGCGGTAATGGGCGCCGGCAGGTGCTTGCGGTGATGGAGGTGGCCCCCGGGACCGCCGACGGCATGGCGCGCCAGTGCGCCGAGTGGGTGCAGCAGGGCGTGCGCGGGTTCAAGGCCAAGGTGGGCGCCGTACCGGAAGACGACGTGGAGCGGCTGGCGGCGATACGCGCGGCGGTGGGCCCGGACATCATGCTGCGCGCGGACGCCAACCAGGGCTACACGCCGAAGGAGGCGATCCGCCTGTGCCGCATGTGCGAGCGCCGCGACCTGGGCCTGGAACTGCTGGAGCAACCGGTTCCCAAGTGGGACCTTGCCGGCATGGCGCAGGTGCGGGCCGCGGTGGACGTGTTGATCGAGGCCGACGAAGCCGCCTACACGCCGCACGACGTGACCCAGATCGTCCGCGCGCAGGCGGCCGACGTGATCAACATCAAGATCGCCAAGGCGGGCGGCCTGTATCAGTCCAAGAAGATCGCGGCGGTCGCCGAAGCCGCCGGCCTGGAGTGCGTCATCGGCACTGCCTGGGGCCTCGGCGTCAAGGTCGCCGCCAAGCTGCACCTGGCCGCTTCCACCCGCTCGCTGCGCGACGGCGTCGAGTTCACCGAACTGATGCTGCACGACCTGCTGCTCACCGGCCCACAGGCCACGGATCTGGCGCCACCCCTGAACGACGGCTGCCTCAACGTCCCCCTCGGCCCCGGCCTCGGCGTCACCCTCGACCAGGAAAAGATGCGCACCCACGAAATCCCCAAGCACCACTGACCCACCGGCGGGCCGCGGCGGGGCAGGCGCAATTCGGGCGCGCAACACGGATTCGTGATACCGTGAGCGGATGCCGCTCCGCAGAGAATGGAGCAGGCATAGGAGGTCAAGGTATGAGACGAACTGGAGTCTGTTCGCTGCTGGTCGCGTTCGCGGCCCTCCTGCTGGCGGGGGCGACCGCGTGGGCCGGCGCAACGTCCGAGCCCGAGGACCAGGCGACCGGCACGATGGCTGCCACGGGCATGTACAACGAAGCCCCCATGCTGGCCCAGCTGGTTGCCGCCGGCGAACTGCCGCCGGTCGATGACCGGCTGCCCGAAGTGCCCAAGGTGCACCACATGATCGAGAGCGTCGGCAGATACGGCGGCGAGCTGCGCGCATTTGCCGTTACCGACAACATCTGGGAGAACGACCTGCAGGGGCAGTTCGGTTCCTCCCTGTTCCGCAGACCGATCGACAATCCGTTCGGCGTAGAGGGTGACCTGGCGCAGGGCTACGCGATCAACGACGACCGCACCGTCATGACCATCTCTTTGCGCAAGGGACTGAAATGGTCTGACGGTACGCCCTATACGTCGGAGGACATCCGCTTCATGCTGGAGGAATACCGCTGGCATCCCGACCTGCGCGGCGGCTCAACGTACTACGGCGTCGACTCGGTGGAGGTGGTAGACGACTTCACGATCCGCCTGCACAGCCCGGACGGGCTGGGTGACATACCGTTGATCCTGTCTGCCTGGCGCGGCGGATTCCGCATGGTCTTCACGCCGTCCGAGTACATGAAGCAATTCCACGTCGACTACAATTCCGATGCTCAGAAGACAGCCGCCGAAAACGGCTTCGACAGTTGGACCGACTACTTTGAGAATCGCATCTCCGACGCCCCGCTGCGCAACACCGAGAAGCCCCAGGTCGAGCCGTGGGAGCTGACTCAGATCACCGACACGATCAAGGTGATGGAACGCAATCCATACTTCTGGCGGGTCGATCCCGACGGCAACCAGCTTCCCTACATTGACCGGGTCATAATCCAGATCGTCACCCCCGAGGTGTATCAACTGAAGGTGAGCGGCGGCGACGCATCGATCGCGTACTATCGCACCAGTCTCGACAACCTGCCGCTGTACGTGGCCGGAGCCGACGCCGGCGATTACCGGGTAGACCTCTACCGCAGCCACTCAACGGCATGGATGAAGTATTTCACGGTCGGCCGGTTCAACAAGGATCCGGTGATCCGCGAGCTGTTCTCCGACCTCGACTTTCGCCATGCGCTGTCGGTGGCGCTCAACCGGGACGAAATCAACAACGTGATCTACCAGGGCTTGGGCGTGCCAGGAGTCGTGGCGCCGCTGCAGAGTGTCTCGTTCTATCAGGACGGATGGCGCACTGATTGGGCGCAATACGATCCCGACCTCGCCAATCAACTGCTCGACAAGGTGGGACTGGACAAGCGCGACGCGGAAGGCTTCCGGATGCTGCCCGACGGCCGCCCGTTCAACTTCGTTATCGACTATGGCGCTGACCGCTGGACCGCGGAGTTGGAGCTGTACGTGGAGCAGTACCGGGACGTTGGCATTCGCACCGTAATCCGGCTCGGCGATCCGCGCTCGTACAGTGACCGGCGCTGGCAGGGCGAGGGAATGGGCTGGGTTCACAACAACCCGATTGTCCCGCAGGCCGGCGAGCGCCAACTGCTCGAGGACTTCTTTACCTGGGATCAGCAGTTCGACGCCTGGAAGCTGTGGATTCAGTCGCACGCCAACGCGGTTCGCTCGACGCTTCCCGAGGGCGCCATTCTGCCCGCGGGATGGCAACTGTTGCCGCCCGTTGCCGGTTGGGAGTACGTCGGCAGCCGTGGCCGCGCCGCGGAGGAGCCGCCATTGCACTGGAAGGAGTGGCGGGTGCTCAAGGATCGCTGGTTGAACATGGAGCACGGCTCGGATGAGTTCATCGCAGCGGGTATCGAGATCTTCAATTACGTGGTGAACGACTTCGGAATCATCGGAGCCGTCGGCGAGGTTCCGTCGGTGATTGTTGCCAAGAACGATCTCGGCAACGTCGTTACCGAGGACATCTGGCCGGGAACCGGAGTGGCCGATCTGCTGATGCAGTCCTGGATGGATCAACTCTACTGGAAGAAATAGCCGGGTCCAAGGCGGAGAGAGGAGGGGCCGTGCACGGTTACGTTACCCTCCTCTCGTCACCGGTCGGCGGCCTGCAGGGCCCGGATGTTGTCCAAGAAGCGCGGCGACGGAATCGGGCCCTGCAACAGCGGATTGCCGACCGGTGCACGACTCACTTGTAGGGATCCGCCGCATCCCGCAGGCCGTCGCCGAGAAAGTTGAATGCGAGCACGGTGAGTATCACGAGCAGCGCCGGGATGATGAGCCACGGGTACAGCGTGACCGAACGGATGTTCTGCGCCTGCTGCAGGAGCACTCCCCAGCTCACCGCCGGTGGCCGCATCCCGATGCCCAGAAAGCTGAGTGCGGTCTCGCCCAAAATCATCTGCGGTATGGCAAGAGTGATGCTCACGATCAGGTAGCTGGTGAAGGACGGCAACAGGTGGCGAACCATTATTCGAGACTCCCCGGATCCGGCTATCTTGGCAGCGAGCACGTAGTCTTCTTCTCTGGTAGCAAGCAGCTTCCCGCGGACCACGCGTGCCAGCCCCGTCCAGCCGAAGATCGACAGAATTATGGTGATGCCGAAGTACACCTGGATTATCGGCCATACCGGCGGCAGCGCGGCGCTCAGCGCCATCCACAGCGGGATCTGCGGGATATTCTGGAGGAATTCGATGATCCGTTGGATGATCATGTCGGGGGCTCCGCCGAAGTAGCCGGACACTCCACCGAGGAGACAACCCAGGATGAAACTGATCGCGATGCCGACCAGGCCGACGCTCAGCGACACACGCGTGGCGTAGAGAATCCGTGACAGCACGTCCCTGCCGATACTCTCGGTGCCCAGGAGGTGGATCACGCCGGGCTCGTCCACGCCGAAGAAGTGGATGTCGCTGGGAAACAGGCCGAGCACCTTGTAGTCCGCGCCCTGGACAAAAAACCGTACCGGGTAGCGCTGTGATCTGTCTTCCGAAAACTCGAGAAAGAAGGTCGTGGTGCTGCGTTCGCTGGTGACGCCGTAGACGAACGGGCGGTGAAGTTTGCCGGCGTGCAACAGGCGCACCCGTTGCGGCGGAAGGTGGACCAGGTCGGTGTGCCGCTCGTAGATGTCGTAGGGCGACCAGAACTCCGCGAATACCGCCAGAACCACGAATGTCGCGATGACCGCGGCCCCGAGTCTGGCCAACCGGTGGCGGCGGAACTTGCGCCAGATGAGCTGCCATTGCGATGCGACGAAGTGCGCCTCTTCAGCTTGGCTCCGAGTCATTTTTCGAGTCTGATCCGTGGATCCACGATGGCGAGAAGGATATCCGAAATCAGGGTACCGATCACGCCCAGCGTGCTCACCATGAGTACCAGCGCAGCGGCCAGATGCATGTCCTGCGCCTGCAGCGCACCGAACAGAAGGGGGCCGACGGTAGGCAGGTTGAGAACTATCGAGGTGATGGTCGAACCCGACACAATTGCGGGAAGCAGATTGGAGACTTGGCTGATGATCGGGTTCAGCGCAATGCGCACGGGATACTTGAATACCAGGCGCGATTCCGGCAGGCCCTTGGCTTGTGCCGTGACCACGTAGTTCTTGGCAAGCTCATCGAGCAGCGAGGCGCGCAGGACGCGGATCAAGCCGGCGGTGCCGGCGGTGCCCAGTACCACTATCGGGATGGGCAGGTGCTTGATCAGGTCCCATACCTTGGCGATGCTCCAGGCCGACAGTTCGTACTCGACCGAGAACAGCCCGCCGACATCCATCCCGAAGGTGCTGGAGAAGAACAGCATCAGGAGCATTGCGAGCAGGAAATTGGGCGTGGCCACCCCAACGAAGCCGAACAAGGTCCACAGGTAGTCGCCCACCGAGTACTGCCGGGTTGCCGAGTAGATGCCGATCGGTATCGCCATGACGTAGGTAAACACCAGGGTGGTCATGGAGATGATCACGGTAAGGGTGAGCCGGTCGCCGATCAGCTGCGAGACCGGACGCTGGTATTCCATGCTGCGGCCGAAGTCGCCCTGCAGGATACGCCACGCCCACCTGAGGTACTGCTGATGGAGCGGCATGTCGAGGCCGTACCGTCTTGCCAGCAACTCGACCAACTCATCGGTCACCCGCTCGCCGCGCAGCCTCATGTTGTCGATCATGTTGGTCACGTAGTCGCCGGGGGGAAGCTGGATGATCACGAACGCGACCATCGAAATCGCCACCAGCACAAAGGCCATGTACACCACCCGGCGAACGATGTAGCTTACCACGCTGACCTCCCACCTATTTCAGCAGCGCGTCGGTTCGGATACGTGGACTCGCAGGCTGAGACGCCGCAACGGGTGCAGCCCGCACCACGGCCACCGCGACAAGGGACCGGTCGTGGGGGTCCAGGGACACGACGACGCGGCCGCCGGCAGTTGCTGGCGTTTGATGGAGGTGGTCCCCAGGACCGCCGACGGCACCACTCAGCCGTCTCTCGCCCAATCGAAGGAGACGTTCAGCGCCCGCAGCATGGCGAAGGTATTCTCGTGCTTCACCTCAAACTGATCGCATACATCGGGCAGCTTGATCTCCCTCCTGGACTCCGGGGCACTCTGCTCGTTGGTCACGACGATGGCGCGGTGAACCCGCGCGTAGGCGACGAGCCAGCCGTCCGCACCGGTGGCGAACTTCGCCTCCTCCGCGGGGTGACCCGCAAGTAATTCACTGCGAGCCCTGTCGACGCTGAAGACTCGGCCCGCCAGGTGGTGATGAACTACGCTCTTCCAGAATCCGGGGCAGATGTCGAATGAGTAGTACAGGTTTTTCGCCGTGATGAAGACGTCCGAATCCACGACGTAGGTCGGATCCACCGTCATGGGAGATTCACGCCCAATCGACGGGCGTACTTCTGAAAGGTGCCTCCGCGCAGCCCTGTCAGATCGTAGGCTTCCTTGAATCCGATACGGCCCTCCATCGCAGCGCGCAGCACCTGGGTCGCAAACAGCTCGCCAATACGCGTGTTCTGATTGTTGTAGAAATCGCCGCCGCCACCTGGTTCCGCGCCACTCTCCTTGCGTTCGCGATTGACGTAACGCTCGTAGAAATCGAAGAAGGTGTTGCGTTCAACGAGCTGCAGGTCGAGCGCACGGCGGGCGGCGACCACGGGGCTCACCTTGAACGCCCGGGCGAGAGCCTCGAAGGGCCTTCGCTGGCGCCTGACTTGCGCCCACCGAGCTCTGACCTCCTGTGCTGGCGCGAGGAACTCCGCCGCCGCTCGGTTGCACCAATCCTCCACCTCCGTGCCGCGGGGGAGAAGGTTATCAAAGCCGGAGACCCCTTCCGAACCAAGCCATATGTGGGCCAGCTCGTGAGCAAGCGTGAACATCTGGGCCGACTTCGCGTCGGCACCGTTCACGAAGATCAGCGGCGCATGAGAATCGGTAAGCGCGAAGCCGCGGAACTCCTCTACGCTCAGCCGGCGAGAGGTATTGTTGCCCACCACCCCGTTGATCAAAACCATCACGCCGAGTTGTTCGATCGCGCGACGCAACTCGCCTACGGCGACCTGCCAAGTGGCCACTGACACCGCCCATCCTTCATCAAGACCGAGCGTCCGTCGCATCTCGCGACCCACAACTTCCGGTTCGTCGGCAAGGCGAGCGCTTGCCACGAAGGTCAGCGGGGCCACGTCGTTTTCGGCGAGAGCCTCCCGCAGCCACTCTTGTCGACGTTGCATCGCGTAGAGCGTGTCGAGCAGATCAGGGCTTGGTGTGCCTCCTGTAGTAGTGCCTGCCACGGTGCGATAGTCAGGCACCGGAAGGCGTTCGTCCGGGGGCTCGGGGAGGAACAGGTAGCCGAACGGCGTATGGGTAAGTTTGGCCAGCTTTTCCAGCTGCTTCAGCGTCGGTTGTCTCTCGCGCCTAACCCAGGCCGGGAACTGAGGCAAACGCTTCGCAAGGTGCGCAACGTCGAAGCCGGCACGTTCACAAGCCCAGCGAAGCATCTCGGGGGACACTGGCACGCGCGTCACGCCCATTTCTCCGCAGCACCATCCCGACTGGACGGAACCTGGAACGCGCAGCGACAGTCCTTGCCCGATTCTTGGACGATCACGGTCATCTCCGGCAGGCCTCGGAAGCCATCTTATCAATGATCGCCTGCTTGCGCTCTGACGGCAAACTCGCTGAGAACGCTCAGAACAGCGCGCCTTGCCAGAGCTGCTGGAGGAAGGTGGTGTGGTGGAGGAGTTCGATGCCGTCTTCGGTGGTGCGGTCGTGAGGATCCAGGGACACCACGACGCGGCGGCCGGTTTCCGGGTGATCGGCCTTCAGTTCGCGCAGCCCCTTGGCGTGATCGGCGCGCACCCGGCTGACCGCCTTTGCCTCCACCGCGCAATCGATGTGGTTCACCACGAAGTCGACTTCGATGCCCGAGCTGAGCCGCCAGTAGAAGAAGTCGGCGTAGCGCGCCCGGTACGAGTTGTAGCAGCACAGCTCATGGAACACCCAATTCTCGAATGCCTTGCCGAACAGCTCGCCGCCCGGCTGCAACGCACCGCGCCTGGCCAGGAAGTTCACCACTCCCACGTCGCCGAAATAGAACTTCGGCGCCGCCACCACCCGTCGCTTCGGCCGCCTGCGGTACGCGGGCAGGAACCGTCCGAGCAGCGTATCCTCCAGGATCTCGAAGTAGCCCCGCACCGTCTGGCTGGAGGTACCGGTGTCGCGCGCGATGGTCGTGTAGTTCACCGCGTCGCCGTCGGAGAGGGCCGCAAGAGCGAGAAAGTCCGCGTAGGCGGGCAGGCGCCGAACCAGCCCCTCGGCGGCGATCTCCTCCTTCAGGTACTGGGAGACGTAGGCGTCGAGCAACGGCAGCGGGCGCTCGGCGTCGTGGATAGGCGGCAGGTAGCCGTGGTTCAGCAGTCGGACCAAGTCAAATCCGGGCCCGATCTCCATCGCCGACAGGCCGTGCAACTCACGCCGTTCACCGCGCCCCCCGAGCAGGTTGGCTTGTCGGTGGCGCACCCTGACCGGGGAGTGGTCCGACCGTGTGCTCGGCACCACTTCCCGCTGCAGCAGATCCGCGACCGCCGTCACTTCCGGAGCCTCTTGGCGCACCGCCTGCGGCTTCTTCGCCAACTCGTCCACGTAGTGGCGATAGCGGTCTGCACGACCGCCGCGTGCCTGCTTGGCCGCTACAGACGTCCAACTCGAGGACAGAAGCGCGGAACCGCAAACGCGCTGCCGTGCACGCGGTAGCCGACGATTGCGGCGGGGACGAACAGCGACGCGCTCCGCCGGCACGGCAATCGAGCGAGCCCTTGTGCGCGTCGGTGGCCGTTAGCCCTTGGAGTAACGACAGAACTCCGGGCCACTCGCAGTAGCAGAGAAGAAGCCGGCGTCGACCACCGGTCGGCCGAGCCCCCCCGAAGGTGCGAACTCTCCAGCCAGATTCGGGTAGCGCCGCTCACCATTTGGGGGCCGCCACCGGGTCCACCGCGCCGGCCTCCCGAGGTACGACGCCACGCGCGGCAACTCCGGAACACCGACCTGGACCCTAATCCTCCCCTCCCTCCGCCGACACCACACGCGCGATCGCAGAACCCCCCTCCAAAGACTCCTCCACCGCCCGCAAGGCCTTCTCAAGCCTTCGAATATGCCGTGTAGCCAATTTCGTGGCTTCCTTATTGACCGCTGCGGTAAGTTCTTTCCCACCGTTAGGAAACTGCTCTCGCAACTGCCGCCTTACTTCCCTCTTGTATCCCCGCCGCAGCGTGCCTTCAAGCCTCTCTAAACGTTCCTCGCTGAAACTTCCGTTATCGTGCGCCCATTCGTCCGGCACCGGGTCTCCATATGCCACAACAAACAGACTGATGTAAGCCCCAAGGGCATCGTCCATATCACCCAAGCGATAGTTCACAACCGAGTCGTTGTGATCCTTTACGATATGAAGCAGGTGTTTCTGCCCTCTCTGTCTCGCCTCCAAATCCAACCAACGGCCCTCGTACACCCGATTCAACGCGGTTGTAAACCACATAGCATATTCCATCCACTGCGGTCGTCGAAACGCAAGCCGCAGTTCACCGAATGAAAACATTACCCCCCGCAACCCTATTTCCAAGCGAGTTAATTCGTCGAAGCGCTTCTTCTCTTCAATGTCATTCTTGAGCGAATCTAGAATACGCCTGACCTCGTCCTTGTTTGCCTCCAACGCGGGGTTCGTCCCAAATCGCAACTCGTAGAATGCATGTCGCGCCAGGTCTGAACTCTCACTATATTCAGCCTCCAACGCTCGCAACGCCTCCGTATACTTCCTATAGGGCGTGAAATTTTCGAGCACATAGGACACACTTGGCAACAGATCCTGCTTCGCCAGCTCCCGTACCCTCAGAGATGCGGTGTGACTAAGCGCCTTTGTGCCCGCTTCCCGGTTTTCATGAAAAACGGTGTGAAGCTCATGCGCCGGGTTTATGTCCAACGCGAGCTCCTGCTCATAGGAGTAGTCCTCACCCAATACGTAATATTCAAACCAGTCCCGAATTTCCTCTATGTTCTTAACTGCCGCCGGAGCGTGTACCGGTTGACCGCGACTTTCCTCTCCACGCCAATCAAAAAAGAGGAGAGGAAGAAGTTTCATGTTCTGCTCATCCGGCTCCAGAATGTCGTTCCCGTGCGAACGTTGTAGCAATTCCTGCGTACAGATGCAATTCACACTCTCGTCCGTGAGAAGAATCTGCCGCGCCTTGTTTACCACTTTCGCCTCGGTATTGATGTACACGAAAATATTTCGTACAACATCCAATACACGGGGTGCCTTAGGGCCCGTCTCCTCGGATCGAAAACACACAACAACGATAGGGATACGCCACTTCGAAAAATTGCGGTAGCTACGGGAACTTGGATCGTGCTCAAACCTCTTTAGAGCTGACAACCGGTGTTGCCCATCGATCGCTACTAGTCGCGTACGCTGGTCATTCCACTCAAGTATCGCATACTCAGGATGACCCTTTATCCAACGCATCCTGTAATAGCCGTCGCGAGTCAAACACTCCCAATTCTGCTGGTCTTGATCGATCTCTGATTCTACGACGGGAAGCATCTCAGATCGGACAGAATTCCCGTCAGGGGCCATTGGGAGCGTAGTGAGCGTCAGGGGATTGAAAAACTTGATCTTGCTCTCATCCTGGAGATATGGTACAAGGCCCTCCGAAACCCGTTCGTTATCGACATCGCGCTGAAATAGGTCTCGAACGGGCCACCTCTCCGAACCACTAATATCGCTAATGAGTGATATTCGTCGCAGCTCTGACGGAGTAAACGTCGACTGGAGATAGAAGGCTCTAAGGCCCGATCCTGCACCGAACTCTCCATACACACCTTGAATCTGGTGATTGTAGTCTTTTCTGACGATAGGGGGTGTAATGGCCATCAATATTACCTCATCTTAGACTGAATGGTGGTCGACAGAAACCCATTAGGATCTTCTCGACCAAACGCTCTGGATTTTCCGCTCCTATGTTCTCAAGTGCGCCTTCCAACCCCTCGGGTGTCTTAACACAAACGAAGAGCAAGTCGTTCACAGATAGGGGAAGACCGACATCCGCTGCGCACGCCGTGAACCGAGAATGAAAGACGTTTCCTTTGCCGCGACCTTCAGTGTGCTGTGCGTAGCGTCTTCGAAGGTTCGCCGCTTTCCCGACATAGAGGGGTGGCATGAATAGCGATGCCTCGAGTAACGTCTGCTGGAGCAGGTCGCTAGCGGTCTTGTCCTCCATTATTTGGAACCAAACAGCATCGATTTGCTGCAGATCGCGTGTCCGGGTAGTTCGCCATAGTCGTAGCATCACCGATTCCCAGGTAAACCGAGCTTCAAGATCTCTTTCCGGTTGTTGATCATAGTTTATTACTTCGTCGATCAACTGAATCAAGTCCGATAGAAGTCTTTTCCCGTGAGTCCAGAGTGGCAAGAACCAAGCGTAACATCCACCGGATTCCGGAATGTGATCCTTATTCTCTTGGGTATATACACCGAATCGACCAGTCACGTTATTGAGATCGTGAAATACGCGTTCATGTAGCATAGATTACAACACCACTGGTGCGACCGGCTGTAACGCCGCCGGCTGCATTGAGCTGCGCGATAGAAGGGACTCCAGACGATTTATCATATGTGGCAGACGGTACAACCCTCAACCTCATCTACGGATGCCACGGGTTGACGGTTCTTGAGTGCTTCGACATCGGAGAGCGTTCGGCCCTGTACCCAGGTGTAGCGCCTCTTGTCGGTGTGACGCTCATACGCCTTGGCTTGATCAAAGAGACCTGGGTGCTCAGTCCGTAGACGCTGCCACTCACCGATTTGTTGGTAGAAGCAAAAGTAACATCCGGAGCGTGACCGCCAGCGGTAGTATTCGGGTAATCCGATTCCGGACGACTCAAGGATCTCGCTGACCGCCGCAAGGTCCAAGATGTCATCCTTGAAGGGGTAAACCGGCACAATGTTGGGGCGATCCGAGATCACGGGTGGTTTCTTCGGTGTATATCCGCGCCGGTCCTCGTCGGCGCGGATTCCAATGTAGCTGAAGGCTGTATCCTTTCCAACGTAGCGTTCAAAGGGCTCGATCTTCAGCTTTCGAGTACACCATCGCGCTTGAGGACTAGGCAGAAATCCAGAATACAACTCGTTTAGGACGAAGTCGAACGCTTTTCTGCTTGGTTTACGAGCTACCTCCATATAGTCAAGTGCGTTAATCCGACTGATGGGCCTTCCGAGAAGCGCTTCAAGGCGATCTAGGTAGTCATAGGTCTCAGGTAATTCGGCGTCGGTATCGCAGAAGACGTACTCAGCCGGAATCTGCGGGTAGGTCTTGGCAATATAGATGGCCAGTGCTGCCGAGTCCTTTCCGCCGGAAACGGGTACGATGTGTCGAATCGATGGATCAACGAGCGCATCAAGTGCTTCTTGTATGTGAGCCATTGACTCTTTCCTCCTTGCTGAGTTGCTCAAGAGTGCGATTGGTGATGGTGCGAGCTTCGTCGGCACCGACTGTGCGAGCAATCGCATGCAACGAAATACGCAAACGGGAAGTCGCGATGTCGACGATCGACTGACTCTGGACTCCGTCCACATCTACAGAAAGGCTAAGCACTCTATCCTCCACACGTCTTATCACCGCACCAAGCTCTCGCTCGAAAACAACGATGGAACTGTCCTCCCACCGACTGATGCGCTTGCCAACGAGGAGCGCCGCCAGGGCGTCGGCAAGGGCCTCATCCGAACTATAGCACATCCGGGCTCGGGAAATCAGAGCCTGCGCGATGCTGTCTTTGATTTCTTGGGCGACGGTCGCGGGAAAGAACTCGGCCCAAGCCGCCACAGTCTCGCGCAGAGATGCGTCATCGCCATTTACCGCCGGAAACGCTGAGCGGATGGTACGGGAAGCGGCTTCGTAGTTCCAATCCAGGACCCCCTCGATCTCCGCCTTGCAGTCGAAGAGCGCATGCAACAAGCCACTCACGTCGGCGCTCGAGACATTCAACACCATTGGCACGGCGTCGAACAGCAGACGATAGGGGTCGATCGCCGCGGTCATGAGGCGGCCGAAGGAACGTGCACTCGCGGACAAGTACCTGGACGACAGAGCACCGTACGGCAGGCTGCTACGCCAGGTCACGAGTGCGTCGTGGCAGCGTCGCACCGGATCGGCCTCCGATCCGGTCGCATCCGTGTATCCGAATAGAGTGGCAACCCGATCCAGGAAATCCCGCTGGCCTGTTGCAAGTTTGGGGACGAGCACCTGGTATTCGCGCGGATGCGCAGCCATCTCCTCAATGGTGGAAGGTAGCAAGTCGCTAACGTATGAGCCGTCCAGCGTGGTGATGCTGATCGGACCCGGAAAAGCTCGAATTCCGGCAGCGAGGAGAATTGGCACTATCCCGCTCCGGACGCCATAAGGAGCGCTACCGATCATGGAGATGAGATCCGACAGCGGCTTTGGCTGGCCAGATGGCGTAGTCAGGAAATCCCGCACGAGCTCCCAGATCTGGCGGAGCCCCTCGTCCTGCAACTCCTCAGGGTCGACGTACCGCCATGCGGTGGCCTCGCCATCAGGAGCCTTGAGATCGCATCGGTAGAGACCGGTGAGCAGCAGCACCGTCCGGAACATCGACATGTCTGGCCGGTAGCCTTCCAGCCCAAGGTTCTCGGTACCGGATCGTTCGAGTATGCCCAAGATCAATTTCTTGCGGGAGTTCACGATCGCCGGTCGAGGGCGGCGGCGGACGATTATCTCATTCTTGATACGCGGGGTAAGCGGATATACCTCGCGCATAATCGATGAGAGAAACTGACGAAGCTGCTTGGGCGACAGGAGTTCGTGGTAGAGGTCACGCCAACGATACTCCGGTCCTTCCGCCGACGGATGGAACATTCGATTGAGGTGGAGGGTCAGGTGGCCCTGTGGATCGTCGATCATCTGAGCGAGTTCAGGCTCGACGA
>Ga0209754_1002207_pt1 | contig 16315 bp, 19 predicted proteins | sample MesohylBB_FD_187295 | JGI IMG/M metagenome (GOLD analysis project Ga0209754, IMG submission 187295) | Host-associated microbial community of the marine sponge Aplysina aerophoba from Gulf of Piran - sponge mesohyl, lysed by bead beating... | ecosystem: Host-associated > Porifera > Sponge >... | reverse complement strand
TGCGCGATGCCGAGGGCGACGAGGACCGCGCGAAGTTCGAGCGCGAGGTCGAGCTCGCGGAGCTTCTGGCCGCCAACGCGGGCTAATCTGCCGGAGGCGTGGCCTCCGGCACGTGCGCGAGTGCGATTTTGCAAAGCGAAGCTAACTTCGCGTAACTCTCTGTTTTACATTATACAATACCGTTTAATCCGACCCCGTCGCCCGGGCCCTCAGGTCCCCAGGAGATCGAGCCATGCCCAGGAACGTTTCGATCGCGGCGTGTCAGTTCGTTGTCCGGCCTGTCGGCAGCTTCGATGAATTTGCCGCTCACGCATGCGCGTTGCTGGACCGCGCGGAGGGGGCCGACCTGGTCCTCTTCCCGGAGCTCTTCACCATCGAGCTGTTCACGACCTTTCCCGACTGGAAGGATCTGCCGGTTTCCGAGCTGACCCGCATTCATGAGCACGGGAACACCAGCTACACCGAGGACTATCGCCGGTTCTTCGAAAGCGAGGCCAGTGAGCGCGGGCAGCACATCGTCGCCGGCTCTCATCTGGAGAAGAGGGAGGGCAGATATCTCAACGTCGCCTATCTCTACGGCCCCGACGGGCTCGTTCACAGCCACGAGAAGACGCATATCTTTCCGGCCGAAGCGCAGTGGTCGACCGAGGAGGGCGACACGATCGAGATGGTCGAGCTCCCCTTCGCCAAGGTGGGGTTTAACGTGTGTTACGAAGCCGAAATTCCGGAGTGCGCCGCGAGCCTTGCCGAGCAGGGCGCCGAGATCATCCTGTGCCCGTCTCTCACCTTCACGGAACAGGGCTTCTGGCGCGTCCGCCACTGCGCCCAGGCGCGCGCGGTCGAGAACCAGGTGTACGTGGTCCACTGCGGCGGCAGTGCCGCGCTCCCGCCTGACGGGCCGCTGCCGTCTCCCTGGGGGCGGAGCTCGATTCTGAGCCCCTGCGACACGCCGTGGGATGCCCCGAACGGCGTCGTCGCGGAAGCGCCGGAGCCCAACATCGAAACCGTGGTGCGCGGCGAGGTCGACCTCGACAGGATCCACGCAAATCGCGAGACCGGCGCCGCGCCCACCTTCCGGGACCGCCGCCGGCGCGCGGACCTCTACGGGGAGTGGCCCAGCCACACTAACGCATAGCTGCGTCCGCATACGGCGCGGTCCGGCTCGCCACGTCGCCCGGCACTTGGCAGGCAAATGCTCGTCGAATACCTTGCCCGATGAAGAGCCCCGATGTTTCCCGTCTCGGGTGTCCTGAGCCAGGACGCGCGGCGGACAAGGCGCGATCCAAGGGCTAAGATCGATGCCCGCACCTTTGAGGTCGGTCCCATGCAGATGACGAAGTACAGCGACTATTCGTTGAGGGCCCTCATCTACCTGGGCCTCAACCGCCACCGGCGCTGCACGATCCGGGAAATCGCCGAGGCCTACGGCATTTCGGAGAACCATCTGATGAAGCTGATCCATCAGCTGGGCCAGGAGGGCTACATCAAGACCACCCGGGGCAAGAACGGCGGCCTTGAGCTCGCGATGCCGGCGAGCGAGATCAATCTGGGCGAGGTCTTTCGGGCAACCGAAGGGAATTTTCAGCTGGTCGAGTGCTTCGCAGGACAGAAAAAGAACACCTGCCCGATTGCCGGACCGTGCCGGTTGACCGGTGTGCTGGAGTCGGCCCTGCAGGCCTTTCTCGAGGTGCTGGACCAGTACACGCTCGAAGACATGCTGACGCCGTCGCCGGCGTTTCGGCGCATATTTGCGGCGCGGGAAGAGGGCAGGCTGCTGTCGTAGGGCGCGCGCTACGACTCCCGCACCACGCGGAAGCCGAAGTTGGCGGGCATGGGCTTCACCGAGCAGCCGCCGGTTGACGTGTCGCGAACGAAGGTCGGCATGTAGCTTGCGTGCTCGCCGCGCAGGACCCTGATGCCGCAGTTCTCCCTGGAAACGGGGCCGTCATCGGTCCGGTAGGTCTGCTGCCAGCAACCGTCGGTCCATTCCCAGACATTGCCCTTGGTGCCGACCACGCCGAACCTGTTGCTTTCGTAAGAGGCCACCGGCTTCGTCTTGGCCGTTCCCTGGTAGGCCAGCAGGAAGTCCTCCGCCCAGGCCAGGTCCTCGTCCCCGAAGTAGGAGGGCAGCTCGACCGGCTCCGGCGAGCCCGCGCGCGCCGCGTATTCCCATTCGTCCTCGGTCGGCAGGCGGTAACGCTCGCCGGTCGCGGCCGAGAGCCAGTCGAGGTACTGCGCGATATCGTCCCAGCTCACGTCGATGACGGGGCGGTCTGCCCGCCCCCAGCCCTTGTCGTCCGGGCGATGGTCGCAGCCGCCGGACCGGTGGCATTGATCCCATTGCTCGAAGGTGATCTCGAATTTGCCCATGAGGAAGGGCCGCTCGAAGACGACGCGGCGGGGCTCCGCCTCTTCCGTCCCTGCGGACCGGCGGTCGGGGTCGCCGACCGCCATCTCGCCGGCCGGGATCAGGACGAGCTCCGGCAAGTATTCCCCGGGAACCGAGAGGCTGGCGGCTTCGGAGCCGGCCGTGCCGGCGCCGGCGAAGAGCGACACGCCCAGGATCCCCGCCGCAAGGCACGCGCCCGCGCTAACCAGGCGAGGCAGCAGCCTCGTCTTCCTGAAATCCATCATGTGCTGCACCCTCCCTCTCGATCGTGTCGGGCGAGGCAGGGGCTGCTCCCGGCAAGCGGGAGCAGCCCCTCTGCTGCGACGGCCTAAGCCGTCATGATGGTCGGCGGTTGTACCTGTGTCATCAGGTCGTGGTTCCATTCGCCCTCCACGACGACGATGGCCAGCGCACCGAGCTCCACGGCCTCGATCAGGTTGTGCGACAGATACACGTAGGCGCCCGGCTGGCGGAAGGTGTAGAGCGCCGCACCGGCGGAGCCGCCGCGGATGAACCAGGTCTCCAACCCTTCCAGCGGCGGGTCGACGAAGGAGCCCTCCTCCCAGACATAGTCGCCGTGGCCGCCGATCAGGTGAGGCCTGGAATCGCGGTTGGCCTGGGAGTGGATGAAGAGCACGGACTCGCCGACATTGGCGGTCATCGCGTTATCCCCGGTGAGTGCCCCGGCTGCGCCGTTGAACACGACATGGCTTGGCGTAAGCGTGTGCATCACGTCGAAAACATCCGCCATCGCATCCGCGTGCTCTTCGTACTCCATGAAGTTGCCCTCGGCGTCGCGCGGCACGTAGAAGTCCTGCTCGCCGATGTAATAGGCCCGATCGTAACGGAGCGGATTGCCTTGGCGGTCCTTGAGGCCGTCTCTCGGCAGCACCATCACGGCGCCGTTCATGCCTGAGACGACGTGATAGGGGATCATCGAGCCGCCCGGCGCGCAGTGGTAGATGTAGGTGCCGGGCTTGGTCGCCTTATAGCGCAGCATGACCTGCTCGCCCGGCTGGACATGCGTGAGCGCGCCGCCTCCGAGCGCGCCCGTCGACGCGTGGAAGTCGATGTTGTGCTCGAAGATGTTGCTCGCCGGGTTCTTGAGCGTGAGCTCGATGTAGTCGCCCTCGTGGCAGATCATCAGCGGCCCCGGAATCGAGCCGTTGAACGACAGGGTGTTGTACATGGTGCCGTCACCGTCGATTGCGCGCTTGTCCTCGACGGGGCTGAGTTCCACCTCGATGATCTTGGGGCCGCCGGTGGCGACCTGATCGTGCGCCGGCACAAAGGGGGGCGCCACGAGCTCCTGCTTGACCCTCGGCAGGCTGCTGATGTCCGCCTCGCTGGCCGAGGCCATCATTACGGGAGTCATTGCCGATGCGGCTCCCAACGCGCCTCCGACCTTGAGAAAATCACGCCTGTTCACTTTCATCATGGCTGCACCCTCCTATCGGCTGTTGCCTCTCCTTGCCTGCAGTGCGCCACACGCGGATCGACTTAGGCATCGCCAGATTCGACGACCCGCGGGGACGACCGACCGACACTGAAGATGTATCTTGAATGAATGTTTATGGGCGTCAAGCGGGATGTGGTATCCAGCGCCGAAGGGTGTCGGACGGCGCCCAACTTTTGGGCTTTGACCAGCCCGTCCGTGGTATTATAGGAAGCCGTCAAGACGTCGCTGATTGGGGTGGGACTATGGGCCACTGGGCCCTTGACGACATTCCGTGGGACCAGTTCGACCGGTCGAAGCTCGACCCGGAGATGGTCAAGATCGCCAAGGCGGCGTGCATGGTCGAGCACCACAGTGCCGACTATGGCAGGTACCTCTGCGGCGTGTTTCACGACGATCCCGGCTTTTGCGCCGATGCGCTCGCCTGGGCGAAGGAGGAGGTCCAGCACGGCGTGGTCCTGCGCCGCTACGCCGAGCTTGCGGACCCCGCGTTCGACTTCGACACGACCTTCGCCCGTTTCGTCGCGGGCCACCGCATCGACGTGGAGGCGAACGAGTCGGTTCGAGGGTCGCGCTGCGCCGAGATGGTGGCGCGCTGCATCGTCGAAGTCGGCACGTCCGCCTACTACAGCGCGCTGCGCGATGCTGCCGAAGAGCCCGTGTTCAAGGCGATCTGCAAGCGGATCGCGGGTGACGAGTTTCGCCACTACAAGCTCTTCTACACCACCATGAAGCGCTATCGGGATATCGAGGGCGTGGGCCGGCTCGCGCGCGCCAGGGTGGCGCTCGGCCGTCTCTTCGAGTCGACCGACGACGAGCTCTGCTACGCCTACCACTGCGGTGCCGGCGAGCCCGATCCCTACGTTCGCCGCCGCGCCGCCCTCGCCTATGCGGCGCGCACGTTCCCGCTCTACCGGCGGGATCACGTTCAGCGCGGGGTGGGCATGACCCTGAAGGCGATCGGCATCAAGCCGCAGGGGCGGCTGGGGAGAATTACCGCCGCGCTGGCCTGGCTTGTGCTCAGGCTCTATGTCCGGCGTCTGGAGCGGTTCAGGGCGAAAGAATCGGACGAAACTCGGCAATCACCGCTTCGTAGAGCGCCCGCTTGAAGGGAACCGCATTCGCGGCCAGCTCGTCGACCGGCGACCAGCGCCAGTTGCTGAACTCCGGATGGGCCGTGTCGATGTCGACGTCGGCATCGGTGCCAAGGAAGCGCGCGGCGAACCACTTCTGCTCCTGACCCCGGTAGCGCCCTCGCCACACGCGGTTTACCAGGTGCGGCGGCAGGTCGTAGCGCAGCCACTCCCGCGTTTCCGCAAGGATCTTCACCTTGTCGGGTGAAACGCCGGTCTCCTCCTCGAGCTCCCTCAACGCCGTGTCGCGGGGAGCCTCGCCCCGGTCGATTCCACCCTGCGGCATCTGCCAGGCTTCCTGCACCATGTCGATGCGCTGGCCGACGAAGACCAGCCCCTGCGTGTTGAAGAGCAGCACGCCAACGCAGGGCCGGTAGGGGAGGCCGTCCAGAGCGTTCATGTTCGCCGGCGACGGGGCCGGGGTGCGTACCTGATCAGTTGACGAGCGCGTTGCCAGAGAGAATGCGAGCGCCGCGCAGGTGCTCTATCGCGCGGGCGAGTTGATAGTCGTCATCCGTCGGGTCGGCCTCTACCTCGGTAGTCTCTTCCGTTGGCGGGACTGCTTCGTCCTGAATGGCGGACCCATCGTTGTCCAGGTGACCCCGCAGGTCCTCCTCCCGCCGCTCGGGCAACGCTTCTTCCTCGGGCTCGGGCCGAATCTGCTCGACGACGATATCCGGATCGATCCCTTGCTCCTGGATCGAGCGGCCGGATGGCGTGTAGTAGCGTGCCGTGGTGAGGCGCAGTGCGCCTCCCCCGCTCCCGCCAAGCGGAAGCACCGTCTGCACCGAGCCTTTGCCGAACGAGCGGGTGCCGAGGATGAGCGCCCGCCCGTGGTCCTGCAGTGCGCCGGCCACGATCTCCGAGGCCGAGGCCGTCCCGCTGTTGATCAGCACGACCAATGGCAGGCCGTCGATGATGTCGCCCCTGTTCGCGTTGAAGCGGTAAATGCTGTCGTGGTCGCGACCCCTGGTCGATACGATCTCGCCCTTCTCCAGGAAGGCATCCGAGACCGCGATCGCCTGATCGAGCAGGCCGCCGGGATTGTTGCGCAGGTCGAGCACGGCGCCCAACACCTGATCGCCCTCTTCCTCCCACAGGTCGCCCAGCACGCCGTCGAGATCGTCGGAGGTGTGCTCCGAGAAGGTCGAAATCCGCGCGAGGATGACCTCGTCATTCACCACCCGCGCGCGCACCGAACGAATCTTGATGATCGCACGGGTGATCGGGAACTCGAGGTCCTCCTCCACTCCGTCGCGGCGGATGGTGAGGGTGATCTCGGAGTTGGCGGGGCCGCGCATCTTGTCGACCGCCTGCTGCAGCGTGAGACCAAGCACCGGCTCGTCGTCGAGATGGGTCACCAGGTCCCCCGCCTCGATCCCGGCGCGCTGCGCGGGCGTGTCGTCGATCGGTGCGATCACCTTGACGTAGCCGCCCTCCATCGTGACCTCGATGCCGAGGCCGCCGAACTCGCCCCGCGCCTGGACCTGTACTTCCTTGTAGCTCTTCGGGTTGTGGTACTTCGTATGGGGGTCGAGCGAAGCGATCATGCCCTCGATGGCGGCATCGATCAGATCCGAAGGGCTCACCTCCTCGACATACTCATCCCGAATTCTTTCGAGGATGGTGCCGAAGAGCTTGAGCTGCTCGTAGGTTTCCTCGTCCTCGTCGGCGATCGCAATCGCCGGGAGGCTGATCATCATCAGGCCGGCGAGGCCGGCCACCAGTAGTCTTCGCATTCCGTCCTTCGACCGTCGCGCCGGTTGCCGCATCTCAAGCCGGCGCATTATCGGGGCTACCGTCGGGGGCCGCCACGCCTGCCGCGAAGCGGCGCAGGCCAGGCAAGGGTCCATCCCGACGGTCCGCTATGCGGAGCACGCGCATGATATCTCTCGCTATCGAACATGATCAAATCAATATGCGCGGCCGCGTGGTCACGGCTCCGTGTGGAGCACCGCTAACGACCCACGCCGCCGACGTGCCTCTGGCACGCTGCCGATATCACCTATCGAGCGGGGCAGGGGGGAGCGGCTCCAGGGCCTGCTCATCCGCCACCGCCGCGAGCAGGGACGCAGCGCTGGCGCCGCTGACCGGATGCCGCCACTCCGGCGCCACCTCGACAAGGGGCGCCAGCACGAATGCCCGCTCCCCAAGCCGCGGGTGAGGGAGTATCAGTGCCGGCCCCTCGTCGTCGGCTTCGCGGCGAATAACCCGGCCGTGGTAGTCCAGGAGATCGAGGTCGAGAGGGCGGTCCGCACCGGCGACGCCTCGCTTGCGCCCGAACGCCGCCTCAAGGGCGAGGAGGCGCGCCATGAGCGGGACGGGGGAGAGCGTCGATTCGACCCTGGCCACGCCGTTGACGAACCAAGGGCCCTCGGCCGGCGCTATCGGCGCGCTGCGATACCAGCGCGATTGCGCCACGGGTCGGATCCCGCCCTCGGCAAGCACCGCAAGCGCAGCGTCCAGCCCTTCGGCCGGCGTGCCGTGGCGCGCGGTCGGCAGGTTCGCACCGAGTGCAATCAAAATCATTGCGACGAAACTCGCTCTTGCACTTGTCCCTCTCCGCGGGAATCCCTAGTTATGGTGTGCCTGCCAGGCGGTCGCGACAGTGTGGACGACAGAGGGAGAATGCCACGCGGCGACGGCATGCTCTCCGGCATTCTGACTCACCTGACCGAGAAGGATAGACTTTGATGCAATTCAATCCGCAGGAGCGGATCGGCCTCTTTATTGACGGCTCAAATCTCTATGCCGCGGCCCGTTCGCTCGGTTTCGACATTGACTACAAGCGCTTGCGGGAAGAGTTCGCGGGCAAGGCCCGACTCATCCGCGCTCTCTATTACACGGCTCTCATCGAAGATCAGGAGTATTCGCCGATTCGGCCGCTGGTCGATTGGCTCGACTACAACGGCTACACCTTGATCACGAAGCCGACCAAGGAATTCACCGATTCCATGGGCCGCCGCAAGGTCAAGGGCGACATGGATATCGAAATCGCGGTCGACATGATGGAGTTGGCCGACGTGCTCGACCATATCGTACTGTTTTCCGGCGACGGCGATTTTCGACGCGTGACCGAGGCGGTCCAGCGCAAGGGCGTGCTGGTGACGGTCGTCAGCACCATCCGCTCGCAGCCGCCGATGATCGCCGACGAGTTGCGTCGCCAGGCCGACAACTTCATCGAGCTTCAGGAGCTCGAGCCCGTGATCGCGCGCGAGCCCAAGTGGCGCAACGAGCGCGCCCGGAACCTGCGCGAGCCGATGGAGGATGAGTACGAAGAGTACGACGACGAGGGCGACGAGGAAGACATGGCCGATGAGGTCGTGCACTCCGCGTGAGCACACCGGCGCCGGCTCCGCCCGTACCGGACCGGGACTGCGACCTGTGTCCACGACTCGTCGCCTATCGTGAGGATCACCGCGCAGCCCAACCCGATTGGCACAACGCGCCGGTCTCGAGCTTCGGCGATATTGACGCGCGGCTGCTGATCGTCGGCCTCGCGCCCGGACTGCGCGGAGCCAATCGCACCGGCCGGCCCTTCACGGGCGATTTTGCCGGCGATCTGCTCTACGCGACTCTCGGCGAGTTCGGCTTCGCCCGCGGGGTCTACGGCGCCAGGACCGGCGATGGTCTGACGCTTCACGACTGCCGCATCACCAATGCCGTCCGCTGCGTGCCGCCGCAGAATCAGCCCAAGGGCGCGGAAATTACCGCCTGCCGCCCCTTCCTCACCGCCGAGATTGCGGCGATGAGCCGGCTTCGCGCCATCCTGGCGCTGGGCGTCGTCGCCCACGGCGCGGTGTTGAAGGCGCTTGGTCTCCGCGCCAGTGCTTGCCGCTTCGCCCACGGCGCGGTCCATCGCCTGGATGACGGCCGCCGGCTCTTCGACAGCTACCACTGCTCGCGCCTCAACACGAACACCGGGCGCCTGACGCCCGCGATGTTCGCGGATGTCTTCGCCGGAATTCGCCACGAACTGGGAGAAGCGCGCGCCTGAGCCGGCGAACCCTTCTACCTGCGCTCGCGGACCAGTCGTTCCTTCTGGCGCTGCCAGTCCCGGGCCTTCTCGGCGGCGCGCTTGTCGTACTTGCGTTTGCCCGAGGCCATGGCGAGCGCCACCTTGGCGATCCCGCGATCGTTGAAATAGAGGGTCAGCGGCACCAGGGTCACGCCGCCGCGGCGCAGCGCGCCCACCAGCTTCCGAATCTCCCGCTTGTGCAGCAGCAGCTTGCGAGGCCGCAGGGGATCGTGATTGAAGGGGCCGGCGCCGTCGTATTGAGAGATGTGGGCGTTGATCAGAAAAACCTCGCCGCCGCGTTCGGTGGCGTAGGCATCGTTGATGTTGGCGCGCCCGGCCCGGAGCGACTTGACCTCCGTTCCGGTAAGCCGGATGCCCACTTCGAAGGGGCGCTCGAGATGGTAGTCGCGGCGCGCCTTGCGGTTCTGCGCGATTCGCCGGCCGCCGGAGGCGGTCTTGTCGCTCACCCTATGGGACCGGCTGCGGGGTGTTGGTCCCGGCGCCGTGCCTAGTTGAGCAGGCCGACTCGGCGCATTGCCGACTCGATCCGCTCGCGGTTCGCTTCGCTCGGGGAGGTCAGCGGCAGCCTCACCTCAGGCTCGCACTTGCCGAGGAGCGACGCGGCATACTTGACCGGGATCGGGTTGCTCTCGACGAAGAGCGTGTCGTGGAGCGGCATGAGCCGGGTGTGCCGATCCAGCGCCTCTGCGGCATCGCCCCGCTCCCAGGCGGCGAAGAAGCCGGCGCACTGGCGCGGCGCCACGTTCGCGGTCACCGAAATGCAGCCGTCGCCGCCCTGGGCGAGGAAGCCCAGAATCGTGCCGTCTTCGCCCGAGAGCTGGCAGAAATCGTCGCCGATGGCTGTCCTCGTGCGCGTGGGCCGGGCGAGATCGGCGGTCGCGTCCTTGACGCCCACCACGTTGGGGAGCTCGGCGAGACGCGCCATCGTCTCCACCGACATGTCGACCACGCTCCGGCCCGGGATGTTGTAGATGATCTGCGGGATGTCCACGGCGTCGTTCACAGCTTTGTAATGGGCGTACATCCCCTCTTGCGTCGGCTTGTTGTAATAGGGCATGACCAGCAGCGCGCCGTCTGCGCCGGCGTCCTTGGCGTGGCGGGTGAGGTTGATCGCCTCTTCGGTCGAGTTCGAGCCCGTGCCGGCCACGACCGGAACCCGCCCTGCCGCGACCTCGACGCAGATCTCGGTCACCCGGTGGTGTTCCTCGTGGCTGAGGGTCGGCGACTCACCTGTGGTTCCGCAGGGCACGAGCCCGGCGGCACCTTCCTCGATTTGCCAGTCCACGAAATCACGGTAGGCGTCTTCATCCACCTCGCCATTACGGAACGGCGTGATCAGGGCCGTCAGGTATCCCTGGAACATGACACGCTCCCACGGTCGTGCGTTGCCGGTTCGGCGAGAATAGGTTGGCAGCATGATGGGAACAAGACCGCGTCAAGAGTCCTCTCCCCTCAGTAATGCGTCGCGGGCAGTGCGCTGGGGGCTTCTTGCCCTGGCGGCGCTTATCCTGCCGCTCGTCTTCGATGCGACCGCGCATGCCGGGCCGGAGCCGCCGATGCCGCCTGCCGTGGCGCGGGCGGACATCGCACTCTACGCCGACGCCTTCAGGGCGGCGGCGCGGAGCAACTGGGGCCGCGCCCATCGTCTGGCCCGTCGTGCCGACGATCCGCTCGGCGCCACGATCCTGCGTTGGTGGGACTACAGCAGCCCCGGCACGCGCGCCTCCTTCGCCGACATCGCGCGTTTCATCGACGAGCACCCGGACTGGCCGGACCAGAGACTGCTGCAAATCAACGCCGAATCGGCGATGGCGAGAGGTGTCTCCGATGCGGATGTCCTGGCCTGGTACCGCTGGCGCGATCCCGTCAGCCGCGAGGGCCGTCTGCGCTATGCCGACGCCCTGCTCGGTGCCGGCCAAGAGGATCGCGCGACTGCGCTCGTCCGCAGGGCATGGATCGAGGGACGGTTCAGCGGGCCGGAGCTGCGCGAGACCTATGGTCGCTACCGCGCGCACTTGCGGCCGGAGGATCACGTCGCCCGCCTGGAGCGCCTGGTGTGGGCCAATTACGCCCGTGCGGCGCGCCGCATGTACCGCTACGTCGACGAAGGGCAGCAACGGCTGGCGGAGGCGCGGCTGACGCTCCGTGCTTATTCCGGCGGCGTGGACCAGGCGATCGCGCGGGTGCCGCGCTCGCTCCGCGACGATCCGGGGCTGGTCTACGAGCGGCTGCGCTGGCGACGGAAGAAGGACCGCGACGGGGATGCCCGCGCCCTCCTGCAGACGCCGCCACAGGACCTCGGCCCCCGACCCAAGCTCTGGTGGCGGGAGCGTGCCATTCTGGCGCGCCGAGCCCTAGAGGACGGGCTGATCGATGAGGCCTACGCGCTGGCCTCCGGTCATCGTCAGACCGCAGCCGCGACCTATTCCGAAGCCGAGTGGCTTTCCGGGTGGCTCGCCCTTCGCTTCCTCGACGATTCGCGCGGTGCGTTTCTCCACTTCGAGCGTATGCATGGCGCGGTCACCCTGCCGATCAGCCGGGCGCGCGCGGCCTATTGGGCAGGTCTCGCCGCCGCGACCTCCGGCGATCCGGAGAGTGCGGATCTCTGGTACGGCAAGGCGGCGGAATATCCCGCCACCTTCTATGGCCAGATCGCCATTGCGCGCATCGCCTCGCCCGATGCCCCCTTGATCGGTGCTGCGCCCGGTGCCGAAGCCGGCGCGACCGGCGCCCCGACGCTCAACGGCCATGCGCTATTCGCGGCCGTTCGCTTCCTGACCTTTCTCGGGCGCGACTATCTCGCCGAGCCTTTTTACAAGCGCCTGAGCACGCTTGCGCGCAACGAAGCGGATCACGCCCTGGTATCGGCGCTCGCGCTCTCCGTCGATCGGCCCCAGCAGGCGATCCGTGCCGCCCAGCATGCCGCGCGGGACGGTTACGTCTCCATCGAGCGGCTGTTTCCGTTGGTAAAGGTGCCCTTCGCAAGGGATGACTCCGCCCTCGAACACGCCCTGGTGCTCGCGCTGATCCGCCAGGAGAGCCGCTTCGACCGGGAGGCGCGGAGCGGCTCCGGCGCGCTCGGCCTGATGCAGCTCATGCCCCGGACCGCGCGGAGCCTCGCCCGCAGGATGGGTCTGAGCGAATCCAGCAAGCGCCTGACCTCGAATCGCGCGCACAACGTGGCACTCGGCAGCCGCTATCTGAGCGACATGCTCAAGCGCTTCGACGGTTCGTACCTGCTGGCCACCGCAGCCTATAATGGCGGGCCGCGAAATGTCGCCCGCTGGATCGCGGCAAACGGCGACCCCCGGCACGACCCGGACGTGGACATCATCGACTGGATCGAAATGATCCCGCTCGCAGAGACGCGAAACTACGTGCAGCGGGTCCTCGAAGGAACGCAAGTCTACCGCTGGCAGCTCGGCCGGCGGCCGACCGCGTCGAGCCTGGAACGCGATCTTGCACGCGGCATGTCCGAGCGCACCATGGCCGCCCATTGTTCGAGGATCGACAACGGCGAGCGGCGCGCCCACGTCGATTTTAATGCCCTATGCCGATTTTCGCGGGGGGAGGGTATCGCTCCTGCCGACCGGCAGGCGCGCGGCGAGAGCCTCCCTTCGGGATTGCGGCGACGGAGGCACCCATGAGCGACGGGCGCAACGCCGCCTCTGACGCGGGAGCGCCGGGACCGCTCCCTCAACCGGGCGACGTGCATGCGGCGGCGGAGCGCCTCGCGGGGCACGCGGTCGAGACGCCGCTGCTTCGGGCCGACGCCCTCGACGAGCAGATCGGCGGGCGCCTGCTGCTCAAGGCGGAGCCGCTTCAGCGCACCGGCTCGTTCAAGTTCCGGGGTGCCTGCAACCGGCTGCTGCAACTCGATGCGGCTTCCAAGATGGGCGGCGTGGTCACTTTTTCCTCAGGCAACCACGCCCAGGCCGTCGCGCTGGCGGCCAGGCTGGTCGGCGTGCCGGCGGTCATCGTCATGCCGAGAGACGCGCCCGCGGTGAAGATCGCAGGCACCCGCCGCCACGGCGCCGAGGTCGTGCTCTACGACCGCGCATCCGAGGCGCGGGAGGCGCTCGGCAAGCAGATCGCCGAGGAGCGGGGGGCTGTGCTGGTCAAGCCCTATGACGACTTCAATGTCATCGCCGGCCAGGGGACGGTGGGGCACGAAATCGTCCGACAATGCGGCGCGATTGGCTGCCGGCCCGATGTCGTGGTCGTGCCCGCCGGCGGCGGCGGACTGATGGCCGGAACCTCGCTCGCCGTTGCCGACGCCTGGCCCGAAGCCCGCCTTCACACCGCCGAACCGCAGGGCTACGATGACCACGCCATGTCGTTCGAACAGGGTCGCCGCGTCGGCGTGTCCGGTGCACAGCGCCAGAGCTTCTGCGACGCACTCCTCGCCCCGAAGCCCGGCGCGCTCACCTTCCCGATCAACGTGGAGCGGGTGCAGAGCGGTGTCGCCGTGAGCGACGCCGAGGTCGGCGCGGCCATGCGGGCGGCGTTCATGCACCTCAAGCTCGTGGTCGAGCCGGGGGGCGCAGCGGCGCTCGCGGCGGTACTCACGGGCAAGATCGCTGCCGCTGGGCGCACCGTGGTCGCGGTTCTCTCCGGCGGCAATGTGGACCCCGCCACCTTCCGGGCAGTTCTGAATCAGGGCGATGATCCTGCCTCTGACTAGCCGAACGACATCGCGGGGCCTCCGGGGCCGGTTCGCCGTCGCGCTGGTCACGCTGCTCCTGGCTATCCCCGTCGTGCAGGGCTGCGCGGTCCTGGAGCGGTTCACGGATGCGGAGCCCGGCTCCCTCGACAGTGCTCCGGCCGTGGAGGAACGCGGCGCGGACTGGCCGGTTCTCCCGCGCGAGGGCGGCGAGGACGGCTACGACGATCCCTTCGAAGGGGTGAACAGCGTCTTCTTCTACATCAACGGCGCGTTCGACTTCCTCGTCTTCGAGCCGCTGGCGCGCTTCTACCGCGGCTTCATGCCGACCGACGCGCGGCATGCGGTCAGCCGCGCCTTCACCAATCTGGCGGAGCCGGTCGTTGCCGCGAACCACCTCTTGCAGCTCGAAGGCGGGCGTGCCGCCACCAGTCTCGGTCGTTTCGCGGTCAACAGCACCGCCGGCGCGGCCGGGCTCTTCGACGTCGCGACCGATCTCGGCCTGGAGGCCGACGACGCCGACTTCGGGCAGACGCTGCACCACTATGGCGTGGGCTCCGGTCCTTATCTGGTGCTGCCCTTCTTCGGCCCGACGACGGTGCGCGACGCGATGGGCTTCGGCGTGGACGGCCTGATCGATCCGCGCGGCTACCTGATCGCCCCGACGACCCGCCTCCAACTTGCCTTGGGCGAGGGGGTCGTGCGCCGCGAGGAGGTCATCGACCCGGTCGATTTTCTGGTCAAGTATGCCCTCGATCACTACGACGCTGTGCGTGCCTGGAACTATCAGGAGCGCCAGCGCGAGCTCACCGGCGGCTGCACCGAGCCCATCTACGTGACCTGCCCCGGCAATTCGCCGGAGTAAGTCTGCCGCGTGAGACTAGCGTCCAGCTTCCGAGGTTGATTCGCACAGGGTCAGGCCAGTGAGCGAACTCTCCGGCTGGACCTCTCTCACACCTCGTCATGCCCGGACTAAAGTCGGAGAATTTGGTGATGAAGTTCCATAAACAACGAGAATCATTGGAGAATAGTCCCTTGATTCGATGGCGTGAGAGCTGTATTACAAGATCAGTCATCAAACCGAATGCAGATTTTTTCAATACCGGGACTTGTGGAGGATGCAGCTGTCGGGCGATGGCGAATTTAGAGACGAATCCTGGTATCCGTTCCGTCGGGCCGTGGAGCCGACCGGCCCGCTGCTTCCCACGGTACGCCAAGGTGACGGAGCTCTGTACATTTGGGCAGTTCACCTCCTCAGATCGGCCGGGCCAGCACGGGTTGTCGGAACGGTTACGAATCCTGTAATCGTTCGCTCAGGCCGTGGAGAGACGATCTGCTTTATGGCAGGCCTTCGCGTGCCCTGGATGTCGGCGGCTGGGATTCTAGCGTATATGGGTGCGCCGCCAATCCCTTCTGAGGGGCCGGAGCCAGATGTCCTTGCGGGGTTTGTCGTACAGCTTGTCGCGGTCGTAGCGTCCGCGCCCATGGGTGGTCCCCACCCGTATCCAGCCCGATGCTCCGACATCACCTACATCCCGGTGAGCCGCGGCTTCCTCTACCTGGTGGTGATCATGGACTGGGCGAGCCGATACGTCCTGGCCTGGCGGCTGTAGAACACGCTGGACGCAAGCTACTGCATCGAAGCTCTTGACGAGACCCTGGCCCGGTATGATGCGCCGGAGATCTTCAACACCGATCAGGGCAGCCAGTTCACCAGCTTCGCCTTTACTGGTTGCTTGCAGGCGGCCGACATCCACATCTCGATGGACGGCAGGGGCCGGTGCATGGACAACGTCTTCATCGAGCGGCTGTGGCGCTCGCCCAAATACAAGGCGATCTATCTGCACGAGATCGCCGACAGCCTGATGGCCCGGCGCCTGATCCGCGACTAGGTGGCCATTTACAACGCCGAGAGACCGCCATGCGGCATTGGGCGGGCGGACGCCGGCGGAGGCCTACCGAGGCGAGACGCCTGTGGATATGATGGACAAGCCGCTCCGGGCCTTGCCCACATCTCCACAGGCGCAACAGCAGCAACAGGAAGATCGATTCAAGGGGATTCTGGCGGCGTGAACTTCAACCGGAAAACACCTTAGCCGAGCCGCCAGGCTGTCCGAATAGGCGAGGCCACCTCAGGAAAGCGGATGGGAGGAATACGGAAGGCATATGGGATGGGGGGCAGCTGCACCTGCGGAGCAATGTCGGACCACAAGGGAATGACGCGCGTCGTGCACTGGCATGGGCAGTACAAGAGACAAGTGGAACGCGACCTGCGAATCTGGGCAAACACGTGGCACGTGCAGGTCGAGAGTATGGACCACGACAACGAGCGCGGTGGCAGGAAGCCCGACGTACTGTTGACCTGGGACGGGCCCGATAGATCGAAACTCATTGTTGAAATCAAGGAAATCGTCGTTCCGTTTTGCGGCTTCCGCTCAGAAGACGGCGAGTTCTCTCTCGCAATGTGTCGAGAAACGGAAAGCACGAGTCTGAAACAGGAGGCCAAACGGGTGTGGGTCTGGCATGGCAATCGTAAGTCATTGATCTAGCGCGATTGATGGGTGGCTGTAGACAGTCCAAATCGGCGTTTCGTGACAATCGCCCGCTGCAGGGCGGGACTTTGTCACGCTGGCGG
>Ga0209754_1002205_pt1 | contig 16331 bp, 24 predicted proteins | sample MesohylBB_FD_187295 | JGI IMG/M metagenome (GOLD analysis project Ga0209754, IMG submission 187295) | Host-associated microbial community of the marine sponge Aplysina aerophoba from Gulf of Piran - sponge mesohyl, lysed by bead beating... | ecosystem: Host-associated > Porifera > Sponge >... | reverse complement strand
GCGTTGCGGCCCACATGGTCGCTAAGCCGCCCAAGGCGGCCCGTTGCACCGGAGTGCTTCAGTCGAAGTCGTTACCTCCTTCAACCGCTCCGATTGCTACCGGCTGGAGCGACAGTTGCCGGGCGGGATTCGCACCCGCTGGGTGACGGCACCTTTCCACGGCGCACGAATAAAGCGGGTTAGGGTTCTTCCCCACATGTGACAGAATGTTCCTGACCGCATAAGGCAACGGGTCGTCGCGCGTTCCCCTACGTTCCTTGTAGGAAAAAAGATATTGCTTGTCTCCCTTCAAAAGATCCAACATCTTAGCTCTTGTTTCCTTCCCCTTCCTCAGTTGATATTTCTGCTCGAATTTGCCATACAGCAGGAAAAATTCTCCTATGCTGTGCTCATATAACCCTCTACCTTCGATGATCGAACAGAGAACGGTGGGAAGCGACGGATCTAGACAGTCTATAAGGTAGGCGTTGGCGATCATACTATTGGCAGCCTCGACCAGTTTAATTCTTGTTTCGATCCTCCAATCCAACTTAATAGTGACTCCCGACAACGGTACTGTGTCACCGCCGCGCACTTCTTTCGGTGCCAGAATTTCAACATGGAATTTGTGCCCCTGATGACGAAGCTCCTTAGCTTTTAGAGCACCTGATTTTCTGATAGAGGATATGCTTTTGTTCCAGGATTCGTCAGGTTTCACAGTGACTTTGAAATCGGCAGTTTCGGAATGTGTAGGGCACATGGTTCTCTCTACGGCTTGGAATAGTCGCGACATGCGGGTGCCGCACCTTAACAGGGGTACCTTGTAAAGAAAACGGTCGCGAAGCCGATCGCCAAGGCTGACGGCAGGACCGCGAGAGAGTTCGCGACCGCAACGGTCAAGGTCGGCGCGACCATCTACACCGACAATTCGAGCGTCTACGGCCGCCTGCCCTTCGAGTATGAGGCGGTGAACCACAGCACCGGGGAATACATTCGGGGGCCGGTCCACAGCAACAGCATCGAAAGCGTATGGGCTGTTCTGAAGCGCTCGATCACCGGGACATGGCACCATGTCTCGCCGAAGCATCTGCACCGCTACGGCAACTAGGAGACCATGCGCCTCAATATCGGGAACTGCGGGGTCGATACCATCGACCGCATGGGTGCGCTGGCGAGCGGTATCGGTGGGAAGCGGTTGAGCTACGCCGATCTCATTTCGGACAACGGGCTTGAATCTGGCGCCCGGAAGTAGGCCGTGCTAGAAGGGGTTGCCCTGTAGGGAGTTGGTGCCCGGGTAGGGCACCGTCCCAGTCTCATGTCCTCGCCTCGCTCTTGCCTGCCAAGCCCTGAGCGAGACGGCTGACGGGCGGATCATATCCGCTCTCCGTCAACCGTCAAGTTTGACCTGGCCGGGGAATTGACGATGCCTGAGATTGGGAATCTGGCTTTTCTGGTTCTGTTCGTTGTGCTTCCTCTCCTGTACGTGGCGTCTCAGTTGTTTGGCTAGTCTCCGCGGCGGTTTCCGGCTTTTCAGTCGAGGTCTGTTGCTGGCTAGGGGATGCCGGGGAGGCTCCGGACGCGGTCGCTTCTGTCTGTCCCTGCTGCCGGGTAGCGAACCAATACGTAATCACGCCGGTCGCAATGGGCAGCGCCAAGGTGAATATCTCTCGGACGATCTGGAAGTTGTCCTTCGTGAGATTGCCCCAAAGGGCCAAGGCAATAAGGGCCGCCGCGCCGACGAAGATGTACAGAGCCGCCCAGTAGGTGACGGTGACACGCACTTTGCTACGACGATCCTGGCGCCGCTCTTCCACGGTCATCTTCATGTCGCCGCATAACAGTCTTCTGAGCCATTCCCACATCTCGGTTTCCTTCCTGATTGGGTAATCATGGACAATTGCCCGCTGGTACGGATCGAATGGGTGGACAGCAGCTAACCGATCGCGTCATGGAAATTTCTGACCAACTACCGGGACAATCCTGGCAGACCCCTCAAGTGCGTATCGGTCGGATGGATGATCGGAGATGACGACGACCTGAAAGTGCTGGTGGCGAACTTTGGGGGAGTCGAGAACGATCTCGACCCGGAACGCACCCTGCAGGCCTGCGGGGTCATCCAAATTCCAACCTGTTGCGTGGTCAGCATCTTTGCGTTGAACGAGCGTGGAACCAGGCAACTGTTTCCACGCTCGGACGACGAAGACTAGTCCTGACCGGGCGTCTCGTCCTGCGACAGAAGAGAAGCAGCCATGCGCCGAAGTTCCCTGTCCGAAGGAAGGTTCCGCAAAACTTCCGAGGCCAGAGACGACATCTCCGAACTCGTTTCCTTCTTGCCGCCTTCGGATGCTGCCCCACCTTGACCAGGCGTCTCGTCCTGCGACAGCAACGACGCGGCCATGCTGCGGACTTCTCCAATCGTGGGTTCGTATCCACCCATCACGCGGCCGGCGAGCGACGACATCGCCGAACTGGTTTCCTTCGTAGCCATCGTGCCACCTTTCGGTTAGCGCGAGCGCTTGCAATGTCGGAGAAGGAAGGCATACGATGCCGTTCTCCGCGCGCGGCATGCAAGCACTTGCGCGGTGAATCCCGTCTCATATGAGGGGAGGGAGCCCCGCCCCAGCGGGGCTCTTCCTATATCGGAATCGGCGTGGTGATTGTCAACACCACAAACATGAATCGGCGACCACGAGTTCTCTTTACCTGACGCGCGGCGGTGGGGGCACCCTGCAGCCACGTTCCTTGATCTGGGCGATGACACGCAGGCCATGGGGCCGCTGCGCCCACATCCTCGCGACGGCTCGCTCGAAGCGCGCCGGATCCTCCCTGCGGACGTGCGGCAGCGTCGCCTCGGCCCGGGCCTTGCGCCACAGGCAGCGATAGACGCCCAGGTCCCGGCGGAGCTTCTCGCAGTGCTCGCCGTCCTTGATCGGCCCGAGCGCCAGCTTCCCCGCGACGTAGGCCCGGCCGTACTGCTGGATCCGGTACTGCTGGATCCGGTACTGCTGGATCCGGTACTCATGCAGCGACGGCTTGAGCTCCGGACAGTCGCGCGCGATCGCCGGCACGGCGATGACGGCTAAGGCGAGAGCAACGGGATGCTTGTTCATTTCTTGTGGATGAACCCGGCGAGGCAGAGCCGGAGCATGATCGGGTACGCGGCTCTCCGGTTCTGCCAGGGCGATCCGGCCTTCATCTTCCCGGACAGCTGCGGGGTGGCCGCGTCGCGGCTTGCCACCATCAGCTTCGCAATGTGGATGCGCTTGACGCCGGCCTCGATCGTTTCCTGGTCGTACTTCTTGACGTCGAGCGGGGCGCCGACCTCCATGCAGGGCTCGATCACCCACTCCAGGACCTCGGCGTGGAAGTCCGCTTTCTGCGCGACGGCGACCGGCGCCGGTGCACCGGCGGGAACAACCCATCCGGGGAACATCGCCAGCCCCTTGCTCCAGGCGCAGCCGCCGAAACGGTTGACGCCAAGAGAATGTTCGCTTTGACGGTGCCGCGCCGGGTCGCTGCTCCAGCGGGCGCGGTACCGCCGGGCTTCGGCGAGACGATCTTCCCGAGCGCCGTATCCAACGCCGTCCGGGCCTCGCTCTCGGTCTCGAACACGGCGGTCGAACGGATGACGGCGACATAGCCGCCGGCCTGGATGCTCTGCTACACTTCGCCACTCCAATCCATGATGACGCTTCTCCTTCGGTTGCCCTGTCGCGAGGTCGGAGACGTGAGCCAACGGTTTGCCCACCGGCTCGCGCCGAACCACTACACCGCCCGCTCCGCGAGGGGCCGGACCGATCCGATGACAATACCCGCCGCGCTCGATCTCGAGTTCGCCGCAGGAGATCCTCCCGGCGACGATCCGTCCCGCGGCGCGCAGCGTCAGCATCCGGCGGGCGATCCGGGTTCTGGTGGACGCACCTCGGGCGGCGTGTCGGCGGATTTTCCGTGGATCTATTGGAAGACGCGGCGGCCGTCGATCGCGCCGAAGAAGCCGTTGCGGGCGCTTCTGCCGCAGGCCTTCCACGCCATCCGCCCGGAGCCCCAGCCGATGGGGCAGTGGACCACAACCTGTTGTTCCGCTGGCTCGTTGGGTTGTCGATGGACGTGCCGGTGTGGGACGCGACGACCCGTTCGAAGAACCGCGACCGTCCAGATGCGGGCGATGTTGCGGCGCGCTTCCTTCAGGCAGCGGGCGGCCGATGCCACTGAATGGAAGGGGCCGGCTGACGGCGGGCCGCGATCCACACGGCACAGCCCGGCGCACGGAACAAGAAACGGCCCGGCGGCGGTCGAAACCTTCTCCCGGATGGCGGTCTCGGTTACGATTTCGCTACCGTCGCGCCGCTGACGGAACGATCCCTGCAAGTCGATGCAACCGATGCCTGAGTTCGAATCGATCCTGAAGACAGCGATCCTCAACCTTCGGTCCGGCCATCTGGATCGGGAAGAGGACATCAAGCTCGCGGTGATCCTGCCGATACTGAATGCTCTGGACTGGAACTCCGCCGATCCCGGATCGCTGAGGCCGGAGTATCCGGCGGGTCGGGGACGCGTCGACTATGCGCTGCTCTGTCATGGCCGCCCGCAGGTATTCGTCGAAGCCAAGCGGCGCGGCGCCCTCGACGCCCGTGCCGAATCGCAACTCTTCGGATACGCCGCAAACAACGGGGTTCCCCTGCTCGTGCTGAGCGACGGGCTGTGCTGGGACTTCTACCTCAGCATGGCCGACGGCCGCCCGGAGGAAAGGCGGTTCGACCGTCTGGAACTGAGTTCGGGGGACGAGGTCCCGGAGTACGCCGCAACGCTGGACGCCTGGCTGCGCAGACCACAGGTAGCGTCGGGCGAAGCCCGCCGCAGCGCGGAAAACCGCTTGGAGAGCGATCGTTCGAGAACGAGGGCCCGGGAGGCGCTACCGGGTGCCTGGAGGGCCCTGTCGAGCGAACCGGATGAGTTGTTGTGCGACCTGTTGGCGGAGAAGGTGCGGGCCATGATCGGGGTCCAGCCCCGACGATCCGATGTGGAGGAATTCCTGCGGTGCCTCCCGATTTCCCGTCCGTCACCGGCGCCCCCCGAAAGATCGCCGGCGCGACCGCCCGAACGGCCCGTCGGAGAAGAACCGCGAGGAAGTACCGATGACGTGAGCGTTCCGCAATTCCAGTGCAATGGCGGCCGTCGGCGGGGTGCAACCGCCCGGGTATCTTCAATCCCGGCAACCGGCGCGGCCGAGCACAGGGAGTCGCTTCAGGACATCGTGCGGGATCTCATGTGCATCGTTCTTGAGGATTTTCCCGAAACGCTGGACGCGGAAACGATCGACCGGCTGGCGACCACAACGAATCCGCTGGGTCTGAAGATCGGCAACCTTTCGCTGATCCGGAAGGTCCGGGATGGAACGAAAGTCGGCAGTCACAACCGATACTGGACGCAGCCATTCGGCGAACGATGGTATGTGTGTTCCCAGTGGTGGAAGAGCGATCATCGGCACAATGCGCGGAAACTGGCGGCGTGGGTCGAGTCGCTGATCGGAAGCATGGAAGAAGGTCGAGCGAGGAGACGCTTGCGGGACCTCCTGGACCGCCTTTCTATCCATGGAGAATGATCCGGGCTCTGGATCCGCAATTGCCGGTTGCGCCGACCGCACGACGTCGAACCGAGCAGGATCCGTCGCCAACTTCGGGACTGCCGGGTCGCGAGAGACGACCGGACGGGTTGCCGCCGAGCCCTCGTCGGGGACACACGCCCGGCGTCTGGAGGTGGCGGCGGGCTGCACGCATGAGATTCGCCAGCCTTGATGCCCGACAGGTTCGATTCCAGCATGTCTTCCGGCATCCGTGACGGCGCGGTGCCGAATCCGCGGGACAGCCGGCACGGCGCGTTCGTCGCGCTTTCGAAATGGCGTCGACGGCGGCTCCTGGGATGCCTGTTCCGTCTTTGCGTCCTGTGCGTCGTGGTCGCCACGGTGCTTGTTGCGATCTGGCGGCAAACGGAAATCAGAAGGCTGGTGTTCGACGCTACGCTGGAATTGGGTATCGGAAGATGCGAGCTATATCTCGACAGGGAGCGCGATATCGTGGATTGGGAATGCATTCGCAGATAGTCCTTTCCGCCTGCGTCGCGCATCATGGGGATTCCGTGACACGACGTTTACTCAAGCGCACTATTCTGAACGGACGACCATCCCGGGGCCATGATCGCCGACAACGTTGTGGTGAGCGCCAAGCGCCATTGCGGCATCTTGGGAAGCAGCAACCCCTTGCAAGGGCTCACTCATCGGGTTCGCACCCGTGAGGGGGGGCATCGAGACACGGGCGAACGTGGGCGTCACCGGCCTGAAGCGGCGGTCGGGCCCTTGTTTCCCGCCTCAACGCCGGCCCAGGTTCGCAACGATGCGGCGAACCGTTCTCCGATCTCTCCCTGTTCCTCGACGGCGATAGCGAAGCTCTTGAAGTCAATGCATTGCATGGCCTTCCTTGAGCCTGGAAGGACATGGATCACCTCGATGTCGGGAAGCGCCGACGGGATCCTGATCCTGTTGATGCAGTCGTAGACACCGTGCGAATCATCGTAGATTCTTCTTTCGAGGTCCGGGGGCAAGGTCATCAGATCGAGGGCGGCGATCGCCCGCAGGAGGTGATAGTACTTCCGCCGCACGCGTGGATTTCTTGCCTTCGCTATGGATCGGATATCACAGAGCACCGCGTCGAGGCCGCGCGCTACCGCGCGATTGAGATAGTCTTCCTGGCTGTCGCGGAGCGATCCCATGTCCGTTTTCAGTTCGATCAGAAAGGCACGCTCGCGGTCCCGGGAAACTGCGAAGAAATCGGCCTTGTCGGAACGATTGGTGTCGGACTGCCCGAGCGGAAACTCCGGGATGATGCGCGGATCGACCGAGATGTCGCGTGGTTTCAGATGGTGGTCAAGCGCGAGCGGCAGGAAGAGTCCGAAGAATGTGTCTGCGCGCCGTTCCAGCTGGTAGGCAGGCAGATTCCGCCAGGCATCAAGGCAATCGAAGAGAGCGGCGACATTTGATTTCGTCATGTTGAAGTTCCAAAGATTGCCCGGTAGCCGATCAGGGAACATCGCATCGGGGAGATGTCGGCGATGGACATCCAGTCCAATTCTCAAAAGGCGACTATCTCGCTATCGTCGGCATTGCCCAACCGGATCACTCCCGGCACGAATACGAATCGGTCCTTTTGGAAAACGTTCCCGACCGTGAGTAAACCCGGAAAGCGAAGACGTCAATGCAGGACCAGATGAAGAAAGCGGCCTGAACCAGAACTCCGCCAGGAGCGGCTGCTCTGAGGCGGTTACCCTATCTGTACACTCAACGTATTGCTCGGCTACCAAATCTTTTCAAACACCGCTTCAATCATTTCGTGCCATTCGCAAACATATCTTTGGTTCATGAAAAACATCCAGGGTTTCGAGCCTGAAGTCGATCTTTCAAACCATTCCTCGGGCCATCCTCCGTGATTGATTCTAGTCTCAAGTTTTGGGGCTTAGGTAGTAGAGTAACAACGAGCCCGATCACGCATTTTCGTCCTCGTATTCGATTCTGACCGGCGTGAGCGCGGCGCGCGCCAGCTCCTCTGGCGTCGCGTCGATGCTGACGTCCTCCTCCATTTCGGCCTTGCTCGGCTGGTGTCCGGATCGCTTGAGCCGGACGATCGGCGGCTCCTTGGGCTGGGGCATGCGGTGCCTCCTTTCACCGCCCGGCACCCTATCACGGGTTGACTCCATCCCACAGTAACCACACGCTTCCTCCTGCAAACACCCAGGCAGACCCCGCTATGTCGGGTCGCCTGCCGAATACCAGAGCCCGTTCAACGGCAGGGAGTAGCTACCCGGCCGGGGCGAATAGGCGGGACTCTCCATACGTCTGTCTGGGGTGTTTGCACGGCCCGGCACCCGCCGGGCTGGCACAGGGGAGAATCCCATGACAGCCCGTACCCTGGTCGCGCTCGCGGCCGCTCTCATGCTTGCCGCCTGTGGCGGAGGCGGGGGCAGTAGTAGCGGCCCCACCCCAACGACGACCATGCCAGAGCCGCCGCCCACCCCAGAACCCACCCCAAAGCCAGACCCAGAGCCAGATCCAGAGCCGGAGCCAGATCCAGAGCCAGAGCCAGAGCCGGAGCCAGAGCCAGAGCCGGAGCCGGAGCCAGAGCCGGAGCCAGAGCCAGATCCGGAGCCAGATCCGGAGCCAGAGCCGGAGCCAGAGCCAGAGCCGGAGCCCCGTCCGACACCACCGCCGAGCGCCGATTCACAAGTCCGCTCCTCGCTCTCGTCCCTGATCGCCTTGTCCGACACGGTGACTGATGCTAGCACTATCAACGGCGATCCGTTTTTTTGGAGCCCGACCGTCCAACGCAGGCCCGCCAGTCTCGAGCTGTCCGATATTTTGAAGGCGGGCTCGGGCTATCGAACATTTCAGCGCCTGGGTTCGCGCAACGGGGTGTCCAGAGCCATCGCGCGGGACGGAGCCTACGTCGAATTCGGCGGCTGGATGAGCCACAGCTTCTTCATCGTGAACACGTGGAACCCGGTTGGGGACAATCCTCTGCACCCGAGCGAGTCGACCTTCACCGCAGCCTATTCGCTCGGGGCCGCGAGCGGGAGCAATCCGACGTCAGGAAGCGCCACCTGGACGGGCGCGATGGCCGGGATCCACGAGAACGAGAACGCGGCGACCTTTGGCAACCTCGTGACCGGCGACGCGGCGGTGAGCATCCCGAGCTTCTCAATCGCCGCGGTGGACATCGCGCTCACCAACATCCGGGACGCCTCGACGGGCGGAAGCCACGGCGACATCCGCTGGAATGGTGTCGGGTTGAGCGGCGGTGCGTTCTCCTCCGGCACTCTCCGAGGCCGCTTTTACGGCCTGAACCACGAGGAGGTCGGCGGGATATTCCTGCGCAACCAGATCAGCGGGGCGTTCGGCGCGAGTCGGTAGTAGACAACAAAGGCCGAGCCCCGCCGGCGACCACCGGCGGGGCTCTCGACACCCACGGCAAGGAGGATTTGCCATGAGCGAACCAAGCATTCACCAAACCGGGCAGACAATCCCAACAGCGGAGATCATCGAATTTACCCAAAGTGAATCGAGAACATACCTTGTGCTTCGAGCGAATATCGAGGGTCGAGACCATGAGCTTCGGCTAGGCTTAGATGCACTCGGAGACTTCGCCGGGACAGCTCAGGCGGCGGTAGGGGAGCTGCGGAAGATTCAGAAGTCTCTTGCGGAGATCGCCGGGAGCATTCCCCTTTCAACGGAAGTAGCGAATGATCTGTTCGCGATGATCGAGGCAAATTACCGCTTGCCGAAGCGGGAAACGGGATGATCCTGGCGCTCGACATGCGAAAACCCTCTCGATGGGATCGCTCTATGCGGATCAGATCAGCGTACCTTAGCCGCCTCCCGACCATCCCGCGAACGATATTTTTCATCTGCGCCAGCGTGTCGTACTCGCGGGCGTTGTGGCGCCCGGCGAATTCGGTCACGTAGCGATCCATGTGCTTCACACTGATCTTGTGGAACCTGCCCATGTGAGCCCTCTTGAGCATCGACCAGAACGACTCGATGCCCTGGGTGCCAGCGTCGCCTCGGACATACTCGCCATCCGAGTGGTTGACGCTCTCATGCTCGAAGAAGGGCAAGTTGCGATAGGCCGACGCGTCATCGGTGTAGAGCCTGGCAACGCTCACCACGCGGTCCTCGATGAAGGTCTGAAGCGTCAGGAACGTGGTGTTGTCGACCACGCCCGCGCTCACCTTGTTGGTCCGCCGATCCTTCACGCCGGCGACGATGCTCTTGCCATAGTTGTAGCGATCCCACGCGGCCTCGCGCTTCTCCGCGTGCATGTTCTTGAGCTTGCCGCCGATAAGGGTCTCGTCGGCCTCAGCTCGGCCGAGGAAAGGCGGCCGCTCCCGTTTCTATGCCTGGCGGATGCGGTGCGCCAGATACCAGGCCGATTTCTGATTGATGCCGAGATCGCGGTGCAGCTTCATCGACGAAACGCCCTTGAGGCTCGTCGTCACCAGATAGATCGCGATGGCCCAGGTCTGGTAGCCGAGCGGCGAGCTCTGCATGACCGTCCGGCTCTTGAGCGAGAACATGCGCCGCTTCGGGCAGTCGCGGCAGCGGTGCGTCATCGTCGGGCGAGTGCCGGGCGGAGATCCTCGTCCATGCGGCGAGAATCGCACAGGAACGAATTCGGAACAAGTGGGATGGGGGCGAACCGGTCGTTGGTACCCGATCCGCGCGCCGAGCGGGAGGCGCAGATCGCCGTGACGGCGCGGGTGTCCGACATGACGGTCGTCACGCGACGGGCGGGTCCGGAGCTCGAAGACATGGCGGCTTATGCCTAGGTCTTGTGCGGCGCCGGGTTCAGTCGGTCCGCTTCGCGAACTGCTCGGGCACGTTGTCCCGTGCTTCGTGCGCATTCCGGCGGCGCGTGAAATAAACGACATCGAGTTCCGGACCGAGATGGCGTCCGGCTCACCACCGGGTGAGCCTGAACTCGATGCGTCGGTTGCGCCTGAAGGCGGCGACCGAATTACCGGAATCGATCGGCTGGAATTCACCGAACCCAGTGGCGGCGAGCCGGGTAGCCGGAACGCCCTGGTCGATCAGGTATTTCACCACCGCCACCGCGCGCCCGGTGGAGAGCTCCCAGTTCGACGGGTAGGCGGGCGTTGAGATCGGTATGCGGTCAGTGTGGCCGTCGATCTGGAGCACCCAGAGGATGTCGGTCGGGATCTTCATCGAAATCTGCTTAATGATCGCCGCCAGTTGGTCGATTAACTCGCGTCCCTCGGGCTGGAGCACCGCCAGGCCCGAGGGGAATAGAACCTCCGACTGAAAGACGAAGCGGTCGCCGACGATGCGCACGTCGCTGCGGTTGCCGAGCGCCCGGCGGAGGCGGCCGAAGAACTCCGAGCGGAAGCTCGCGAGCTCCTGCACCTTGCTGGCGAGCGCCGCGTCGAGCCGCCGCGACAGGTTGACGATGTGGATGGCCTTTTCCCTGGCCTCGCGTTCGGAGGCTTCCAGCGCCCGCTGCGTCTGCTTGAGGAGAGCGCGTAGTTCGGCGAGACGGGTTTCCGGGGCTTCGACCGACCGTGCCAGTTCCCGCACCCATTCTGCGGGGATCGCGGGAGAGAACCCGCCGGAGCCGGAGGGTGTCGATTTCAGGATCCCGATGAGCCTGCCGTGCCGGTCGAACAGCCCGCCGCCTGAGAAGCCCGGTACGACGGGAGCGTCGGTGTGGATGACCGGCGCGGCATTCTCCTCATCGCCTGGCCGCAGGCGCGAGACCATGCCGCGGGACAGCGACAGATCGGTGCCATCCGCGGCGCCGATCGCGAAGACCTCGTCGCCGATCGCCGCGTCGCGGGCGCGGCCGATGGGAACCGGAGGCGCGGAAGGCGGATCGGAGAGGCCGGCCACGAACAGGAGGCAGAGACCGCGCGGCTCCCGCGCCGTGAGGCTGGCCAGCATCCGCGGGGGTTTCGGTCCTTGCACGTCGGCTGCGCGGCGGACGTCGATTCGGCCGGTGCCGGAAACCAGATGGCAGTCGGTTGCCACGTGGTTCTCGCTCACGACGACGCCGCTGCCGCGGCGGATTTCCCGGCCGACGGGATTCGTCGCAAGGACGGCCACGATTCCGCCGGCCAGTTGAGCGAACACCTCCTTGGGCGATTTGGCGAGGGCCGGAGGTAGGGCGGTTACAGCGAGAACGGCGGCGATCGGGGCGCCGGGCCAGGTCAGGGCGGACATTGCCACGCGGAGTTTCATGTGTCCGTCTCGACGATCTCGCGGGCGAGATCGTCGAGTGCTGCCGGGAACATGGGCGATCTTAGCGAGGCCCCCGTGAGTCTGTCCTGCCAGCCCGGGTTAGCGGCGGCCCATGCCTCGAACGACACGAGATCGACGGCCCGGCGAGCAATCAGGAAATTCCTGATCTGGACGGAGATCCGTTGGTCGATGTAGGCGGTCGCGTGCTTTCTGGAAAAGGCCCGATACAGGTGCGTGCAGGCCTCCAGGTGCTCTTCGTCGAGGAAGTCCTGCATTAGCCCCAGGGTCGCCTCGGGTGGCGATTGATTGTCGAGCGCAGTTGCGATGCGCGACTCGATGCCGTTCGGCATTTCCTTCCTCCCTTCGTGTCCGGCTTCCCGACCATGCGATTTCATTGTAGGGCGAAGGCTGTAAGACGGCGATGTATGGGAGGCGTGAGCGCCGGTCAGGCGACTGACAGGCGGTCGAGGCCGAGCCGGTCGCTCCCGACGTAGTCGCGCGCCGTCATGCCCTCCAGGCGGCAGGCGATGGGCGGATCGAGGCGGAACCGGCGGCCTTCGTCATGGTGGAAGAGGGCGAGCCACCGATCGAGGAGCGCTGGCCAATCGGCGGGAATGCCAGGCGGGTCGCCATCCTTTACGAACCACCAGCTCAGAAGGACCTGGTCGGCGTCCCAGGATGGCTCCGCGTGCACCCGGATCTGGCGCAGCGTCCGGCCGGGACGCCGAGTGAGTTCCACAGCCTCATGTTCATCTCGATGCTCTTGCCTCGCGCAGGCGATGGCGAACAACATACAGATGCGCAGCGTCGCCTCAATCGTGTGGCCCCTCCTCGCACGATCCCGTCACTTCCCGATGTGGCCGGTCAGCGTCTCGGCCAGGCCGAGCCGGAGTTCGGCAGCGCGCAAAAGCACAAGCCCACCGATCCGAGAAGATCGACCTGCTCGCGAAATCGGCGCTCACCTTCCAGCGATGGACCCTGGAAGATCCAACGGCAGCAGGGTATTTTCTGTCATGGCGGTCGTGACTATTGCGTTGCGTCGGTGGAAAGACGCAGGGAAGCAAATTTCTACCCGACCCCAACGACTTATGCCACGTCCTCTCGCTGTGATGCATAATCAGGCTAGTTGGCCGCCAATGGCCATCGAGGACTGCGCGGGAACTCCGTGTCAATGATAGATTGAAATTCGCGCGGAAGGACGCCAGTCTAACTGGCACTGCCCCCACCGGGTTCCAAATGAGGTACAATCATGCGATTCTTGCCCATTTTATTGGTCGTTACCATTCTTGGGGCGTGCGCGAAGCCCGCCGTCATCAAGAACTTGCAAGCGGGACGAACCGAGGTAGGTGTCACGCGTCACTGGACGCAATCAATGGCCGACGTGCGAGAGATGGCTGCGACAGCCTGTGAGAAACACGGCGCAAAGCCGCATCTGTTGAGCAGCGAAGACCGCAATCCAGGCGATCCGCTGGGCGAGAGATATTACCTGTTCGCGTGTGTGAAAAATTAAGAGGGCAAGGAAGAAATTCAATGATGCCGTTAGCCTATAACCTGACATATTGAGAGGACGCACACCTCGGAGGCGATTTCGGGCTGAGGTTGTGCCGCGGTACCAGGCCGAGCCAAGCGGTGGACTCGCCGCCGGACCGGTATGCCGCGGGATCGCGCATCGCGGCGGCGACGACCGTCGTGGTGAGCACGCCGACGCCCGGGATCTTGGCAATGCGCCGGGTGTCGGCATTGCCACGGTGCCACACCCCGATGCTCCGCTCTATCTTGCCGATCTCCTTGTAAAGTTAGCCGACTCGAGCCTATTGCTCGCGCAACGTGTCGACGATCATCGGCAGCAGCAACTCGGCGATCCGCTTCAGGGTCGGTGCGATTGAGCAGTTTAACTGACTCGCCATTTCGGCATCGCCTCGCTGTACTCGATCAGAAGACCGCACGGCCCCCCTGCTTCGAGATTCAGGCGGCGGACGATCAGAGAGCGGCGATGGTCGCGACCGGAGCTGTCTGGTAGAATGCCAAAGAGTCGAGAACTTCAGATGCCCGACGCTTTGTGTTCCATCTCGCCTCGGCGTAGCCACCACTTCCGCATGTTCTGATACCGGATATGTAGGCGCAGGTTGTTTTGAGGCCCCTGACAAGAGAGGGAACCACGATGGCCGAACCGGTTACCATGCCTTCTCTCCAGCAGCGGATGGCAAAAGTTCAAGTGACTCGTCGGAGGGTTGAACTCACGGGCGACACAGTATTGCCCGAGCAATGCGACTCCCTGCTGGCAATCTCCGTCATCGGCCGCGGCGGGGATTAAAGCGAAGCTACGGTGCCGGTCCGGGCGAACTCGTGGCCTTTAGGAACGACCGTTGGGTGGTGACTGGCTCATGAGCAATGACCGGGAAAACTGGCCTCTTCCTCCAGCTATGCGCGGACCGCTACTCGAGCCGCGCGACGATATTGCAGCCATCTTGTATGGAAGCACGGCAGGAGACAATGTTACAGATCAGCAAGCGTATCTCAAACTGACTCATAACGCGATTCACTCTTTGCGCTCCAAGATGGATTACGTTGAGCGGCTCTTTTACGACAAATATCTGAGCTAATTCTTAGGGATCGAGCAGCCTCGGCAGAGCCTACTCGATCCTTTTGAACGATGGCGCAGCTACGAGTGCGGGAAGCGCGGTATGCTTATGGTACGTTGATGTCGTCTTGAGGCGGGAGCGATCAGCTGCGGAAAATGCCGGCCTTAAGGCTTCTCGGTCGAAGTAATGGTTCGTTTGGTCTCCCCACATTGGGTCCCATGGTGGGCTGTAAGCTGGAGTCGCCGGCGAGCCACCTGCTCTCTGCCAGATCGGCGATACGGATATGGTCGATAGTGAGCCCACTCGATCCGAGATTATTCAGGATATTCTAGAATCGCACAGGATGGCCCAAACGTAAGACTTGGCGACCACGCTTTGGTCACGGATGTCCCTCGGCTGACCGCAGGGCATCCAGACTAGAGCTTTCTTGAAACTGGAGCGAGGTATGTCGAAATTGATTTGGCGGTAACCGCGATGAACTCGAATTGAGGCTTGATGAGGTTGGGCGACAAGATAGGTAAAAGGAAGCGCCGTCCGAGTAAAAAATTGTTCACCTTCGTGGTTTAGAATTCGTTGCCAAACACTGTTCACTCGGTGAAGAGTCGGAGCGTGGTTGGCCGGAGAGGAAGGCGCTTGGGGGAGCTGCAAGGGCTGAACTAACCTTATTCATTGCGCGGCGATGTGATTGCGAACATGGCGCATATCGTTGATATGGGGTGGAAATTCATTGTCCGGCGTCTTTGTTCCCAGGCAACGCAAGTGGCACGCCCACCACGATCAAGATACCCTTCCTCCGTTCGGTCATCCAGCTGCACAACGCAAGAGGGTGACTGCGGGTTTCAAGGGCGGGTCGATCCCTTCCACTGGCGGGATGGTGGTCCTGTTGCGCACGGCGGAACGCCGGCTCGGCCTGGCCGAGGCGCTGGCCGGCTGTATCCGGGAGTGGTGGGACCCGGCGCGGACGGTTCACACGCTGCCGGCGATGCTGCGCTTCCCGATGTTCCCGATCGCCTGCGGTTACGAGGACGCCGACGACTGCAACGACATGCGCGGGGATCCGCTGTTCAAGCTTACTGTCGGCCGGGCGCTGGAGAGCGGTCGCGATCTTTGTTCCCAGCCCACCAGGTGTCGGCTTGAGAACGCTCCCTCGCGCGGCAAGATGGTATGGCGCGACGATCTGGGTGAGAGCCCAGGGGCGTCATCGCGTTCCCCGGATCGGACATCACCGGCAACCAGGTCGACAAGGCGCGTCAGCTCGGCATTCCCGTCTTGAAGATCCCCGAGCGCGCGGAGGCGGCACCCCTGGGGCCGGTCTATGCCGGGGTCGGCGCCCGCGCGATGCCCGAGCCGTGTTGGAGCTTATCGGACAGCGCGTCCGGCGGTCGATCCGCACCGTGTCTCCGTGCGCCTCCGCGGCGTCCAGGGCCGCGCAGAGCGCGGGCCGGTGCCTCATGCTCCCGACGCCGACCGTGGCTCTTCCCGGGGCCGCTACAGGCTCCGGGTGGGGCTTCTGTCGCGGGACCGGGACTGCGTGCGGTACGCCGACGAGAACCGCTCCATCCGGGAGACCGCGCTCCTGAGGCGTTCGCGTCCGTCTTCAATGCGGTCGAGATGCGGGCCGTAGGTCGCCCGATCGTCGAGGATCGCGCGGCCCTCTCGCAGCAGGCGTTCGTTGCGGTCCAGCCAGATCGGCCAGGAGCGCACCTCCCGCGGCCGCACGTCGAGCTGGCGGGCGCGCAGGGAAATGGTCCCGTAGCGCAGCCAGTGCCGTTCCACGTCGCGCAGGAAGTCGCGCACCCGGTCGCGCGCCGCGGCGTGCGCCCGGTACTGCCCGACGATCTGCTCGATACGCGCGCGCGGCTCGGCGGAAAGCCCCTCGCTGCCGGCGAAGGCGGCCATGCGTTCGACCAGCGCGCCGGCGCCGTCGAGGTCGAAGCGATGCGTGCCCTCCCGCTCGGCCCGGCGGAGGTGCG
>Ga0209754_1002201_pt1 | contig 16350 bp, 19 predicted proteins | sample MesohylBB_FD_187295 | JGI IMG/M metagenome (GOLD analysis project Ga0209754, IMG submission 187295) | Host-associated microbial community of the marine sponge Aplysina aerophoba from Gulf of Piran - sponge mesohyl, lysed by bead beating... | ecosystem: Host-associated > Porifera > Sponge >... | reverse complement strand
GACAATGGGCCGCATATCTGTAGCGCTCCCAAGAAGGGAGCGCTACCTACACGACCAATCACGCCCGCTCGGCGACGTGACGATCCCGTAGGGACAGGCGCGGGGGCCTGTCCGCTGCACACCCCCCTCACCCGGCCAGTTCCTCCTTTTTCCGCCGAAAAGATTCCTTGACAATTATGAAAATTATCGCGCAATATGGATGCGTGCGACACAATCCGCGGGGTGGAGAGGCTTCGGCTGCTCGCCGTCCACGAGGCGACCTTCCGACGGAAGGTCGAAATAGGCGAGAAATCACCTTGACAAAACGGAAAAGGCTGTAGCAATATCAAGTCTGCGACACGTTCCATGAGGTGCAGTCGACTTCGGGCTGCCCGCTGAATACAAGACGACCCTCTTCCGGAGGGCCGGAATAGGCGGGAACCCACCTCAAGTACCTATACCTCGTGGATTGTGTCGCAACCAGCCCGGACTGCGACGCATCCTTATCGTCGCACCCCCCGCGCTGTTTGATTCGATCACAAGCGGCATGAAAACTGCCCGTTTATATACGCGAGATGAAGGAGGCTCATCGGAGGAAGCTGTAACTGCGTTGATACACCTTTTTTGAATCTAAGTTTGCGACACGGTTCACGAGGCGCGGTCATCTACCGGATGACGGCAAAAAGGCGGCCTTCACCCTTGATGGCCGAAGGGATAATGGGAACCCACCTGAATCACCAACCCTCCTGAAACGTGTCCCGGGAAATCCGGAACGCGGGCCGCAAGGCAGGCGCTCTCCGGTTGACGAGACAACATGAACCCAGGATTGAAGGCCCAAAAATATGAGGAAAGGAGGTTTACCAAGGTACGCAGATCCGCTCATCCCTAATCATCGCCAACCGACCCCCCCGACGCGCTCAGATACGATAAACACCTGTTTTCATTAGATTAATTCACCTCTTCTCATTTCCTGCGCTTCTTGCAACACGGTCAGGCTTATGCTTCAATACGCACCGGTTTGATGCCGCTCGCGTCCGCTTTGATTACGGTTTGACCGTGAGGAGCCATGCCCAGAAGAAGTGAAATCAAGCTGACCAAGCGCAGCGTCGACGCGCTGAGCGCTGACTCCAAGGACATCGTATTCTGGGACCGGGACCTGGCCGGCTTCGGGGTTCGGGTCTACCCGACGGGTCGCAAGGTCTACGTGGTCCAGTCCAGGGGGCCTGAAGGGCCGAAGCGCACGGCCATCGGCCGCCACGGGGAGATATCGGCCGAGGAGGCGCGCAAGAGCGCGGCCATCGAAATTGACCGTATCAAGCGGGGGGAGGACCCCGCGCCCGCGCCGGTCGAGGCGGAACTCACCGTGTCCGATCTGGCCGAACGCTTCATGCGCGTCCACGTCGCGGCGCATTGCAAACCGGGCACCGCCACAGGGTATCGCCACACGCTCGAGAAACACGTTCTGCCGGCCTTGGGCGCAATGGAGCTAAGCGAGGTCGGAGCAAGCAAGGTCACGGCATTACACCACAGCCTGCGATCCACGCCCAGGTCGGCCGATACGGCGGTCAACGTTCTATCGAGAATGTTCACGCTGGCCGAGGCATGGGCTCTAGCGCCGCCCGGCGCCAACCCGTGCCACGCGGTGCGCCGCTACGGGAAGCGCTTTAGCGAGCGGTTCCTGACGCCCGAAGAATTCCGGCGCCTGGGCCGTGTGTTGAGAGACTCAGAGGCGGACGGCTCGGAGTGGGCGCCCACGATTGCGGCGATTCGCCTGTTGATGCTCACCGGATGCCGGAAAAGCGAGATACTGGATCTTCGCTGGGACGACGTGGACCGCACGGTGGGGGAGTTGCGGCTCAGGGACGCCAAGGCGGGACCGCGCATGGTGCATCTGACGGCGCCCATCCGGGAAGTGCTCGAGGGGCTCCCCCGCTCGCCGGGGAATTCACGCGTGATCACGGGACCGGGAGGCCGGGGCTGCAAGACGAATCTCGAACAGTGCTGGCGGCGCATCCGGGCGCGGGCGGGACTTCAAGACGTGAGGCTTCACGACCTGAGACACTCCTACGCGTCGAGGGCGCTCGCGCTGGGCGAGGGCCTGCCCACGATCGGGAAGCTGCTCGGACACTCGAACATATCGACCACGTCGCGCTACGCTCATCTGATGCGCGAGGCGGAGAAGATCGCGGCGAGCCGGGTGGGCGAGAGCATCGGGGCTCACCTCGAGACACAAACCACTGAAACGTAAGCAGAAACAAGAAGAGGTACAGGAGGTGGCGAAGCCAGGATACAGGACACTCTCGAGCCGTATGGTCGGAAAAATGAAGGTCTCGAAGGACACGGTGTTCTGGGACAGGGGGCTCCCCGGTTTCGGGGTCAGGGTCTATCCCTCGGGGAGCAAGGTCTACGTAGCGCAGGCCCGCGGCCCGAAGGGAGTAAAACGTGTGGTGGTGGGCCGGCACGGGGTGATCCATGCGGAGGAGGCCCGCAAGAGGGCGGCATCGATCATCACACGCATGAAGTCGGGCGAGGCGGTTGTTTCCGAGCCTGCCAAGCCGGCCGGCGGACCGAGCGTCGGCGATCTGGTGCGGCGCTACATGGAGGAACACGCGGCGATACGCTATAAGCCGGGTTCGGTGAAAATGGTCCGATCGGTGTTATACAAGCACATCGTGCCGGCCCTGGGCCGCCTGCCGCTGGCCGCCGTCGAACGCGCGCAAGTCGCGGAACTTCACCAGCGCCTGTACAAGACGCCTTTCACCGCGAACATGGTGGTCCGCACCCTCTCTTTGATGTACAGGCTGGCCGAAGGCTGGGGCATGGCGCCCAAGGGGTGCAACCCGTGTCGCTCCATCATCAAGTACCCTGAGCGCAAGCGGGAACGTTTCCTGACCGACAATGAGTTCACCCGCCTGGGACGCGTCCTCGAGGAGGCCGTAAGCCTGGGCTTGGCGTCGGCGCCCGCCGCGGCGGCCATCCGTCTTCTGATGCTGACCGGGTGCCGGAAGAACGAGATATTGACGCTGCGCTGGGAGAACGTGGCGCTCAACGAGAGCGAATTCCGGCTGTCCGACGCGAAGACCGGAGCCCGGGTCGTGTCCCTGTCGCCACCGGCATTGAAGCTTCTCGCCGGTTTGCCGCGAGCGCCCGGTAATCCGTGGGTCTTTTCCGGCAAGAAGACGGGCGGGCGCATTCACGAGATCGACACCGCCTGGAACGTTATCCGCTCACGCGCCAATCTCGACGACGTCAGGATCCACGACCTGCGTCACTCCTTCGCCTCCAGGGCGCTGGCGCTGGGTGAGAGTCTTCCGGTTATCGGAAAACTCCTGGGCCATACCCAGATCGAGACAACGGCGCGCTATGCGCACCTGACGCCCGATTCGGTGCGGGAGGCAGCGGAGCGCATCGCCGCGAGTATCGCGGCCGACATCTTCGGGGAAACGTGGAGACCGGTCTCGTCTCCGAATATACCTCGTCGTTGAAGCCGCCCATCCCAAAAACCACGAGCGCCATATTCCGCCCATCGATTTCCATAATGCAACCCCGCTTGCCGTGACCCACCAGGCGATCCGGCGGATATATCGGGATTCTGGAACGTTCGGCCCCGGCTTTTCCTCTGGATGAACGGGTACAGGTTCAGGCAGAGGATGCACAGTCGATCCCCGACGGATTTTTCACCACTGGCTTACTTGAACAGTTGATTCCCAAGGCTCGGGCATCAGTAAGTGTGAGACTGGTTTCAGACCTGGATTGGCCACGCCAGGGGGCGGCTTCTCTTTGGGAATCGTTCATTAGCGTCGTTTATGAGCCGGTCGCAGGAAAGCATCGCGACCAGATGGTTTATCGCCAACGGGTCACCACCGCCGACCAAGTCCGTTCGGAGGCAGGTTTCATACACGCTTCTTCAACACCCCCCGGTCCAATGCCTGAATCAAACTCGTTCTATCGAGACTGAACACTGCCGCGTCGTCCGGCGGCTCGAGACACTATCCCATCACATCCAGCAGCCAACTGGAACGTCCGGGGCAGGCGGCCTTGATGCCGAGTGCGCGCCACAACACCTAGCGCGCGGCCGTTCCTTTCCGATTGTAGGCACGCCATTCGCAGTAACCTGCGCGCGCCGGCGAATCTCCTTGTTCGCGTCGATCACCAGCCATGTCGTGATCGCCTTGTTCGTCATACATCGCGCGACTGGTAAGACTGCGCGAGTTCACGGAGGCGCATGGGCACGTTTCGCTCCGTCGCCCACCTCTCTAGCCGTCTAGTGTCCGCGACAGACAACGCAACGCTTGCTGCCTCTCGCATCGCATGCCCCCTCTGCGCGCCTCGATGCAATCCAGTGTAGCGTAGAAGCTATATCATCCGTTGTTTAGACAGAACATCAGGTGGGATGGGAATTGGTACGATATCTCCTCAGCGCTACCCTTCTGGCGCTGCACATGAAGCGCCGTTTACTTCAGTTCAGCCCGCACACCGGATATGACAGGAACTCGATCAGTTTCCGGGGGTTATGCGGGGTAATAACGCTCTACGTTTATCTCTCCCGCCCTTTCTCGCATGCGCGAGGCGTCGTGCCAGGCCTGCATCCGCAACAACATGTCCATGCTCACGCCGAAAGCCTGCTCGATACGAAGCGCCATCTCCGGCGAGAGCGACGAGCTGCCGTTCAGAAGGGCCGATAGCGTCGCCCTGCGAACGCCGAGAATCCCGGCGCTCCTGGTCACACTCAATCCGAGCGTTTCGAGCACCTCCGTGCGGATGAAGTTTCCAGGATGCGACGGGGTCATGCGCACCTCAATACCGTCTCTCGCCATCAGTGATAATCCTCCAGATTCAGGTTTTCTATATAGCCGTCTTCTTCTCCGAAAGTGATCCGCCAGTTGCCGGACACCGCAATACTCCACGTGCCCCGCCGCTCCCCCGCAAGCCGGTGGATACGCCAGCCGGGAGGAGCTTCTGCGATGAAAGCGCTCATGCTTTCGGAAAGAAGCAACGCCGTCATGATATTCCTCACCCTTTCCACAAGGTCTTGACTCAGGAATCGGGAAGAATCATTTTCAAGCAGTCGACGCAGTCCCCGGTGACGAACGGAGCGAATAATCATGCAACCATATGTACGGTAATACCGTTCGGAATGCAACCCGTCATGTCCGGCTTGACGCTCAGACGTGCAATTCCAGTAAAGAAGGAATCGGGCACGACGTCGAAAGCCCAGTACATAGACGGTGTTCCCCCGGAGTCCGCCCGACCGTAGGAGGCAGACATGAGCTGCAATGAAGAACTGGAAGCGTAGGTGCAATGCATGAGTCTGCGCGCAGTACACGCAGACGCTTGCTCATCCGGGAGGCGAAAGTCTTGAGCGAAGCCGCGGATCCGAGCATGCAGTATCTTCAGGATGCGATGTCGATGGAAACTCAAAGCGCATCGGGGCGGTGACGGCCTAAAAAAATGGGAATTATATACTTAGGTTGATAGGTATTCAAGATGGATTTATACGGCCTTGGGCCTGTACGTCAGAACGGATTTCGCTACCTGCCGGGGCGTTGCACCCTTGTAATCGGCCTTTATCGGTTCTTTCTTCTCGGATTGCTTTGATTTATTGTCAACCATCACGATTCCTCCCTTAGAATTTCCTATTTCTCTTGTAGCACCTTCGCGAGCGCCAGATTGGCTTCCCGTAAGCCTTGTACGGATTCGCGCAAAGCATCAAGGATTTCGTTTCCCGTGTCGGCCTTCTGGTTATTCGCCTGCACCATCTTGTAGATGCCGATGCCGACCGCTATCGGCATCGGCAGACTCAATAAAATCTGGCCGACCGGGATGGGTTCGAAGGCAATCATCTGAATCTACGTCCTCCTCTCCTCATTGAGCGCCGCCCCGCCCGTGGGTGGAAGGGACCACATTCGCTCCTGCTCGCGACCAAACGATTCAAGAGGACGGACGGGGCGACGACATTCATTGTCCGTTCGGTCCTTTAGCCATTATATGTTGCTCATTTGCCGTGCCGTTTCAATGAATTCTCTGACGGATTCACGATCTTCCATCTTTGGTTTGGGCGGTGGTTCAGGCAGTAAATCGAATATGATATCGACGGCGCTCCCTAGTTGTATCTTCGCTTCTTCAAATTGCTTTTCTGTCGTCCATATCTCAAGGCCCATTTCATTTTTCCAATTTTTCTAATTTCAATTCCCTGATATGGCCCAATACTTCTTGGTGGTTCTATCTTATCGCTCTGCTCATGACCTCGAATCGAGTATTCATCTTGGACTCCATCGCATCGAAGCGCGCATCCATCTTTTCGAAGCGCTGGTTTATGCGCGATTCCAACTCATTGAACCGCGATTCAAATTCATTGAATCGAGACTCCAACCCATTAAAACGTTTTTCGAACTTATTGAACCGCTCGCCAGCCACATTGAAGTGCTGATGTAACCGCGATTCCATAGCTTCTAGGTATGATTTGAGTTCGGCATCCATGAATCCACTTCCTCCTGGGCGAGCCAAGCAATTATCTCAAGTAGTCTCAAGTAGTGTCAACCCTTTTTTGTGCATGCTTGACATATTCGGGAAATGCCCACATATTCTACATCATCATCGCTGCGCAGAGTATCCGACATCCTCGCAGTCGGGTCTCTCGATTAATACAACAGCCTTAACTGGATAACCGGACGTTCGTAGCGGAACGGAAAGCGGCGCTGGGCATCGTGAGCCAGCGCCGTATTTTTGTGATCAAACCCAAGAAAGGATGGACGAAACGATGGACATTGAGGGGATATCGTGTCTCACGTTCATATGATTTATGGTAGGATGGATGAGAAGTATATAGGATTCATTGCAAATACAAGGTGATTTATGCCCACAAATGTTTTCGCCATAGCTTTAACTACTCCAAATCAAAGCGTTGAGAATTTGATTGAAAGAAACTTAAAGGGTTTTTATCGCTATAACGATACCCTCTATTTTGTACATACCGATGGTATCGCAGAAAACCTTGCTGTTTTAGTGGGGCTTAAAGGAGAGAATCGTATCCCTGATTCTTCTGGGTTTGTTCTTAAGATGGATGGCTACACATACTCTGGATACACCTCAAGATCGCTGTGGGATTGGTTCAGGGAAGTGGAGAAGATGTCATGAGCAGTGGGTCGCAACTAAGCCTCGTCCCAGACCCACCGGATTCCGAAGATGATGGCAGAGGAGGCGGGGGAAGTAATTTTGAGAGAAGGCTTTCCTCGCTAGAGACGCACATTCAATATTTAGCCACCAAAGAGGATATTCAGAAAGTGAAGGTATGGGTTCTCGGTGGCGTCCTGGGTGGGATGGGCATTGCCGCCGCCATTACGGTAGGCATATTCAGGTTGTTGTATTGAATCTTTCAGACAGGACGTAATCCTGTTTTCGGTGGTTTTTTCGTCAAGTTCCGATACGTGAGTCGCTTTCCGCGCATTCCTTCGGCAAGCCGTTTCATCTGGTCAATCGTGTCGAGCGGGCGCAGGTTATGGCGTCCGGCAAATTCCGTGATGTAGCGGTGAAGGTGCGCCGGACTCATGCGGTGGAATGTTCCGTGAAAGCCTTTCTTGAACATCGCCCAGAAAGATTCGAGTCCGTTCGTATGGGTCATCTGATCGACCCACTTGCCGAGGCTGTGATTCACGGCCTTGTGGTTGTCGAGTCCTCGATACGATCGATTTTCTTCCGTGAATTTCTCAGCCCCATCGACCACGTTCTCGTGAATGAATGCGTGGAGCGTTTCCTTTTTGGTGTTGGGTATCACCTTGGCGCGGATTTCGTTCGTTGCCCTGTCCTTGATGCCGACCACGATATCCTTACCGGTCCCACCGCGCCCAGCCTTATGGCGCTTGTCGCTGTGCTTGTTCTTTTCTAAACCGCCCACGTACGTTTCGTCGATCTCGACCGGACCGGCGAACGGGCCGCCTTCTTCCCTGAACGCCTCGCGGATGCGTTGCTGCATGTGCCACGCGGTCTTTTGTGTAACGCCTATGTCCCTGTGGAGCTTCATGCTCGAAACACCCTTGAGCGACGTAACGTCAAGGTATATCGCATAAAGCCATTTCAGGAGAGGAACGGGGGAACCCGCCATGACGGTTCCGGTCTTGACGCTGAAATATTTCTTGCAGTCCCGGCACCTGTACGGCATCTTCGCGTGCGAGCATTCGTGCGTATCGACGCTCGCGCATTCGGGGCAATACCTCAACCCGTCCGGCCAGATGATTTCCTCGAACCACTTGCGAGCCGCTTCCTCGTTCGGGAACATCTGCGCCAATTCGATGATCGTGATGCCTTTTCGATACGCCTTGCCGGGTGCCTTCTGTGTCATGTTGATCCTCCCCCATGTATGCCTGCAATATAAAGCATTCAGGGGGATTCGTCAACCCAAGTATATAATTCCCAAAAAAATGATCAACAAGCTCATCGAAACGCAAACCCTTCCAGCATGAAGGTATCTCAGCTTATGCAAGCAGCCTACGCCACTCTGCGCACCCCGTGAGGGCAAAGAAATCCGGATCAGGAAAGCGAATCACGCGACGAACATTCGTAGCCGTTAACGGTCGCACTATTCGATCCTCGTAGTCAGTTGACTCTGTCATGCGGTGGTCTCGGCTGGCCAGGAATCGACGGACGATATTGAGAGCAAGACGTTCGTGTCTCACAAGTGACGAGACCGGCACGTCGGATTCGACGATGCACGGTGTCCCTATCACGCGGATAGCGGGTGACGTAACTGGATCATCCTCGTGAGAATTGTAAAGAGCCTCACCTCCCCAGTAGCGGAAGAACCGTTCGATTCCCCCCTCTCCCGCCTTCCTCGGCGGAAAAAAGCAGAACCAGACCATTCCGGCACGGTTTATCTCATCCGATTGATTCTTGGACTTGAGTAGACATGCGAGATCAGGTGCGAATTCGTTGGACTCCACAAGAGCATCGATGCGGCGCGCCAGCATGGCGGCATCGGGCATTTGCATGCCACTACGCAAGATATCGTCTGCCTCTGCAACTGTGAGCCGCGTACAATGCCAACCCAGGATCACATACGGTTGTAAGATATCCATCAAACCTCGTAGGGCACCATCATACGCGGGAGCGGAGAGGTTATTTTGTCTGGTCTCCCACCCAAGGAACAAATCGTAATGCTTACCAAGAAATGCACACAACTCTGGTGGCCATGCCTTGGGCCGATCAAGTTCAAGTAACCCTGTCGACATCGTGCTCTTCATTGCCGGTCTTGGAACGCTCCAAGCCCTGCCCCCCTCATCGTGAATTGATTTCGGAGGCTATTGTCCTGAAATCCATGGAAGCTGAAGGGAATGAGGATTTTTAGCTTTCTTTTGCTCATCTTGATGCCGATTCTCTCGGGTTTCAACTCCCTGGCAACTTACGTCCCCGATTCAGGCCAGCCGAACCAGCGAAAGACGAAGCGGTCGCCTCCCGTCACTTTGCCCGAATCACCGCGCGGACCTGTTTCATCACAAGGAACATGCGTGCAGGATTGCTGGAGAAGGATGTGAAACCGAAGTTTTCGTACCACGCTCTACGATGCGCAAGCGCTTCTTCCCCTCCATCCGAGATGATATCAAGGATGATTGCATGGCAACCGGCCAGTTCGGAAACCTTGCATGCTTTTTCGAAGACATGGTGCATGAGGATGCCGCCGAGACCTGTACCTTGTGACGACTTGTCCACTGCGACCTGCCCCAGGAACAGCACCGGGATCTCTCCATGCTTCGGTGTCCCGCGCGGTCGATGTTCGAGCTCGTCCACGTTCATCTTACCCACGTTGATCGCATGGTAACCGAGGATGCGCGTGCTCCCCTCTTCGACGACGACATAGACGCGGGTCATGTCGTCTTTCTGTTGCTTCTTTGCGCTCAGCTTGAGGTAGTTGTTCAGACGAGCGACACCGCAATCGAAACCGACGCGGTCATGCCTTGCTGGATCAAAAGATTCGATTCTAAGGGCAGGTGTTTCAGTCGGCATGAACCACGCGCGCGCGATAGTTTCGTGCCGCTTCTTGAGCGCGCGGGGTCGGAGCGGGAGGAGTATCGAGGGCCGCAGCGAACTGCTCAGCATCCTCCGGCGTCAGGACATGTCGGGACTGCGCTTCAATCACATGTAATGCCTCGCGCTCAATCGCTGAGCGCAGGAAAACCGACTTATGCACAGCTAACGACAGTGCAGCACGCTCGATCAGGGTCGCCAGTCGATCATCGTGACGTACCTGCGTGGTTCTGGTCTGTTTGGTAGTAGAACTTGATGGTATGTCGAAGTTTAACATGGCCGCCCCTTTCACAAAGACTAATGTGATGCATTTTGCACTACTATGTCAAGTGCAAAATCAGAAGCATCGATCTGCCCGTGTCCCCGACCGGTTCGGACCCGGCACAAGAACCGCCGGGCCGCCTGCGACCACTAGTACCTTCGGTTGTTTGGCTTCCAGCAAGTCTACCCCGCTAGAGGAAACCGTTGGGTGCTTTCAGGTGCAAGTCCGAGCCGGCAACTTACTCATCTTCAGCTTACGTAGCGACACATCTTGGCACGGGCCACACTGCTCAATTTACGAATTCACTCCCCTCACCACCCGATCGCAACCTGAACCCTGGGACTCGGAGAAGTGTTGCTGATGAATCGCAAGCACTTGAGCTATCTACAGATACAGGCCATTACTCGGCTACGCCCCCACTTCACGGGACACTGTTAATGTTTCCGGCACCTAGTTGACGATAGCACGGAACCCGCTTTCAGTACTATTGATAGCTAGTGGTTTCGTGGCCGTTAACCGGATAACACGTGTTTAATTCTTCATACCAACCCGGTTTTCAAACCAACTGGCCCAATCTCAATGCCCGGCCTCCAAGATCGCGAAAAGTCTTCTGTTGGCATGAGAACACAATGCTCCGGAGGTCCTGCGTCTGCCTCGTGATGGCATCGAACATCCGACAAATGCAATGTCGTCCGTATAGACTGCGCAATAGAGTATGACAGGCGCAGGTCCGTTCCCCCTGTCTGACAGCCCTAATATCGGTGTCGCTTTTCCTGACAGCTTGCTGTGCAGTATCGGCGCGTCCTTTCAGAACGGCGAGGCTGTCCGTCCGTCTCCGCATCACTGTCGTCGTAGCGGAGCCCTATTCCCAGGGAGGGTGTCAGGACGCTCGAACACCCGGAAGCAATCCCGTACCAGACTCAAGCGGTTCATCCGTACGTCTTTCGAAGCGAGGTCATCTCGCCGCCGCTTGCTCCGATTTCCGGGGCGGCTCGACATCATCAAACCACCAATGCCCTCCTGTGTGCGCATCCTGAATGCGCATATCATGGACTGCCTCTGCGCTTTCGATTCAAGGACACGTTATCAGAGTACGTAGAACGCTGTTTCGAATACACAGGAGTGATCAATCGAAAAACGCGTGAATTACATTTTTCATAGAAAGAACCATCTAGACGGTAGATGAAAAAGGGGGCACTTTGACGTCTGCTCCCTTTATCATGCATCGCAGGGCCATTTCCGGTCTGATGAACTCTCCTATTTCGACCTAGATTCCATGCCATGTCTGGCCGATTCGCAAATCTTCCAGGCACGCTAGCACCCATGCCTACCAGATACAGTGGCACCGAGGCGAGCCGCTCGCGGACTCGGCTTTTCAGCCTCCCCTGGTGCGATAGGAGTCTTCCATCGTCATGCCTTGTTTTATTTCGTCCTCGCGCCCGCTGTGCTTATAGCTAACCATCCCTTATTGCAACATGCCAAACACGCGCTATGTCCCCGACTCACCTCGCATCCTCAAGAGGCGGAGCCTGACCGGGAGGGGGCGGCGGAAGGGGTCCGGGAGGGAGTCTCTCCCTGTCCGGTCGAGACCAGCTTCCGCCGCCATCATCCACCCACCAAAGGAGGCGCGCGATGCGGAAACCAAAACCACCGGCGAGCACCTTCCTCACCCATCTCCTCGGCCAGGGCCTGGCGGACGAGCGATACGAGGTGCGGCGCTACAGATCCTCGGGCGGAGGTGAGCTCAAGCCCCTGCCCGCCGGGGAGAGCGCGGGCCGCATCTCGCGCACGGCTTTCCGCGAGGCCGTAGCGTGTTTCTTCTTGCGCCCCCCGCTCTCCCCGGCGGGCACGGGGCGGATCTCTCCATCCATCGTGGAGCGGAAGCGCTCCACGGCGTATCGCTCATCGGCCAGGCCTCGACTGAGGAGATGGGTGAGGAAGGTGCTCGCCGGTGGTTTGGGTTTTCGCATCTCGTGAGTCTCCCTGTATTGGATGATTTGCACGAAGCGGGGGAACGTCCTCTCCCCGACGCCCTTCCGCCGCCCAATGGCATTTCCTTAAGGGATTGGTGTCATTTCCTTAAGGACTCGCGCCTGTGCGTTGCAGGTTGTCCCTGTTTTGTTGGTTTTCGGCCTCAGCCTGTGAGGTTTCTCTTGCGGACCCACTTGTTGGCGGGTTTCATCGATTTACGCGGATACGAGCGTCCCGAGCGGAGCCGGCTGCGCACCTTGAGGATTCCCTCGGCCATCCGGGTTACCGTCTCGGCGAGGGCTTCGGCCCGGGCGAGCACGAGTTCCTCGAGATTGGCGGCCACGATAGCGATTGCGTTGCTGAAGTTCACGGTCTGGCGCTCGCGCCCCTGCTCGCGCGATTCGGCGAGCAGCCTGTCGCCCGGCCCGGCGAGAAGCCGCGTCATGGCGATCAGGTTGAAGTGGGCATAGAGTTCCTGGCGCACGCCCCGCGCGGTCTGACCGTGGAACTCGTCCACCGCGATGATGCGCTTGGAGACCTTGTACAACTCCTCGATCGACCAGCGCCCGTGGTAGAGGTCGGCGAGGTCGGCGGCGGAGACGCGCCCGGCGTCGAGCAGGGTGGTGGCGAGATGGTACGCGCCGCTGTCCGTCGTGCAGCGGACCAGCCGCACGTCGACCGGGTCGAACCTCTCGCCGGGCCGGCGTTTGGCGAGCGCTCGCCGCACGTCCGGCCCCGGGGAGGCGGCGACGACGGTCTCGGCGCCTTTGCCCTGTATGAAGGCCTTGAAGGCGCCTGCGCTGTTGGTCTGGAGCCCGAACACCGGGTGGGCGCCGGTACGGAGAACGGCGTACAGGAGTTCGAAGGAGAAGTATCCCCGGTCAAACACCACGACGTCGCCCGGCTCGAGGGCGTGGAGGTGGCCAAGCGCAGCGGTTCGTTCGCAGGCATGTGCGCTAAGCGAGAAGTCGACCGGGATTCTGGTGTCGAGCCGGTACAGGCAGGACACGAGTCCCTGGGGATAGTGGGCGCCCTCGTTGGGGAGCGGGTAGCCGGCATCGACCAGCCTGCGGGGCAGGTTCATCTTCGTTCCGTCGATCGCGAACAGGCGGTGGCCCCGCCAGCGCGCCCCCTCGCCGCCGTGGCGCAGGATCTCGCGGTGCAAGTCCACAAACAGGTCCTCGTGCACCCGCTGGCGGGCCTTGCAGATCGACGAGGCGGCCACCGGCTCGCGCTGCGGCAGGGCGATGCCGAGCTTACGGCACTGCTCCCAGAGTTCGGCGACCACACTCGCATAGCCCTTCTCCCCCCGCGAGAGAACGAGCCGGAACACGAACAGCATCACGATCAGGCTGTTCAGAACCCGCCGCCGCTGTCTCCAGCGCAGGTCGTGCGTGTCGGCCAGCGCCGAGGCGGCGTCGATGATCTGCAGCCACATCGCGACCAGCGGGTCGTCCCGGTCGGGACGCGGCGGACGCAGCGGGCGCACGCTCGGGGCGCGTCCGTTCAGCGTATCGCGGAAGTTCCGCTCGAGGGGAAGAACGAGTATCTCCTTCGGCGGCGTCGCCCGCCGACCCGACTTCCGGCCGCCGCTCATGCCGACTCGCGTCCAGTTCGCGGCGCGATAGCAAGCCCCCTCGAAGCGGGTCGGGTCGATGAAGGTCTCCATGAGCACAGGACGACAGCCGTGGCGGCGCTCCCACTCCCCCGGAAGAGCGGCCGCCGCCATGCCGAGAGCCCGCGAGGCCAGGTTCTGTACGTTCACCCAGGGAAACACCACGAATCGGGTGTTGCCCACCACCAGGTGCAGCCGACGCTCACGAGCCCGCTCGTCCCAGCCGATCCAAGCGTCGCGGGCCGGCAGCGTCCGCGACGCCGCCTCGAACAGGAGACAGCCGAGGCGTCGGCCGCGCCGCTCCACAACGAACCACCGCAGGCAGGAGCCGAACGGACGCGGACAGCCCAGCGGGTGGTGGCGATCGAGCAGTTCGTTCCACGCCTCCGCCTCCTCGGCGCTGTCCGCCGCGTGCAGCGACAGCGGTTCGAGATCAGTCAGCGTGCAAGCAATCTCCGGCTGCGGGTCCGAGACCGCCGTGTGCTCGATCACTCGCGGCGCGACGGGTTCCGTGTCCCGCTTCGAGGGAAGCGTCAGGATGCCGAACCCCTCCAGGCGCTCCAGCATCCGAAGACAGGCCGACACCCGGTAGTCGCCCCTCGGGGTGTGCCAGTTCAGGTGCTCGCAGATCGTCATCGCAAGCTCGTTGCGGCTCAGAGCCGGGCACAACGCCACCGTCTCCTGGATGCCGGCGATCTCGCGCCGGGTCAGGCGACGACCGAAGAATGTGGTCGTCTCCAGGTTCTCGATCCGCGGATCCATCGAACTCCTCCCTTCTCAGTGGATAACCCCGAACCTAACTTGCCATCAAGGAGAGGGCGTGTCAACCCCCTGTCCGCAAAATCCGGGGGAAAACCGAAGCTCCTTGAAAACAATGACATCGAAGGAACAAAAAAATCCCGGCCTGACCCTGCGGTCAAAGGAAATGCCATTGTTCCGCCGCCCCCTCCCGGCCGGACTCCGCCTCTCGGGGGCGCGGGGCGCGAGGGCGACTCTGCTACGGGAAGGGGACGCCCGGGCCGTGATCGTGAAGCTCCTGTTCTTCCAGCTCGCGGCGCCAGGCATAGCGGCCGGTGCGTGACGCCCGGTCGAAGCGCTCGTCTCGCCCGTCGGGGAGCCGGTAGCGGGTGAATGGGGACCAGTCCCCGCGGCGGAACCCCCGCCACAGGACGCACGAGAGGGCCGTGAGGAGGCTCCAGAGAGCCGAACAGGCCCAGACGGCCCCCAGGGGGGAGGCGGAGGCCGATGCCTGCCGCGAGAGAGAGGATTGTGGCGAGGAGCGCTGTGGCGGGTCCCGCGAGCACGAGCAGCCTCTCGGAGCGTGATGGTCTGGGGTCCGTCATGGGTCGCGCCTCCAGGGATGGGGGTCAAGGGAATGCGGGCGCCGCCCGGCCTCTCCGGCCCGGCTCCCGCGCCCCCTCACGGCCCGCCTCGAACTCCGGGCGGCGCAACACGCGCCGGCGGAGCGAGGCGGAGGCTGCCGACGCATAAAAAAAACGCATCCTGACGCGTATCTATACGAATAAAATATGGATTGAATCCAAAAAAATACGCTAAACACACACGGCTTCGTTTATACTTCGAAGCAATGCGGAAGAAGAGCTATCGATACGTCTCGAGCCGGGCTTCCGGCTCGAATCCTTGTCGTGCGCAACCGCAAGGGATTTCGATTTTACCCGGGAAGGCCGTTCCAGGGGGCAAAACGGGTCGCCGCCTCGTGACCCTGGGTCGCCCCCCTTCACGGCCAGCCACCCCTCCCTGCAAGGGAGGGGCGGCCCCTTCGGAAAACGGGAGCGCGGGCGAAGCTCACGAGCCACGGGCTGAGGCTTTCCCTTCGCTGCGCGTTCCGGGGCGGGCGCCGTCCGGACCCGCCGCACTCATGGCGCCGGGGCGAGACAAGCGGGATAATCGTGCTCCAGGGCACTGAAATCCATCTTCAGGAGGTTTGTCGATGACGTTTCGACCGTTGGTCGCGCTCGCGACGATGCTCGCTTCCGTGACCGTCGCCCCGCCCGTCGCCCGGGGCGCGAATTGCCTGGCGTATCTGGCCGCCGACGTGGCCTTCGAAAGAGACAGCATTCCCATTAACCAGGCGGTGGAGAAAGCGAAGAAGAGATTGGAGGAGGCCGCCAATGCCCGATACGCCAGCGCGGTCGATGCCGCAAAAGCCAGGTTCTCGAAAGCGGAGAAGAAGGCCGGGGGAGTCCGGAAAGAGGCTTACGCCGCCGCCGAGAGACCCTTCGCAAACGCAAGGAAGGCGGCGTACGCGATTTACGATAAAAGTCTGCCACCCGGCATATGCCGTTCAGTTACTCCTGGTGGGGGTCGTAAGCGATGCAGTCCCATCGGAAAGGAACGGCGCATCGAAAGAGCTGCAAGGCGCAAATATGGTAAAGCTGTAAGTCCGGCCAGTTCCGTCAGAAGAAAAGCCAGAAGCGCAGCCAACCAGGTTTACCGCCGGGCCCTGGCGGCCGCGAGAGAACGCAGGAACAGGGAGACAGGGCAG
>Ga0209754_1002193_pt1:7500-16450 | contig 16450 bp, 10 predicted proteins | sample MesohylBB_FD_187295 | JGI IMG/M metagenome (GOLD analysis project Ga0209754, IMG submission 187295) | Host-associated microbial community of the marine sponge Aplysina aerophoba from Gulf of Piran - sponge mesohyl, lysed by bead beating... | ecosystem: Host-associated > Porifera >... | reverse complement strand
GAGAAGCTGCAGGAGCGGCTGGCCAAGCTGGCCGGGGGCGTGGCGGTAATCAACGTCGGTGCGGCCACCGAGGTGGAGCTCAAGGAGAAGAAGCACCGCGTCGAGGACGCTCTGTCCGCGACCCGCGCCGCGATCGAAGAGGGCATCATCCCGGGTGGCGGCGTGACCCTGGTGCAGGCGGTCAAGGCGCTTGACGACAACGACGCCGGCGGCCTCACCGAGGCGGAGAAGGTCGGCTACCGGATCGTGCGGCGCGCGCTGGAAGAGCCGATCCGGCAGATCGCGACCAACGCCGGGCTGGACGGCTCGATCGTCGTGGAGCGTGCCAAGAACGAAGCTCGCGGCACCGGCTTCGACGCTGCCAAGATGGTGTGGACGGACCTGATGGGCGCCGGGATCATCGATCCCGCCAAGGTGACCCGATCGGCGCTGCAGAACGCTTCTTCGATCGCCGGACTGCTGCTGACCACCGAGGCCACCATCACCGACCTTCCCGAAAAGGAAAAGCCGGCGGCCCCCGGCGGCGGCGGCGGTGAGATGGGAGGAATGCCTCCCTATTAGCAGGGTGGATACACCGAACCGGGAAAGGGGCGCGCCTTGTCTTCACCGAAGGGCAGCGCCCCTTTTTGCTTGTCCGGCTACGGCGCGGGGCACGGGCCGGGCTTGAGGGACGCCACACTGGTGAATCGCGCAGACTTTCTGTTTGTCATAGGCTACGATGGAGACAAGGCTGTGGTGCACGGACAGCAACGCCGCCGCTTCGGAAAGCTCGACACGGCGCAGCTCCTGGAACAGGGGCTCTTCAAGCCCGCGTTCTGCTCGGCCGAGTATTCCGGCAAGGCGGACGAGTTGGAACTGGTACGCATGGCGATGGAGCGGATTGGCGGCCAGCCCTGTTCGGTGGAGGATCTGCGTAAATTGTTTGGCGTGTATGGCGTGCCGGACAATATCAAGCGGGTGGTCGTGGCTTGACGATGCCGCCGATTCGGCGGCGCGTCAGCGGGCCGCGGCACCGGGGCGGGAGTGTGGCTTCGGTTTGACCGGAGCGCCGCCGGCGTAGTAGGTTCGGCCCCTCCGCTGCCGATACACGCGCCGGCCGACCGCGCGCAAAAAGGGATTGGCAAAGGACATATCCGATGAACGAAACCGCGACTAACATGCTCGCTCTTCTGCAGTTTGCCGGCGGCGGAGGGGCCGCCGGCGGCCAGCTCGCCACGATGCTGGTGACCTTCGGCCTGATCATCATGATCTTCTACTTCCTGGTGATCCGCCCGCAGAACCGGCGCCAGAAAGAAACCAAGGCAATGCTCGCGCAGCTCAAGAAGGGTGACCGGGTGCAAACCTCCGGCGGCATACGCGGTGTGGTGACCGCGGTCAAGGAGGATGCGGTTACCGTAAAGGTGGACGACGCCACCAAGATCGAGTTCGCGAAGCCGTCCATTACCAGTATTCTCGATCAGCGTCAGGGTGAGTCTCGGCCTGCCTCGCAGGACAAGGAGCAGTCGTAGACGCGCCCGCCCGGCGCGCTTCGTGTACGGCCCATGACCAAGCGTCTCAGACTGATCCTCATTCTCGCGTTCGTCGCGGTAGCGGTGTGGTTCCTGGCCCCTTCCGTGCGCTGGTACCTCGTGCTGACCGGCGATCAGCGCCGCGAGGCCAACGCCTCCCGCGAGCAGATCCGGGTGCTGGCGCGGCAGCGCGCCGACGCGGATCTCAGCCGGCTCATCGACTTGGCGCGCACCGACCCCGGCGACCCGGTGCCGGACGATCTCGGCTACCTGATCCGGGCCGCGCGCGAGCGGCTGCGCGTGGAACGCCGCGACGTACCGCGCAACTGGGATGTCGCAACCGTGGTCAAGGTGTTTCCGAGCGAAGGTGAGACCTTCGTGGCCATGGAAGACCATCACCGTTCCGAGCTGCTGGCATTGAAGGATCTGCGTTCGCGCAGCATTCAGCTCGGGCTCGACCTGAGCGGCGGTATGTACGTGGTGATCGAGCCCGACCTGGACAGCCTCAGCGAGCAGACCGGCGCCACCCTGAGCGCCGTCGAGGAGGATCGCGCGCTGCGGCGGGCGCTGGAGGTGCTCAACAACCGCATCGACCAGTTCGGCGTTACCGAGCCGCAGATACGCCAGCGCGGCGACAACCAGATCGTGGTGGAGATGCCGGGCGCTCCCGACCCGGAACGGATGCGCAGCTTCATTCTCGGCAAGGGGCGGCTCAACTTCCACATCGTGGATACCGAAGGATTGGCGCGGTTCCGGCTCTACCAGGCGCAGAACCCGGGCGGCTTCCTCGGTCCCGACGGGCAGCCGCGCGACGACACCGTGCTCACCGCCGGCACCGTGCTGCGCGGGCGCTACGAGAAGGACTCTTACGGCGTCGACCAGTTGCTCGGCTACACGGTAATCAACGAGCAGATCGGACTCGAGGGTTCCTATATCCAACAGGCCCAGGTAAGCCGCGATCCCATTACCCAGCAGCCGACCGTGATCTTCAACCTCACCGGCGAGGGCGGCGACATCTTCTTCAAGCTGACCAGCGAAAACGTCGGCAACGTGATGGCCGTGGTGCTCGATGACCGCGTCAAGGCGGCGGCCACCATTTCCGAGCCGATCCGCAACCAGGTACAGGTATCCGGGTTCACGCAGAGCGAGGCCGATGACCTGGCGCTGGTGCTGGAGACCGGCGCCCTGCCGGTGCCGCTGGAGATTCTCAGCCAGCAGGCGATCGGCGCGTCGCTGGGCGAGGACGCCATTCGCACCGGCCTCAACTCCATCGCCCTCGGCATGGCGGCCGTGCTGATCTTCATGCTCGTCTACTACAAGGGGGCCGGTCTGGTCGCCGACCTGGCGCTGGTCCTCAACCTGTTCTTCCTGGTCTCGGTGCTGAGCGTGTTCAACTTCACCCTGACGCTGCCGAGCATCGCCGGCGTGATCCTCACCGTCGGCATGGCGGTGGATGCCAATGTGATCATCTTCGAGCGCATCAAGGAAGAGTACCGTCTCGGCAAGTCGGCCGCGGCGGCCGTCACCGCCGGGTTCGGCAAGGCGTTCTGGACGGTCATGGACGCGAACATCACCACCTTCATTGCCGCCATCGCGCTGTCGCAGCTCGGCAGCGGGCCGATCCAGGGATTTGCCGTGACGCTCTCGGTCGGTGTGGTGTCGTCCATGTTCACCGCCTTGGTAGTGTCGCGGCTGATCTTCGACTTTTTCACCGAGACGCTGCGCGTCGAGCGGCTCAGCATTGACTGGAAGCGGCGTGCGCGGCTTGGTCCCGCGGGGGAGGCGGTCTGATGAAGCGCGTTATCCCGTTTACCAACCTGCGCGTGCAGATGGCGGTGCTGTCGGTGGTGCTGATCGTGGCCGGCGCGGTCGGTACGATGCTGCGCGGCGGCGTCAACCTGAGCGTGGACCTGAGCGGCGGCGTAGCCCAGCAGTTCCAGATCGCGCCGGTAGCGCTGGCGATCAGCGACGGCGGCGCCGGCTTGGAGCCGGAGTTGACCCCGCCCGACCCGCTGCTCGGACGTCCCGGGTTTCTGACCCTGCAATGGACGCAGGAAGGCACCGTGCGGCGGCGCGTGCTCGACTTCGACGAGTACGCGACGATCGGCGCGATCGCCGACGAGCTGCGCGCCATTCCCGGCCTGCAGGTCGAGCTTGCCGCGCCGGCGGCGACTCCGGCGGCGCAGTTGCAGGCGCCCGGCTTCCGCGAAGCGGGTCAGACCCTGGTGCTCGGCTACCTCGATCCCGCGGCGGCGGGAGATGCAACGATCGAAGCGGTGCGCGCGGCATTCGAGCCGATCCGTTCTTCGCTGCAGGCCACCGGTTCGCCCGGCGAGCAGCGTTACATCGTGCGCACCGACCTGGTCGAGAACGAAGATGGTGCATCCGGTCAGCAGGCTACCGAGGAGCGCATTTTCGAATTGCTGGCGGCGGCGTTCGGAGCCGACCGCATCACCATCCAGCAGACCGATTTCGTGGGTCCCAGCTTTTCGCGCTTGCTCGGCGAGCAGGCGGTGTGGCTGATCACGGTCGCCTTTGCGCTGATATTCGTCTATATCCTGTTCCGGTTCCGCGCCGCGTTCGCGGTTGGCGCCCTGCTGGCCCTGATCCACGACATCGCGATCATGCTCGGCGTCCTCGGCACGCTACAGCTCGAAATCAGCACCGCCACCATCGCCGCGGTGCTGACCATCGTCGGCTACTCGCTCAACGACACCATCGTGATCTTCGACCGCATCCGGGAGAACGACACCCTGATGCGCGACGCCGACGTCGCGACGGTGATCAACACCAGTATCACCCAGTCGCTGAGCCGGACGCTGATTACCTCGCTTACCACGCTGGTGGCAGTGCTGGCGATCTACATTTTTTCCACCTCTTCGATCAAGACGTTCGCGTTGAGTCTGATGATCGGCGTGGTGGTGGGAACCTACTCCTCGATGTTCGTGGCCGCACCGACGGTGCTGCTCTGGCGGCGCATCCTGGCGAAGCGCAGCCGGCCGGCATCGCAGCCGGCGGCACCGGCCGCCGGCGCACTGGCGCAGGCGGCTCCGGCGGCGCCAGTGCCAGCTCCCGCGGCGGGCCAGGTTGCGGGCGCCGCGGCGGCGGTGCCGCCCGGCAGCGTATCGGTGGTGCGCACGCAGCGGCGCCGTCAGACCCGCCGCCGGCGACGCGGCTAGCCGGTCCCTGGTCGCGCATTTGACCGAACGGGAAGACATGACCGGGCCGGAAGGCATTACCAAGTCGGAAGACGACGGCGCCGACCACCTGTATCGGGTCCGCCACTCGTTCGCCCACGTCATGGCGGAGGCGGTGCTGGAGCTGTTTCCGGATGCCAAGCTGGCCATTGGTCCACCGATCGCCGACGGGTTCTACTACGACTTCGATCTGCCACGGCCGCTGACGCCGGACGATCTGGAGGATGTGGAGCGGCGCATGCGGCGCATCGCGGCCGGCGACCACCGGTTCGTGCGCAGCGTAATCGACCGCGAGGACGCCGTGCAGCGGTTTGCCGATCAGCCGTACAAGCTGGAGCTGATCGACAACTTGGCGCAGGACGACGAGATCTCTCTGTTCACCCAGGATACATTCACTGATCTGTGCCGCGGCCCGCACGTGGGCAGTACCCGGCAGCTCAACCCCGCGGCGTTCAAGCTCACCGGCAGCGCCGGTGCGTACTGGCGCGGCGATGAACGGCGCCCCATGCTGCAGCGCATCTACGGCACTGCGTGGGATAGCGAGGAGGAGCTCGCGGCCCACCTGGAGCGGCTGGCGGAGATCGAACGGCGCGACCACCGCCGGGTAGGGCGCGAACTGGACCTGTTCTCGATTCAGGAGCAGGTAGGGCCCGGGCTGATCTTTTGGCACCCGAAGGGCGCGCGGCTCCGCTCGATCATTGAGGAGTTCTGGAAGCAGCGGCACTACGCTGGCGGTTACGAACTGGTCAACACGCCGCACGTGGGCCGCGAGTGGCTGTGGCAGACGTCCGGGCACCTGGACTTTTACGCGGGCAACATGTTTCCGCCCATGGAACTGGACAACAGCCGGTACTACCTGAAGCCGATGAACTGTCCGTTCCACATCATGATCTACAAGAGCGCCATCCGCTCCTACCGCGACCTGCCGCTGCGCTGGGCGGAACTCGGCACGGTGTACCGGTTCGAGCGCTCGGGCACCTTGCACGGAGCGTTGCGGGTGCGCGGCCTGACCCAGGATGACGCCCACCTGTTCTGCACCCCGGACCAGGTCGAGGACGAGATCGACGAGGTGCTGCGCTTTTCACTGTCGCTGTGGCACACGTACGGCTTTACCGACCTCGTGGCATACTTGGCCACCCGTCCGGAGAAATCGGTAGGCGATGATGCCAGTTGGGAGCGGGCCACCGCGTCGCTGCGGCGCGCCATCGAGGCGCACGGACTGCCCTACGAGATGGACGAGGGCGGCGGCGCGTTCTACGGCCCCAAGATCGACCTGCACCTGCGCGACCCGCTCGGCCGGCTGTGGCAGATGACCACCATTCAGTTCGACTTCAACCTGCCGGAGCGGTTCGACATGTGGTTCGCGGACCGCGATGGCAGCCAGCAGCGTCCGTTCATGGTGCATCGTGCGCTGCATGGCTCCTTCGAGCGCTTCCTCGGTGTGCTGATCGAACACTACGGCGGGGCGTTTCCGATGTGGCTGGCGCCGGTGCAGGCGGTGGTGATTCCGGTCAATCCGAAGGCCTTCCCGTACGCGGGCAAGGTCGCGGCCCGGCTCGGCGAGCACGGCTTTCGCGCCGACGCCGACCTGAGCGACAACCGCATGAACGCCAAGATCCGCACTGCCCAGGGCCAGAAGGTGCCGTACATGATCGTGGTCGGCGCGCGGGAGGAGGAGTCGGACACCCTGTCCCTGCGCACGCGTGATGGGACGCAGACGCAGGGGCTGGAGTTCGCCGCTTGCGTCGAGCTGTTCCGGCGCCAGGTAGACGAACGCTCCTGAACGAGATCGGCGTCCTCAGCCGCCGACCAGTACCCCGCTAGCCTCCATGGCCATCGAGATGCGCTCGCTGCGGCGGCCCGGTTCGGGGACGTGGTAGAAGCGCAGTGCGCTGCGGAACCGGTCGCCGCCGGTTACCAGGTCGACCTCCACCTCGGCCACGTCACCGGGCAGGAAGGGCCGCCGGAAGTAGGCGTTTGCGGCGCGGAACCTGAGCCGTCCGGCGTTTCCGCCGGCGCGGTGGTAGCTGAGGGCCAGGTAGTCGAGCGCCTGCTGCGGATACACGTGCATGTTGATGTGCAGGTTGGAATCGGAGCGATCCATGTGGTAGACGAGTGGCACGGTATCGCGGAAGAGTTCCTCGCCGTCGCCCGCGGTGCAGCGATACGACTCGATGGGGCGGTGGCCGAGGTCGTCGTCCCGCAGCGGATGTTCGCCCAGGAAACCGAGCCCCGCCGGCACTTCGGTAATGCGGTGTTGGCCGGCCGGCGCGTAGGGCCGGGTCAGCGCCATCCAGATCTCCGAGTTGCCGAGCATGGTCCCTGACCGGCGTCCGGGGGCGACCAGTTCGCATTGCATGACCAAGTGGGCGCGGCGCAGCTCGCCGCCGGCCGTGCGCGTGGTTACCAGCCGAATCCGATAGTGCTGCTGCATCGGCGTGCCGAGCGCGATCCGTCCGGGACGTGACGCGAGGCTCATCATGTGCGGGATCGGTGCCACGCCGTCGCCGCTGTTCGGGTCGTAGTTCCAATGCGGCCTGAGCACCCGGCGCAGCCCCGGCCCGATGGTGTCGGCGAGGCGGATGGTGACCAGCTCGCCGCCCATGTTGAGCAGGTTCCACTCGACGACGCTGTTGACCACGTCGTCCAGGCTGGCGCGCGGTTCAGATGGCAAGGATTTCGCGTGCGTCGTCCGGTGTGGCGACCTCGTGCTGCAGCTTGCCGATCAGGCTGGCCGCGATGTCGACCATCTCCGCGTTGCTGCTGAGCAACTGGCCGCGGCGCAGGTAGATGTTGTCCTCAAAGCCGACCCGGACGTGGCCGCCGAGGACAATCGCCATGGTGATCATCGGCAACTGGTGGCGGCCGACGCCGAGCACCGACCAGGGAACGTCCGGCGGCAGCAGGTTCTTCATGAACAGCAGGTTCTCCGGGCTCGCCTCAATGCCCCATCCCGCGCCCATGCAGATCTGCACGAACGGCGGCGGCGCGAACAGTCCTTCATCGATCAGGACACGCGCCTGGCGCACGTGGCCGGCGTCGAATACCTCAATCTCCGGCTTCACACCCACTTCGCGCATGCGCTGCGCAGCGGCGCGCCCCCAGTCGGGAGGATTCAGGAATACCCGCTGCCCGAAATTCATGGAGCCGACGTCCAGGGAACAGATTTCCGGCTGCAGCGTGACCGGCTCCAGGCGTTCTTCGATGATGTTCTTGCCGGGAATGTTCAGACCGCTGGTGGTGAGGTTGATCAGCATGTCGCACTCCTGGCGGATGCGGTCGACCACCTCCGCAAACAGCTCGAGACGCGAACATGGGACGCCGGTCTCCGGCTCGCGCACGTGTACATGGACGATCGCTGCCCCGGCCCGGTGGCTGTCGACGGCCGCCTGCGCGATTTCCTTGGGCGAATAAGGTACTGCCGGATTCATCTCCTTGGTGGGATTCGATCCGGCCACGGCGACGGAAATGATCTTTTTGGCCATGATGAGTGACCTCGGGTGTACCACAGACTGCGTACGCCGGCAACCGTGCGCCGGCGAGGCGGCGAGTGTGGCGAGCGGAGCTACGGTGAGCCGTTCAGGGCACGCAGGAAATAGCGTGCCTTGTCGGCGAGCGAAATGGCCAGAATCGCCGCCACCGCCAGTTCGGCAATCTGCATGATTCCGGCGATGCCGGGCGCTGGTGGATGCGGGGCAGCGGTTGCGTGCACCAGCAGCTCGGCAGTGATCAGCACCATCGCCGCGGCCACCGAAATCTTGCCCCAGGTGGTGGGCCTCGGGGTGTAGCCGCGGCGGCGGATCTTGATTACCGCCACGGCGATGGTGTTGAGTACCAGCCGCACGATCAACAGCGCCGCCAGCCACGCCGGCATGATGCCGCGCGCCGCCAACAGCCCGGCCAGGGCGAGCAGCGCCAGGTAATCGCTGCCGGAATCGAGGTAGCCGCCCATCGTGGTTACCTGCCCGCGGCGGCGAGCCAGGGCGCCGTCCAGCAGGTCGGTAAGGAAGATCGCCGCGGTGGCCGCAACCAGCGCCGGCATCGCACCGTCGCGCGGTCCGTGGCCCCACAACACGGCAAGAGTCGGTATCGAGCTGAGGCGAAGCAGGGTCAAGGCATTGGGCAGCGTCAAGCGCGCGGTGCGGCGGTGCGGAGGGGGCTCCAGCGGGGTGAACTCGTCGTGCCGCCAAAACAGGAATCCGCCGATAAGGGCGTGATACACCACCACTCCGATGGCGAACGGAC
>Ga0209754_1002193_pt1:0-2500 | contig 16450 bp, 10 predicted proteins | sample MesohylBB_FD_187295 | JGI IMG/M metagenome (GOLD analysis project Ga0209754, IMG submission 187295) | Host-associated microbial community of the marine sponge Aplysina aerophoba from Gulf of Piran - sponge mesohyl, lysed by bead beating... | ecosystem: Host-associated > Porifera > Sponge... | reverse complement strand
CTGAGCTGTCAAGGCGAGTTGATTCCTTCGGGATGACGCGAAGCGGGTCTAGTCAAGGCGCCAAGAAATAATCCCTAAGGGGTGCCTGAGAGGGACCGTACCGTAAACCGACACAGGTAGGTGGGAAGAGAATTCCAAGGCGCTCGAGAGAACCCGCGTTAAGGAACTCGGCAAAATGCACACGTAACTTCGGGAGAAGTGTGGCCTCTGCGGGAGAATGGTGGGCTTCGGCCTGCCGCTATTTTGCGGGGGTTGCAGAGAAACGGCCCAGGCGACTGTTTATCAAAAACACAGGTCTCTGCGAATCTGTAAAGAGAAGTATAGGGACTGACACCTGCCCGGTGCTGGAAGGTTAAGAGGAGGTGTTAGCACTTCGGTGCGAAGCTCCGAATCGAAGCCCCAGTAAACGGCGGCCCTAACTATAAGGGTCCTAAGGTAGCGAAATTCCTTGTCGGGTAAGTTCCGACCTGCACGAATGGTGTAACGATCTGGGCGCTGTCTCAACGCGGGACTCGGTGAAATTGAAGTATCGGTGAAGATGCCGATTATCCATGGCTAGACGGAAAGACCCCGTGAACCTTTACTGTAGCCTGGCATAGGCACTTGGCCTGTGATGTGTAGGATAGGTGGGAGGCTGTGAACTCTGGTCGTTAGGCTGGAGGGAGCCGCTGGTGAAATACCACCCTTTACAGGTTAGGTTTCTAACGCTCGCCGTGAAACCGGCGAGTGGACAGTGTCAGGTGGGCGGTTTGACTGGGGCGGTCGCCTCCTAAAGAGTAACGGAGGCGCGCAAAGGTCACCTCGCGCTGGTTGGAAATCAGCGTACGAGTGCAAAGGCAAAAGGTGGCTTGACTGCGAGACTTACAAGTCGAGCAGGTGCGAAAGCAGGTCTTAGTGATCTGGTGGTTGCGAGTGGAAGCGCCATCACTAAACGGACAAAAGGTACTCCGGGGATAACAGGCTAATAGTGCCCAAGCGTCCATAGCGACGGCACTGTTTGGCACCTCGATGTCGGCTCATCGCATCCTGGGGCTGGAGCAGGTCCCAAGGGTTTGGCTGTTCGCCAATTAAAGCGGTACGTGAGCTGGGTTCAGAACGTCGTGAGACAGTTCGGTCCCTATCTGCCATGGGCGTTGGTTGCTTGAGAGGAGCTGCTTCTAGTACGAGAGGACCGAAGTGGACGAACCGCTGGTGTACCAGTTATGCCGCCAGGTGTAACCGCTGGGTAGCCATGTTCGGAAGGGATAACCGCTGAAAGCATCTAAGTGGGAAGCCCACCTCAAGATTAGGCAACCCTGGCCCATTAAGGGTCCTGAAGGTACCAGAGAGACTATCTGGTTGATAGGCTGGAGGTGGAAGCGCAGTAATGCGTTGAGCCGACCAGTACTAATTTACCGTGAGGCTTGACCATATTACTCCGCACTCTCGCCCCCGCGCGGGGCCGAGAGTGCCAACCGGGGCGGCGTTCGCCGCCCAAAGACTCTTGTCGTTTGGCTGTGCCAAACGACGGTTGCTGGCCGCTGGCCAGCGCCGTTCCCCTGAATCTGAAAATGTATGTCTGGTGACCATAGCGGAGGGGTCCCACCCGTTCCCATCCCGAACACGGAAGTTAAGCCCTCCTGCGCCGATGGTACTGCCCTGTAGTGGGGTGGGAGAGTAGGTCGTTGCCAGGCATTTTTTTGGCTGCTCCGTCGACAGCACGGCCCGCATTGCATAGATTGCGAAGCGATGACCGGTGCCGCAGGGACACGCAGGAGAGCCGAACCGGTTGGCCGCTGGTTGCCGCTGGTCACCGGGCTGTTCGTTACCGTACTGATCATCTCCAACATCGTGGCCGTGAAGCTGGTCGCCATTGGGCCGCTGGTGGTGACGGCGGCGATCGTGCTGTTCCCGATCTCTTACATCGTCGCCGACGTGCTCACCGAGGTGTACGGCTACGCGGTGGCGCGGCGCACCATCTGGATCGGGTTCCTGTGCAACCTGGTGGCAGTGTTGGCCATCGTGCTTGGCGGGCTGATCCCGCCGGCGCCGTTCTGGGAGCAGCAGGCCGCCTACGATGCCATTCTCGGCTACTCGGTGCGCCTGCTTGCGGCGTCGTTCGTGGCATACGTCGGCGGCGAGTTCCTCAATGCGTTCGTGCTGGCCAAGCTGAAGGTGCGTACCTCCGGCCGCCACCTGTGGCTGCGCACCATCAGTTCGACCGTGGTGGGGCAGGCGGTGGACTCCGCGCTGTTCGTGGCGGTGGCGTTTGCGGGGGTGTTTGCAGCCAACGAACTGGTGGTTGCGATGGTGTCGCAGTGGGCGGCCAAGGTGCTCTACGAAACCGCGGCGACGCCGCTGACCTACGCCGCGGTGCGCTTTCTGAAGCGCAGCGAGGGGGTCGACTATTACGATCGCGACACCCGGTTCAATCCGCTGGCGCTGCGCGAACAGTAGCTCGCGGGCTACCGGGGGTGGTAGCTGAGCAGCCGGACGTTGGAGCGGATCCGGGCGCGGCCCG
>Ga0209754_1002191_pt1 | contig 16459 bp, 7 predicted proteins | sample MesohylBB_FD_187295 | JGI IMG/M metagenome (GOLD analysis project Ga0209754, IMG submission 187295) | Host-associated microbial community of the marine sponge Aplysina aerophoba from Gulf of Piran - sponge mesohyl, lysed by bead beating... | ecosystem: Host-associated > Porifera > Sponge >... | reverse complement strand
ATCCAATGGGTGGTGCAGACTACACCTTTGATTGTACCGGCAATGTTGAAGTCATGCGCGTGGCCTTGGAAAGCGCACATAGAGGATGGGGAGAATCCATCGTTATTGGTGTTGCTCCTGCTGGGGCGGAAATTTCCACCCGCCCGTTTCAACTGGTTACGGGCAGGGTATGGAAGGGGACGGCTTTTGGCGGAGCCAGGGGACGGACTGATGTCCCTCAGATTGTTGACTGGTATATGAATGGGAAGATAGAAATTGATCCCATGATTACTCACACTATGTCATTAGGTGAGATTAATTCTGGGTTTGATTTAATGCATGCTGGCGAGTCCATTCGGTCCGTTGTGTTATATTAGTTAGTCCATCCTAATTGTTCTCCTATTCAAAGCCGCATGTTAATACTGCTTGGCACAGGTTTTCCTGTACCTGTAACGTTTTTCCGTGAGGATTCACAATGTACTCAGGGCTTCAACCATTGTTGTACCCAAGCAAACACGATATAATTGCTTTTAGAGGAGTCTCATCTTTTTGCTGATTTTCTTTGGGTATGAGTCTATTCCAAATAATGGTTTGCGTATAATTTAGATGAAGATATTAGACAACATAAATCTCCTATTAGGAGACGACCTAAAGACTGAAATATCAGCAGGTACAAAGCTAAAAATTGCTGCATCTTGCTTTTCAATTTACGCATTTGAAGAATTAAAGGATGAGCTTAACCAATTATCTGAATTTAAATTCATCTTTACATCCCCAACCTTTACTCCAGAAGGTGCCACTGACAAAATTCGTAAAGAGCGGCGCGAATTTTATATTCCAAAACTTAACCGTGAGAGAAGCCTTTATGGATCTGCCTTTGAGATCCACCTTAGAAACAAACTCAATCAGAAGGCAGTTGCTAGAGAGTGTGCAAATTGGATTAGAGAAAAAGCAACCTTTAAATCAAACAAGTCACAATCGCCAATGCAGCAATTCATTCATTCTAGTAAGAGTGATAGCGCTACAATATATATGCCTCTAAGTGGCTTCACAGCAGTTGATCTCGGCTACCAGAAGGGCGATGCAGTTTCAAATTTTGTGAGCAAGATAAGTGAAGCTAAAAACACTGATATTTACCTTCAGCTCTTCAATCAAATCTGGTGCGACGAAGACAAGCTACAGGACATTACAGACACCCTCTGCGCACATATCGAGTCTGTTTATCAGGAAAACGCACCAGAGCGCGTTTATTTCCTTATTCTGTATAACATCTTTAGAGAGTTCCTTGAGGATATCCAAGAAGATGTGTTGCCCAATGATTTGACTGGTTATCAAGAAACACAGATTTGGAATAAGCTATTCAATTTCCAAAGAGATGCTGCAACTGGCATCATCAATAAATTGGAAACCTATAACGGGTGCATCCTTGCCGACAGTTTTGGACTTGGTAAAACCTTTACCGCGCTTGCTGTAATAAAATATTACGAGCTGAGAAACCGTTCAGTTCTTGTTCTAACTCCAAAAAAACTGGCAGATAATTGGTGTAATTATATTTCAAATTTGAAAACCAACCTCTTCGTCTCAGATCGATTGAATTATGATGTTTTCTGTCACACTGACCTTTTGAGAACTTCTGGCACTTCTTTTGGTATTCAACTTAATCGGGTCAACTGGGGTAATTATGACCTAGTGGTGATAGATGAGTCACACAATTTCAGAAATAATGATACCTTTAAGGACAAGGAAACACGATACCAAAAACTGATGAACAAAATTATTCGTGAAGGCGTTAAGACTAAAGTTCTGATGCTCTCTGCCACACCAGTGAATAACCGCTTCAACGATTTAAAAAATCAGCTGGCTTTGGCTTATGAGGGTCATTCTGAATCTCTTAGCCAAAAGATAAAATCAGAAACAAGTGTTGAAGAGATTTTCCGAAAAGCACAAGCTGCCTTCAATAATTGGTCAAGACTTAACCCTGAAATGAGAACTTCCGCAGCCATTTTAAATGCGCTTGATTATGACTTTTTTGAACTCTTGGACAGCGTTACAATTGCACGCTCAAGGCGGCATATTGAAACCTTTTATGACACTTCCGATATTGGTAAATTCCCAAAGCGCAGAAAGCCCATTTCATACCATTGTGCACTGACTGACCGCTCAGATGTTATGAAGCTAAACGATATTGTTAAGAAACTCTATTTGGTCAAATTGTCGGTATATGCACCGATCAGCTATATTCTTCCAAGTCGCCTTAACAAATATGAAATTCTTTACGACACTCTAGTTGAAGGAGGCCGCGGTAAACTTAAGCAGGCGGACCGTGAAAAAAACCTCCAAGCACTGATGACTACAAACTTGCTTAAACGCCTAGAAAGCTCGGTTGAAGCCTTTAGACTTACCTTAAAATTCCTCATTGCAAATATTGAAAAGTCTTTAGAGGCTATAGAAAACTTTGAGAGTTCTGTTAGCACCTCTTCAATAAATGAATACTCATCCGACTTTGAAACTATGGGATACGAAGATGATGACTTAGAGGGAGTAGAAGATTTCTATATTGGCGATAAGGTTCAGATCAACTTGAAAGATATGGATTTATTATCTTGGAAAAATGATCTTGAGGCGGATTATGTTATATTAGACGCTATTTTGAAGTCCATGAAGAAAATTGAACCTAAAGATGATATCAAGCTTCAGCATTTAATGACTACAGTCTCAAATAAGATTGAACATGGATTCAACGTTTGGAATAAGAAGGTTCTTATCTTCACGGCTTTCTCAGATACGGCAAATTATCTGTTTGAGCATCTCTCCAAACATATTACAGACAAGCATCAGCTCAATAGCGCAATAATCACAGGGAGTAAAACACCTCAAACGACATTGGGTCATGCTTTAGATTTTCAATCCATCCTCACGCTCTTTGCACCTCAGGCAAAGGAGAAGGATATCATTCTTCCAGATGAGCCTGAAGAGATTGATGTTTTGATTGGTACGGATTGTATTTCTGAGGGTCAAAACCTTCAGGATTGTGATTGTGTGATTAATTACGATATTCATTGGAATCCTGTACGAATTATACAACGATTTGGTCGTGTAGACAGAATTGGTTCACCGAATGAAGAAATTCAGCTGATCAATTACTGGCCGGACATCACTCTTGATGAATATATCAATCTGAGGGAACGTGTAGAAAACCGTATGATGATAGCCGATGTGACGGCCACTGGTGATGACAATATCCTGACAGCAAAAAGCAGCAACATTGCCTATCGCAAAGACCAACTCAGGCGACTTCAAGATGAGGTGATTGAGCTAGAAGATGTTAAGACTGGCATCTCAATTACCGACCTCGGCCTAAATGATTTCAGAATGGATTTACTATCCTATATCAAGGACAACGCAGATATGGAAAAAGCGCCAAATGGCATGCATGCTGTTGTGCCTGCCTCTATAGAGAAAGGTCTCAATCCTGGTGTCATTTTTGTGCTGAAAAATATTCATGACGGTGTGAATGTGAACCAACAGAACCGCCTGCATCCCTATTATCTTGTGTATATCAACAATGCTGGCGAAGTTCTGATTGATCATACGGAAGTCAAAAAACTGCTTGACCTGATACGCACTAGTTGTAAGGGTATTTCGGAACCCATTCAGTCAATCTGCCGATTGTTTAACGAACGGACGGACGATGGTAAAGAAATGGAAGAGTATTCATCCCTTCTCAGCAAAGCCATCCAATCCATGATCAAAGTAAAAGAAGAAAAAGATATTGACAGCCTGTTCAAAAGTGACCACACTTCAGCTCTTGAACAGGTCGTGGCGGGCCTTGATAAATTTGAACTTATTGCCTTCCTCGTCATTCAGGAGCATTAAGCATGCATGGCTTATATCGTTATCCTGAAAAAGCCAAATTTGGGAAGATTATTCCTAAAGCCAAAATCTATGAACATGCTAAACTAAAGCCCGCGCAAAAAGCCAAATTCGTTGAACTAATCCAACAAATCAGATGGGCATACAAACTGGCGTCACATACGACCAATTTACCCGTCACAAATGAAGTTAAGGAGATTCAAATCCTGCGAATTAGAATCACCCGGCGTGAATTGCCTGATGATATTTTGTACCTGATTGATAGCGCAATCCCTTCAATGGTTATTTTTGAGCTTATCAATTCAGGCCTAATCAGAGTTAAAACTGCTCCTAAAATGCGCAAAACTGAGCGTACTAGACGTGCTCCTAAAGGTATCTATTTTGCTTCTGATTGGATGGATATGGAAAGTAAACGATCTGACTTGCCTCAGGCCATTAATCTTGGCAATTTATATGATAAGTTATTGAACGGACTCTTAAATCCTGAAGCATGTAGTGATGAAGAAGTCCCAAAATCTTCATCCCAATTGGCAGTGTATCAAAAAGAAATCAGGGCAAAGGAAGCTGAAATAACCAAGATTGAACAGAAACTAAGACGTACTAGGCAGTTTAACAAAAAGCAGGAAATTAACAGCATGCTTAAAAAAGCCAAGAGTGATTTAGAACGGTTACTAAAAACTTATTAAGAATTCCAAAAGAAACGACTATGAGAAACGAATTGGAAAAAATGAAACTGCAAAGCCCGAATTGGGCTCATGAGAATATCCGCAAGCTGGTTGAAATCTTCCCGAATTGTGTGACAGAAACAATAGATGTAGATGGGATTACCAAGCACGCGATTGATTTTGACCAACTTCAGCAGGAATTGTCTGACCATATCGTTAACGGACCACAAGAACGCTATCAACTGAACTGGCCGGGCAAGCGTGAAGCCATGCTGGCGGCCAATGCTCCCATTGCCAAAACTTTGCGACCAGTGCGTGAAGAAAGCGTTGATTTTGACACGACCCAGAACCTTTTCATTGAGGGCGATAATCTGAAATCTCTAAAGCTGTTGCTGGAATCTTATTTGGGTAAAGTCAAGATGATCTATATTGACCCTCCCTATAATACAGGCAATGATTTTATCTTTGTGGATGACTTTGCTGAGAGTACAGCAGATTTTCTTGAACGCTCAAACCAGATGGACAAAGACGGTAATCGCCTTGTCGCTAATCCCGAAAGGAAAGGACGGTTTCATTCTGACTGGTTATCAATGATGTATTCGAGGCTGAAATTGGCAAGAATTCTTCTTTCAGATGATGGTACAATTGCTATTCATATTGATGAAAATGAGTATCCAAATTTGGAGAAATTACTTTCAGAAATCTTTGGAGAAGAAAACAATTTAGGTACTATTGTATGGGATAAACGCAATCCAAAAGGAAAAGTGGCAGGCATAGCTCAACAGCATGAACTGATATCAATTTACTGCAAAAACAAAGAGTGCTTTCAAGAAAATTGTGAGCTGATTAGACCGAAGAAGAATGCTGAAAAAATACTAAGCCAGGCTCAAAAATTAATTTTAAGAAATGGTAGCATCAACGACAAAGTTAAGAAAGAGTTTCGAGATTGGGTCAAAAAGCAGAACTTTAGTGGGGGTGAAAAAGCATATTGTTTAATCGACTCAATCGGAAATGTCTTTCGAGAAGTTTCTATGGCAGCTCCTGACAAACCAGAAACTCGATCTCATCGGCCTTTAATTCACCCTCTTACCAACAAACCATGTCCAGCACCTGAAAAAGGTTGGCGTTTCCCGGAGCGAAGCATGGATGCCCTTCTACAAAGAAATGAAATCCTGTTTGGTGCTGACGAAACAACTCAACCGAGAAGAAAGTATTTATTAAAAAACAATATGTTTGAGAACGTCCCTTCACTTTTGTATTTTGGAGGCAGTGATTCATCTTTGCTGAAAGATTTGGGCATTCAATTTGATAACCCAAAACCGATGACAGTCGTAAAAAAAATTATTCAATCAATTACTCAAGAAACAGATATTGTTATTGACTTCTTTGCAGGTTCAGCCACAACCGCTCATGCTGTTATGCAGCTTAATGCCGAAGACGGTGGCAATCGTAAATTCATTATGATACAACTGCCAGAAAAATGTAAACCGAGCTCTGAGGCCTCCAAAGCTGGTTATCCTACCATAGCCGAAATATCCAAAGAGCGCATACGTCGCTCTGGTGCAAAAATTTTGGAAGGAGAATGTCACCAAAATTGGAATCGAGATATCGGCTTTCGAGTATTGAAGGTTGATACTTCTAACATGAAAAATGTTTATTACCGACCAGATAAGATTGAACAGTCTGATTTGCTGTCTTGGGTTGACAATATTAAACCAGGTCGCACAAGCGAAGACCTACTATTTCAGGTTCTAGTAGACTGGGGTGTTAATCTATCCCTCCCTATTCACCAAGAAAAATTGGGGGGGGGGTGAAGGGAAATCCGTCTATTTTGTTGATGATGATGCCCTGATTGCCTGTTTTGAAACAGGTATTGATGAAGACATCGTCAATCAGTTAGCAACATATAAACCCTTGCGTGTCGTCTTCCGCGACAATGGCTTTGCCAGCGATGATTTAAAGTCTAATGTTGTACAGATTTTTAGGCAAAACTCCCCAGATACTGATATCAAAGTCATTTAAGAGAATGTCCTTTGAAGCTTCAATTTAAGACCCATCAATATCAAACAGATGCCGTTGAATCGGTAGTGGATTGCTTTGCTGGCCAACCCTTCAATGACGGCATTACATACCGCATTGACCCTGGCCCTGCCAGTCAGCTATTTGCGGATAAAGATGGCCTCAAGAACAGCAAAGTTCAGCTCCCAGACAGCGTAGTTTTGAGTAATATCAAAGATGTCCAAAAGCGTAAAAATTTGAGCCAATCAACAGCGTTGGTTAAAAAAACAAACTGCTTCAATCTTGATGTTGAGATGGAAACTGGAACCGGCAAAACCTATTGTTACATCAAAACCATGTTTGAGTTAAATAAACGCTATGGCTGGTCAAAATTCATAATCATTGTGCCAAGCATTGCCATCCGTGAAGGGGTATACAAATCACTTCAAATAACGACTGAACACTTTGCAGAACACTACGCTAAGAAAGCGCGCTTCTTTTCCTATAACTCCAAACGCCTGTATGAGATTGAGAGTTTTTCATCTGATGCTGGCATCAATGTGATGATTATCAACATTCAGGCCTTTAATGCCCGTGGTGCTGCGAATAGACGGATCTATGATGAGCTGGATAACTTCCAATCACGCAAGCCCATTGACGTCATCAAGCGCAATAACCCTATCCTGATTGTAGATGAGCCACAGAAAATGGAAGGTAAGGCAACGCTCAATGCCCTTCCGCAATTTAATCCGCTGATGATTCTGCGCTACTCAGCAACCCATAAGACCAAGCATAACCTCATACACAGACTAGATGCAGTGGATTCGTATAATCAAAAGCTTGTCAAAAGAATCGAAGTATGCGGTATTCAACCAAAAGGCCTTTCTGGTACTGGCTCCTACCTGTATTTGGAAGCAGTAGATATTTCTAAATCTGCACCAGTCGCTCGGTTGGAATTTGAAAAAAAACTCAAATCAGGTGAGGTAAAAAAGCAACTTCGAAAAATATCTCTAGGCGATAACCTGTTTGACTTATCAAATGAGATGGATCAATATGGAGACCGCTATACCGTTACGCAAATTGATAAGAATAATGACACTATAGAATTTGCCAATGGTACTGTTTTGGCCGCTGGTGAGGCGTTAGGTGATGTCTCAGTGGGCGACATTAGACGTATTCAGATAAGAGAGACAGTCAAAGCTCATTTAGCAAAAGAACGCCAGCTTTTTTACCAAGGGATAAAAGTTCTCTCACTGTTCTTCATTGATGAAGTGAAGAAATACCGTGATTATGATTATGCTGAAAACAAAGGTATTTATGCACGCATCTTTGAAGAAGAATATAAAAATCAACTTCTGCTTCTGCTTGAAGAACTTGAATTAGAAAACAGCAATTATATCAAGTATATAAAACGAATTAATCCATCAACAACCCATAATGGCTACTTCTCAATTGATAAAAGATCAAATCGATTTATTGATCCTTCGGTCGAGCGAGGCACTAGCGAAGCAAAGGACGTAGATGCTTACAATCTAATTCTGAAAGACAAAGAGCGTCTGCTGTCCTTTGAAGAAGACACAAGGTTTATCTTCTCACATTCAGCTCTACGTGAAGGGTGGGATAACCCGAATGTGTTTGTCATTTGTATTCTTAAGCACAGTGATAGCGAAATCTCAAGGCGCCAAGAAGTTGGGCGTGGATTGCGGCTTTGTGTTACCCAATCTGGCGAGCGTGTTGATAACCCTGCCTTTGTACATGATGTTAACCAACTCACCGTCGTCGCAAGCGAAAGTTATCAGGATTTTGTCAGCGGTCTTCAAAAAGAAATTATCGAATCTCTGGAATCAAGGCCACGGAAGGCAAATATAGCCTACTTCACTGGTAAGGTTATTAAGACTGAAAGTGAGAATCTTACTATATCTGAAGTGATGGCCTCTCAAATATATCGCTACTTGGTAAAGAATGATTATTCTACTGACACAGATGAGATTGCTCCAGCTTATCATAATGCAAAACAAAAAGAAGAACTGGCCGAGCTACCAGAAGAACTTCAACCTTATGCGGTCGCAGTCTTTACGTTAATTGATAGTGTGTTTAGTGATGCCTCTCTCCCAAAAATTGATGATGTCCGTTCACTAAAAACCAATCCGTTGAATGAAAATTTTCATCGATCTGAGTTTCAAGAACTATGGAATCGTATCAATAAAAAGGCAATCTATACTGCTAAATTCGATTCAGCTGAACTTGTCGATAAGTGCGTCCATGCACTGAATTCACAATTAAGAGTGACTTCATTTTCCTACAAGGTTGAAACAGGCATCCAAACAGAAACCATTTCTTCTGAAGAACTTTGTAAAGGCAAATCTTTCATGAACACTTTGAACTACACAGAGCAAGGCTCCAGCGTTTACTCCAGCATCAAATATGATTTACTTGGCAAAATAGCCGAGCAAACAAATCTGACACGCCATACCGTGGCTGAAATTTTGCAAAAGATTAATAAGGCAGTTTTCGCTCAGTATAAAGAAAACCCAGAGCATTTTATCGCTGAAGCAGCCCGCATCATCAGAGAACAAAAATCAACCACCATCATAGAGAAGCTTGAATATAGTGTACTTGATAAACGCTATGACATTGATATTTTCACCACCAATAACAACAGACAGAACTTTAAAAATGTATCTGATCAATTGAAGAAGCATGTCTATGACTATGTGGTAACTGACTCCAATGTTGAGAAAAATTTTGTTCGGGATTTAGATAATAGCGACGAAGTAGTTGTTTATGCAAAGCTTCCCAGAGGGTTTCTAATACCGACACCTGTTGGTGACTACAACCCTGACTGGGCTATATCGTTTAAAGAAGGCAGTGTAAGAAACATTTACTTCGTAGCGGAAACCAAGGGAAGTATGTCCACGATGGACCTTCACCAAGTTGAAAAGTCAAAAATAGAGTGTGCTCAAAAGTTCTTTAAAGAACTAAGTCGTCAAATCAACCACGATAACGTCAAATACGAAGTGGTGACAAATTACGGGAAGCTGATGGAAATTGTTTCAAGACCTTGATTTAAACACTTATGTTTGGAGGTTGTGATCAGAAAAATATAATATCATCCCTGCTTCGGTAATTCTCCTTTGGAAAATTTGTTAATTTACTGCCCTACGATTATAAGGGCACCTCTATAAAATCCCAAAATCAGGATTCACTTGTTTTTGCCTTTGAAAAAATCATGATTATTCTGAATAATTTCTTCTCCTTTGGGTCACATTCATTCAATAATCTTCCCCCAAAAGGTAAAAATTGACCCTTTTCCATCGTTTCCTAGGCCTAATCACACACTTGGCCTCTACATTGGCACTACTCAGACTAACAAATCTCCATTATGGTATTTTCTAATTTGGAATAAATAGACGTGCCCATAAGTTGACGTTGGTCAAGTGTAGTGAATCTTAGGAACAAAAAGTTCAAATATTCGATAATTATTGAAGTATTAATTTCATTTGTTCCTGAAAATATTCCGGATATTTATTAATAACTTCTTTAGCATGATCTTGTTTTAGTCGTAGTTCAATTATTATTTCCTGTTTTTGTGCTGCCGTCAGACCAAGGAATGTGCTGAGGTTTTGAGAGATAACTCTATCTGAAAAACCAAGCTCATAAAGTGTAATAGAAGTTTTTGTTGGAAGGCCATATTTAAGTCTCTTTTGAAAAAGCTGAAGCTGATTTAATAATTCTCCGGTCCCCTCATGGCTCAAATATTCTACAAATTCACACACCGCACTTACTAGAAGGCCACCATCATAGGCTAAACCTCCCTCACAGATATCAATAATATTTTCTAATTTGATCTTATGGTAGCGACTTCCATGTTTGAGTTTACAATTATTGCTTTCCGCAATTTGGAAAAGTTCATGAAATGAGTCTCCAGAAATCCATTTCTTTGCAATGTCTTTCAGAACGTCTTTATTGTCAAACCTTTCAAAGGTTCTGTTGTGAATATAACGAGCGATTAACACCCATGTGATATCAACTATATCTTCAATATTTTGAGCTTCAAGGAGCACATCAATGTGGTCTCTAACCCAAGTCTCAATCTCTATGGCATCGTTTAATCCATATAGTGTTTTTCCAAAAGTCTTACGGCGAGGAATTTCGGTTAAAGTTATTGAAATATTATTTGCCAAAAAATTAAACAATTTTCGAATTATACTACGCTTTTCCTTATCTGCTAAATGATAAGCCAACGTCTGTTCAGCAAGGTCAATGCTAGCTTTCGAAAGCGAACTTTCATCTTCATCTAGGTTTGAGATGAGAAAACTCTCAATTGAAGATAAAGCATGGCTAAATAGTTTAACCTGACGCTTCACCACTTCTTCAGTAAAACCTATATCACTATGGGTACTTACTATTTGATTTACAACTTCATTCAGGGAATCCCACCCATTAATATGCTCATTTGCAAAGGAAAGAACTTCTACTGGAAGTTTATATTTCTTCCTATCATTTGACTTAGTTCGGTCATTCTTAAATTCTAAAGGTATCAGGTTAAAGAGACTACTAGTACACTCTTCAGATTTTTTTGGATTAAGCAGTTCTTTTACTATATTCCAACGCCTATTGTCCTTTGTATCATATACATTTGTATCTGCAAATAATATACTTCCTTCGGTGTGCATTCCAGCCCGCCCAGCTCGACCAATTAGATTTTGAAAATCTCGGACTTTTATCCTTTCTAGCCCTTGGTAGAAGCTGGTAACTATAAGGTAACGAATGGGAAGGTTTACACCCTGAGCCAATGTGGATGTACAAACAACAAATTTCACAAGACTTTTGCGCATAGCGTGTTCCACAGAAAGGCGGATGCCATGTGGTGCATTGCCATAATGAGTAAAAATACCATACTTGGCACACAACGAACCCAAAGCATCTTCGCCGAGATTTTTTACAAGGAGAAAATGAAGCCGTTCAACCTCTTTTGAACAAGAAAATTTTTCGGGTGATTGAAGTGGAATTCCACGTTTAAAAATTTTAACTGCTTTTTTGCTGATGCTTTCTACAGTCTGTTTCCTTCCACAAAAAATTGCAATTGCACCTTGGTTGCAAAGTTTTAAACCTAGATAAAGAGAAATATCATTACCATTCTTAACTGGGAAGAATTGTTTTATTCGTTCTTTTCCTCTTTTATTTAGTTCAATTTGTTCAATTACTCTTGGGACAAAAAATTCGTGTTGACCTATATTGTTACCATCAACATAGTTAACCCTTCCCAAGGTAAACCTCCAACTTGCAAAACCAACAGACCTGAAAGTCGGTATAAGTGAAGTGCCTTTTACGACTTTTGGATCTGTGTTCAGCCATTCGCTGACAGATTCGGCATTACTTATAACTGCTGAAATTAGCACTTTTTGTACTTCTTCAGAAACCATTGAACGTAATGAAGTCAAAAGAAGTTCATAAGTAATCCCTCGTGTATCGTTATCAAACTGATGACCTTCGTCAAATATCAACATTCCAACTTGGTCAGCTAATTCTGGAGCATGGCGAAGGACATAGAGTAACTTTTCAGGTGTTACAACAAGTATTTGTCGGTCTCCCAATTCACTAGCAAAATCAAAATCGAATTGAAGAGCATCTGAAAGCTCATTGACTTTAATGTTCTCATTTTGAAATGAATTAACGAGACTGTTTTTGATTTCATGGCAGAGAGCTCTAAATGGGGCGATGATAACAGCCAAAGAAATCCTATTTGCAAGAAATGCACTCCTAATTATCAATTCCGTTGCCTTTGTTTTTCCAGCACTCGTTGGCATAAGTACAACTGCCGATTCACCTTTAAGAACACCCTCTTCACCTAATAGGTGCTGTGCGGGCCAGAACTCACTGATAAAAGATTTTTTTTGTAATGCCGAACGCCACTTTTCAGTGGGAAGTTCAGAATATTTTGGAAGAGCTTTCCACGTAGAGTTTCTAATTTTATTTTTCAGAACAGCTACGATCACATCTCCAAATAAAAGCTCCCTTGGTGTACCGGATTCATAAGTTTTCTTTCTTAGTTCATTAGCCAATTCAATTAGTTTATTTTCGTCCGTTCCGGATTGAAAATAATGAATCAACTTATGTGAAATTTCTGTAATTAAATTACTATAAGGCCCCTTTGATACATTGAAGTCAATTGCGAGGTCTGGATGCAACATCCAGTGCAAGAGATATTCCAAGCCCCCGCCACCTAAATCTAGGCTATTTCTTGAAATATTTTTTACCAAAACTGATGCACTTCCAGGAAAATCACAAAGGTAATAGGAGGCAGAGCCAATAAGCAAAAGGTAATCACTACGTGATTTATTCAATTTAGTTTGAAGATAGGAATCAAAAAAGCGGGCAGAAAAAATCAATTCTTTTTTCAGCAGCGAAATGCTTTCGTTCTCTGTCTCCCCGCGGCTAATAGCAGCAGAACAATCCCCTAGCAAACCAATAGAAATAGTGAAGAGCTTGGCTGGATCTTTATATAGATTTATGTGGTGGGCTTCAGGAACACTGTACTCGTACATCTTGGCCTTTGACCTTGTAACTTTGAGTAGGTGATCAGATTCCCCTTTCGGCTTCATCTGCAGCCCTCCTGTAAAGATCGTGTACCAATTTCATCATCCTAGGACCCTTGATAACCAAGAGTGAAAGGTTGTCTTTATTTCGATGTTCGCTGGTATTTGAACATTTCAATCTATCGGCATCAAAGCACTCCGTAGAAAATATTGCCGCAGCACCGTAGGTTTCTTCGTAAGGGTGATCTACAGGATTCTGGAAACGTTCGATTTTTTTAACTTTTTCTTGATCATTATTTTCAAAGAATTTTTGCTTAATGTAATTCAGGGACTCATCTTTTCTAATCGTATCTTCACTAGAGCTATTTATTGCGTCCTGTAGAAGATTGTTATTATTTCTACCAGAAAAGTTAGTCTTGGATTCAAAAATAAGCAAAACATCCTTAGCGGAGGTTTCCCCCTCCTGATTGTGAAATTTAAACCCGATTACATCGCTTCCCTTGGGTGATTCATTTTTAACATATTTTGATGACCATCGTAATCTAGGAACCCAACATTTATGTGTCCATTCGAGAAAATCAGCCACCAAAATCTCACCAAAATCTCCAGCACGTATAGAAGGTCCAAGTTTATTGGATTTACAAGGAAACTTAAATTTAGTCAAATATTCCGAACGTGAATGTGGATATCGGAGAGAATCTATAACCTCATCAAGGCAATAGTGATTTCGAAAATGTTTGGCCCAAGCTGAAAGTACAGCGGCATCGTTTTTAGGGCAGAAATTCCAAACCTCAACATGTTTGCCATCAGTAGTTTTCAATAGAATTTCAGTCTTAACAAACCATTGAATATGCTTTGATGTCCAAGGCTCTCTCTTTTCTTTCACCAAAAAGAACCTCTATAATCTTCTAAATTTTGAAATCACTTGTTTTAACATTGAAAAATATCTTCTCCTAGGGGTACATACCTATCGTCTTCGCAAACTGGAAAAATAAAACCATTTTTTCATAGTCATAATGCCGCTAAGTCACGTCAGGCAATATAATTGAATCAATTTTACACAACCACTTGGAAGTAGATTGTACATTCTACCAAAAAAATTACTGAACACAATAAATCTGGGTGTATTATATTGAGCGACAATCAAGATGATAGGAGGCGACCTCGCGTGGTTTGTGAAATATAATGTTGCTATTGGCGAGGCTACCATGGTCAATACGGATTCCAGTTTTGGTTATCGCAAGCTCCCCAATCACGACGCGGTAAAAACACTGTGCCAACAAAAATATCCGTGGCGATGTGCTTACCAATGGCATTGAATCAATGTAGGCGATGTTCAAATGAGTCCACAAGGGTGTCAATCACAAGATGAGCTCCAAGCATTGACAACGAAACGTGGATGAATTTACTTGGCAGCAGAATGTCCGGCGTGAGGATATGATTGATATCATGGCTCATCTGCTTGAGGTTCTGGTTGGGTAACGGTTACTTTATTGGGGCTTGGTTGCTGACAATGGCTTGAGTAGCGGAGCACGCTCATCACCACACTCACCTAAAAATTCGGTTACTCCGTTAACTGAATAATTCCCCAAAATAATACTGTTGAACAGCAAACACATATAAAGTATAATATCACGTCAAAACATAACTAACTTTACAATTGAACCCTTAAAAAATGAAATGAACACTCACTCAAATAATTCCAGCTCAATTGAAGTCTACAACTTTGGTCCAATTTCAGAGGCAAAAGTAGACCTCCGGCCGCTTACTGTTTTGGTTGGACCAAATAATACTGGCAAGTCATATTTTGCAACTGTGCTCTATGCATTACAGCGTGCCATTAAGTACACATTTAATGATATCAATCCTACGACCCATGGTGTTTCTGTTCTCGAATTTGATATTTTGATGCGAGATACTGCAGAGCGATTACATTCACAACTAACACAAAAAGACCCTAAACAACTTGAATTTGGTGACAATTTTCACGAATACTTAAGCTGTGTGTATAATCAAAAACAATCCACATTAATCCATGAATTAGAACAATGTTTTGGCGTTGTTGATGTTAACTCCTTATCTCAGAAAAACCAAAATAATCCTACTAAAATCAAAATCAAAATCAAACCCTCCGAGAAATACGGGAAAAATCTTGAAATCCTCTCAATAGAATTATCAACAGATCCTCATTACAATTTTACTATCCCCCCGTTCTTCCCTCTACCCAAAGATCATAGCAAGGTCCAAACACTCATACGATTAGCAAACAACTTAAAAAAACGAAATCCAGAGACCCCCCGATCATCGGAAATCGATTTGAAATATGAGATTTATGAATATTTTCAAACATTATTTGATAGCCTAATCCTTCCGTTTGAAAGAACTTTTATTCCGTTTGCATTTTATCTACCTGCGAGCAGAACAACCCTTATGGAAATTTACAATAACTTCCGTAGCCCCAATATTCATATTTCTACAAAGACTAGAACTTCCGTACACCCAACAATGGATGAAACACGTGCCGATTTTCAAAGATATCTGCTTGAAATTGACCCTAACCAACCAAGAAACAGGGATAGAAATGGCGACTTGAGCAAAGGTATTGAAAAAGAAATTTTACGAGGAAGTATAAACGTTAAGCTAGATGAGAAAAACAATAAACCTAGTTTTTTTTATCAATCTATCGGAAGTAAAGAGGAACTACCATTAGCAAATACTTCGTCAATGGTATGTGAGCTGGCTCCAATAGTTTTATTCCTCCGATACAAAATCAAACCAGGAAGGTTATTAATTATCGAAGAACCTGAGTCTCATCTTCATCCTGACTTGCAGGTTAAACTAACAAATCAATTAGCAACATTAGTTAATGCAGGTGTTCGCGTAGTTGTGACAACGCACAGTAGGTGGTTGGTAGAAGCATTAGCCAATATTGTTTATCGTTCGGAAATCCCCAAAGATAGCAATGAAAAAGTAACCAATGGGAAAATCAATCTTAAACATGACCAGGTTGGGGTATGGCTTTTTCAAGATAACGAAGAAAGGCATGGGACAGTTGTGGAAGAAATCAAACTAGATCGTTCAATTTATGGACAGTACCCTACTAATTTTGATAGAGTTGCTATAGATCTTCATAATGAATGGGCAGGGAATTTAGAAAGGAAAAATTATTGATACCCTGATCTGCGATCAAATAATCCTTTCCGACAGGGTTTTTATCACCCACCCAACGACCATTTGAGCAATCTATTCTAGGATTAGCATCATTTGCTGTTCTCAGAACCTGTTCCATAAGTCACATTGCTTTGCATTTTAATCCCATACCCCGATTATCACGGGCAATTCGACGCATCAAGAAGCGACATGCTGCCAGCGTTGTCCAAGCCAATGAGCTTGCCAGACTTCCCT
>Ga0209754_1002189_pt1 | contig 16461 bp, 11 predicted proteins | sample MesohylBB_FD_187295 | JGI IMG/M metagenome (GOLD analysis project Ga0209754, IMG submission 187295) | Host-associated microbial community of the marine sponge Aplysina aerophoba from Gulf of Piran - sponge mesohyl, lysed by bead beating... | ecosystem: Host-associated > Porifera > Sponge >... | reverse complement strand
TCCTTATACGACAAGCACTAAGCGGTCACGCTGAGGGCGCCGCCGCCTTCGTTTTCAGCATCCGGGTAGCGGCCGGATGCCTGTGGCGCGGCCTCAGTCCACGTTCGTTCACCGGCCGCAGCAACGGTCCTGCATCCCCGGCCCCTGAACGGTCACGCCGTATCCTGTCGCGCTGCTTGAAGGTGTGCTTTCAACTTTCAACGCATTGCGCGCGCCCTCCCCGCTTAGCGCCCCAGGGCCGCGTCTTGCTGACGTCGGTTCTCCGCGGGCGGGATACTCCCAGCGCGAGGCGCCGTACATGCCGCCGTCTACGCTTTGCCGCGTCTCCGCACGCCACGGCGCATGACGCCGGGACATCGCGGGTGGCGCGTGAACGCCCTAACGGTGTTCCCGGCCGACAAGCGGTGCAAGTAATACTCAAAGAACCGCGTGTGCGCGGCGTGAACCCGGTGAGTCGCACGCCGCGCAGTTCCAGAAAACGACACTGTCTGGCCGTCCGCGTTGCGGGCGCGAGAGGAGCCAGGAAGCGGCAAGCCGCTTCGCAATGCTCTCAATAAATCCACATTCGGAGTCACGTATGACACTTGTAAAGACGGGAACCGCCTTCGCGCTGGCGTTGGTCCTGGTTTTGACCGCCACCGGCCTGTGGGCAGCCGCAGCCGAAGAGGATCCGGCAGCCGCCGCCGAGAAGGAAATGGTGCTCGACCCGACCACCGGAAAGATGGTGACCGCGCCAGAGTACGGCGGGACAATAACCCTCGCCGCAGTCGAAGAGCAGATGAGTTCTGACACCGCGGAATCTGGCCCCAATGGATCTGGCATGGTCGATGGCGTAGTAGAGAAGCTGGCCTTCGCGGACTGGGCAACGCCCAGAGACGAATTTGACTTCCAGTTTCTCAACGTTCCAGCTAACACGAGAGGTCAACTGGCGGAAAGCTGGTCGCAGCCCGACCCACTGACCCTCGTCATAAACGTCCGCCAGGGAGTTCACTGGCACGACAAGGCACCGATGAACGGTCGGGAGCTGCTTGCCGATGATATCGTATTTAACTTTCACCGCGTATTTGGTATGGGCAGCGGATTCACCGAACCAAGCGAATGGCTTCAAGATTGGGCTGGTGTCGAATTTGAATCGATAACGGCCACCGACCAGTGGACGGTCGAGTTCAAGTTGAAACAGCTAAGCCTCACTGCGCTGCGGCTTGTCCTCGACCACTGGATTTCTAACATATATCCCCCCGAGGTACTCCAGGAACACGGTGACATGCTCGATTGGCGGAACCTGGTCGGCACCGGACCTTATGAGGCGACTGAATGGGTCGGGGCCAGCTCTGAGACATATACCAAGAATCCTGACTACTGGGGCTTCGACGAAAAATATCCGGAGAACCGCTTGCCCTATGCCGACGAGATAAGAGTCCTGATTATGCCCGAAGTAGCCACAATGCTGTCGGCAGTGCGCACCGGTAAGGTCGATCGTGGATACACATTGAGGACTATCGACCAGGTAGAGGGCCTCGAGAGGACCAACCCCGAACTCGAGATCTGGCCAATTTACGGTCGGGCGGATTACATGTTCGGCATGGACAACATCAATCCGCCCTTTAACGACATCAGAGTGCGCAAGGCAATGCAGATGGCACTAAACCTCGAGGAAATCAACAGCGCCTACTTTGGAGGTCATGCAGATATGATACCTCAGGGGCTGTTGAACCGGTTAATGACCGAGGTTGTCTTCCAATTCGAAGAGTGGCCCGAAGATGTCAAGAAGGTATTCGACTACGACCCGGAAGGTGCCGAAGCGTTGCTCGATGAGGCCGGATATCCTCGCGGCGCCGACGGTACCAGATTCTCGGTCGAGTTCATGCACCTCAATCGATATTCTGTGACCTGGCCAGAATTAGTCGGTTCATACTGGAAAAAGATTGGCGTTGATATTGAGATCGAGGTATTGCCTATAAACCCATGGGTGGCGAGAAGCAGAGCGAAGGATTTCCAAATAAAGAATCTGTCCGGGGCCGCAAAGTGGTTCCCAATGCCATACTTGAGTGGCCAGCTGACGGAGGCCGGATTTTACGGCTCCGTTAACGCCGATGCGGACTATGATGCCATGTCTGAAGCCGCCGGAGCCGCTACCACCACCGAGGAGCAGAACAGGATTTATAGACAGATGAATCAGCATGTGATAGAGAACTTCTATGCGATATGGGCTGGCAATGCGCCAACGTATCAGGTAACCCAGCCCTGGCTCAAAGGTTATAACGGTGAAAACTGGATGGGCAACGGTCAGAAGATCCCAGTCTTCGCGCGCCTCTGGATTGACCAGGATCTGAAGAAAGAAATGGGCTTTTAGGGGCTCGCCTCTACCGATCTCAATCAAAGTGGAGCTGGGAGGCGCGCGTTGCGCATGCAAGCGCGCTGCCCGGCTCCCTTGCTCACTGAAAACGAGGTTTCCGCATGAAAGCCTATATCATTAGGCGGCTGTTGCTGATTCTGCCCACACTGTTCATCTTGACCATTCTGGTCTTTCTCTCGGTCCGCTTCATCCCCGGCGATGTAATAGACACGATACAAGGTAGGATGATATGGACAGCACCGGGCGCAATTGACCGCGAAGCTCTTCTCCATAAACTGGGATTGGACGTGCCTGTGTACGTGCAGTATGGACGCTGGATCGGCGAGATTGTCCTGCACGGCTCTCTAGGCGAGTCCCTGCTGACCGGTTACGCAGTAAGGGAGGCGATATTAGAGAGACTGCCGGTCACCCTCGAGCTCGGTTTCATGGCAATCCTCATTGGGCTGGTCATCGCGCTGCCCGTCGGTATCTACTCGGCGATTCGCCAGGATAGCGCCGCCGACTTTCTGGGGCGCTCGGTCGCCATCATCGGCCTGGCTACGCCGAACTTCTGGCTCGGCATCATGGTCATGATCTACCCGGCCATCTGGTGGGGCTGGTCACCACCGCTGGAGCTGGTTTCCTTTACCGAAGACCCGCTGGGAAATCTCTGGGGGTTCCTGATCCCGAGCCTGATTCTGGGAACGGCCGCGGCTGCCGCCACCATGCGGATGACGCGCACTATGATGCTGGAGGTGCTGAGGCAGGACTATATTCGAACCGCTTGGTCCAAGGGGCTGAGGGAGCGGGCCGTGGTGATCCGACACGCCGTCAAGAACGCCCTCATCCCGGTGGTGTCCCTGATCGGCCTGCAGTTGCCGATCCTAGTCGGGGGCGCCGTGATCATGGAGAACATTTTCAACCTGCCGGGGCTCGGGCGCCTCCTGCTGAATGCCCTCAACGACAGAGACTACCCGATGGTCTCCGGAATCAACCTGTTTTTCGCCACTTTGGTGGTGGGGATCAATCTATTCATCGACCTGCTCTACGCGGTCGTGGACCCCAGGGTCCGCTATGACTGATTCTTTCGCACGCTGGTCAAGGACAGGCCGGTGAGCATTGTCGCCGGGGTGGTCATTGATGCCTGGGGGCGCTATGACTGAGTTCCTTCGCAGGCTGGTCAAGGAGAAGCCACTGAGCATCATCGCCGGGGTGGTCATCCTGCTGTTGATACTGGTGGCGATCTTTGCCGACGTGCTGGCGCCTTACCCGCATGATGAAGTCAACATCGTGGACCGGATGCAGGCCCCGTCCAACCGGTACCTGTTGGGGACCGACCAACTAGGGCGCGACCTGCTGAGCCGCCTCGTGTTCGGGGCCCGGATTTCGCTGACCGTCGGTCTGGCGGCGACCACGGTCAACGTCGTGGTGGCGGTGCTGATCGGCGGCGTTTCGGGATTCTTCGGCGGTCGACTGGACTTGGCGATGCAGCGCTTCGTCGACGCCTGGATGGCGTTCCCGGGGCTACTGCTGTTGCTCACCATCATGTCGCTGGTGGGGCGGGGTTTGCCGCAGATCATCGTGGTGCTGGGGGTGACCGGCGGCATCGGCGGTTCGCGAGTGGTCCGCGGCGCGGTGATCGGGGTCAAGGAGAATGCCTACTTTCAGGCGGCCGAGGCGATCGGCGGCACCCGGTGGAGAACCCTCATCCACCACGTCCTGCCCAATATCGCCGCTCCGGTGATCATCATTTTCACGATCAACGTCGGGGGCGTGATCATCAGCGAGGCTGCGCTGAGCTTCCTGGGGTTCGGACTGCCGATCTCGGTGCCGAGCTGGGGCGGGATGCTGAGCCGGGAAGGGCGCGAGTTCATGGAGGTGGCGCCGCGGCTGGCGCTGTGGCCGGGGCTGTGCCTGACGGTTGTCGTGTACTGCCTGAACATGTTCGGCGACGCAGTGCGCGACCTGCTCGACCCGCGGCTGCGCGGCGGTGGCGGCCGTCTCGGCGCCGATCGCGCTGCTTCGGTGTAGAACAACCTAGGGGCCCGAAGTAGCGTCGGCGAGCGCGTCCCCGATCGATGCTTGCATCGCGTCGACTTCGACATCCTCCAGCTCTGCGAAGAGGCGCCGTTTCTTCGCGGACAGCCGGCCGCCGTTTTGCATGCACAGCCGCACGAACAGCGCCACCCGACGGTCCGGCATGTCGACGATCTCCCGTACTGCGGCACACGCCCGGTCGAACACGGCGATGAATGCAAGCTCTTCCGTGAGATCACGGCGAACCGTATCGGCGACGCGGTCGTGCAGGTACTCGGCGAATGCGGTCGCGTCGAAGTAGCGATAGAGGTCGGCCGTCTCATTGTCGACCACGATTTCTCGCGCCGCCGTCCACCGCCATCGGATCAGTCCGAGCGTCGCCCGCGAGAAAGTTTCGAGGGTTTCATCGTAACTCCGCCGGTCGCGAAGAATCGCTGCAGAGACCGGAAAGATTACGCCGGGCGGGCTGTAGCCTCGTCTGGCAAGCACGTGGTGTAAGCCCGGCACGTCTCCGGGACGCGGGCCGACGAAGTGTACGTCCTCGCGGTACCCTTCGACGGTCGCGCCCACGAAGTTCTGGAACGTGCGCCAGCCGGTTGCCGCGTAGCGCGGATCGACGATGTCGCCCTGCAAGCGGATCAGTGCGGCCTTGTCACTCGGGTCGAAGTCGCCGCCCTCCCTGAGCGCCGCGACGAATCGTTCGGAGCGGGCGGTGCTCGGGGTCTCGCCCTCGAGGGCGAATGAGGACCGGGTCTCTTTCGTGAACAGATAGTGTACGGCGCGCGCGAGGATGCCCGCGTCGATGCTCTCGATCAGAGCCCACGCCTGCCGGTCGATCCGCAGGTCCATCTGGTCCGTCAGCCGGGGCGTGCGCCTGACCGTCGGGCACAGGCCCGGACCACCGAGCAGGTTGTCAGCAACGCGGTGGCGCCGCGACCGGCGAGGTTCGCCAACAATGTGCTTGTCAGGGTCCAGCGCCGGGACGTAGTTGCCGGTACGCGCATCGTCGAGATCCAGCATCCGGCCGGTGAACGTCTCGTAGAAGAACCACGCGCGCCGGCTGAACGCACCCGTGGGCTCCGCTCTCACCCAGGCTTCCAGGTCGGCGGCCTCGATTGCCTTGAAGGTGGCAACCAGCACGCCGAGGTCGATCGGTTCATGGCGCAGTGCGAACCTGAGATGCGCCACGATCGAATCCTCCGTGGCATATTGCCGGGGATACTGTTCCACAATTCGCCGGCCGCGTACCTCGGTGCGCCGCGCCCCTGCCGCGACGTAGCTCTCGACTGCCGGCGGCGGGACCGCCAAGCTCAGCTCACGCCTGAGCCAGGCGTGGCCGATGGAGTTGCTACCCCTGTTACCGACGGCAATAGCCATGCAGAATCGGTTCCGCTCCTTCAATAGAGTTTAGAAAAGGCTATCCTCATTCAATTTCGATTACAATGCACGGAATCGCACGGCGCAACCACGCTCCGCATGCCCATGGCGGTAGCGGGGTCATGGTTGAAACGGTGGCGGCCGTCTCGGCGCCGATCGCGCTGCTTCGGTGTAGAGCAGCCCTCTGACCGGGTGGTTGTGAGGCGGTCAGCCGAGCGCGGTGCGTGAACGAAACGGTGAGGGTGGCGGTGCTTACTCCTGGCAGTGTTCGACCGTGCCGTCTCGCGTCCTGGTGCAGCACCGTTCCGACTCGCCGCGCCACAGCGTCGTGCCCGATGTGGTAACTGGGCCTTGACCGGGGCGCTGCTGTGACTACAATAGAGCCACGTCAAGTAGACCGAGGAGGTCAGCCAAGTGAGTGCCGACACCTTTGTGCGAGCGCGCATCGACAGCGACACCAAAGCTCGAGCCACGGAAGCGTTACAAGCCATGGGACTGTCGGTGTCCGATGCGATTCGGATGCTGTACCTCCGGCACCACTTGCATGGACGCTACCCGTAGTCGATGCGCACGTTGGTGTCGATCAGGAGTGGCTTTCTGTATGACCCGGAAGGTGCCGAAGCTCTGCTTGCGGAGATAACTTGCCGGCGCCTGGTCGCGGCGCATCGACCAGGAACACCGTCTGGTCTATCGAGTCGACACCGCGACCATGCGATTCATCGCGGCACGGCACCACTACGGATCGTAGCGGCATCGACGTCCGCGCCACCGAAGGCATCGCACAGGCACTCTTACATTGCGCCGATCGGCCGTTCCGGTCGCCGGGTCAGTTGCGCCGGCTGTTGCGACTCGGGTCGGCGCCTGCGAACAGCGTCCCGCGGCGGACCGCGGCGTCGCGCCTGCAGCGCTCGAAGTCCGCCTCGTGCAGGCGTCCGCGCGGCGGATCGGCGAGGTCGAAGTGTCCGTAGCGGTCCTCGCCGCATGCCAGCCTGGCCATCCAGCGCTCGCCGGTCCGCTGGCGCATCGTGGGCCCGATATAGCGAATGGCAACGCCGATGCGGCGGTCGTCCGTGCTGTTGGGGCCGGAAGCGTGGAACAGGTGGCCGTGGTGCAGCGAAGCCTGGCCGGTGTGCAGCTCGACGGCCACGCCATCGTCCTCGTCCACCTCGACGGCGATCTCCTGGCCGCGGCTGAGCTGGTTGTCGGCGGCGAACGTGTCGACGTGCGGCACGATCCGGCGCCGGTGGCTGCCCCGCACGAACCGCATGCAACCGCTGGCGACAGTCGCCGGCGACAGCGCCACCCAGCCGGTGGTCTCCTCGACGTCGTCCAGCCCCCAGTAGGTCAGGTCCTGGTGCCAGGTCACGACCTTGGGCGTGTGCGCCTCCTTGATGAACAGGCCCGCGCTCCATACCAGGAGATCAGGCCCGAGCACCTGGGCGGCCGCCGCCAGCAGATTCTCGTTGCGGACCAGCGCGTCGAACGACGGCAGCAGGTGGTTCACGCTGCCGCGCAGCAGCGCGCTGCGCTCCGGATCGTCCGCCACCTCCGCCTCTGCCGCCTCCAGGTCGGCGCGGATCGATCCTGCCTCGGCCTCACTGAGCACCTCGATCGGGAACACGAAGCCGTCCCGTCGATAGGTCTCGGCCAAACCGTTGGCGCCGTCACCCATATCCCCACCCCTCCACCAATCTGATCCTCCGATCGAAGTGTATCAAACTGCGGTTGCGAAGAGAACGGGCATACTGAGCGGCGCAGCCAGCCGGCCGCCTGCTCATCACCTGCCGCCAAGAGGACACACGCTGATCCCCGAGACCAGGGCGGGGCCGCCGGCGGCGCAAAAGCGCATTTCGGAACCGGCGACGCCGACGCGGCGCGCGGCGACCGTGTAGCGATTGTCGACGCACAGGTCGACGATGCCACCGATCACGAACAGGTCGAGGGTGTAGGGACGGTCCAGTCCCTCCACGGGCTGCAACCCCGGTTGCTCGCCGCCCGATGAGGTGCGCTCGAGGGGACCCGAGATTGCCACGCACCGCCGGAGCGGATTCACCTGTGCGGCGACCCCGTTGCCGGCGGCATCAGTGAGCCGCACACCGAACGTGGCGCCGGACGCCTCGACGCGGAGGCGGATTCGGACGTTGCCCGGAACCGCGGCTACGCGCGCGGACGCGTCTTGTGCATCCGTTGCGGCCATGCGCAGGCGGCGGCCGTCCCACGCCATCTCGCCGTGCAGCGACTCCGGGCGCAGCGCCAGCGGCGGGCCGCTGGCCGGGATCATCTCCGCCACGAACTTGGTGCCCAGGATGCCGTCCGGGAACTGCACCAGCTCGCGGAACAGCAGGTCGCCGCCCCAGCCGGCGTGGCCGATCCAGCCCGCGGTCAGCAGGCGGCCGCCGGCGAACGGCGCGGTCTTGGGAAAGTTCAGGCCGGCCAGCGGCGGCGGGGTCTGTTCCCGCCAAGGGCCGGCGAGCGTACGCGACCGCCAGAGGCGGTTGGCCATGGCGAAGTAGTGCCAACCATTCCAGGCAAACAGGTGCGGACACGCGCCCATGGTGCCGGCAGGCAAGAACGGCTTCGCCTCCCGCTGCCAGGCGGCAAGATCGGCGGACCGGTAGTGGGCCACCTGCAGCGCGCCGGCGGCGGACCGTTCCTGGGTCAGCAGGTGAAACGCGCCGCTGTCCTGGTCGTGGAAGATCGAGCAGTCGGCGCAGCCGGTGTCCGTAGTGGGGACCACGGGTGCCGGATCCTTGCGGAACCGGATGCCGTCGCTGCTGACGGCGTGAAACACGCCGCTGCCCCGGTGCGGCTTGTCCTCGAACTGACAGCGGCCACCGCAATCGGTGTAGAACGCATGGTAGCGGCCAGCGTGGTGGAGGAAGTCACCGGTCCCGATGGCGCACTCCCAGGTGTGGCTGAGCGGGATCGCCAACGGATGGCGTTCCCAGTGCACCAGGTCGGCGCTCGACAGGTGGGCGTATTGGTGGGCGCCCAGGTTCCACTTGCTGGTGTGGTGACGGCGGTCGAACAGGTAGAACAGGTGCAGCCGAGCCCCGTCCCACAGCAGCATGCAGTCGCCGGCGTAGGCGTTGTAGCCGCGCGGCCGCCAGTGATGAGGCACCGTCCTTTCCGGTCCCAGGATCTCCACCGCCCGTTGCTCGACCGCCGCCGCGACACCGCTGAGATGGGCGATCTCGGCGTCGCTCAACGCGCGTTCCCACAATGCCACGTGGTCCACCTGGCCGTGAAAGCCGGTGGCCAGCTCGCCATCATGCCAGGCCGCGCCGACCAGGAATGGCGGCTCGAAGCGGTGCAGCGCACCGTAGCCCCACTCTTCGTCGACCAGCACGCCGTCCACGAACAGCTCCAGGTTGGGGCCGTTGAAGCGGAACACGACGTCATGCCACTCGCTCGCTCCGATCAATGCGACCGGTACGCCCAGGTGCAGCACGCCGGCGCGCGCCTCGGAAAGGATGGGATCACCGGCGCCGCGGCGCTCGTTGAAGCGGATCACCGCGGCCGCCGGCCGGGTGCGCCAGCGGTACTCCAGCAGCGCCCGCGTGCCGGCCAGCCGGCAGGGGCCGCCCTCCTCGGCAAACAGGTGGTACCAGGGCGTGGCCGGCCCCGGCTCTCCGGCACTCCCGTAGTGCGCCGGCTTGGCGGCCCCGTCGGTCCCGTACAGGATCTCCGCGAGCGCGTCGCCGCGGTCGTCGCGGGCGAACAGGGGTGCCTGCCAGCGTCCGGTCGGGTCGCGCAGCCGCATGCACAGGCTCATCGCATCGCCACGCAGGCCGGCATCAGCGGGTGTGGCTGCGCGAAGATACCCGCCGGAGAACCGCGCGACCGTCCCGTTTCCGCCGCGGGCAATCGAGGCCTCTCGTTGTGCGCCCCGCAACGGAACACCAAGCTCGACCGCACCCCGGACCGCCAGCCCGGTGGTCGTCTCGCGGTCGCCCCCGGTCATGTCCCAGGCGGCCAGCGCGTCGGCGAACGGACTCGAATCAATTATTTGGCTCAAACTGGTCGGCCTCCCGTCCACTGTGATTCAGACGGCCCGACGCCGCAACGGCGACTTGCTGCAGTCCCGACGCGTAGCCGCCGTTCCATAACGCGCATGTGTTATTGTCCCGGCATGCGTACCACCATTGAGCTACCCGACGATCTTCGTCGGCCAGTCGTGTCGAAGGCAACGGCTTGGCCGAACTGACGGCCAACTGGCGCACGTGATGACCAAGATGAGCGGGAGCATGGAAGAACGTCACCTGGTTCTGGACACGCGGGTTATCGACCGCATCGACAACGCGCGGCTGTGCGTCGCCGAGGCAGCGAAGAGTGCGGCCAACCCGCTGTTCGGCGAGGACCGGCCGTGGGAGATGCGCTTCGACAACCTGTATCCCAACGTGCTGTGGGACGCGGAGGAACAACTCTACAAGTGCTGGTACAGCCCGTTCTGCGTCGACCACCGGTCGGATGGCATGACGCTCGAACAACGCCAGAGCACCCTCTACACCGGCCCGCCGGACCGCGATATGGCGCTCTGCTACGCAACCTCGCGCGACGGCATCGCGTGGCAGAAGCCGGAGCTTGGTCTGGTCGACTACCAGGGCAGCAGGGCCAACAACATCGTGCTGCGCGGCCCGCACGGCGCCGGGGTGCTCAAGGAAGCGCGAGAGCCCGACCCTTCCCGTCGCTACAAGATGTTCACGTCGTTCAAAGAGCAGGATCTGGCGATGGCGTTCTCGGCGGACGGCATCCGCTGGGGGCGGTTCCACCCCTGCCCCGCCGTCAATCCGTACCAGGTGGACGGCACCCACTACCACGCCCTGTGGGTGGAGGAGCGCGGCGAGTACGCGGGCTTCACGCGGCTGCGCGATCCGCGCACCGCCGGCGCCGCCGCGGTGGACGGCATCCGCGGCGCCTGGCCGCCGCGCCAGGTGGGGCGCACCGCCAGCACCGACTTCCTGCACTGGACCCCGGCCACCGCGGTGTTCGAAGGCATCGACGAGAACCTGCAGATCTACTCGATGCCGGTGTTCCGGCACGCCAACCTCTACCTCGGCCTGCCGGCGATCCACGACCAGCACACCGACCGGGTGTGGACCGAACTCGCCTGGAGCCCCGACACCGTCACCTGGCACCGTGTCTGTCCCGGCTCCCCGCTTGTTGCCAATGGTGACCTGGTCGGCAGCTGTGACTGGGGCTGCGCCTACGCGGCCGCCTGCCCGGTGATCCTGCACGACGAGATCCGCCTCTACTACGGCGCCAGCAACTACCAGCATACGAGCTGGCGCGATGGCTTCCTGTGCCTGGCGACGCTACGTCCCGATGGGTTCGCGTACTACGAGCAGGAGCGCGGCGACCGTCCCGCAACCGTGGAGACCGCCCCGCTCGCCTGGAACAATTCCCCGCTATGCGTCACCGCCGACCTGTCCCCGATCGGCGCGCTCGGCGTAGCCGTGCTCGATTCCGAGGCAAGCCGCGTCCTGGCCCGCGGCGAGCTAGCCAGCACCGCCACCGATGCGACCGTGACGTGGAGCGACCCGCCTGTCGGCGCGCTTGCGGGCCGCACCGTCCGGCTCCGATTCACGCTCAACGGCGCCCGGCTTTACTCGTTCAGCTTCGCGTCCGACCCCGCCCACGCGCCCGTTTGACAGAGGTTGTGCGGCGCAATGCTCACTGTTAAGATCGCCCTGCCCATGGCTGCACGAAGGACGCCAAGTTGCGCGCGTACATAATCCGCCGTCTTCTGTTGATGATCCCGACCGCGTTCCTGATCAGCGTGATGCTGTTCCTGCTCATGCGCCTCGTGCCCGGCGACATGATCGACGTGATGATCGCACAGTTGGCGGAATCGGCGGACCAAATCGAGCTCGACCGTGAAGAGCTGGAAAAAAGGCTCGGCCTCGACGCACCGCTGATCGTCCAGTATGGACGTTTTCTCGGCGTGGCGCCGAACCTGGACGGCCAATTCAGCGGCGTGCTGCAGGGCGACTTCGGCACCTCCTGGCGGGAGCGCCTGACGGTGACCGAACTGCTGTTCAAGAAGATACCGGTGACCATGGAGTTGGGCCTGATGGGCCTGGTGATCGCGCAACTCATCGCCATCCCGATCGGCGTCTATTCGGCCCTGCGGCAGGATACCTGGGGCGATTACGTCGGGCGCAGCTTCGCCATCCTGTCGATCTCGGTGCCCGGCTTCTGGCTGGCGACGCTGGTGATCGTCTACCCGTCGATCTGGTGGGGCTACATGCCCTCCATCTGGCTCATCAAGTTCGCCGACGACCCGATGGGCAACATCAAGATGTTCCTCGTACCGGCGGTCGTGTTGGCACTGGCCATGGCCGGCGGCACCATGCGCATGACCCGGACCATGACCCTGGAGGTGATCCGCAACGACTACATCAGGACGGCGTGGGCGAAGGGGTTGGCCGAGGCCCTGGTGGTGAGCCGGCACGCCCTCAAGAACGCGTTCATACCCGTGATCACCATCGTCGGCCTGCAGATACCGATTCTGATCGGCGGCACGGTGATTATCGAGCAGATCTTCATGCTACCGGGCATGGGGCGCCTCATCGTGGAGTCGCTGCTGGTGCGCGACTACCCGGTGGTGATGGGCATCATGCTGTTCTTCAGCATCGGCCTGATGGTGATCAACCTGGTGGTGGACCTCACCTACGGCTTCCTGGATCCGAGGATCCGCGCGTCATGAGCGGCGTCGGGTTGCCGGAGGGTGCACGCCGGTCGGCGGTGGTCACGTTCTTCCGGCGCATCGTCAAGGAGAAGCCGCTCGGCACCGTGGGCGCAGTAATCACCGCACTGCTGCTGCTGGTGGGATTGCTCGCCGACGTGCTGGCGCCGTACGGGATGAACGAGACCAACATGGAGCAGCCGCTGGCCGCCCCGTCCGACACCAACTGGCTGGGCACCGACGACCTGGGCCGCGACGTGCTGACCCGCGTCATCTACGGCGCGCGCGTGTCGGTAATCGTGGGACTGGCCGGCGCCTCCCTGGCAACGCTGATATCGCTTCTGATCGGCCTCATATCGGGTTACCTGGGCGGCACCTTCGACCTGCTCACGCAGCGCCTGGTCGACGCCTGGATGTCGCTGCCGGACCTGATCGTGCTGATGGTGATCATCGCGTTCCTCGGCGGCGGCATGATGCCGATCATCGTGGTGCTCGGGGTGGCGGGAGGCATTACCGGCTCGCGCATCATCCGCGGCGCAGTGATCAGCACCAAGGAAGACGCCTACGTGACCGCGGCGTCGGCGATCGGCGGGCGCACCACCCGGGTTCTGCTGCGCCACATCCTGCCCAACGTGCTCGCGCCGGCCGTGATCCTGCTCACGCTGCGCATTCCGGCCATCATTCTGTCCGAGGCCAGCCTCAGCTTCCTCGGCTTCGGCATCCAGCCGCCGTTTCCGAGTTGGGGCGCCATGCTCAGCGGGCGCAGCCGCGAATTCATGTTCGTGGCGCCGTGGACGGTGCTGTGGCCGGGGCTCGCCCTCGCCACCGTGGTATACGGCACCAATATGTTCGGCGACGCCGCGCGCGACATCCTTGATCCCAAGCTGCGCGGCGGCGTGGGACGGTTCAGCGCCAAGGTGGTCCGGACCGGGCGGCGCATCAAGTCCGGGCGCTGACCGGCGCCGCCGCGGGCACGGGAGTTCGGCTCGGACTCGGGCGACCCGGCAACGGGGTTTGACACGACTCGCGGGCGCCAGTAACCTGCCGTCGGTCATTTGTGACCGCATCTACAGGAGGTATTGCATGAACAAGACCTATGGATTTGCCGTGGTGCTCCTCGCCGCCGCGGCAATGTGGCTCTCCGCGGCAGGAGAGCAGGACAGCGAGATGGCCGCGGCAGGGGACGGCGGCCCGCAGTACGGGGGCACCCTGACCGCGGTCGGCGGTGCGTTCACTTTCGGTCCCGAAAGCCCCGACCCGGCCGACGGCCAGGGTCACACAACGCTCTTTCTCTCCTTGATCCAGGAACCGCCGCGCTTCGGGGACCACGAGAAGTACGGTCCCAAGGGCACCGGCGAGTATCCCTTTACCCTGGTAGGCCCGCTGCCCGACAAGTACGCGCGCGGTCTGCTGCTGGAGAGCTGGGAAGTCACGCCCGAGCAACACACTTGGCACCTGCGCAAGGGCGTGATGTGGGCCGCGGACAAGGTCGACTTCATGGACAATCGCGAGATGGTCGCCGAAGACGTCGTCGCCGACCTGAAGTACTTTCGCGAGGCGCCCGCCGGAGCGCGTTTCAAGGGTGTGTCCGGCGACATCACCGCCACCGACTCCCACACCGTGGTAATCGAGTTCACCGAACTCGACGTCGGCATGTTGAACATCCTGACGCTTGGCGGCACGACCGCCATCACTCCTCCCGAGATGGAGGCGGCGGGCATGGACAAGTTGGAGAACCAGGTAGGTACCGGGCCGTTCCTGTTCGGCGGCTACGAGATCGATTCCCACGTGACCTACGAGCGCAACCCCAACTACTGGGACAAGACCACCATTGACGGCCAGCAGTATCAGCTTCCGTTCGTGGACAAGGTGATCGTCCCGATCATCGCCGACGAGGCGTCGATGGTGGCCGCGCTGCGCACCGGCAAGGCCGACATGGCCAGTTCGGTATTCGCCGTGCACTGGCAGACGCTGGATGAGACCGCGCCCGAGTTGAACTCGCACCGGTTTCCGATCTCGTTCGGATCGACAGCCTACCTGAAGACCACCGAACCGCCGTTCGACAACCGCGACGTGCGCCGCGCCATGATGGTCGGCACCGACCTGACCGGCTTCCAGAAGCTGCGCCAGGCGGGCGACCTGCAGCTGCCCACTCACTGGTTCCCGGTCGACCCGATCATGCCGTCCTACACCCCGATGGATGAACTGCCGGAAGAGACGCGCATGCTGTACGACTACAACCCGGAGAAGGCGAAGCAGATGCTCGCCGACGCTGGCTATCCGAACGGCTTCACCATCGACTACACCACCCTCGGCTGGCCGGAATTCATGACCGACGGGGCGCTGCTCAAGGACCAGTGGGAGAAGATCGGCGTCACGGTCAACCTGCAGGGCTTCGAGGCCGCGGTGTGGAGCGCCCACGCGCGCGAGCGGACCTATACCGGCTCCATCCGGCAGGGCCATTGCGGCGGCTGCCCGGTGGGCACGCTGCCGCGGTTCACCACCGGGCACACCCGCAACTACACCGACTGGTCCGATTCCCACTACGACGCGCTCGTGGAGCAGTTGGTAAAAGAGCTGGACGCGGAAAAGCGCAACGAGTTGATCAAGGAAGCGTCGGTCTACCTGCTCAACGAGGCGATCGCCATTCCGCAGGCGGTCAAGGTACAGGGCCGCTTCTGGTGGCCGTGGATTCAGAACTATTACGGCGAATCCTACCTCGCGAGCTACAACACGTGGCTGGAGGCTTCCGGCTGGGTGTGGATCGACCAGAACATGAAGAAGGAGATGGGCTACTAACGCCCCGAAACCCGAATCGGGCGATTCTGATCGCCCAGGAGAGCGGCCACGGGAGTACATCCCGTGGCCGTTTTTTTGCTCATCCGTGTTCGGTGTTCCAGTCCTGGTAGATGTCGGCGATGACGTCGTCGATGCGGGAGCGGTGGGTCTCCACGTCGTGGATGACGGTCTGGGCGGATGCCTGCTGCAGCAGGGTGGTGATCGGCGTGCGGGCGGCGTCGAAGGTGTAACGGTGGCGGTTGCCGTCGCTGCCGGTGGACCGGACGCCGGCGAGGGTCGGCGGATCGGCGGTGCCGGTATCGATGGTGAGGTGGCGGCGGTCGCCGAAGCGGCGGCGCAGTTCCACGAAGTCGCCGTCGTAGGCAATGCGGCCGCGGTCGATCAGCACGATGCGCCCGGCCAGTTGCTCGAGCTCGTCCATGTCGTGGCTGGTCAGCATCACGGTCACGCCGCGCTCCCGGTTCAGGGTGTTGATGAAGTCGAGGATGTTGCGCTTGGCGAGCACGTCGAGGCCGATGGTGGGCTCGTCCAGGAACAGGATCTCCGGCTCGTGCAGCAGCATCAGCGCGATGTCGGCGCGCATCTTCTGGCCCAGGCTGAGCTGCCGCGCCAGAGTGTGAAAGAACTCGCCGATGCCGAGCAGATCCTTCACGAAGGCGAGCATCTCATCGTAGCGCGAGCGCGGGATCTCCCACACCACCCGCTTCCACTCGAAGCTGGCCGCCACCGGCTGGTCCCACCACAGCTCGGTGCGCTGCCCGAACACCACGCCGATGCGGCGCACGTAGGGCACCCGCTCGGTCATCGGGTCCATGCCGAGGCAGCGCACGGTGCCGGCGGTGGGCGCGAGCACGCTCGACAGCAGCTTCACGGTGGTGGACTTGCCGGCGCCGTTGGGCCCCGCGTAGGCGACGATCTCGCCGCGCCGGATCGCCAGGTTCACCCCGCGCAGGGCGCGGATCTCGCGAATCGTGGGCCGGAACAGGTTGGTCAGAACGTCGCGAAACCGCTCCGAGCGCTGGCGCTGGTAGAAGGTCTTGTCGACCTCGCGCAGCTCAACCGCGATGTCCCCAGGCGATGTAACGCTGCGATCCGGTCTGTGCATAGTGCTCCATTCCCTTCTTGAATACGATTCCGGCAACCAGGGCCAGCAGTAGCGCGGCCAGCGGCGTGTGCCAGAGGTGCGGCGCGGCGATGCCGAGCAGTTGGCGGCTCGGATACCAGG
>Ga0209754_1002183_pt1 | contig 16503 bp, 15 predicted proteins | sample MesohylBB_FD_187295 | JGI IMG/M metagenome (GOLD analysis project Ga0209754, IMG submission 187295) | Host-associated microbial community of the marine sponge Aplysina aerophoba from Gulf of Piran - sponge mesohyl, lysed by bead beating... | ecosystem: Host-associated > Porifera > Sponge >... | reverse complement strand
TTTCTGCGGCGGAGGTCAAGCCACCTGCGACGACATGTGTCGAGGCGTGTGCTGAAATTGCCAAGAAGCTAGCCGAACAGGAGCAAAAATCGGCCCAAAGCCGTCAACACGAGACTGGTGCCTCGGAAGCCACTGCCGCGAGCCAACCCGCACTCGTCCCCGACCCCCTTTGTATGATGATAAGTTTCTCGAAGATTCCGCGGGGGCTGATGCCGTTAGCTTTTGCCGAACTCGACTGCCCCGACCGCTACCCCAACTGGTTGTTAGCAGTGTGGTTTGGAGGAATATAGCTCCGGTCCAACCAATTCTTAGATGTGGTGTGACGGCCTTGCGATTTCATCCTTAGTTGGAGGGTCGTCTTGGGTAGCTTGTAACCGCCCGAAGCGGTATGCTAAATGGCGACAGTAGTGTCCGACGCGGTGGTATGTGGTGGGCTGTAAGTCACTGAAATGCCGGATGATTTGTGCGCTCTGCACAGCAGCCGCTGGCAAGTTGTCCCTAGGAGTCTGCGCCGTAGAAGAGGGCGGCATGGGAAAGAGTATGAAGAGGGGCGGGAGAAGGCAAGGAGAGGAAGGAGAGGGGAACTATCCAGTGTATGAACCAGGGCAGGGATTGTTAATGCCGCCGGATTTGACGGAATGGGTACCAGCGGGACACTTGGCGCACCACGTCAGCGACTTGATGGACGTGCTGGATTTGGGGGAGTTTTACGAGGGGGACGGGTGGCGGAACCGACCTTACGAGCCGTCGATGATGTTGAAGTTTTTGAGATACGGGTACGCGACAGGGGTCTATGCTTCGCGGAAGATAGCGAAGAAGCTGGACGAGGACGTAGCGTTTCGGATGTTGGGAGCGGGGAACTATCCGAAGCACCGGACGATCCGGGAGTTTCGGCCGCGGGAGGACCGGTTGGCGGCGATTGCGGCGGCGAAGAAGCGCTTGGAGGAGGCGCAACGAGAGATGGATGAAGCGCGAGGGGGCAGGCCTGGTGAGGAGCGCAACCGGAAGGGAGGAAGGCCGTACAACCGGGAGTATGGGCAACCGTCGGCGAAGGCTGAAAGCAATTTCACCGATCCCGAGAGCGGGTTCACGAAGATAAGCGGGGAAGGGTTCCAGCAGCGTTACAATGGCCAGCTGGTACTGGACGGAGAGTGCCAGATTATCGTGGGAACCCTTGGCCGCGTGCGCCCAAACCCCTGCGTAGGACGCGGGCCGTCCCACGCTCGCTCAAATCCCCTCCCATGGCCCTGAATTCCGAACGTTTCACCGCTACTCCACTCTGATCTTTATGCCTGCCGTCCCACAAAGTTGACGAGGTGCACCATGCGAAACATCTATAATAGCGCAACTATCGTTTGTCTTATGTTGTCTATCACAGGTGCTACAGCGGCTTCACGCCAAACCGTCGAAGACTGGGACAAACCGCCTACTGTTACGAAGGGCGAAGCGGTCGCGGGCAACGGCGCGGCTTGTGCTGCGGGTGCCGCATGTGCGTCCCTCGGAGATCCTATTGTGAGGCGCGTTTGTTTCACGGTCGTTCGCGACGCCGAAGAGCCGTCCGCCGCAGCGTGGGAACGCAAGGCTGGCGGTGCAATGGAGATATCTCAGACGACGTTCCGAGATGCGGCGATCGTCGTTCAGGCGCGAACCGGTTCACCGGTGGTGCATGTGGAGCGGTATGGCAACGTCTACTACGTTACGGTAAGTACGTCGCATGGTAATCAGACGCACTGCGTGGACGCCGGGACAGGGAAGTATCTAGGACGTTGTTGAGACGCGCGTCTGTCAATGGCAGGTATGGTCCGCGCCACGCGTCAAGGGTGTCGCTTCCGTGACGAGGCAGGTCGGTTGCAGGCATATATTCGGCCTTTTTCGATGGGCGCGTCCGCACGAACTTACGATGAGTGGATCTCACAAGACAGCCAACCACCTTCAAATATCGAGAGTCAAACGCGCGACAGCACCCCTCCCGTTTCTCCCACGTTCAATGCGGAAGTCTCCCCCGTACTTCTTCGCTAGGCCTTCAACGATTTTCAGGCCGTGACCGTCGCCGTTGGCATTGTGTTTGTCGTAAGGTTGCCCATCATTGACCACGACAATTTCCGCGGATTGTCCCTTTTGATCCGGGCCGCTTACGATTCGCCTGACAGTAACCGCGACAGGGGGTTCTCCGTGTTTGATGGCGTTGCCGATCAGATTGCGCAAAATGGTGACTGCGTCGTATTCGGATATTTGCTGTGCGATCTCGTCCTCGACCTCCACCACAATCGGTGTCTCGGTCGCTGTCCCTTCTTCCGCTGCAATCCGCTTCGCTGTCTTAGCGAGTTCCGTGACTTCCGCGACGCCGTCCCAGGCCAATACCTTCTTCCGCAACCAATTCGCCGCCGAGAGATGCGCGTTAACGTCCGCGATCGGGCACGCTAGTTGATCCCAGACGCGGCTCACTGTTGCTGTCTTGTCGGCCAAGCGTCTGACGGAAGGCCCATCCAAGTCGTGGAGGCCGTCCCAACTGATTGACCCCAAGCTGATACGCGCATCGTGAAGGTCCTTTTTGATCTTTAGCAGCAGCTCGGCGATGGATGCTAGGCTGTTGCCGGCTTGAGCTAGCCGCCGGCTCGAACGGGCTACGAATGCGGCAACCGCAAGGCTCAACAGAACTGTCGCGCTGTGGCCCCACGCCGGTAGGTAAGGATAAGAAGAATTGCGGTCATCAGTGGAGTCTACGACAAGGACGTCGTCCGGTGTAGGGGCTATGGCCATCAACCACACGAGCTCGTCGCCGTTCATCTTTTGAGCGGTGTAATGTCTTATTGAGCGGCTGTCTTCGTGAGCGAGCGCAAGGATATTATTTTGTAAGTGGTAACTCGCAAAATTGGCTGGGCCAGGTGTGTGATCACAGAGGGTCCGTTTCTCAGAGGGTAACGATACAATGACGAAATCAGTGCCGTCCGGCCGATATTTCACGCACAAGCTTGATAACGTGAACGGCCGTGTTGTTAGGGTGCCAAACTCACTGTTTTTCGCAAGCAAAAGCGTGGTCGTGAGGGGCTCTGCGTCTTTGTCGTGGGCAGACATCACCGTAGTGGCGAGGTCGCGTACGTACGTCTTCCCCCGCGCTTCGGTGGCGGCCAAGATTCGTTGTCGAAGGCTCGCAACAGTTTCTTCCAGCCGAGCGATGTCCCTATTGTAATCCCATGTACTGGCAATGACGGCCATTGTCGCGCACGCGGCGACTGTGTAGGCCGCCCAAGACAGAACAGCAACTCGACCGATGTGTGTGTTGAACATGCGCAAGCGTCCTTTCTGGAGAACTAGAGGTCGACTGCCGCCGAGGGCCGCAGGTCACAGGTCGGCAATGGTGAAGCAGTAGAATCCGGTATCCGTAAAGGTTCTGAGAGGGCCGCCTCGGCTACGGTTGATCTTGTTCCGCAGGGTCAGGAGCCGCGCGTCGAGCTCCGGGAGAGGCGTCATGTCGTTGGCGCCGTACACGCGTTCGTGAATCCACACGCGAGAGCGCATGACACCGGCGGAGCGCATCAGTAACTCCAGAATTCTGCATTCGAGTGATTGGAGCTGGATGATCTCGGCGTCTTCGCCGCGGACCACCAAGTAGCTGGTGGGAATCTCAAGTTGATAACGGCCCACGATCACGCGGTCGGGATCGGTGGTGAAAGAACGCCTAGTTTCGGACGGCAACCGGAAACGGTAGCCGGCGTTCGTTACAGCCTGGATGGGTTTTATCTGCTTGTCGGGGTCGAGGGCGTGGCGCAAACGGAGAATATATTGATGGACTAGGTCCCGTTGTTTTTTGCTGAGCGGGGTCTCGGGGTACAAGTCGTCGTCCGTCACGTTCTGATCGTGGATGAGGTCGTAGATCTGAGCTGAGGGCACGACGCGGCCAGGGTGTTGCATAAGGCATTCCAGAATACGGCTCTCTCGTGCACCCGGGTCGATCGGTGCATCGTCACGATAGAGTCGACTTGCCAACCTATCGTATTTGTAAGGCGGACAAATTAACATGCGGGTAGGTATGATCATATTTCGCAAGCGGTCGCGGACCTCCCACAACCAACCACGACCGGGTCGTTTCTCGATGTAGTCATCGGCGTAGTCGAGAGGAGAGCCACCGATGGAGCGGCTGACGTCGTCCTTGGCGACACTGATGGGCATTGCGGTCACGACCAAGACCGGGAAATAGTAGTCTTCGTTGCGGGATTTCCGGATGAAAGTCATACCGCCGTAGCTCGCACCCTTGAGGGTCAGGTCCACGACTGCGCCGTCGATGGCATTGTGGCGGACGAAAGTGAGAGCGTCCTCGCCGGTGGTTGTCTGAATTATCTCGTAGCCAGCGTCTTCCAAAAGCGTCCGGAAGGCTTGGAGTGTCGAGAGATCATCTTCTACGATCAGGATTCGCATCATAGACTCCCTTCGATCGGGGTTGGTGGTACCTTACCGAAGGGCGCGTTCAAAGTAGCGGCAGAATGGCGCCGAACAGCACGCCCTCGAACAGGGTCCGTTGCAGCACCAGTGCCAGGCCGACGTATACCAGCGCCCACACCGTCACGGCCGCCACCGCGCACCGGGTCCAGGAGAGCCGGGCGAAGCTGCGCAGGAAGAGCAGGATGTAGATGGGGATGGTGGGTTGGAAGCCGATGAGGATCACCAGGCCGCAGAAGACCCCCAGCCAGGCGACGATGGGAGCGGCCTTGTCCCAGGGCGCCACTTCCACGGTGTCGTCGGGCGCCGCGCTCGGGGAGAGCAGCTCTCGCCCGAGGCAGAACAGGACGAACGCCAGGGTCGGGATACCCAAGACCAGGGGCACCAGCCCGCCTTGTCCATCGAAGCCGAAGGACGGGATGACCACCACCAGCGCCACCGCCAGGTAGAGCAGGTTGACGATCACGTAGCTGTAGTTGACGCGCTTCATGTCGTCGAGCGGGTGCGCAGCCGCGTGATCACCGGGATCGCCACCATGATCAGGATGAGGATCCACGAGATCAGGCTGTTGAAGAAGCCGAAATAGCTGCCGTCGTGGATGCGCAACGTCAGCAGGAACGACTTTTCCGCCAGGTTGCCCAGCACGAAGCCGATGACCAGCGGCAGGATCGGTACGCCCGCCCGCCGCATGGCGAAGCCGAACACGCCCAACAACACCACCAGCACCACGTCCCAGATGTTCTCCCGCAGGATGTAGGTGCCCGCGAGCGCCACCACCGCGATGATGGCGGACAGGTAATGCACCGGCACCCGGGTGATGATGGCCAGGTAGCGGGCGGCCAGCAGGCCGACGATGCTGGCGAAAGCGTTGGACACCACGTAGCCGTTGAGCAGGGTCCAGATGAAGATGGGCTTGTCCAGGATCAACTGCGGTCCCGGCGAGATCCCGTGCATGATGAAGATGCTCAGGAGCAGGGCCATGGCCAGGCTTCCGGGAATGCCGAAGCTCAGGGTGGTCAGCAGCGCGCCGCCGTCCTTGGAGTCGTTGGCCGCCTCGCTGGCGATGACGCCTTCGGGATGGCCCGTGCCGAAGGCTGCCGGGTTCCGGGAGGACTGCACCGCCACGGTGTAGGCGATGAGGTTGGCGGTCTCGCCGCCCACGCCGGGGATGATCCCCACCAGCGTGCCGATGGACGAGCTGCGCAGCAGGCAGACGGCGTAGCGGAAGTTCTCCATCACCCCCTGCCACGCGCCGCGGATGCTGGCCTGGATGTTGTCGCGGGCGATGGTGCCGCCCTGGGCCGAGTAGTTGATCAGCTCGCCGATGGCGAACAGCCCCACGAAGAACGGGATCAGGGGAATCCCGTCCCACAGGTACTCGCTTCCCATGGTGTAGCGGATCAGGCCGGTGGGCTCGTTGAGACCCACCAGGGAGAGCAGGATGCCGACGCCGCCGGCGATGAGCCCGTTCAGGAGCGAGCCCTGACTCACCGTGGCGGTGGTGACCAGCCCGAACACCACCAGCCAGAAGATCTCCGGGTGGCCGAAGGCGATCACCAGCGGCCGCATCACCTGGATCAGCAACGCCAGGATCAGGAGCCCGAAGAGTGCCCCGAGGAGGCACGCCCCCGCCGACAGTCCCAGCGCCCGCGCCGCCTCGCCGCGCTTGGCCATGGGGTAGCCGTCGAAGCAGGTGGCGGCGTTCACCGGAGTGCCCGGCGTGTTGAGCAGGATGGCGCTGATGGAGCCGCCGAAGGAACTCGCCCCCATGATGCCCGAGAACAGGTAGACTGCGGTGATGGCGTCCCAGGTGAACGTGAACGGCAGCAGCATCGACATGGCGAGGATGCCGCCGAGACCCGGTACCGCGCCGAAGATCAGTCCGATGACGCTGCCGAACAACAGGGTCAGAATGACGTGCGGCTCCGAGATGGTGACCAGGGCGCCGCCGAAACCCTCAAACATGAACGCGGGTGTCCTGTGTCACGGGAGCGCCGAGGTCCGGAAGAGTGAGGCGCGACACGGTCCGTCAAGCCGGGACCGCGTCGCGCCACCATGGGCAAGGATCACTTGATGTACTTCTTGAGCAGCGGGGTGTTGTCCCCCACCAGGGCGATCATGTCGGCGATGAGCTTGGTGGTGTTTTCCCTGCTCAACGGCGCGACGATGTTGCCGTTGGCCTCGATCCTCTCCTTCAGCGCCGCGTCGTTGTTGACCTTCACCAGGGCCGCTTCTATCACGGACGCGATGTTGGCCGGGGTCTTGGGCGGCAGCGCGTAGAGGTTCTGACCCACCAGCGAAGCCGATCCCAGTGCCGCGAACCCCTGTTCCACGCCGGTCGGAATGTCGGGGAACTTGGGATGCCGCTCCGGCAGGTAGACGACGACGGCCTTGGCCTCGCCGGACTGGATGGCCGTGGTCCAGCGCTTGGTCAGCGGCAGGTTCGTGATGGTGATGTCGCCGCGGATGATGCCCGTGATCAACTCGGGTCCCTTGAAGCCGGCGATGAATTCCACCGGGAAGCCCACGAGGTTGGCGGTGATGACGGAGATGGGGAACGTGTTCCCACCGGTTCCGGTGATGCCCGCCTTGATGGGCTTCTTGGCCGTCTTCATCTGCTTGAGCGACGTCCACTGGTCCTTGCCCGCCTTGGTGGTGGCCTGCATGAAGTACGGGTTGGACACCTGGCGTCCGATCCAGGTGAAGCTCCGCAGGTCGGGCTTCATCCCCCGCGCCACCTGGTTGACGGCCTGTCCGGGCAGGTTGATGGCGGCCATGGTATGGCCGTCGGGCTTGGCCCGGTTGAGGATGGTCACGGAGTTTCGGCCCCCGGCGCCCGGCACGTTGCGGATGAGCACCGGGACCCCCAGCATCTTCGACATGACCTCGCCCTGGAGTCGGGCGGCGGTATCCATGGCGCCCCCCACCGAGAATCCCACCAGGATGGTGATGGGCTTGCTGGGCTTCCAGTCCGCGGCCGAGGCCGGCGTCACCGCCAGCGCCAGCGACATGGCGATGAGCGCCACCAGAAATGCTTGGAACAACGATTTCGGAATTCGCATCAGGGGCTCCTTTCGGTTTGACGAGGATCTCTTCACGAAAACACCTTCCAGACGATGGCCATGGTGAAAGCGAGATTGAAGCCGATCATCCACTTCAACAGAACCAATTGCCCCTCGATTCGTTGGGTGTCGGCCTTGGTCGCCAATTGCGTTTCGATGGCTTCGGCGAACGCCTCCTTCTGCGCTTCGGCGAAGGCGACGGCCTGCCTGTGTTCAAGTCCCGCCTCTTCAAGACGTTGCGCGAACTTCAGTGTATCGAATGTCGTGAGACTCATGGTGTTTGCAGCGGTACAGCACCACCGCGCGTGAAAAGTCTCGCACTCCTTCAATCTCCGGTCAAGGTCTTCGGTGATCGCAGCAGCGATGGGTCGAACGCCTGCAGCAGCCCATCCAGCCGCACCTCCCGCACCTTGTCCTGGGGCGGGCGCGCCCGCTGTGGGTACTGCACCGGCGGCGCCGGCTTGGTGGCGTCCATGATCATGACCGCGCCCATGACCGGCTCATGGGTGCCGTCCACCCTGTAGTTCCAGTTGGACGGCAGGAGGTCGCCCGGCCCGTTCCAGTCCGGGATCGTGAGCACGTCCTCGTCCGGGCGCATGCGCGTGCCGATGGCCCAGGTCACCTCGGGCTCGTGGAACACGTTAACGTCGTCGTCCACCACCACCACGCAGCGCAGGTTCTCGGGCTCGGTGGCGATGGCCGCCAGGGCCGCGCGCTTGACCTCGGAGTCGCGGGTCTTGCGGATGGAGATGTAGCAGTGGGTACGCGCGTGCGCCGGCACGTTGACGTTGACGACGCCGGGGACGGCCTCGCGCACGCGCCGGTAGATGGTGCCCATGCGCGGCAGGCTGCCCAGTACCAGGTGTTCCTGGCCCGCCGGGAAGACGTCGTAGTAGATGGGGTTCCGGCGCATGGTCATGGCCGACACGTGCATCACCGGCTGCGCGCCCACGCTCACGTAGTAGCCCGTCCATTCGCCGAAAGGGCCTTCGAGGCGGGTCTCGTCCGGCAGGAGCCGCCCCTCTACGACGATCTCCGCGTGGGCCGGCACCATGAGGTCCACGGTCTCGGCCTTGACTAGTTCGATGGGCTCCTGCAGGAGCGCGCCGGCCTCGGCGAACTCGCCGCCGATGCCCGGCAGCCGCGACACCGCCCCGAGCATGAACGTGGGGTAGTGCCCCACCACCAGGGCGAACTCGGTTGGATCGCCGCGTTCCGAGTTGCGGCGGTAGATGTAGCCGCCGTGGTGGCTGCCCTGGATGTAGACCCCGAGGGTGCGGGGATCGTGCACCTGGTGGCGGTAGAGCCCGGCGTTCTGGGTGCCGGTATCCGGGTCCTTGACGATCATGACCCCGCCGGTGATGTAGGGACCGGCGTCGAGCTCGTTGTGGCAAGGGATGGGCAGGGCCGAAAGGTCGGCCGCGTCGCCCTTGAGCACCACCTCCTTCACCGGCCCGTCGGTGACGGTCTGCGCCTGTATCGGCCGGGCCTGCCGCTCGCCGTAGACCCGCACCATGTCGTGCACATCGGTGCCCAGCGCCAGCGCGAGCCGCTCGTAGGTGGCCGTGAGGTTGATCACCAGCGGCATGGAGGCGCCTTCCACGTCGGTGAACACCAGCGCGGGAAACCGCCCGTCCTCCGCCAAGCGCTCGGCGATGGAGGTGATGTCGAACCGTCGGTCCACCCGCCGGGTGACCATGTGGATCTGGTCCGGCGCCGATGCCGCAAGCTGCTCGATGAAGGCGCGCAGGTCTTTCGCCATTCACTTCCTCCCTCTTCCCTGGATCGACAGCGCCATGCATTCTTCCATAGCACAGCCGGATGACTTGTTCACGAAAGCGCATCACCGCGGTGTGTGACCGTGGTCCTTGTGGGACCACCTCCGAAACCCGGACCCTTGCGCTCCTGGTGCTGGCAGGGAGACTTCGCGCGTAGCCTAGGCAAACCAGGGTTGATCGATTTCGGCTCGTTAGGTATCTTCCGGTTCGGAAAACTTGCGGCTTCAGGGAAATACGGTCAGGTTGACATGAGACAAACTGGCCGCGCCCGCGCGTGTGGGCGAGAAGAGGGGGTCTCCATGTGGTCTGTGGCGCGGTCTCTCTGCATGCTTTCCGTGTTGCTGCTGGTCGCGTGTGCGACGGGTTCCGGGGGTCCCGGCCCGACGGGGTTTGAGCCCGTCCCGCGTCAGGCCGACCCTGCTGCACGCCATGCACCGGTCAATGAACTCCGTGCGCGCTTTCATGCTCTAATCCCTGATCTTCTGTACGTCGGCGCGAACGTCCTCCAAAGAGTCTCGCCTTATCTAAGCGGCTACCCTTTGGTTCTGGAGTATGGGACAGTGCGGGACGGGACCGGTCAGACCGTGGAGTACCTCGTCCATGATGCAGGTGCCGATGGCCATGTCCGGCGGTTCGGGGAGAAGCCACCTATCGTTCTTGTAGCCGAGGGGGCTACGCAGGAAATGGTACAGGACACGATTTGGGCGGTTCAGGCAATCAACGCCTCACTCCCGGACACTTGGCAGTTGCGATTCGCCTCCGAACCTGCGGTGGCGAACGCCGTAAGGCCACGGAACGGTGAAATCGTGGTCGAATTCCAGCCGCGCGAACAGTGGCCGGTGGACCCTCCTCCCGAACCGGATGCCGAGGGCCTTTCGCAACGGTTCGAGACGCGGGATCGCTCGGAAATCTTGTCCGGTCATGTCTGGATAGACGCTGGATGGTGGCGCGCCAATGGCATCCACCAGCCCCAGCCCCGTCGGGCTCGCATCGTACACCAACTCCTGCAAACCCTCGGCCGAAATCCCGTGGACGGGACGCTGTTTCCCAATACAGTCATGAAGAACCCGCCAGACCGAGTCCCCTGGCACGTGCTACACCGTCTCGATCGAGAAGCTCTGCTCGCCGTGTACGGATGGCTGGAGCCCGGTACACGGACAGAGACGATATTCGAGGAATTGGGGGCTTGGTCGGAGGAGTCGGTCCATCTGGTCGGCAAGCTCGTCATCCCGAGTGGAGACCCTCCTTGTGTGGACTACTCTGACTGTGCCTCTTTGTTACCGCCTATCCGTATCGATTTCGGTGTCGCGGCGCGGAACGGGTTGGTACAACCGTGGGTGACCGGACTCCATTCGCCGGATCTCAGGAAGGATCCGTGGTCGTCCGATCGCGTGCTGACGTGGTCGGGTTATCTCTTGGGATTCACACCTGCCAATAGATCGGTAGCGGGGGCGGCGCGCTTGACGGTGGATACCGAGTCTCTGGATGGGGAGCTTGAGCTCAGTGATCTGGAGTCGTGGACCGCGAAGCCCGGAGCGTTCTACACCGGCGTCCGGTTCGGCACCGGCAACCCTTGGGGAGACGGCAACCTCGAATACACCATCACGGTACGCGGGAACACGTTCGTGCAGACGGGTGGCGATGAGGGCGTGGTGACCGGAGTATTCATGGGTCCGTACCATAACGGAATGGGCGGCGTATTGAAACGGGAGGATCTCACGGCCGCGTTCGCGGGAGAACGGCCATATACTCTCTTGGATTCCCTCCCGCCTTGCCCGCCGCTTTGTCCATTCCGAGCAAATGAGCCCAGTCGTCTTTCGTACCCTGAATCCCAGCGAGCGCAACTTTCGGTGGTCCCGGTTGCGACCCCTGCCGGTCCCTGAAATTCCCCGGCGATGCCATAGACGGTAGGTTTCCGGAGAGACTGCCCCATAGGAACCTGCTTTGCTCCGCCGCTTGGTGGGGACCACCCGGTCATGGTGCTCAAACCGTCGCTGTCGTAGGGGGCGCGATAGCACGGGCCGACGCCCAGCGTCCACGGTTGTATTAGGCCGTTTCGCGCTGAGACGCCGAATATGACAGGTAACAAAGCAGTTTCGCACTCCGCGTTTATGGGGCACGGGACTGCGAAACCGTCCACCAGATTTCTTGACTCCTCCGACCAAGGCCCCAGTCGTTCATGCATCTGATCTGTAGTTGTACCGGGTCCAAGCCATCCGTACACAGCCAGCAAAGCCTCGCGATCCAGGGGGTGGAGCACATACACAGCACCTGCTTCAGGTGGCTCGTTCATGATTGTGTTGGGAAACTGCGTGCCGTCCAGTTGGTTGCGGTCGAGCGTGTGCAGGATTTCGCGAAACAGGGCGCGATCACTTCGGTACCCTAGTGGTGCCTGGTGGACGAGGACCGGTGAATGACTCCCAGGTGGCCTTCGTCGAGTTACCCACGACCGGCAGCGATCTCCGCCTCTGACGCCATGCGCCCGAAGACTCGAACTCACACTCGTGAAGTCTGAAGAAGCCAGTCCATCCTGTCAATGGCAACCGAAAACTGCACACTTAACCGGAACCAACCGAAGAGCTTCAGATCTGCACTGACGCCCTTCTCGGAACTGTGCAGTTTTCGATTGCCAAGAAGAGCACGGCGCCGTCCTGGGTGACAGGCAGGTAGCCGATCTCGTCCACCACGAGCAAAGCGGGATGGGTGAGGACCCGCAGCCGACGGGAGAGATTACCGGCGGTCTTAGCGTCCATGAGCGATTCGATCAGTCCCGCCAGGGTACCGTAGTAGACGCGACGGCCGGACTCGGCGGCGACGACGGCCAGGCTGATGGCAAGATGCGTCTTCCCGACCCCTGCGGGCCGAGAAAATCGTGGATCTGGCCAGGCAGGAGCCACCGCTGACCAATCAGGCCGGGCCCTCGAAAGCATCATCCTGGTCTTCCTGGCCGTATCCGCCATGAGCGGAAGCACGATGCGGAAGTATGTACTGTGCTGACAGGAGGCGTTGGTGAGGGCAGTCTGCCGATCGAGTCGAACCGCGGCATTTATCGTCGCGCCCCGTACGCACCGAACGTGTCGCCTCTCCTGAAGACCCCACCTACCTCGGCATGGTCCGTGCCGTAGAAGCGTCCGTCAACATGTCCCCAAATGTCGCGGTGGTGGAACGCGCCGCTTGTGTCTACGGACAGATCCCACCATTTCAAGTCGAACGTCGACATGTGGGTATCCAGGGTCTCCACGTTGGTGAACAACACATCCAGATCGTTGCGGCCGACATCGTACACCAGGGTCGCATCTCCGCGAATCACGTGATCGTTTCCGCTACTGTCCCTTTCCCCACCTATCATCAGGCCCCGCCAGGTAGCGTTGCTGGAGGGCCTTGAGCCGGTGTCGTTGCCCACGGACGCGCCGTAGCCGAGGGAAAGCCCGTCAACGGGTACACCCGTCGGCAAAGTCCCGCTCCTGATGGTCTCAAAATACATGACGAAAACATTGTGGCGGAGCCACGCCCCATAGCTTCTGGAATCGGATGGAAAGCCAAGGAACTCACCTTCTCCTTGGCCTTGAACAAGGAAGACCCCGTCCTTATCACCCACCCCGGAGTAGTTCAGACCCACTCCTGAGTAGTTCAGCTTGGCGTCAAGGCCGAGATCCCGGGTGTCGCTGATATCCCAACCCCACCCGAGGCCGCCCCCGGCATCTGTGTCGCAGTACGTCGCGCTGAAGCAAATGGTGGGAATGGAGACCCCGACGTGATCGCTGACGAGAATCGAATCTGCAACGGTCAACACCCGGTCCACCGCGGGACGGATGATCGAATCGGAAAAAGTAGGCCGTTGAATGCCCGGGATCGGATCGGGATCAACTGGGGGGAGTGTGGGGTTGGGGCCCCTCTGCTCACCACCGCCGCACGCTACAAGAAACAGAACCAGTACAAGCGACCAATTGGACTTCATCATGGGCACGCCTTTCTTAGGCTACCTGCAGGTCCGTGGATGGGCACCCCCAGGGGCTGTTCTTCAAGAAAACTCTACATTTCAGGAAGGTGATCAATAGCGGTCGTTCGTGTCGAGTTCCGGCGGTTTGACGTTAACGGCCGAAAACGTGTTCATACATCAGGCGTACTGAAATGGCGTGATTCCCGGCGAACTCACGCAACAAAGCTTTTGTGGGCCATCGCTCGTCAGAAAACGTCCTTTGCCGGAACCAGAAACCCTCGGTTCTTTCCTATCACCCCATCTTCCAAATCCGAATCATAACAATTGTTCAGAGGTGGCCCAACATACGAAGGTGTGTCTCCTTTTGTCAAGGGAGCGAATGGCCCTTTCTGGTTCTGGCGGAGTGACACCTGTCACCTTTCTTTGCGTTCCTTGGGTCGATAGATTGCAGACCGGATGCCTTCAGCACGTCTGCTGGCGACCCTTACTGTTACGTTGTTATTCCCAGGGGGTCGTGAAAGGCAAGAACAGGAGCGGTACATTGACCAACACCGAAGATCTGTCGCCGCCGTCCTTCAGTGGCACCGTGGGACCATCGCAAACTTGGTACGAAGGTCAGGAAATCACGCATCTAGTGTACCGTCTCATAAATAGCTTTACAACGATTGATTTTCTCCATAATGGCTTCGACCGAAGCGGTCCAGATGAAAGGAGTGGGCTGTTGGTTATTGATGCGGACGTAGTCATGGATGGCCTGGATGAGTTCCGGGACGCTGTGAAAGACAGCGCGACGGATTCTTTGAGTGGTCAAGTTGGCGAACCAGCGCTCGATCAAATTGAGCCAGGAGGAACTGGTAGGAATAAAGTGAAGATGGAAGCGAGGCCGTTTGGCGAGCCATCGTTTGACGTTGGGGTGCTTGTGGGTTCCGTAGTTGTCGAGGATGAGATGCAGGTCCTGAGAAGGGAACTTCCGGTCCAAGCGGCGGAGGAACTTCAAGAATTCCTGGTTTCGGTGACGCGGCATACAATCGGCGATGACCGTTCCTTCCAACACGTTGAGGGCAGCAAACAACGTGGTGGTTCCGTGCCGTTTGTAATCGTGAGTCATGGTGCCACAGCGCCCTTTTTTCATCGGCAGGCCCGGTTGGCTTCGATCCAGCGCCTGAATCTGACTCTTCTCATCGACACACACCACCAGGGCCTTGTCCGGAGGGTTGAGGTAGAGCCCGACGACATCGGTCAGTTTCTCGACGAACTGCGGGTCGCGCGACAGCTTGAACTGGCGAAGCCGATGAGGTTGCAACCCGTGTGCGTCCCATATCCGTTGAACCGTAGCCGGACTGACACCGCATTGTTGGGCCATCGTTCGACAACTCCAGTGCGTAGCCCCCTTCGGTTTGGTGTGCAGCGTCCGGTGCACAATCTCTTCAACTTGCTTCGGCCCCACCCTCGGCGGCCGGCCCCGTCCTTTCCGGACTTCGGTCAAGCCCGCCGGCCCCAGCGAGACAAAGCGTTCGCGCCAAAGAATAACGGTTGGACGGCTGAGTCCCAGTTGTTTCGCAATTTGGTTGTTCGACATCCCTTCGGCCGCCATCATAACGATCCGGCACCGGGCCACCACGCTTTGCGGCGTATTGTGAGCTCGCAGCCAGCTTCGCAACGTCTCCTCCTGAGCTGCGGTAATCGGCAATCGTGAGGCAGTTTTCCACATGACCCCGATCTTATACGATGTCCGTATTGTTGTAAAGCTATTTGTGAGACACTACACTAGTGACATGGAGAGGCATCATCCAATCGACGGCCGGCAGCCCGCACCATGACGCTGATCCTTACCAACGAGGAGATCGAGAGCTGCTTCACCCTGGAGGAATGCTTCAGGGTGATGGAGCCCGCCTTCATCGACCTGGGCAACGGCGCCGCCGCGAATCTGCCGCGCCAGGACCTGCTGGTGCCCGGTCCCCTGGAGGACAGCTACCACGGCCTCAAGGCCGCCGGCGGCTCCATGCCGCGGTTCGGCGTGACCGCGGCGCGGCTGACCTCCGATATCGTGACCTGGCCGGAAGTGGACGGCCAGCGGCGCCGGGTCAAGGTGCCGCTGGCCATGGGCAACAAGTACGTGGGCCTGGTATTGCTCTTCAGCACAGCCACCGGCGAGCTGCTGGCCATCTTCCCCGACGGCTTGGTCCAGGCCATCCGCGTGGGTGTCACCAACGCCTTGTCGGCCAAGTACATGGCGCGGCCGGAATCGTCGGTGCTGGGGATCTACGGCTCCGGTTGGCAGGCCCGGTCCGGCCTGCTGGCCATGTGCGCGGCCATGCCCATCCGGGAAGTGCGGGTCTACAGCCCCACCGAGCAGCACCGCAGAGCCTTCGCCCGTGAAATGGACGGCCGAGTGGAGGCCGACGTGCGGGCCGTGGACGTTCCCGAGCACGCGGCCCACGGCGCCGACATCGTCCTCATGACCACCAACGCGCTGGTGCCGTTCTTTCCGGAGGACTGGATTCACGAGGGCATGCACATCGCCACCGTCCGCTCAAGCGAGATGGCTCTGGACGCGCTGCTGCGTTGTGACCGGCTGGTGGTTTCGAGCCGGGAAGCGGCCCGGCTGGTGACGCTGCCAGGGGAGGAAGAGCGAATTCCGGAGGCTGGCGAGGGGGACTACCGTCGCGAGGAGCTAAGCGGCACCGAAGCCGACTGGAGCCGCAAGCCGGAGTTGGGAGAGGTCATGGCGGGAAAAGTCGCGGGCAGGGAAGGCGAGGCGGAGGTGACCTGTATGCTCAACTACGTCGGGCTCGGCCTTCAGTTCGCCGCCGCCGGAGCGCGAATCTACGAGTTGGCCAGGGAACGCAGCCTCGGCAGGGACCTGCCCACCGAATGGTTCTCGCAAGACCTTCACTCGTAAACGCGACCCACGGAGCGCCCGCCGTGAGATGTCGCACCACGCGTGGCCAACGCCCCTACGGGAAGAAAAGCAGCTTCACCAGCAACGCGATAATGGCCGGTTCGAAAGTGAAGACTGCCAGCTTGAGCACGGCAACATTCTTGTCGAGCCTGGCGATGTCTTCCCTCGTGGTCTTCTCCAGCCTGGCGAACTCTTTCTTGGTAGACAACTCCAGCCTGGCGAACTCTTCCTTGGTAGACAACTCCTGCTTGGCGAACTCTTCCTTGGTAGACGACTCCTGCCTGGCGAACTCTTCCTTGGTGGACAACTCCACCCTGGCGAACTCTTCCTTGGTAGACGACTCCAGCCTGGCGAACTCTTCCTTGGTGGACAACTCCACCCTGG
>Ga0209754_1002171_pt1 | contig 16560 bp, 12 predicted proteins | sample MesohylBB_FD_187295 | JGI IMG/M metagenome (GOLD analysis project Ga0209754, IMG submission 187295) | Host-associated microbial community of the marine sponge Aplysina aerophoba from Gulf of Piran - sponge mesohyl, lysed by bead beating... | ecosystem: Host-associated > Porifera > Sponge >... | reverse complement strand
CCGCTCCCGCACCGGCCGCCGCCGCACCGCAGGTCCCCACACCCCCGCCCGCGTTCACCCCGACGCCCGGGGCCGCGCCCGCCCTCGAGCCCGAGGGGCGATCGGTCGCCGCCTCGCCGGCGGTGCGGCTGTTCGCGCGCGAGATCGGGGTGCGCATCGGCGACGTGAGCGGGAGCGGGCCGGGCGGACGCGTCTCGCTCGAGGACGTGAAGGCGCACGCACGCGCTCTGCTGACGCAGCTCTACGCCTCGCCGCCCACGACCGCGCCGCCCGCGCCTGCTGCCCCCGCGCCCGCACCCACGTCCGAGGCGGGTGTGCCGCCGCCGGCCGGGCTACCGGACCTCGCGGCGTTCGGAGAGATCGAGCGCGAACGGATGTCGCCGACGCGTCGCGCGACGGCGCGCAACCTCGCGCAGTCGTGGGCGCAGAGCCCGCACATCACGCTCCAACAGAAGGCCGACGTCACCCAGCTCGACGCGCTCCGGCGCGAGCGCCGCGACGCCGTCGCGGCGTCGGGCGGCTCGCTGACGATGCTGCCGATCCTCATGCAGGTGGTGGCGCGCGCGCTGGCCGAGTTCCCGCGACTCAACGCCTCGATCGACATGGCGACGCAGGAGACCGTCTACCGGCGCTACATCCACGTCGGCGTGGCGACCGACACCGAGCGCGGCCTCGTCGTGCCCGTCGTGCGCGACGCCGACCAGAAGTCGCTCACCGAGCTCGCCGTCGAGATCCGCGAGCTTGCCGAGAAGGCGCGCGACCGCAAGCTGTCGATCGACGACATGCGCGGCGGGACGTTCACCATCAGCAACCTCGGCGGGATGGGGACGGGCTTCTTCACCGCGATCCTGCACCCCCCGCAGGTCGGCATCCTCGCCGTCGGCCGGGCGGAGCGAGAGCCGCTATGGGTCGACGACGGCTTCCAGCCGCGGCTGCGGATGCCCCTCGGCCTCACCGTCGACCACCGGCTCATCGACGGCGCCGACGCGGCGCGAGCGCTGAGCTGGATCGTCGGCGCGCTCGAGGAGCCGCCGGAACTCGTCGTCTAGCGTGGCGACCTCGCAACCCCGATGCTGGATCCGGAGTGGGAGAGACCCTCGTGACCACTGAGTCTGCTGTGACGCCGGGACAGCCGGCCGGCGGCGCCCGCCTGGCAGTCATCGGCGGCGGCCCCGGCGGCTACCCGGCCGCGTTCCTCGCCGCCGACATGGGGATGCAGGTCACGCTCATCGACGAGGAGCCGAACCCCGGCGGGGTGTGCCTCTACCGCGGCTGCATCCCCTCGAAGGCGCTGCTCCACGTCGCGGCGCTGATCGAGGAGGCGGAGCTCGCGGAGGACTGGGGCGTCGCCTTCGGTGAGCCCACCGTCGACCTCGCAAAGCTGCGTGGCTTCAAGCAGGGCGTCGTCGACCGCCTCACCGGCGGGCTTGGCCAGCTCTCCGGCCAGCACAGGGTGAACTACGTCCAGGGCCGCGCGACGTTCCTCGACGCGCACACGCTCAGCATCGCGCCCGCCGAGGGCAGCGACGCGCCGCCGACCGTCGAGTTCGACCATGCCATCATCGCCACGGGTTCCTCGCCCACGCGCATCCCCGCGCTCGACATCGACAGTCCGAGGGTGCTCGACTCCACGTCCGCGCTCGAGCTTGAGCGCGTGCCGGAGACGCTGCTCGTCGTGGGTGGTGGGTACATCGGGCTCGAACTCGGCAGCGTCTACGCGGCGCTCGGCTCGCGCGTGACGGTCGTCGAGATGACGAACGGGCTGTTGCCCGGCGTCGACCGCGACCTCGTGCGGCAGTTGCAGCGGCGGCTGCGCCGCAGCTTCGACGCGATCCAGCTCGAGACCACGGTGCTCGGCATGGAGGAGACGGACGACGGCGTCCGCGCCCGCATCGCGGGCAACGAGGGGGAGCCCGAGGAGCGCGTCTTCGACCAGGTGCTCGTGGCCGTTGGGCGCCGGCCAAACAGTGCGGACCTCGGCCTCGAACGCACCGACGTGCAGGTCGACGCGCGCGGGTTCATCGAGGTGGACGCGCAGCGCCGCACGGCCGAGCCGCACATCCTCGCGGTCGGCGACGTGGCCGGGGAGCCGATGCTCGCCCACAAGGCCTCGCACGAGGCGTCCGTCGCCGTCGAGACCCTCGCCGGCAAGCCCTCGGTGTGGGGCGAGCGCACGGTGCCGGCGGTGATCTACACCGACCCGGAGATCGCGTGGGCCGGCCTCACCGAGACCGAGGCGACGGACCAGCGCATCGAGGTCGAGGTGTCGACGATGCCGTGGGCGGCGTCGGGCCGCGCGACCACCATCGGCCGCAACGACGGCGCGACGAAGCTCGTGCTGGAGCCGCACACGCACCGCGTGCTCGGCGTCGGGATCGTCGGCAAGGGCGCGGGCGAGCTGATCAGCGAGGCCGTGCTCGCCATCGAGATGGGCGCGGTCGCGCAGGACCTCGAGCTGACGGTCCACCCGCACCCGACGCTGTCCGAGACGCTGATGCACGCCGCGGCGGCGTTCTACGGGCGCAGCCCGGACTACATCGGGCGGCGCAGGCGATAGCGCGCGAGCACTGAAGGGCTGACTTGATATGGAAGTGGACTTCGCGTTCCTCAGCGACTACGCCGAGGAGTCCGGCGGCAAGCTGCACGCGCTCGGCGTGGGCATCGACCGCATCCAGGCGCACTCGGTGCCGACGCGTCACCCGCAGCTCACGATGGTGGCGCAGATTCGCTACTCGGCCGCCGAGGCCGGGAGCCACCGCCTGGAAGTGCGCGGCTTCGACGCCGACGGCCAGGACATCGTCGACAAGGTCGAGGGAGAGCTGCCGTTCCCGACGCTCAGCGGGGGGACGAGCGGCACCGCGCGGGTGCTCGTGAACCTCGTGGGCGTGAACTTCCCGGACTACGGCGACCACTCGTTCCACCTCGTGATCGGAGGGATCGAGGTGAGCCGTGCGTCGGTGCGGGTGGTGGAGCCGCCGATGGCGGACGAGTAGGCGGAGCGCACCCTCCAGCCCGGATCTGAGCGAGCTATACTTGGCCGAGGAGACACCAATGAGCGAGATCATCTTCGAGATTCAAGAAGCGCCGGAGGGTGGCTACACCGCCCGCGCCCTCGGGTACTCCATCTTCACCGAAGCTGACACCTTCGAGGACCTTCGCGAGATGGCACGCGACGCCGTCCGCACTCACTTCGACGATGACGATCCAGACCGCCCATTGGCCATCCGACTGCATCTCGTGCGGGACGAACTTATTCCCGCGTGAGTTTGCCGCGTGGCGTCTCCGGTGACCGACTCGCCTCTGCGCTTCGACAGTACGGCTACCAGATCACGCGCCAGCGCGGCAGCCATCTGCGGCTCGTCGCGGTCACAGACGACCGTGAGCACCATGTAACAGTTCCCAGGCACCGGGAACTGCGAGTGGGGACGCTGAACGCGATTCTCTGGGATGTGGCGAATGCGCGCGGGGTGCATCGCGACGAGGTGGTCGCAGACTTGTTCCGCTGAGGGCGCTACGCGTCGAGTTCGTCGGGGAGGCGGAACTCGACGTCCTCCTCCGTCAGCACGATGGGCTCGACCTTCGTCACGCCGCGCGCCTTGAGGTCCTCGATGATCGGGTCGAGGAGCTCGTCGGGGACGGACGCGCCGGACGTGAGGCCGACGACCTCGACGCCCTCGTACCAGGCCGGGTCGACGTCCTCGATGCCGTCGACGAGGTAGGCCGTCGCGCCGGCATCCTCGGCGACCTCGCGCAGCCGCATCGAGTTGCTTGAGTTGCGCGAGCCGACGACAAGCACGAGGTCCGCCCGCTGCGCAATGCTGCGCGCGGCGTGCTGGCGGTTGGTGGTGGCGTAGCAGATGTCGTTGCGAACCTCGGCGGCCGGGTAGCGGCCGCGGATCTCGTCGATCACGCCGGCAGTGTCGTCCATCGAAAGCGTGGTCTGCGTGACGACGAAGACCGGCCGCTCGATCTCACCGAGCGCGGCCACCTCGGACGGTTCCTCCACGACGTGCGTCCGCCCGGGCGCCTCGCCGATCGTGCCGACCGTCTCGTCGTGACCGCGGTGGCCGACCAGGAGCACGTCGTAGCCGCGCTTCGCGGCCTGCTTCGTCTCAAGGTGCACCTTCGTCACGAGGGGGCACGTCGAGTCGACTACACGCAGCTTGCGCCGCTCGGCCTCCTCGACCACCGCGGGCGAGACACCGTGCGCGCTGAAGACGACGCGCGAGCCCTCGGGCGCCTCGGCGAGGTCGTCGATGAAGACGACACCGCGCGCCTCGAAGCTCTCGACGATGTGGCGGTTGTGGACGATCTCGTGGAACGCGTAGATCGGCGGCGGCTCGCGCTCGACGATTATCTCGAGGGCCTCGACGGCACGCACGACGCCGGCGCAGAAGCCGCGCGGCGCGGCGATCAGCAGCGTGTGCGGTGTGACCCCCGTGCGGTGGCGTACCGGGGCGTGCCGCGTCGGAGCGAGCGAGACGGAGGCATGCCTGAGCGGTGGCGGAGCCACGCGCCGGCCGCGGGGCCGGCCCCGCAGCGCGGTAGTCGACCACGCCGCCCGGCCACTATCGCCCCGATCCTCGCGATGTGGCATGACGTCGATGCGTGGCGGCAGCATCAGGCTGACGACGCGCAGCGCCGCCGGCGGGATGCGGTGCGCGTGGCTCCCGTAGAGCTCGGCGGCCTCCCGACGCTTGCGGTTGACGGCCTCGGAGACGCGTTCATCGGCGTCGCGGGCCACCCCGCGGACCTGCGAGACGGCCTCCATGATCGGCTCGGTCAGCAGGTCCATGAGCAGTTCGTGGGCGTCCGGCGTCCACCCGGGGTGGGAGATGCGCGGCGGGAGCGCGAGGCTCACGACGCGCAACGCCGGTGTGGGGATGCGCTCGGCCTGCGCCCCGCAGAGTTCGAGGGCTTCCTGGCGCCTGCGGCTGACGGCGTCCGAGACGCGCTCGTCGGCCTCGCGGGCGACCTCGCGCACCTGGGACACCACGTCGAGGATCGGCTCGGTGATGACGTCGACGAGCAACTCGTCGCCGGTGCGGGGCGACCAGCCGGGGTGCGTGAGCCGGGGTGGCAGCATCAGGTCCACGACGCGCCGCACAACCCCGCGACTCCGGGTCGCGATGGAGTCCAGCCAGGTGCCGCCAGAGGCGTCTTTCGGCATCGACGGAATTCCCCCGTGCAAGCCTCGCCTGCACGCCGCCATTTGTCCAGCGCCGAGCGCGAATATAGCCGATCACGAAAGGCATGTTGCAACCCCTCGATCCGGCCCCCTCTCCCTGTATGGCTGGGTCGGCGAGCCGAGGGCGCGCCCTCGGCTCGCCTCGATGCGGGGATACCCCGCTGGGTGGGAGAGGGCTGGGGTGAGGGGGTTCCGGCGCCGGGGGCCGAGCCTGTGTCCCAACGGACGGCGTCGATTACGATCGCGGTGGAGCGAGGAGCGCCCGTGACCGCCGCACCCGGCATCTCCGCCGCCGCGTTCGCCGCCAGGTGGCGCGAGAACACGCGCCGCGAGCGGGCGTCCTCGCAAGAGCACTTCATCGACCTCTGCCGCCTGCTCGGCGTGCCGACGCCCAACGAGGCCGACCCGACGGGCGAGTCGTACACGTTCGAGGCGGGTGCGGAGCGGCTCAGCACCGGGCGGCAGGGCTGGGCCGACGTCTGGAAGCGCGGCCACTTCGGCTGGGAGTACAAGGGCGCGCACGCCGACCTCCGCGCGGCCTACCGGCAGCTCCTCGACTACCGCGAGGACCTCGAGAACCCGCCCGCGCTGGTCGTCAGCGACATGGACCGCATCGAGGTGCACACCAACTTCACCGGCACACGCCCCGTCGTCCACGACGTCACGCTCGACGACCTCGCCGAGGGCGGCGACCGCACGGCCGAGGCGATGCGCATCCTCGGCGCCGTCATGCTCGACCCGGAGGCGCTGCGGCCCGAGCAGACGCCCGACGAGATCACGCAGCTGGCCGCGGCGCGCTTCGCCGAGATCGCGCAGTCCATGCACGAGCGCGGCCACGACCCGGAGGCGGTCGCCCACCACCTCAACCGCGTCGTCTTCTGCCTGTTCGCCGAGGACGCCCGGCTGCTGCCGGAGCGCGTGCTGACCGAGATGATCGAGTCGCGCCGGGGCGACCCGGAGGCGTTCGACACCGGGCTGCGCGAGCTGTTCCTGCGCATGTCAGACCGCGACGCCGACCGCTTCTACGGCAACGTGCGCGTCGAGTGGTTCAACGGCGGGCTGTTCGACGACGCCGAGGTGATCCCGTGCACCCGCGAGGAGCTGCGCGCGATGCACGACGCGGCGCTGCTCGACTGGTCGCGGGTGGAGCCGGCGATCCTCGGCACGCTGTTCGAGCGCGGGCTGGATCCCGACAAGCGCGGTCAGCTTGGCGCGCACTACACGGACCACGAGAAGATCATGATGGTCGTCGAGCCCGTGGTGCTCGACCCGCTGCGCCGCGAGTTCGCGGCGATGCAGGCGCGCGTCGAGGAGCTGGCTGGCGGCCAGGAGCCGAGCCCGCTCACGCTCGAGGGCCGCCGCCGCGAGCGGCTCCCGGCTTGGGAGAGGGAGGCCGAGGCGGCCTGGCGCGCGTTCGTCGATCGGCTACGGGCGGTGCGCGTGCTGGACCCGGCGTGCGGGTCGGGGAACTTCCTGTATGTGACGCTGCGGCTCCTCAAGGACCTAGAGCAGGAGGCTATCCGCTGGGGCGCGGAGCGGCTGCGCATCCCCGGCCAGTTCCCGCAGGTGGGGCCGCACAACGTGCTGGGAATAGAGAAGAACGCGTACGCGAGGGAGCTAGCGGGCGTGTCCATCTGGATCGGGCATATCCAGTGGATGCTGGACCACGGCTACGGGGCCCCGAGTGACCCGGTGCTGCAGCCCCTGGACAACGTCGAGCTGCGCGACGCGATCCTTTCCTGCGACGCCGAGGGCGCCCCGATCCCGTCCGTCTGGCCGGAGGCAGAGTTCGTCGTCGGCAACCCACCGTTCTTGGGTCGGAAGTTGATGCGCTCATCACTTGGTGACAACTACGTAGACAGACTGGACCGCGCGTACGGGCGCGTGATCCGGGGCCTGTCCGATTACGTGTGCTATTGGCATGAGGTAGCTCGCCGTCAGATTGTCGACGGTACCGCTGCGCGTGTCGGCCTTCTTGCCACGAACTCCATCCGTGACGGCGCCGGGCGTCGCACCTTGGAACGGATCAAGGGAAGTGGCGACATTTTCATGGCCTGGTCGGACGAGTCGTGGATCGTTGAAGACGCCGCGGTCCGCGTCTCGATCATCGCTCAGGACGATGGTTCCGAGGCGCAACGCACGCTGGACGGGCTGCCAGTCAACGCGATCAACTCCGACTTGACCAGTGGTCCCGACTTCACCAACGTCGAGCGACTGCCTGAGAACCGCGGCGTCTCCTTCATCGGCGATCAGAAGAACGGCTCTTTCGACATCAGTCGTGAAACGGCTCGCGAGATGCTGAAACAGCCCACTAACATCAACGAGCGCCCTAATTCCGGTGTGATCTTCCCGTGGGTGAATGGCAGGGACATCGCAGGCAGGTCTCTCGACGCATTTGTCATCGACTTCGGAACGACGACGACGGAGGCGGACGCAGCCGCATGGGAAGCTCCGTTCGCACACGTCGCCAGGCACGTGCGGCCCGAACGGGAGGTGAGTCGACAGAGGAATCGCCGTGAGCGCTGGTGGCTGCACGGAGCAATGGCAGTGAACATGCGCGAAGCACTGGCGACTTTGCCCCGCTTCATCGTTACCCCAATCACGGCGAAGCATCGGCTCTTCGGTTGGTTCCCATCTCCGGCCATGCCCGGAAGCACAGCAGTCGCGATCGCGCGGGAGGACGACTACGCGTTCGGGGTGCTGCACTCGCGGGCGCACGAGCTATGGTCGCTGCGCATGGGGACGTGGCTCGGCGTCGGCAACGACCCGCGCTACACGCCCACGTCCACGTTCGAGACGTTCCCCTTCCCGTGGCCCCTCGACACCCCCGACGAGGCGCTGACCGACGCGCAGCGCGCGCACCGCGACGCCATCGGCGAGGCGGCGCGCGCGCTCGACGAGGTGCGCCGGCGCTGGCTCAACCCGCCCGAGCTCGTACGCGAGGAGCCCGACGTGGTGCCATCGCTGCCGCCGCGCCTGCTCCCCGTCGACGATGAGGCGGAGCAGCAGCTAAAGCGGCGCACGCTCACCAACCTCTACAACGCCCGCCCGACGTGGCTCGCCCACCTCCACCGCGACCTCGACGCCGCAGTGTTCGCCGCCTACGGATGGCCGGAGGCGGGGGAGCCGGACGCGCTGGGGGCCGAGGATCTGCTGGAGCGGCTGCTGGCGTTGAACCTGGAGCGCGCGTGACGGTGGCCGTCATCGACGCGGTCCGCGGCCGTACGCGGTGCGGGTGATCCATCCCGCGAGAGAGGCTGCGCTCCGCTCTATGTTCGAGTGCGTTCTGAGGTAGACCGGCCGGCGAGATGCTGCCAACGTGTGTGTAGGGACGGCGACTCACCGGGTGCCTCCGGCCCGGACTCTGCCAGCGCTTGGAGCTTGATGCCCAACCGAATGCGCAGCCGAGTTCTGTTCCTCGATGACTCCGGGAAGCCCGGAGCTCGTGACGCCACGAAGGCCGTTGTCATCGGCGGGTTCTCCATCCCATCAGAGAACGTCCCCACCCTGAGCCGCAGAATCGCGGGCGCGAAGTCGCGCTTCTATCCGAACCGTGGGGATCCCGCCAACTGGGAAGTGAAGGCCAGGCGGACGCTCGTACCGAACGAGTGGAAGCGCTCAAAGAACCGTCAGTTCCTCGCCGAGGCCATGCGCATTCTGGGCGACCTCGACTGCACCGTATACACGGTCAGCATCGACAAGCGCCGGCTCATGCACCCGATGGAGCTCCGCACGACCGTGCCGCTGCAGATCCAGAGGCTTGTGGAGCACTTCTCGGTGGAGTGCACGACGCGGCACGAGATGGGTCTCATTGTGTCGGACTGGTCGAACCACGACCTCGATGCCCATGCGAGCCAGAGCGTGGGGAGCTTCGTGATCTCGCGCCACATGCCGCTCCACCCCACCGTCTACTACGCAAACTCGTTGAACTCTCATCCCATCCAGGTAGCGGATCTCATAGCGGCTGTCCGACGCCGAGCGATCGAAGGCGATGCGAATCTCCAGCCACTCGACGATCAGCTCGCGGCCATCACCGGTCCGCACCGCATCGCGGCTACCACCCACACCGGTCGGCCGTACACCAACAGAATCGTTCTAATCTGAAACAGTTTACAAACGCGGGTGAGGAGCCTAATATCAGCAGAGCCAGCCGGTTCGGCTAGTAGGCGTAAGCCGAATGCAGCCGACATACCGTGGCAATGGGACCCCGGAACGCACGGGGTCCCTTTTCTTTGCCCAGAGCCGCCTGGACTTGAGCTGTCTGATAGTAGTTGCCAGTTCCCGCGCGGCACCACGCTCGCTCGATCGATGCCGCCCGCCCCCGAGTTGAGGGGGTCCTCGTGAGAAAACCAACCGGTCTCGGGCGCATCCCGCTCTTCCTGCTCGTAATCGGCAGGGGTCCGCTCGCGCCGGCCGGGCGAACGCCTGAACTCCCCGGTCAGTCGTCGACGGAGAAGACCACGACGGACAGCAGTTCGAGTTCGGCAGACGGCTCCGGCATCTCGTCGAGTTCGCGGACTCGCAGCCCGAGTTCGTCCCTGAGGTTGCGGCCGCGCCCGCGATGCAGCCGTCTGATCCGATCATCGGAGGCGCCTGCGGCGAGTTCGTCCGCGCGCGCTACGCGCGCGTCGTACGTTCTCTGAACCGTCGCCTTGCGGACCGCCAGGCGGTCGGCGAGCTGCCCGCGCTCGAGCTCCTCGATCGAGCGACGACGTTCGTCGGCATGGCGGAGCGCGATCTCCTCGAGCTCCCGGAGGGTCGCTTCGTCAAGCGCCGGCGGCGTCGCGGAAGCCGCCCCCGGCAGCTCTCCCATCAGTACGTCGTCCAGGTCGCTGCAGTGCTCCCCCGTTCCGATCGAGATCGTGATCGGAAGCGCTCTCAAGGTGGCCCCCGCTCATGTCTCTCTCGTCGTCACATACGCCGATGCGCGGACATATCCGTTCGCGCGTATGCGTACGTTCCTCTGCGCTTGCTTCGCCGCGCCGTGACCGGAATCGTGGGGCCATCTTGGGGACATGTTGGCTGGTACGGCATGGGACGCGAGTGCATGAGAGATGACATCACTCGTCATAAGACGCACACGCCAGATACGAACACAACGCCTAACGGGATGAGAAGGGACGCTCCGGGACCGGCTCCGGGGCCCTGTCACGGTGGAGATCGTCGGTTCGAATCCGATCGGGGTCGCCACTCTCCCAACCTGGAATCGAACCCTGGACCCCGCGGATCGTGCCGCGAGGATCGTCGCATCACTCGCACACAGCCTGGCTGTGTACGGCGTCAGTCCGGCCGGGAAGCGGACTCCGCGCGGTCGAGGTTGCGGGCGGTGTTGATCAGGCCCATGTGGCTGAATGCCTGCGGGAAATTGCCGAGCATCTCGCCGCTTCCCGGCTCGATCTCCTCGCTGAACAACCCCAGATCGTTCCCGTGACTGAGCAGCGTCTGGAAGATCTCCCGCGCCCGGTCGACCTCGCCGAGGAGGATCAGGTTGTCCGCCAGCCAGAAGGTGCAGACGGTGAAGGTCCCCTCACCGCCGGCCAGCCCGTCCTCGTACCCGCGGTAGCGGTACACGAGGCCCTCGGGCGAGGTCAGCTCACGGCTGATCGCCCGGATCGTCGACTCCATCCGCGGATCGGTCGCCCGGATGAACCCGAAGAGCGGTAGCAGCAGGTTGCTCGCATCCAGGTTCTTGCTGCCGTACGCCTGCACGAAGGCGCCGCGATCGCCGTCGTAGCCGCGTGTCAGCACCTCGTCGCGGATCTCGGCGCGCACGCGCGCCCACAGATCGACGTCGCCCGGCATATCGAGCGAGCGCGCGGCCTTGATCGCGCGGTCCAGCGCCACCCAGCACATCACCTTGGAGAAGACGAAGTGCTGGCGGCCGCCGCGCGTCTCCCACAGGCCCTCGTCCGGTTCTCGCCAGTGGTCGATCACGAAGGCGGCGACGTGCCGCAGGAAGTCCCAGTACTCGGGGTCCATCTCGCCGCCGAAGATGCGGTAGAGATGCGCCGAGTCCATCACCTCGCCGTAGATGTCCAGCTGGAACTGCGAGTACGCGCCGTTGCCGATGCGGACCGGCTTCGAGCCCCGGTAGCCGTCGAGCTCCGGCAGTTCGATTTCCGTCAGCCGACGCTCGCCGCCGAGCCCGTACATGATCTGGAGGTCGCGCGCGCGCCCGGAGGTGCTCCACTCAAGCCAGTTCTTGAAGTGCCGGGCCTCCTCCCGGTAGCCGAGGATGGAGAGCGCGTAGAGCGCGAACGATGCGTCACGGATCCAGGTGAAGCGGTAGTCCCAGTTGCGCGGGCCCCCCACCGCCTCCGGCAGGGAGGTCGTGGCGGCCGCGACGAGCCCGCCGGAGGGCGCGTAGGTCAGTGCCTTCAGGGTGAGCGCGGATCGCATCACCTCGTCGCGGTAGGCGCCGTCGTAGCGGCACCCGGCGGCCCACCCCTCCCAGAAGGCGCGGGTCTCCGCCAGCAGTCTGTCGGGGTCGCCGTCGGCGACGGCCGACGGGCGCGAGTGGTACGTGACGGCGGCGCTCACGCGCTCGCCGCTGCGGAGCCGTCCATCCGCGAGGAAGCCGTCGTCGGCGACGTCGCGCATCGGTGCGCTGCAGTAGACGGCCAGCGCGTCGGCACCCCCATGGGCCACGCCGTCGTGCTCCCCGTTCAGCGTCACGTGGGGGATGATCGTGCCGTAGTCGAATCGGGGGCGGCAACGCATGCTGAACCGCACCTCGCCGCTGGTGCATTCGAGCGTCCGCACGATTTGATGGCTAGCCTCGACGGCTCGCGGGTCATGCGGGTTGTCGCTGCGCACCGGCATCCAGTCGGTCAACCGTGCCGAACCCCCGTCCGCATGGAAGGTGGTCTCGATGATCTTCGTGTTGGGAAGATATCGACGCTCGGTCGTGTGCACCCCCTGCGGGGCGAGCTGGAAATAGCCGCCGCGCTGCCAGTCCAGAATGCGGCTGAAGACCGCCGCGCTATCGAACCTGGGGAAGCAACACCAGTCGATGGATCCCGCACTCGAGACGAGCGCACCGGAGTGCAGGTCGCTTATCAGCCCGTAGTCCCCGATGGCTGGTTGCGCGCCGTGGCTGTTCACGAGATCCGCGTCTCCGGGTCATGGATCGTGGCGAGCACGGTGTCTGCGCACGCCCAGCGTCAACTGGTGAAGGCGCCCGCCGGCCCCGGCCGCCCGCATGCATTCGCCACATTCCCGCGGCGCCTTCCTGCCCGGTGACCATACCGCACGTGTGTCCCCTTCGCGGAGGATCCGGACGCGACTTCGGTGGTACGGCGTGGGACGAGAGGGTGCGGGCGTTGCCTATACTCGACCGCGATGTCGGCTCCGCATGCCACGCCAGTTGAACGCGCCGTGCGACGCCTCGCGCGGCGATGGCTGCCACGCCGACTGCGGGCCGAGACCGTCCGCCTGCGCCGCTCGCTCCACGACCGTCGCGGTGGCACTCCCTTCGCCGACGGACGCGGCTCGCACGAGGACTTCTTGTACGCCTTCGAGGGCTACCGCCTACCGCTGGAGATCTACCCCGGCCAGGAGCACCTGGCGGATGGAAAGCGCCACAACCAGCGTCTGATGGCCGAGTCCCTCGACGGCGCGCGTGTCGAGCCCGGCGAGGTGCTCTCGCTCTGGCGCCGCAGCGGCCGGCCGAGCACGGCTCGCGGCTATCTGGATGGAGCGGCGATCGTCGGCGGCCAACTCATGACCGAGGCCGGCGGCGCCACCTGCCTCCTCTCGACCGTGCTCTACAACGCCGGATTGCTCGCCGCACTCGAGATCGTCGAGCGGCACGCGCACTCGGTCGACCTCTACGGCGAGGCGCGCTACTTCGAACTCGGGCGCGACGCGACGATCGACTACGGAGTGCTCGATCTCCGCTTCCGCAACCCCCATGCCTGGCCGGTGCTGTTCGAGATCTCCTCGGATGATGCCGAGGTCCACGCCGTCTTCCGCGCCCCGCGGTCCGACCTCCCGGCCGTTGCGATCGAGGTGGAGCAGCCCCAGCAGGAGGGGGGCCTGCTCTCGGCGCGGACCCTGCGGCACGTCACTCTTACGGGCCGCGACCCGCGCGTTGAGGATCTCGGCTGGTCCCGCTATCGCATCGCTGGCGCCTCACCGCATGCCGCCCCGCATGAGCCTCGGTCTCCTGAACCGGGTGTCTCGCGAGCCTGAAGGACCCGGCTCGCGACAGTCGAGCGCCGCGCACCCCAGAGCGGGCCTGTGACGCGCAATCGCCGCCGGCGACCGCGCCACCGCGCGGGCCACTACCGCTGCGCTCGATCGCTCCCGCATCGGCGTTGAGCCTTCATCCGGCTCGCGCCCCGAGCGCCGCGCGGATCGCTCGGGCGGCCTCCTCCTGCGCCGCCCGTGCCTTGTCGAGGAGGAGCGCCATGTTGAAGAACCCGTGGAAGACGCCCTCGTAGTGCCGGTGCACCGTGGGAACACCAGCCTCCCCGAGCCTCCGGGCATACGCCTCGCCCTCCCCGCGCAGCAGGTCGTACTCGGCCGTGATGACGAGCGCGGGAGGGAGCCCGGCCAGATCGTCCGCGTGAAGGGGCGACGCGTAGGGCTCGTGCGCCTGCTCCCTCGACTCCAGGTACTGATCCCAGTACCAGTACATGTCCCGGCCCGAGAGCAGATGCCCGCTGCCCGGCTCCGGGGGCGAGCCGGCCAGGAAGTCGCGATCGATGACCGGATAGACCAGCAGCTGGAAGGCGATCGACGGCAGGCCGCGGTCCCGTGCCATCAGCGCGACGACCGCGGCGAGATTGCCTCCGGCGCTGTCGCCCGCGATTGCGACCCGGGAGGGGTCGACGCCGATCTCCGCCGCGTGCTCGGCCGTCCATCGCGTCGCGGCGTAGCAGTCCTCCGCAGCCGCGGGGTACTTTGATTCCGGGGCGAGGCGGTAGTCGACGGAGATCACGGTCGCGTCGCTGCCGTTCGCCAGCGCACGGCACAGGTCGTCGTGCGTGTCCAGATTGCAGAGCACCCAGCCGCCCCCGTGGAAGTAGACGACCGCTCCCCCGGAGCGGCGCTGAGGCGTGTAGACGCGGATCGGCAATCCGCCGCCCGGCCCCGGGATGAGGCGGTCCTCGACGCGGGCCACCGGTTCCGGGTCGCCGACGAGCCCGGCCATCGCCGCCGCCCGCTCGAGCGTTTCCGCGCGCGCCTGCTGTGCGCTCTTGGTGTGGTTCGGGACGGCCCGCTGATGGGCCGTCATCTTGAGTACCGCCTCGGCCTGTGGGTCTAGCGGCACGTCGATTCCCGGTCAGGCGCGCCGCGTACCGGTCCGGCGATCGCCGCGCCGCTCACGGTTCGTCCCGTGCCGGCACCCGGCGTCCGCACGCCGGTCGGTACCCCCGCCGGGTGAGAGCGTCCTCGTCCCGGCGCCCGGCACGTCCACCGCGATGACCCTCCGCTCGACTCCCGATCCGTCTCCACGACGACGGCCGCTACCTCTGCCCGAGACCAAAGCCCCCGATCAGGGATCCCTCGCCGCGACTGCTCCCGCCGGCCGTCGGGGCGTTCGCGAGGATGCGGTTCGCGAGCCGGGAGAACGGGAGCGACTGCAGCCAGACCCGCCCGTGGCCGGAGAGGCTGGCCAGGAAGAGTCCCTCACCGCCGAACACCATCGACTTGAGGTTGCCCGCCCGCTCGATGGAGTAGTCGATGCCGGGCTCGAAGGCGACCAGGCACCCGGTGTCGACGCGGATCGTGTCCCCCTGCAGCTCCTTCTCGACCACCGTGCCGCCGACCGAGAGGAAGGCCATGCCGTCGCCGTTCAGGCGCTGCAGGATGAATCCCTCGCCGCCGAACAGGCCGGTCCCGAGGTTGCGCCGGAAGGCGATGTCGATCTTCGTTCCCAGCGCGGCGCAGAGGAAGGCATCCTTCTGTGCGAGAACGGTGCCGCCGAGTTCGGCGAGGTCGACGGGGAGGATCGTGCCCGGGAACTCGGCGGAGAACGCGACGATCTTCTTGCCCCGTCCGTCGTTCGTGAAGTGCGTCAGGAAGAGCGACTCCTGCGCCAGCGCCCGCTTGCCGGCGTCCTTCAGCCGGCCCCAGAGCCCCTGATCGGGGTCGGCGCCGTCGCCGAGCTTCGTCTCGAAGCGGACGTCCGAGTCGAGGAACATCATCGCCCCGGCCTCGCCGATCACCGTCTCACCGGGATCGAGCTCGACTTCGACGAACTGAAGGTCATCGCCGACGATGCGGTAGTCGATCACGTGACTCTGTCTGACCACAGCAGTCCCTCCTCCGGTGCGCCCCCCGCAACGATCATAGCGCGGTGCCGTGACCACCCCGGTCGCGCCTTGCGAGAGCGCGAGGCGCCGGCTCCCCCTCGCTGGGCGCGTGCGCGGGCCGCCGCGCCCCCGGAGGCGACCGGGGCCGGCCCGGGTCGACGCGGTACGCGGCCCGCTGCGGCCGGGCTGCGGCCGGGCTGCGGTCGGAGAGGCCGGCGCTGCTAGAGGCCGGCCTCCTCGTGCAGGAAGCTCTTCACCTCGGCCGACCAGAGGGGAAGATCGAGGCTCCAGCTGAACTGGTTCGGTGCCGGGGGCCGGATCCCGCGCGCGTGCCTGAGGGTCGTCAGGAAGCGCTCGTGCGAGCGCCCGAGGTTCGACTGCGTACCGTGGATGACCAGCGTCGGGGCCTGGATGCGCTCGGCGGCGCTCCAGGCGTCGTAGTGGCAGATGGCCCACGGGGCTGCCCCGTGCCAGCCCATCCCTTCGTAGACGGCCGGCTGCTCGCCCTGGTTCGCCTTAATCTCGTCGATCACCGACTGTCGCATCTCGTGGGCCGTGCGCGTCGCACCCTCCCGGGCCGCGTGGACGTCACGCCAGATGTCGGCGAGGTGGCTTCCGTCTGCGCTCTCGCCCTCGCCCGTGTGCACGCTCTTCATCGCCTGCAGCCGGGCCGGCGTGTTCCAGTTGAACGGCTCCTCGAGGATCGCAGCGCTGACGCGGTCCGGCCATTCGGCGGCGACGCAGGCGGCGATCACAGCGCCGGTGTGCGTGCCGAAGACGGCGGCCTTCTCGATGCCGAGCCCGTCGAGCACCCAGATCGCGGCCTGCGCGAACTGCTCCGTGCTGGTGTAGGGCTCCGGTGGGCGATCGGAGTCGCCGTAGCCCATCGTCGACATCGCGACGCAGCGAAACTCGTCCCGCAGGTAGGGGAAGGACCTGGACATCTTGGCGGAGGACTCGGGCGTCCCGTGGATCATGAGGATGGCGGGGCCCTCACCCGCCTCCCGGTAGTCGATGTTCCCGTCAGGGCTGTGCACGAAGCCACGCTTCACGTACTCGATGCTGCTCGCCGTCACCGGCCTCTCCTTCCCTCGGCGGCCGGCCCGGGCC